>Ga0137358_10002237_pt1 | contig 10913 bp, 15 predicted proteins | sample Mad1_20_16metaG_FD_105551 | JGI IMG/M metagenome (GOLD analysis project Ga0137358, IMG submission 105551) | Vadose zone soil microbial communities from Angelo Coast Range Reserve, California, USA - Mad1_20_16 metaG | ecosystem: Environmental > Terrestrial > Soil > Vadose zone | place: USA... | reverse complement strand
GTGAATTCTACTCTCCCGACAAATTTTTTTAGTGTAATTTTACATTTTTTCCAAAGACAAATTAGACGTAAAATATATGTTGACCCGTTTGAGGCGTCATACGATATTACTGGCCCTCAGATGGTGCTTGTCATGAAGTTGACTACTTTTGCTTGGAACGTTGGGGACGGCAGGCGCCCTGTTGAGGTGTGCGCCTTTTCATTATGTCCAATTCGACCGCGTGCCGACCGCTTACCCAAACACGCGTACGAAGGACCTAGACAAATGGCAGATGAAAATGCGCGTCACGCAGTTCCCTTCATTGCTCGAATTTTTAGGCTACTCGTGAGGATAAACCCTTTCCGCTCCTTTACGCACCAGTAACTCACAGTAAAGTATGTAGACTATATTTCCCGGGTGTCCTTGTTGGCCCATATCTCGAATTTGCAACATACTCGTCTTTGATTGCCGGCACTTCGTTCGACATCACGGATGCGGGCAACTCGGAACCTCGCAGACCGGTCCCCATTGGCCGCAAACGCACCGCATACCGCAAGATGTTGATCGCACTGGGGTATCTCGGGATCTACATGGGCGTTTCACCCAAAATTTCCTACCGAACCCCCGTCACAGATTGGTTCCTCGAACAGAGCTTGCCATATAGGTTAGCCTGTTCTTCTGAATCTGACTACAGGTTATTCTGGAAGTACCTACTTTGTTACACGCAGGATTCTCATCCCCCAGATCGCCGGCTTTGTTGAGCGCTCCAAGTATTACGGCGTGTGGATCCTGACTGAAGGCGCGAGCATTCTGACGGGCCTCGGCTTCACGGGCAATGATCCTTCAGGCGTCCCGACCTGGAATGGCGCTGCGAATGTGGATGTGCTAAAATTCGAGGTTCCGGAGAACTTCAGGGCGCTCGTCGATGCCTGGAACATAAAGACGACCGTGTGGCTGCGCGAATGTATATACAAGCGAGTGACGCCCAAGGGCGAAAAGGCCGGGTTCAAGAGTAGTATGCTCACATATCTCACCAGTGCGATCTGGGTATGTGCCAACCATGATTTCTCGCCATAAAATCCACGATCCCATGCTGACTGTGTGGCGCGTTGTCTCTTGTACAGCATGGCGTCTCGGCAGGGTACTATCTCACTTTCCTCATGAGCGCCTTCGTCACGACCGTGGCCCGCCTTGCCCGGTCCACATTTCGCCCTCTTGTCCTCCCCGTCGTCCCGAAGTCCACTGGTCACAAACCTAATGGCCACGACGCGAGGTCATCACAGCCATCCACGAGCTTGTTCAAGACGGCTTACGATGTAGTAGGAACCGTATGCACTGTCCTGGTGGTCAATTTCGTCTTCACACCTTTCGTCCTTCTCCGGTTGTCTGAGAGCATTGAAGTGTGGCGCCGTCTATATTGGTATGGGCTCTGGATGATTTTCGGAGGAATGGTGTTCTTTTATAGTGGGGGCGCTTCCTGGTTGAAAAGCTGCCAGGCAGAGCGCGTGCGGCGGGCAAATGTCGGCAGAGTTTCTACCAGTGGGCCTGGCACGCCAGGTGTTCCACTAACTGTCCCACCTCTTGATGCTGTTTTCCGCGAGGCAGAGAAAAAACTCTCGTAAATAGCGCTGCCTATCATACATTGAGAAGTGCTTGCATGGATTTATGCACGCAATACATTGGTATGACCAGACTTGAGAGTAACCGTTGAAAATACCGTTGAAAATAGTGCCTGGCGGAAATGCACACAGCCCTACAGGCCTACACCGCTCCATCACCATCACCTACTTTCGATCTCCGAAATGCCACCCCGACCGTACCCGAGACATTCCGTGAGTTTCCGTGAGTTTTCCGAGACTTGGTGTCTGAGTCTTGTATCAAATGAACGCCCAGGAACATGATGTCTTCCCCCTCTTTTCTTTTCCTCTCTATCTTCACCTCTGTCTGTTGTGCCCTCCCTAAATCCTAGACCTTTTCTTTCTCCCACGTCATGAAAACGCTCACAAAAGACGGCGTCACGAACGTAGTGCAAAACGCGATCGTTATACCCGATCTCACCATTAGGGACCTGCTGTCTGCCATACCGTCAGTCGCCCTTCCTTCTCTCTACGTCGCTCTGTGTTGATTACAGACCTTGCCTTGTCTAGACCCCACTGCTTTCAGCGTTCGGCACTCCGCTCCTCTCTTTACGTGTAAGCAAGCCCTAGTCGTAGGTCGTGCATATGTGATCGCGTGACTTATGCATTGCATCATAGCCTCTGGGACTTTTTCCTTATCGGTACAATTTATAAAGCCACCACTTATATCGATCCTCTCATTACTCCGGAGCACATCTCTCTTCCTTCTCCCGTCGCCTATTCCTTCGCCCGCTTTGCCCTCTGGTCACTCTACGGCTTTGCCACTGGCCTAATCGGCACCGGTCTTTGGGACGTTGGTCATGAATGTGGTCACCAAGCATTCTCAGAGTCCAAATTCATCAATAACCTCGTTGGCTGGATCCTCCACACTGGGTCAGTGCAATTTCGTTTTCCTGTTGATCTGTCCCGAGTGGGAAGTGGCGTTAACCGAGCATTTTTACTATCAGTCTCGGAGTTCCTTACCTTTCCTGGCGTATAACACATGCGAAACACCACGCATCGACTTCACATATGACCCAAGATCAGGTTTTTATCCCACCCACCCGTTCACAGTGTGGACTTCCTCCGCTTAATCCCGATGGCGAGAGCCTTCTGGGTGCCAGCATTAGCAAAGAGGTCATGAAAGAGCTGCACGAGGCCATTGGCGACTCGCCTATCGGAGCCGTTTTTGGTGTTGCCGCTTGTCTGGTACGACGTTGTGAACTCTTGTGAGATGAGCTCAAATGAAAAATAAATAAATTCGCAGCTCCTTGGCTGGCCCATGTACCTGACCCTCAATGCGTCGGGCCAGCCGCGCTATCCTAGCGGCACTAACCGTTCGTGCAATGATAGTCTCTTGATATGGTGATATACGTTATGACACCCCTTCCTAGACTTCAACCCCCACGCAACGATGTTCGCACCTCACCAGTTCGGTCAGGTCATTCTTTCAAACATTAGCATCCTTCTATGGCTTGGCACTCTTGCGACCTGGGTATACCAGTCTGGATTTCCACAAGTGTTCCGCCTGTACCTCGTACCCTATCTCTGGTGAATGATTTACATGATTCTCGATCTTCTCATCTGATAAATATGTTTGCACAGGGTGAACCACTGGGTGGTTCTCATTACCTTCTTGCAACATACCGATCCGTTGTTGCCGCACTACCGCTCCGAAGAGTTCACATTCCCTCGTGGTGCTCTGGCAACGTTTGATCGTAATATACTTGGCGACCTTGGTTCTTTCATGGGTTGGATTGGCGCGACCGTGACGCATGGCGCCTCGGAAACCCATGTAGTGCACCATGTTTCCAGCAAGATCCCTCATTACAATGCGTACGTGTTTGTTATTGTACCCTCGACCCCATTGACCCATCAACGGACCCCTAGCTGGGAGGCGTCTGTCGCACTGAAGAGGCGCCTCGCCGCATCTGGGCTCTTCCTTGAAGGTCGTCCTGTCGGGTGGGCAGAGGTTTATCGAGTGTTGCGCGAGTGCAAATTTGTTGAGGATGAGGGTAATATTGTGTTCTATAAGAATGCCAAGGGCCTGGCTGCATCACGACCGATCGTACCTGGAGACACAGCAAGCGATTTTGGTATCGAACTTGAAGAGTGAAGGATGGAACAGAGCAGGGCTCATAAATGGGACATATGTAAGAATCTACTATGATATAAAGGACACTAGAGCGAGACCTGTACTCATTTTGGAGTATATGTTATGTATGGTTCTTTTTTCAGCCAACTTGGACTGCTCTAAATATACTTTATGCCCATCCAACGTTAGAAGTATACCTTCACTCACAACGCTCTGCCGATCTTGCACAACCAGACCCGACCAGCTACGACACTGTCATATCTTGCAGACGATGTGCGAACAGAGTGGTCTTGGCTGGAATGAAAGGAGACTTTTGGAACGTGTAAGGAGGACTGTAGCGCGGTCGGGTCGCGCGAGTGAGTTCGAGAGGAGAGATAAAAGGAGGGAAGGGGTCGGTGTTCAACAAAGGGGCAAGGCGTTTGTCGGCTCGCGCTAACGTCCTGCACCCTCGGGCCGAAGAGGTTGACAAGATGAGAAAGTGAAAGTGAGCACCAAAAGAGATTTATTGTTGAGATTGGTAGGGAGTCCGTTTAAATGCATCAGGGCTCTACTAATCAATTGGAGGACTGATGAATGCGAGCGAGAATGAATAAAAGCCAACAAGGTGAGGTGAGCCATTTGGCACACGGCACGTGACGCGAGAATTGTATATACTATGCAAACGCCACGCGAATGCCGGCACGCACGGCTATCACAGTCCTGTATGTCAATGGGTATGAAAAGGGGTTGAGGCAGTGTGCCCGAGCAAGCCGAAAGGTGGACTCCGGTGGTTCAAAGGCAACGATTTCAGCCGATGATCGACCACTGTCCGAGAAGTCCAATAGAACCAAGAAACGGCAGTAGTTGAAAGTAATAAGAGACTAGACTGAAACTTAAGGGAAGGAAAGAAGGTCGAAGTGTCGAGCAGTCCGTACGAGCGCAGCCACGCAGGACGAGTTCAGAGTTAACAGATGAGAGGTTTTGCGCGCCGTCTCAGCAAAAACATTTTCTAACCAGCGTAGAATAGAATAGGACACGGAAATGGCAATGCTCTCTGAGTCGGGGGAGGACAGACGCTCGTACTACTTGTGTAGAACGACGAACTGGAGTTATGAGGGTGCCGAGTCACGGAAAGGGGATAATCGAGATCGCCCTCTGAAAGTTGGAGATATGAAGGGGGGGCCAGGCGGGGCCGGAAAAAAAAATAGGTGATTTTAAGCTGTAGAGGTTTTCGCTCTAATGAGTGGGTCCCGAATAGTATCGCGTGAGCAGGGCTGCCGAGTAATGCCCGCGTGCACACCGATGGGCCACGAACGAAGGTTAGCCCCCTCAAAGAATAAAGTGCATTGCTGTAGTACCTCCATACACTGTCTATCCTCACGCTGAACAGATGGGATACATCAAGTACTAGTGTTGTCCTGTATCGAACTTGTATCGCGGTCCGGTTCCGGATCGGCAATTAAAATTATTCAAACAAGCGGGCGATCTCGATAAAATAAAATGACGAGGTCGAGGGCGGCTAAGACGCTCTTCTCCGACCTCCCCGCTCACCCCTACCTGCTTCATGGGCTCCGTCCTCGGTACTCTGTCAATAGGAGATCTGCCCGCCTCAAGGGCGTATTTCTCTTCAAAGCCGGTGTATCTCCCACTGAAGCAGCCCGCCCCCTCCGAGAACATCTCGCTCCGCGCATTGCTCGAGTCACATTGCCCAAGTGTGCCGTCGCCGTTCCGTCCAGCCTCATGGTTATTCAAGCGAGCACATGTCCAGTTTGTCCTTCTGACGTTACTTTCGTACTAACGCCCACAACAGTGGACACCTACAGACCATATATGCCGTTTTGGGCGATTTTTCTGCCGTCGATCCGGTTGTATATGATAGGCAAGTCGCCTTCTCATTACTATCAAGTTACTCTAATTTCCAACTCGTATTTGCCTTGGCAGGCGGCTACTCCAAACCAAAGATGGCGGGACCTTGTCAGTCAGGTTATCAGGTTCGATTACCGAGTGGCTTTGCTCAATTTTTTGCGACAGGGGCCTCGACTTCGCGCCGCCTATTTCAGACCGTGTCCTTCCGGACGAAACACCGATCATTGTGGTTTTACCCGGCCTGTCTGGTCGTCAGTATCTACCCGTCCATCGTTTAGTCGTCGGGACTGACTCAGTTGTAGACTCACAAGAATCCTACGTCCGCGCCATTGTCGCTCCCGCAGTAACGCCGACTCACGATGGTGGCCTCGGATACCGTGTGGTGGTTGTCAACTCCCGTGGATGTACGCCCTCGGTTTAGTTATGAAAGTCCAGGCCATTCATTAGACGCATCAGGTGCGGGAGTTCCGCTCACCAGTCCACAGATCCATTCCTCCTGTCATACAGATGATATCCGTCAAGCTGTGCTTTATATCTCGTATCGATATCCTCGGGCACCATTACTAGGTCTCGGATTCTCTTTAGGCGCTAATATCTTGACAAGATATGTCGCTGAAGAAGGAGAAGAATGCAGGCTGATCTCGGCTTGCGCCCTCGCATGTGTAAGCTTGTCCTCCTTCAAAAAATATTGGTTCATTTAAGAGCCTGTTTCAGCCATGGGATCTCGTGGCAAACTCGAGCGCGTGCGTCTATGCCCACTATCTTATCCACATTTCAGACTTCCGCTCACACCCCTCGTAGTGTACATGGACGTTGGTTCTACCGAAATCTCTATGCTAAAAGATTGGGTGGGAACCTGAAGCGACTTGTCTCAGGTCACGTCGATACTATTATGAAGTTTCCGGACTCACGACTCGCGCAGTCTCTTCCAGAGCTATTATCCCGAAAAACCCTTACAGTGGCTCAGTTTGATGACTTGATAACTGTACACGCTGGCGGTAACTCTCCGCCATTTCCGTTCAGAGACGTTTACGATTATTACGCGTATGCCGCGTCTCACCGGGTGCTCGGCAATGTACGCATACCGTTCCTCGCAATCAATTCGGACGACGATCCATTGGTGAAGCACCTCCCCATGTACGAGACCGACAACGAGTGGGTGGTCTTGGTGGTCACACGTGGCGGGGGCCACATAAGCTGGTTCGAAGCGACAGGGAATCGTTATAGGAGGTGGATGCCGCAGCCAGCTCTTGAGTGGTTTAAAGCAACAGCCGAGAAAATTGAGGTGCCGCGGCGGGTCGTGCGTGACATAAAAATGGTGGATGGTTGGTTAGTGGAAAGTGGAAGGGCGCACCTCGGCTGCAGAGACATAGGGGATGGGGGAAGGATAGATCGGGTGATGAAGCAAAAGGGTATCTTAGCTGGTCTTTGACGGACAATCGTAGAGTCTTTACCGCTGCTACGAAAGCGGCATTACGTTGACGGCGCCGACGGACCGAGCGCGTGACAAGATTTTACTGTGCTACAGTAGCCCATAGAGCCTGTTGGCCGGTAGGAGGAGCAGGGATTGGAATACAGCGCTTTCGTGACATCCAGGCTTGAATATTGAATGGGCAGCCCACTAGTGGCACCGTAACAGTCGCCGGTTGTAGAATTGAGTTCTCCACGCGTACTCTACTATATCACCTCATATCGCCCATGTCACTCCTTGTGTAATCCTGTACCCTATATACTCCTTGTTGGACATCGTCGTCGGCATTGCCCCGTCATGAGCGACAACCCCCTTCCCCTCGTCTCTTTCGAACCGGGCAGCTTGCCCCCAATTCGAGGGCGTAGTACCAACGACTACGACACAGACGACGAAGACGACGGTCCGGCGGGAAACCCCCGTCGATGGTACCACTACGTGCCATTATGCAGTTGAGTTTGCGCGCAATCCATCCTTTTTTTTTTCCCTTTCTTCAGTGCTAAGTGATTCAACCCCGCAACAGTCGCAGTCCTGCTTCTGCTTGCGCCGCATCCATCAATCCTGCACGTCCTTCTCAACTACCACTATCTGACTCTACGCGCCCCACTATACTTCGTCGCACATCTCCTCGTCATCTACGCCTTTTCGTTCTTCGCCTTCAGCTCGCTCATTGCCTGCGTGGCACGCGACCCGGGACCGGTCCCAGATCCCAAATCGGAGGGCGTCAGTGGCAGTGGCAGTGGAGATGGAGGTGGAGACGAAATAAGCATCGAAGATGCGCTGCTCAGTACCGCGCCGCCTTCGGACGATTACTCGCAGCCGGGAAGGTGGTGTCACATTTGCTGGAGGCCGAAGCCCGAGCGTACGCACCACTGTTCCCAGTGTGGGCGTTGTGTGCTTAAAATGGGTGCGTCGTCTCTTTGTCTGCGCTGTCTGTTGGTGGATTTACCGTGCTCACACACATTCCTTTCTGCGCATGAATGAAATATTGCGTCTAGATCACCACTGTCCCTGGATGGGCGCGAAATGCATCGTGAGTCGTTTGCTTGCAACAATCGAATTAAACAGACATCCGCCGCTCGCCGCCTGGGCGCGGGAGACTGAACCTGACCGTTGTTGGCCTGCAGGGCTTCCGAACGTACCCCTCTTTCCTTCACTTCCTCGCATCCGTCACCTTCCTGGCAGCCTACGTCTCTATGGTATGCATCCGCGGGCTCATCTTTGCGTTTAGCCGGCCGCTTGCGATCGTACGTTATCACTTCAGCTCGCGCCATGGAGCTAATGAAAAACATTCAACGACCCCTCTAATCTCTCTCCCAGAATGAAATAACGCCCGTACATATGCTGATGCTCTCCTTCGCCGGATGCGTATTCACGCTCGTCATGGGTTCCTTCCTAGGCTACCACATCTACCTCGTACTGTGCGTCCCGTCCAACTCCTTCCCTTCATGACCAACGAACAAAAGTATATATACATCTAAACACTTTTCTCTCTCTCACTCGACAGTACGAATCAAACGACTCTCGAGCACATATCCCCATTCCATCTCCTCCGACACCTCCCTCCTCTTCCCCCCTGCCGCCTCTCAAGTCCACCCCAGGAGCACCAACTCGCCTTCTCACAGCGTCGCGCCGTCCGCGCAGCCCATGCACGCCTACGATTCTACGATGTCGGCTGGCGGCGCAACACCGCGCAGGTGTTCGGGACATTGACAGGTACAAAACATCGCTGGTTCGCCGCGTGGGCGGCTAGACTATTGTGGGGCGGTAGTAGCTGTGGTACAGGCACACAGTTTCCGCGGAATCCCCACGCGGAGGATGTCCTCGTCGAGCTCGCGGCCGAGTTGGTCCGGTTAGAAAACAATGCCGGATCATAACTCCAGGGACTTCCTTTACTTTTCTGTTTTGTTTTTTAAACTACTGGTTTTATTTTGGTACTATTGTGTATCTGTTATCGTCTGAGGTTGCTGTCTATTGTCTTCATTCTTGAGAACATTATACCCTATAACATAAAAAGCAGCATTATTTGATTCGACGTCTCTTTCATGTCTGTCATTCCTCGGAGTTGAATAGGCAGGCAATTGTACGCCTGGAACATCATTTTGGGGGATCAGTGACCTTACAATTAATGACCTACATGAAGATTGTGAAAATGAAGAGAGAGACACATGTCATTTGAGGTCTACAGTACAGCTGCGTTATTGTAACCACCAAGTGAGTTTGGGACATTGAAAAAAGACGTCAAAAAGGATAAGTTGAGAACTACTAGCCGGGTGTCAGATAATAGATATGTTGAGGTTATCCATCCTACGTGACCACGGCCCGCCCGTAAAAAAATATCCAGGGTGAAATCTCATCCTCATGCGTCCTTAACTTGAAGATCGTGTTCGTGCCAGAATTCCGCTCGCACTGCATTGATGGCGGAACCCACAGAAAGGGGAGTATTCGATCTGGATCTGACATTGGCATCGCAAGAAGTGTTGTCGTCCATGGAGGCGGCGGCGACCACGCCACAGTGCAAGGCTTATCTCTTTGTATCTGGCGTCCATGCTGCGTCTGAATCCAGACATAATACATCCCAGCTCTCAGCGTCAGGAGAAGAAGGAACGTGCTCCAAGGCAGAGAACGAAAAGGCCGCCGCATTTTTTGATTGGAAGATAGGGAATGCTGGGGTTCTAGGTGGTTTCGGAGTTGAAGGATATCAGATGCCCGTCATCTTCGCAAAAGGGGGGAGGCCATCAATAAGTCAGTCGAACTTGTCAGCCTATTCGGTCCTGGTCACTTCCCCAGCGATGATTCGATTTAACGTGATGATGCGGTCTTGAAACGTGAGGTCCTAACGATCTACAGCATATATTGAAGAGGGGGTCGATGGTACGCATGGTGGTAAGGGCAGGTCTAACGAGGCGAGAGAAATATCGTCAACACCGAGAAGAGAATCCATAAGTGAATGTAAGGGAAGGGGCAACAAGAACAAAGTAACCTACCACGAAGAACAGGAGGACGATCCAGCGCTCCTGGAATTCACGGTCGAAAAAGACATCAGATTTCGGGGGCACCAGAGTCACGACGAGCGGCATGGAAGTCGAAAGGGAAAATCCCATTGAGCAACGCGATCATTTGGTCATGAGAGGTGAGCGAAGAGGGAAAAGGAAAAAGTGAACGATGGCCCCGGTGCATTGAACGGAGTAACCATTTCATCGTGAAGTCCACCGAGCGAAGACGTCCAGCATATCTTGATGCGCGTCCAATAAATACGATACATCAGTCAGGCATGAACAACTTTATCGCAACGAAAGGGACGTCCCGTACCTCCGTTTCAACTTTTGAAATGTACCACTTCTTGGATGTCAGCGACGCTCCGAATATTCCGTCGTATCCTGCAGTCGCCAGCGCCTCAGGGGGCCCCACCACCACGGTGACGAGTGGGCATCCGCCGGGGTCTGACCAGTCCCTGCTTGCAGATGCGGATGCACTATCTCTCGTCTTCTTGGTCTTGAACCTCGGCCAGCGTCCCATTCCTCTTCTTCCCCCTCCGGCTCCGGCTCCGTTATTCTTTCCGCAGCTGCAGTGCCACCGCGACTCCGACGCACCAGCCGCTCAACGCCTTCCATCTCGTATGCGGCCTCCCTAGCCTCTCTTTCCCGTACGCCAAACGAACCAAGATTCCAACCGGATTGCGCGGGTACATGCACGGCCGGGCCGTCGACGCCGAACGCTTCACGTATGTGCTCGGTGCGTTCGAGGGCACGGCGGCGAGCAGCACTGACGTGCGCATTGCGGATGTGACAGTATGTGATCCGCACGAGGTTCCACGGCCAGTACCAGCCACCTTGGTGTTTCCCATTATCAGATGACTGGCTCTTAATGGAGGCATTATCCGATCTTGAAGAGGGAGGGAGGGAATCCG
>Ga0137358_10002230_pt1 | contig 10929 bp, 9 predicted proteins | sample Mad1_20_16metaG_FD_105551 | JGI IMG/M metagenome (GOLD analysis project Ga0137358, IMG submission 105551) | Vadose zone soil microbial communities from Angelo Coast Range Reserve, California, USA - Mad1_20_16 metaG | ecosystem: Environmental > Terrestrial > Soil > Vadose zone | place: USA... | reverse complement strand
GCGCTGCATCACATGCTGAAGGTCTTTCTGATCGATGATCGCGGCAGGGTGCGGGAAATCTATTCGCTCGCCTACCTGCAGCCGCAAGTCATGCTGAATGACATCGGAACGCTCTATCTCGAGCGCCGCGCGCGCGCGTTTCCCGCAAGATAGATCGCGGCGCCGGCGAGCAGCAGCGTCAGCGTCATGCCGGCCACCTTGAGCACTGCAATGGCCGGGTGGTGCTCATCCGGGGACGGCACGAAGGCGATCGCCATCGCGCCCAGCGTCGTCGCCAGTCCGATCGTTGCCATCACCACGACCGTATGCCGGCCGCCGGGAATGCGCACCTCCCCGGGCACCGGGGCGCCCGCCGACAGCTTGATCGCGGCCCCAAAGAGCGGCACAAACGGCAGCATCGTGGCGACCACCATCATCTCGACCACCACGGTATAGGCGCCTCTGACTGAGGTCCCCGCCTGACCGAGGATGGCGAACGCAGCAATGACGACGGCCTGGGTCCAGATGGCGACGGTGGGCGAACCATGGCGCGGATGGAGCCGGGCGAAACTCCTCGGCAAGTGGCAGTCGAGTCCGGCAACAAACGGTATGCGTGCGACGGCGCCGAGCCATACGCCGACGCTTCCAAGACGATCGAGGACGACGAACACTGCGGCGAGCGGTATCAGCCACAACAGGTTGAGGCGTGCCGCGTCACTGCTGATCGCTTCCATCAAGCCGTACAGCGCGCTGGTTTGCTCAGGCGCAATGGAAACCAGTACGCTGGCGGTGCTGAGAATGTAGATCCCCGCGATCATGGGCGCGGCAATCGCGAGCGCCCTCGGCACCGTGCGTCGCGGATCGCGGATCTCTCCGCCCATGAACGAGGCGGCCTCCGGGCCGGTCCAGGCGAAGGCTATCGTCGCCCAGAAAACGGTGTCGGTGAGGCGCAAACCCGGGACGATCGTCTGTCGAGTGATAGGGGTCGCCATCCCGAAGCGCCGCCAGATCGCGAGTCCGAGGGCGACAAGCACGATCGTCTCCAGCCAGCGCGCAATCGCGCCCGCGCTGTTGAGCCATTTCGCGCTCGCCAGCCCGCGCACGTTGAGTGCGACGGCGATGCCCAGGGCGGCGATCGAGAAGCAGATGAAATAGGTCGGCGAGGCGCTCACGGTGGTATCGCGATGGCCCGACCAGAACAACGCGCTGCCGGCCGCGAAGTACAACAGGCTGGTAAGGAACGGAAGATTGGAAGTCCAGTACGTCCAGCCGGTCATGAACCCGGCGAATGGTCCGAAGGCACGCTTGCTCCAGACGTATAAGCCGCCCTCGTCGGGATAGCGCGACGACAGAAACACCACGCACACCGAGAGCGGCAGGAACATCGCCAGACCGCCGAAAACCCACACCAGCAGCGAGCTTGGTCCGGCGGCGGCGGCGGACGTGGCCCACTGCACGCTGCAGCCGGCGGTCACCATGAAGAGCGCGACGTCGCGTACGCCCAGCGCGCGTTTCAGATCTGGCGTTTCCGGCGTTGGATGCATCAATTCCTGCGAGCGATCGTGGGCGCGCCCCCTAGAGCGCTTCGAGCAGTTTCGCGGCGCGATTGTAGTCGCGAGACTCGACCCAGAAGAGCAGGCCGAACCGGCCTTCTCCCGCTGCGATGGCGTCGGCCGCAATCACGTTGATTTTCGCCCCCGCAACCCTGGCGAGCGCCGGTATCGCGGCTCCAACCTCGTCCGTGCCCTGCGCGAGAAAGGCTCGCTTGGTGCGGCTCAATTTCCACTTGTGCCGCGTTGCGGCCGCCTTCAGGCCATCGATATTGTCGGTCACGACGTCGACTTGCGCCTTGTTGCGCCCTTGCGGAAACCCGGAGAACGCGAGCAGATTGACGTTCGCGTCACGCAGTGCTTCGAGGATACGAGCCGCCTCCCCGGGTTTGCTCGCCACCGTGACGTAGGCGTAGTTGACCTTGCGAATTGTGGTTGGCATTGTGGCTCCTTGGTCGGCGCGGGCCGCTGTTATAGCGCTATCTTGCGTGCAATTCCACGCTGCCGCCAGCGGCGAGGCACACTGGTACGGCGGGCGGCGTCCGCGTCGCGTTTTCAGTGACGCAGCCGCAGCGCCTCCAGCTCACCGACGATGCCGCGGCGGAACGAGAACACACAGGCAACGAAGATTGCGCCGATGATGGCGGTCACCCAGCCCCCGACGATGTCAGAGAGGTACTGCTGCAAAGTAACGACCACCGCCGCGCCAACTATCGGGCCAAAGAAGGTCCCGGTGCCGCCCAGCAGCGTCATCAGGATCACCTCCCCGGAGGTCGACTGCTGGACATCCGAAAGCGTCACGAAGCCCAGCACCAGGGCCTTCAGCGAGCCGGCGAGCCCGGCGAGCGACGCGGACAGCACGAACGCGACCAGCTTGTAGCGACTGATGTCGTAGCCGAGGGAGATGGCGCGAGACTCGTTGTCGCGTATGGCTTTCAGCACCTGGCCAAACGGAGAATGGACCACGCGTCGGATGAACACGAATACCGCAAAGAACATGGCGAGCACCAGATAGTACATGGCCAGGTCGGACCTCAGCGGCAGCACGCCGAGCAGGCTCCCCCGTGGTACACCTTGCAGCCCGTTCTCGCCGCCGGTGAACGGCGCCTCCAGGCACACGAAATACACCAGTTGCGCCAGCGCTAGTGTGATCATGGCGAAATAGATGCCGTGGCGGCGGATCGCGAGTGCGCCGATCGCCAGGCCGAGAATTGCGGAGACCACGACCCCGGCCAGGATGGCCGCCGCCGGTCCCCAGGCGTGCGTGGTGACCAGCCACGAGGTCGCGTACGCCGCGGATCCAAAAAACGCCGCGTGCCCGAACGACAGCATGCGACCGAAGCCGAGCAGGAGGTTGTAAGCGCACGCGAACATCGCGAAGCACAGCAGCTGCATCATGAATACAGGGTAGATCCCCAGCATTGGAGCGCACAGGGCGAACAGGGCGGCGAGGGCGTAGAACAGTCCGGTACCGCGCACGACGCTATTCTTTCCCGAACAGGCCCGCGGGCCGCAGGATCAGCACCAGCGCCATGATGATGAAGACGACGATGTTCGATGCTTCGGGGTAGATGACTTTCGTGAAGCCCTCGACCAGCCCCAAGGCGAGGCCGCTGACAATGGCACCGAGGATCGATCCCATCCCCCCGATCACCACCACCGCAAATACGACGATCACGAGCGAGGTGCCCATGTGGGAGTTCACCAGCACGACCGGGGCCGCCAGCACGCCCGCGAGCGCAGCCAGCGCCACGCCGCCGCCGTAGGTCGCGGCCATGAGAAGCGGCACATTGACACCGAAGGCCTGCAGGAGCGGCGCGTTCTCGGTGGCGGCACGCAAGGTCGCCCCCAGGCGGGTACGTTCAATGACGAACCAGGTGCCGAAGCAGACCACTAGCGAGGCGATGATCACCCAGGCACGGTAAAGCGGCAGAATCATGAAGCCGAGATCGATCGCTCCGGCGAGCGCCGCGGGCACCGGATAAGACTGCCCCGAGGAGCCGAAGACCTGATGCAACGAGCCTTCGACGATGAGCGCAAGGCCGAAGGTCATGAGCAGACCGTACAGCGGATCGAGCCGGTAGAGACGGCGCAGCAACAGCCGTTCCACGACGATACCGAGCAGACCGACCACCAACGGCGCGAGCACCAGCGCGGCCCAGTAGTTGATTCCGAACCACTGCAGCCCGAGGAGAGCGGCGAACGCACCCAGGGTATAAAAGGCGCCGTGGGCGAAGTTGACGACGCCCATCAGGCCGAATATCACCGCGAGCCCCAGGCTTAGCATGGCGTAGAACGACCCGTTCACCAGGCCGAGCATCAGCTGCCCGGGTATGACTGTGACGGGAATGCCGAGGATTTCGGTCACGGAGTCCTCTGGGACGGACGGCAGCGCTGCGTCAGGAGAGCCGGCCGCGCCCCGGCTCGGTACCCGCGCAGGCTCGCGTGGTTACTTGCCGGCGAGCGGGCAAAGACCCGTGATGGGCCCGAACGCCTCCTCGCCGCTCATCTTCTTCAGCACCTTGTAGTAGTCCCACGGGTACTTGGATTCCTGCGGCGACTTGACCTGCATCACGTACATGTCGTGGATCATCACTCCGTCCGCGCGAATGTAGCCGCCGCTGGCAAACATGTCGTTGATCTTCATTCTCTTCAGTTCCGCCATGACCTTGTCGGAGTCCGTGCTCCCCACGGCCTTGACAGCCTTCAGGTAGGTCGTGGTGGCCGAGTAGATGCCAGCCTGATCCATGGTCGGCTGTCGGTTCATCTTGCCAAAATAGCGCTTGGCGTACGCACGGGTGTCGGGGTTCAGGTCCCAGTACCAGCCCGTGGTCAGGTAGAGCCCCTGTGCGGTGTTGAGACCCAGGCTGTGGATGTCGGTGAGGAAGGCGAGCAGCGCCGCCGGCTTCATCGTCCGGGTGATCCCGAATTCGTTGGCGGCCTTCAGGGAGTTGCTGAAATCGGTGCCGGCATTCGCCAGGCCCAGCACCTGTGCACCCGATGCCTGGGCCTGCAGCAGGAAGGAGGAGAAATCCGCCGCCCCGAGCGGTACGCGCACCGCTCCGACGTTCTTGCCGCCGTGCGCCTCCACCACCTTGGAGGCCGCGTTCTGCAGCTGCGTACCGAACGCATAGTCCGCCGTGAGGTAGAACCAGGTCTTGCCGCCGGCGTTGACGATGGCGGTCGCGGTGCCGTTGGCGAGCGAGGTGGTATCGTAGACGTAGTGGACCGTGTAGGCCGTGCAGTCCTCGTTGGTCAGGGACGCGCCGCCCGCGCCGATGACGAAGAGTGGCACCTTCTTCACCGCCGCAACTTTCGCCATGGCGATATTGACCCCGGTGTTGGACCCGCCCAGCAACAGGTTGAGGCCAGCCTCGTCCGCCCACTGGCGGAACTTTGACGCCCCGATGTCGGGCTTGTTCTGGTGGTCGGCGGTCAGCGTCACGATCTTCTTGCCGAGCACCGTGCCGCCGAAGTCAGCGATCGCCATGTTGATGGCCTCGACCCCGCCGGCGCCGAGCACGTCCGCGTACACGCCGGACATGTCATCGATGTCACCGATTACGACTTGATCGGCCGCGGCCAGCGCTGCGCGCGAGCCGGCCGCGGTCGCCAATGCCGCAGCGATTGCAATCGCCAACTTCCGCAGTTTCATGGGCTTCTCCTCGTGATGCGTTGAGAGGTCACACGCCAAGGTACTGGCGCAGCAGGGTCATCTTGTCAGGAAGTTCGCGCGCGGTGAAACCTTGCACCATCCGGCCGCGCTCCATGATGTAGAAACGGTCGGCCAGGGGGGCAGCGAAACGGAAGTTCTGCTCCGCCATGACGATCGTGTAGCCTTGCTCCCGCAATCTGTGCACGGTTCGCGACAGCATCTGCGCGATCACGGGAGCGAGGCCCTCCGAAATCTCATCGAGCAGCAGAAGCCTGGCGCCGGTGCGCAGAATTCGCGCCAGCGCGAGCATCTGCTGCTCACCGCCGGAGAGATGCGTGCCGCGGCTTGCGCGCCGCTCCTGCAGGTTGGGAAACATGGCGTAGATCTCGGCGATCGACATTCCCCCCGGCGCGAGCGGCGGTGGCAGCAGCAGGTTCTCCTCGGTCGTCAGACTCGCATAGATGCCGCGCTCCTCCGGGCAGTACCCGACCCCCAGATGTGCGATCTGGTGCGGCGCCAGTGAGATCGTCTCGCGACCGTTGATCACTACCGAGCCGGATCGGCTGGCGATGAGGCCGAGCAACGTCTTGAGAGTGGTGGTCCGTCCGGCCCCATTGCGGCCGAGCAGCGTCACGACTTCGCCGCGGCTGACGTGGCAGTCGACGCCGTGCAGCACGTGGGACTCGCCATAGTAGGCGTGCAGAGAGCTCGCGCGCAGTAGTTCCGCCACCATCAGTGCGTCATCCGCGGCTCGGCGTCGGTGGAACCCATGTAGGCCTCTATCACCAGCGGGTTGCACGCAACCTCGGCATAGCTACCGCCGGCAATGATCTGGCCCCGCTGCAGCACCGTGATGGTATCGGCAATCCTGGCGACCACTTGCATGTTGTGCTCGACCATGAGGATGGTGCGATTCGCGGAGGCCTGCTTGATGAGGGTCGTGACCCGGTCGACGTCCTCGTGGCCCATTCCCTGCGTCGGTTCATCGAGCAGCATCAGCTCAGGGTCCATCGCCAGCGTGGTAGCGATCTCGAGGGCGCGCTTGCGGCCGTAAGGCAGCTCGACCGCGACCACGCTCGCAAAGGCGCCGAGGTCCACCACCTCCAGCAGTTCCAGGGCCCGGGCGTTGAGAACCTCGAGAGTCGATTCGCGCTTCCAGAAGTGGAACGTCGTCGCAAGCGAGCGCTGCAAGGCGATACGAACGTTTTCCAGCACCGTCAGATGAGGAAACACGGCGGACAGCTGGAATGAGCGAACGATGCCACGGCGCGCCACCTCGGCCGGCTTTTCGAAAGTGATGTCCTCACCGCGGTAGATGATCTGGCCGCGGGTTGGGATCAGGAATTTGGTGAGCAGATTGAAGAAGGTTGTCTTGCCCGCGCCGTTGGGACCGATCAGCGCATGGATTTGACCGCGGCGCACCCGCAGATCAACGTTGCTCACCGCGACAAAGCCGCTGAACTCCTTGGTCAAGTGGCGCGTTTCGATGATGAAACTGTCAGCTGTGCTTTGCGGCGCGGCTGCCATAGCGGCTTCCCCACACATTGTTTTTCTGGGCGGCATCACGCGGCGGTCGCACAAGCCCTGGCGCCCCGAAATGTGGTTCCGGTCTGCAGTCTATCGGGACTGGTGACACCGGGTCGAGATCTCTGGCTGGCGCCGGCGCAGGATTGCCAAGGACCAGTCTGGGCTGCGGATGCCGAAGGCCTGCGCCCGCGCATGCGCCGGCGCATCGACTACAATGAGGCGGTGGCAGTCGCGGATGCGCCCTCGAGTCGGCCCAATCGCCCTGCCGGGCGGCAGGGTCTCACCGAGCTCACGGCCGTCGCTGCAGTGACCGCAATGCGAAGCGGAGACCTCAAGGCAGAGGACTACGCCCACGCGCTGCTCGATCGCGCGCAGCATCTGGAAAGGCTGAACGCCTTTCGCACGCTGGACAAAGAGATGGTGCTGGAGGCTGCCAGGGCCGCCGACAAGGTGCGCGCGCGCGGTGATGCCATGGGCCTCCTGCACGGCTTACCCATCCCCGTGAAGGACAGCATCGACTCAAAAGCGCTGCCGACGTCAAATGGGACGAGGGCATTACGCGACTTCCGGCCGAGAGACGACGCGGGAGTATTGAAGTCATTGCTGGCTCAGGGCGCCATCCTCATGGGCAAGACGAATCTGCATGAGTTGTCGTACGGCTGGACGAGCAGCAACGCGATCTTCGGACCGGTTCGCAACCCCTATGATCCGAGGCGTGTAGCGGGCGGCAGCAGTGGTGGGTCCGGTGCCGCTGTTGCCGCTCGAATGGCGCCGCTGGCCGTCGCCGAGGACACGCTGGGGTCCATTCGCGTCCCGGCCACGATGTGCGGCCTGGCAGGGCTGCGCCCGTCCTTCGGCCGTTACCCCGGCGATGGGATCATGCCGCTCACGGATGCCAAGTTTGATCAGGCCGGCCCCCTGGCGCGTTGCGCCGCCGACCTCGCGCTGTTCGATGCAGCGGTGACCGGCGAGCGCGCGCCCCTGACGGCGAGCGCGCTGCAGGGCGTCCGCATCGGCATTGCTCCCGCATCCTTGCTGAGCGGTCTCGACCCCGAGGTCGAGCGTGTCGCCACCGAAGCGTTTCACAGGCTGCGCGCCGCCGGGGTGACGTTGGTCGAGGCCGAGCTCCCGGAAGTCGCGAAGGCGGCAATCGGCGCGGCGATGACCATCATTTCGTACGAGGCGATGCCCGCCATCACAGCCTTTCTTGAAGCACAACGCGCGGGCATCACATTTGACCAACTGCTGCAACAAGCCAGTGACAGTATCCGCGCCGCGCTCATGACGTATGCCATGCCACCCAATCGACCCGCCCGGGACGCCTACGAATCCGCACTGCTTCAGCGGCAGCGGATGCGCGATGAAATCCGCTGTCACTTTGAACAGCACGGCATCGTCGCCCTGGCATTCCCGCCGATCATGATCCCTGCGCCGCAGATCGGGGAGGAAGCGGAGGTCACGATCCGCGGCCAGAAGGTGCCGCTGCACTTCGCGATGGCTCGCAATACTTCTCTGGCAACTTGCGCGAGCATGGCTGGGTTGGTTCTGCCTGCAGGGATGACCTCCAACGGTCTGCCGGTCGGACTTGAGTTCGACGCACTGATGGGGAATGATCGCGCCCTGCTTGCTCTCGGGTTGCCTCTGGAGAGGACGCTGGGTGCGATTCCGCCCCCCGGGTTTGCGCTTTAGGGGAACGTCATGAACAAGAAATTCGTCATCGCCTGGATCGTGCTGCTGATCGCGTGGTTCGTGGGCAGCTTTGTCGTCCACGGCGTGCTGCTACGCTCCGACTACATGCAACTAACCAACCTGTTCCGGGTGGAGGGCGAGCAACAGAAGTACTTCCCTCTGATGTGTCTGGCGCATGTGATCCTGTCCGGCGCGTTCGTGTGGATCTATGCGCGCGGCGTCGAGGCTAAGCCGTGGTTGGCACAGGGTGTGCGCTTTGGTGTCGCCGTCGCCCTGCTGACGACCGTACCAACCTACATGATCTACTTCGTCGTGCAGCCGATGCCGGGGGAGGTCGTGATCAAGCAGATCGTCTTCGATGGCATTCTGATGGTGATACTCGGGACGATCGTGGCCTGGCTGTATCGAGACAGGGCGGCCGGGTGAGATTCCGCTGCGCGGAGCGCATAGGTTGGCGGCTCAGAACCGCCAATGCGCCGCGACGAGGAAACTGCGCCCCGTTTCGACCCCGGTGGGTCCCAGCTGGATTGGGCTGACTGCCGTGCCGAACTCCAGATGCTGCGGATGCAGGAGGTTGGACCCTGTAAGAGAGAGCTCTACTGAGGGTGAGACGCTCCAGCCGATTCGAGAGTCGAGTTCCGTGTAGGCGGGTGAGGCGGGACTGGGCAGGGCGCCGATTCTTCGCAGGTCGAGGTTCAGCACCCAATTGGGTGCGAGATCCATCGTCGAGCGTGCCGAGACCTGGTAGGTGGGGTCGTCCCCGGCGAGTGCTACGCCGCCGAGCTGGCTGCTGCCGGGTTCGAAGTGCAGATTCTTGTGCAGCCAATTGGCGCCAGCCGTGAGACGCCACCACGCGCTGACCTGGTAGTTGCCCCAGACTTCGACGCCGTAGGTGTCTCCCGTCATGCGATTGGCGAACATCGCCGGAAGTCCGCCGCCCGGCGAAAACTCTACGCTGCGCAGATCGTGGTACACGTTGTAGAACGTCGAGATGGAAATCGAGGCGTTCGGCGCGGGCTGTCCGCGGTAGCCAAGCTCATAGGCAAGCAGCTTTTCCGGTCGAAAGTCGCCGCCCCGGATGACCACCACTGGACCTATGACTTCCACCAGATCGCGGTCGATGCGCGACGGCGCGCGCACGGCGCGGGACACCGCCAGCCACAGCAGATGCGAGTCCGTGACCTTCCACGAGAGGCGCGCGCTCGGAAGAGGCTCGACGCCTGTGTACGGATCGTCCTCGAGCTTCGCTCCGAGGACCGCTTTGAGGCTCTCGGTCAGCGAAATACTGTCCTGGACGAAGATATCGGCAAGACTGAGGGTGCGACTTGCCGGGGTAAACTGCAGCACCTGGGTGCTGGAGAGGACCGTCGGAAACTTGTCCTTCGCGACTCGCACGCCACCTCCCCACACGATGCGCTGGCGCGTTCCCCAGGAAAAGCTGTGCTGAACATCAAGATCGTAGGTGTTGAGGTAGTCGCTTGCGGTCCCCGGGAGTGAGAACGCCACATAATCGTAATATGACTGGATTTGCAGCGCAGAACCATCGCCCAGTGCATGGTTCCAGCGCGCGAGCAGATTGCCACCCGAGAGCCCCTCAGCAGGGGGGGCGAGCTTGTCTTCCGAGCCCTGATAGAAGTCACCCTGCACCGACAGCAGATCTCCAGACGGTGTCCAGTCGAGGCGGAACCCCCCTTGTGAGTTGTGCCAATCGTCCCGGGCGTTCGCTCCGGTCGCGGTCAGGTCGTGGGAAAAATGAAATGAATCCACGTAGGCGCGGTAGCTCACCTGATCGCTGAGCCTGCCGCCATATTGAAGGCTGGCTCTTTGCTCGAGGTTGCCGCCGCCAAGGTGCAACGATGCACCTTGAGTGTTACCGGAATTGCGCGTGGTTATGTTGATGACGCCGTTGACTGCATTGGCGCCCCACAACGTCGCGCCGGGACCGCTGATCACTTCGATGCGCTCGATGTCTTCGGGCAGTACGTCCTGGACGTCCCACGACACTCCTGAGTGAAAAGGTGTGTAGACGGTGCGTCCGTCGATGAGCACCAGCAGTTTGGAGGCGGCGGGACCATTGAAGCCGCGCGCCGTGATGGCGAAAGTGCTCGCCGTAATCTGCGCCACCTGCAGGTTGGGTGCGAGGCGCAGCATGTCGGGAACGGTCGTCGCCCCGGAGCGCAGGATGTCGTCGCGGGTGATGACGTAAACCGCGGCCGCGGCGTCGCTCAGCGATTCAGCCGTCTTGGAGACGGAGGTGACCTCGATGTTCAGCAGCTCCGCAATGCTCAGCTTCTTGAGCGAGCTGGCGGAGTCATCATCCTCTCGCCCCTGTGCTTCGGCCTCGGCAGCCGCTGCGACCGCGCGGATCGACAGGGGCGTCAACAGGAGTGCGAGTCCGCAGGCGGCAACGATCGCGCCGCCCGGCCCGCAATGCTCCGCTTTACAACTCGCGCTCACTGAAGCGTTCCCCATGGCAAGACGGCAGATTACTTCAGTCTCTCCCAGATCAACGTGCGCACCGTCTTCTTG
>Ga0137358_10002228_pt1 | contig 10931 bp, 9 predicted proteins | sample Mad1_20_16metaG_FD_105551 | JGI IMG/M metagenome (GOLD analysis project Ga0137358, IMG submission 105551) | Vadose zone soil microbial communities from Angelo Coast Range Reserve, California, USA - Mad1_20_16 metaG | ecosystem: Environmental > Terrestrial > Soil > Vadose zone | place: USA... | reverse complement strand
ATCTCGAGCTGACCCGCAGCCTTTCGGGCGAACGCCAGGGTTCGCTGCTGGGAGCCATCGACCGCACCGTCACATCCTCCGGCGCGCGCCGCCTGGCCGAATGGCTGGCGGCCCCATTGACGACGCCGGCATCCATCGCCGCGCGACTCGACATGGTGGAAGCGATTCTGGGTGACGGGCGGTTGCGCGAGGACCTGCGCGGCACCCTGCGCCGTGCCCCCGATGTCGAACGCGCGCTGTCGCGCCTGCTGGTCGGCCGCGGCGGCCCGCGCGATCTGGCCGCTTTGCGCGACGGGCTTCTGGCCGCCGCATCCTTGCGCCGGCGCCTGGGCGAGGCAGGCGAACTTCCCGCCGGCCTCGCCGAGGCGGTGTTAGCCCTGGGCGATCAGGGACCTCTCATCGACGAACTGCGCCGCGCGCTGGCGGCGGAGTTGCCGGTCGTCACGCGGGACGGCGGCTTCATCGCGCCGGCCTATCGGCCGGCACTCGACGAGCTGCGCGCCTTGCGCGACGAAAGCCGGCGGCTCGTCCTCGAACTCGAAACCCGCTATCGCGGCGAGACCGCAATCGCCTCGCTCAAGATCCGCCACAACAATGTGCTGGGCTATTACGTCGAGACGACGGCGGCCCATCTGGAAAAATTGACCCTGGGCGGCGGTTTCATCCATCGCCAGACCATGGCCAATGCGGCGCGCTTCACTACCGTTGAGCTGGGCGAGCTGGAGCGGCGCATCGCGAGCGCCGGCGATAAGGCGCTCGCCCTCGAGCTCGATCTATTCACGGCCTTGGTCGCTCTTGTGAGCGCCGCGGCCGAGGCAATCGCCGCCCTGGGCGCCGCCCTCTCGCTTCTCGATGTCGTGGCGAGCCTCGCCGAACTGGCGGCCGAAGCCGAATATTGCCGCCCGCAGGTGGACGACAGTACGATCTTCAAGATTGCAGCCGGCCGCCATCCGGTGGTGGAAGCGGCGCTGATCGCCCAGCAGGCGGGCAGTTTCGTCGCCAATGATTGCGATCTCGGCCCCCAGCAGCGGCTCTGGCTGGTGACCGGCCCCAATATGGCGGGCAAATCCACTTTCTTGCGCCAGAACGCCCTTATCGCCGTGCTGGCGCAGATCGGCTCCTACGTGCCGGCCAGGGATGCTCATATCGGCGTGGTCGATCGCCTGTTCAGCCGGGTGGGTGCCGCCGACGATCTCGCCCGCGGGCGATCCACATTCATGGTGGAGATGGTCGAGACTGCGGCGATCCTGAATCAAGCCGGCCCCAAGGCCCTGGTCATTCTCGATGAAATCGGCCGCGGCACGGCGACGTTCGATGGTCTCTCCATCGCCTGGGCGACGCTGGAACATCTGCACGAGGTCAACAATTGCCGCGCGCTTTTCGCCACCCACTATCATGAGCTGGTGGCGCTCGGCGCCCGCCTGCCGGCGTTGGCCCCCCATGTCTTGCGGGTCAAGGAATGGCAGGGCGACGTGGTCTTTCTGCACGAAGTGGCCTCGGGCGCCGCCGACCGCAGCTATGGCATTCATGTGGCCAAGCTGGCGGGATTGCCGCCCGCGGTGGTGGCGCGAGCCGAAGAAGTCCTGGCCACATTGGAAAAAGGCGAGCAGGCCGGCGCGCTAACGAGGCTTGCCGACGATCTCCCTTTGTTTGCCGCGACACCGCCTTCGGCGCGGCGAATCAAGGGGCCCTCGCCGGTCGAAGAAGCGCTCGCCACCCTGGAGCCCGATCAGCTCACGCCCAAGCAGGCGCTGGAAGAAATTTATCGCCTGCGCCGACTGGCGCGCGGCGACTAGAACCACTATATCGGCGCGCCATGAAATTTTCCCATTTGACCGAACGAATCGGCGGCGAGGGCGCGCAGGCCTGGGCCGTCCATTTCGAAGCCGTCCGCCGCCGCCGCAAGGGCCAGGACATCATCGTCCTGTCCGTGGGTGAGCCCAATTTCGATACGCCGCCGGCCATCGTTGCCGCGGCCAAGGCCTCGCTGGATCGGGGCCGCACCCATTATACCGACGTCATCGGCGATCCGCCGCTGCGCGCGGCCATCGCGCGCCGGCATGGCGAACGCAGCGGCCAGCAGGTGGGGCCGGAGAATGTCGTGGTCGTCGCCGGCGCCCAATGCGCGCTGTTTTCCGCGGCCCTCTGCGTTCTCGATCCGGGCGATGAGATCATCGTGCCCTCGCCCATGTATGTGACCTATGAGGCGGCCATCGGGGTCAGCGGCGCGACGATGACCCGCGTGCCGCTGCACGCCAAGAATCGCTTCCGCCTGAAGGCCGCCGATGTTGCCGCGGCGGTGAATGCGAAGACGAAAGCGGTGATGGTCAACAGCCCGCATAATCCGACGGGGGCCGTCATCGAGAGTTCCGAATGGGAAGCCCTCGCCGAGATCTGCCGCAGACACGATCTCTGGCTTATCTCCGACGAGGTCTATGGTTCGCTGGTCTTCGATGCGCCGCATTTCAGCCCGGCGAGCCTGCCCGGCATGGGCGAGCGCACCATCACCGTCGACAGTCTCTCCAAGTCGCACGCCATGACCGGCTGGCGCCTGGGCTGGGCAATCGGACCCCAGGACCTCATGGGCCATATGGGCAATCTGGCACTGTGCATGCTCTATGGCTCGCCCGGATTCGTGCAGGATGCGGGCATCGTCGCCATCGAGCAAGACCATGCCGAGGTGCCGCAGATGCTGACGGCGCTGCGCCTCCGACGAGACAATCTTCATCGCCAGCTGGCCCAGGTACCGAAGCTCTCGGTCGAACTTCCCGAGGCCGGCATGTTCCTGATGATCGACATCAGCCGCACCGGCCTCAGCGCCAGCGACTTCGCCTTCGGCCTACTGGATGCCGAGTGCGTCTCCGTCTTGCCGGGTGCCGCCTTCGGCCCGCAGGTCGCCAATTACGTTCGCATCAACCTGGGCGCGCCCGACAGCGATCTCGACGAAGCCGGCCGCCGCATCGCGGCCTATGCGCAGAGTCTGTAAGCATTAGTTAGAATCACCACAGAGACACAGAGATACCGAGGTCGTTTCAGCGATCTCCGATCTTTGCCTTAAGACTTTCTTGGCCCGTCTAAGACGAGCCTAGAATCGGGCGCTTGTGCTGGACGCGCGGCAAAAGGAGAGAGCGTTTCTTCTCTGTGTGTCTGTGGTGAATCTGCCTAACCGTCTGGCGGGCGGGGTGCGGGGAATTCGACGTCGCGCTCGCTGGTCTCGGGGCTGCCCAGGCGCAAATGCAGTTTCCACCTCGGCCAATCGGCGCCATAGGCCTTCATATCATCGACGCGGCTCAGGGCATGGCTTTGGACCACAGAGTCGGTCGTCGGCGGCGAGCCGAAGAACGGAAATCCGATGCCGAAACCCGATGAGACGCCGCCGCTCGATCCCCCGAACACGCCCATGCCAACGCCCGCAGCGATACCGGGGTCCGACACCACCGCCAGCCTGTCCCGGGTGATCTGATAAGCGACGAACGCCTTGCCGTCCGGATTGATCAGGCTTGCCTGTTCCACCGGTTGACGATCGACCATCGTCACCTCGACGACGTCGGGCAGGCCGGCAGCGAATCCAACGGTCAGCGGCGGCGGGGCAGGGGGCGGCGTTGGGCGGTGCGAACAGGCGCCGAGCAGCAGGATCGCCAGACAAAGGAAAGATCTCATAACGAAGCCCCTCGGCCAGGACCGCAAAGATGTATCACGAAGATATAGGGTTGCCGGCCGCCCGGCGGGCATGAATATTACAAAGGGCGGGCAATGGAGCAGCGGCATGAATATGGTCGAACATTTCCGCGAGATGGCGCTGAACAACGCCTGGTCCAACCAGCGCCTGCTCTCCGCCTGCGCTCGGCTCAGCGATGCGGACTTCGCCGCCGAGCGGGTCAGCTTCTTTCCCTCGCTGAAGGCCCCCCTCAACCACATCCTGCTCGTGGACCGGTACTACCTCGATGCCCTGAGGGAAGGCGGCCGGGGCTACGCGATCTTCGACGACGAACTGCCCTATGGCACATTGCCCGCGTTGGCCGAAGCCCAGCGCGAGAGCGATCGGCAGTTGATCGATTTCTGCAATCGTCTGGCTGAGGCCGATCTGGCGCGCGCCGTGAAGCTGGACCGGGCCGCCCGCGGCATCAAGCAGGAAACGGTGGCCAGCGTCCTGCCCCATCTGTTCATTCACCAGATCCACCACCGGGGCCAGGCCCATGCCATGCTCTCGGGCACCACGGTGAAGCCGCCCCAGCTGGACGAATTCTTCCTGTTCGAAGACCGGGCGGCCACCCTTCCCGAACTCGACGCCATCGGGCTTTCGCGGCCCTGACCTGCCCCTGCCGCAGGGATGGGCGCTTACAAGGTTCTTGCCCCGTGGCATACTGCGCCCGGCATGGAAGCCCTTCGCGACCAGCGCGCCATCCTTGATCGCCGGCGGCTATCCTCGGAGCTTGCCGAGGAAGGGCCGCGAGGCGAACGCGCCCTGCTCGAGGTGCTGAAGCTGGCGCTCGCCGCCGGTCGGGCTGAAATCCGCCGGCGGTTCGAGAGCGAGGCGCGATCCGAGGCGGCGGGCCTGAACGTCGGGCACGAGACCTGCTTTCTCGTGGATCAGCTGCTCCGCTGCCTCTACGACCACACCACCCAGCATGCCTATCCCATCGCCAATCCCAGCGCCGGCGAGCATCTGGCATTGGTGGCGGTGGGTGGATATGGCCGCGGCGAGCTGGCGCCCTTCTCCGATATCGATCTTCTGTTCCTGCTGCCCTACAAGCTGACGCCCCATGGCGAGCAGGTGGTGGAGTTCATGCTCTATCGCCTCTGGGATCTGGGCCTCAAGGTCGGTCATGCCACCCGCTCGGTGGACGATTGCATGCGCCTGGCGCGGGCGGACATGACCATCCGTACCGGCCTGCTGGAGGCCCGATTCCTCTGGGGCGATCAGAAGCTGTATCAGGAATTGAAGCAGCGCTTCCGCCGCGAGGTGGTGATCGGTAACGGCCTCGATTTCGTCGAGGCCAAGCTCGCCGAGCGCGATCAACGCCATCTGCGCAACGGCGACTCACGATATTCCTTGGAGCCCAATATCAAGGAGGGCAAAGGGGGCTTGCGCGATCTGCATACCCTCTTCTGGATCGCCAAATACGTCTATCAGGTGGACGACATCGCAAGCCTGGTGGATCGCGGCGTTCTGAACCGGGACGAAGTGGCGATCTTCGAGAAGGCCGCCGCATTCCTCTGGACCTTGCGCTGTCATCTCCATTATCTCGCCGGCCGGCCGGAAGAGCGCCTGACCTTCGATCTCCAGCCCGAGCTGGCGAGACTGATCGGCTATACCGATCACGCCGGCACCCGTGGCGTCGAGCGGCTGATGAAGCATTATTTCCTGGTGGCCAAGAGCGTGGGCGATCTGACCCGCATCTTCTGTGCTGCCATCGAAGCGGCCCACCAGCGCAAGCCTTTCTTGCGGCTTCCTACCATCGGCCTGCGCCGGCGCGAGGTCGAGGGCTTTCCCGTGGAAGGCGGCCGGCTCAGCCTGCCCGGTCCGGAACTCCTGGCCAATCAGCCGATTAACATTCTGCGCCTCTTCGAGGTCGCCCAGCGCCACGATCTGGACATCCATCCCGCCGCGATGCGCCTCGTCACCCGGCATTTGAAACTGGTGAAGGCGTTGCGGCGCGATCCCGAGGCAAATCGCCTGTTCGTGGCCATGCTGACCTCGCCCAAGGGGCCGGAGGCGATCCTGCGCCGCCTGAACGAGGCGGGGGTCTTCGGCCGTTTCATTCCCGATTTCGGTCGCGTCGTCGCCCAGATGCAGTACGACATGTACCACCACTACACCGTGGACGAGCACACGCTCTTCGCCATCGGCATTCTGCACCGCATCGAGCAGGGCGCCTTGAAGGACGAGGCGCCCATCGCCTCGGCTGTCGTCCATCAGGTGCTCTCGCGCCGGGTGCTCTATCTGGCGGTGCTGCTGCACGACATCGCCAAGGGTCGCGGCGGCGATCATTCGCAACTGGGCGCGCAGATCGCACTCCAATTGGGCCCGCGCCTGGGTTTCAGCGGCGAGGAGACCGAGCAGGTCGCCTGGCTGGTGATGAACCATCTGCTGATGAGCAATACCGCCTTCAAGCGCGACATCGACGATCCCCAGACCGTCGAGAATTTCGTCGCCCAGGTGCAGTCGCTGGAGCGCCTTCGCCTGCTGCTGGTCTTGACCGTGGCCGATATTCGTGCGGTGGGCCCGAAGACCTGGAACAACTGGAAGGCCACGTTGCTGCGCGAGCTTTACTGGCGCGCGGAAGAAAAGCTCTCGGGCGGTTTGGCGGCGAGCGCCGCCGAGACCCGGGTCGCGGTAGCAACGAAGGCTCTCGTGGAAAAGCTTGGCGATTGGACCCCGGAGGAGATCGAGCAGCACCTCGCCCGCGGTCATGGCGCCTATTGGCTGGGATTCGACACTGCCGCCCTGGCCCGCCAGGCCCGGCTGGTGCGTCGCGCCGAGGACGAGGCAGCGCCACTCGCCGTCGAATCCCGCGTCGACATCGCCCGCGCCTCTACCGAGGTGACCGTATATGCGCCAGATCGGCTCGGCCTGATCTCCAATCTCGCAGGCGCCTTCGCGCTCGCCGGCGCGGACATCGTCGACGCGCGAATCTTCACCCTTAACAACGGCAAGGCCCTGGACAGCTTCACCATCCAGGATGCCGGCGGCGCCTTCGAGCGGCCCGACAAGCTGGCGCGCTTGGCCGCCGTCATCGAACATGCCCTCGCCGAGGCGCCGGACGGCGCGAAGGATCCGGCGCTGCAGCTCGCGCCTTGGCCCAGCCGTTTCGATGTCTTCACAGTGGCGCCGCGCGTCCTAATCGACAATCGTGCCAGCGCCGGCCATACGGTTGTCGAAGTCAACGGACGCGACCGCAAGGGCCTGCTCTATCGCCTCACCCGAGCGCTGGCCGATCTCAAGCTGCAGATCGCCAGCGCCAAGATTTCGACCTTCGGCGCGCGGGCCGTCGACGTCTTCTACGTCAAGGATCAGTTCGGCCTGAAGATTGAGGACGAGAAGCGACTGAAGGCGATCCGCGAGCGCCTACTGGCCGTCCTCGCCGATCCGCTGGCCAAAATCGAGCCGCCGCCGGAGGTTGCCGCCGCCGGATGAGCGAGAGCTTGGTTATGGGCAGGAAAGTTCCCGGCGTGATGGCGTTGACACCCGACCTCGTGGCGCAGCTGCAGGCGCTGCCGAGCGATTGCGGGCCTGGGCCCAACGACAGGCTTTGCGGCGAAGCCGATTACAGCCGCCTGCTGTCCGACGTGCTCGCCGGCAAGCCGCCGGGGGATGTCTGGTTGTTCGCCTATGGTTCGCTGATGTGGCGGCCGGCCTGTCTGGATGAAGAACGCCGGCCGGCGCTGTTGCGCGGACACCATCGGCAATTTTGCCTCTGGGTCCGCCGCTTTCGCGGCACGCCCGAACGTCCCGGGCTGATGCTGGCGTTGGACCGCGGCGGCCAATGCCGCGGCCTTGCCTTGCGTTTGCCGGCGAAGACGATGGAGCAGGATCTCGACAAGGTGCTGCGCCGCGAAATCGTCATGAAGCCCAGCGCCTATCTGCCGCGCTGGCTGAAAATCCAGACCGTGGCCGGGCCGTTGACCGCGCTCGGATTCGTCATAAATCGCGATTGCCCGCGATATTCCGGCCCGCTCGATGATTCCAGGGTGGCGATGATTCTGGCAGGCGCCGTGGGGCATATCGGCTCGGGTGCCGAATATCTGATGCATACTGTGGCCCATCTGGAAGAACTGGGCCTGCGCGATCGCCTGCTGTGGCGCTTGCAGGCGCTGGTGGCGAAGGAGCTCGCCGGCGTATCCGCCCTACAGACTCCGGCGCGCTTGTGATCCCTGTGAGAATCCCGGGCTAGATGGTCGCAAAAAACGCCGGCTCATTCATCCAGTTGCCGGCGCGCCGCGGGCGAGAGTTTCGCAACCGCGTCGGCGACGGCCGCCTGCAAGGTCTGCTGCATCGTGTCGCTGCGCCGGCGGAGTTCGGCAAAGGCGTCATCCACTGCCTTGCGATCGAATTTATCGGCCCTCAGCAGTTGAGCGACCAGTTCACGCTGGTCGTGGACCGACTGGTAGATCTTCTGCAGTTCGTCGGCGTGGCCGCGCACCGTATCGATTACAACCTCCCGATCGGCGGCGTCGAGCGGCCTGACCAGACGTTCGAGCGCACGGCCTGCGATGGGCCCCATCTGCTGGGCATATTCCGTCTGACGGTCGAACCAGTCGTGCCTATGGAACAATCGTCCGCCGAACAGCCCGAGAAGGAAGACGTTGGCGACGAGCGAGACGAAAAGCAGGATGGTCAGCCAGCGCCTGCCGGATTTCGGCCGGGCCGGCGTTCGATCGCTGGGCATGGGTTCGCTCACCATGGCGAAATATCCGCCAGTTCGAGGACCGAGGTGGGGGCCGAGGTTTCGCCGATATTGGCGAGTTGGGTGACGCCGAGCAGGAAGCCGATCACCGCCGCGGCGGCCAGGCTCCCCACTTTCAGCCAGAAGGTGCCGGCGGCCGGCCGCTGGGCGGGACGGAACGCCACCACCTGCGACTGCGGCATTGCCGTTATCTGATCGATCAGGATCTACGCATCGATGATGGGCGGGGCGAGCGGGGCGGTGCGATCGAGCAACGCGTCGATCGTGGCGGCCTTGGCGCGAAGATCGCGTGCCCGCGGATTTTGGGCGAAAAGAGCCTCGGCCATCGCCCGTTCATTGGCCGGCCAGCGTCGCGGCTCGGCGCCATAGGCGTCGAGCAATTCGCGAAATCGATCCAAACCCATCATCCCGCTCCTCCGTCGATCGCAAGGTCGCCGAGGCTGTCGCGCAACGCGCGTCTGCCACGCACAAGTAGCGATTCAAGTGCCCCGATGCTGATATCCAATGCCGCCGCCGCCTCGATATTGCCAAGGTCTTCGTAGTAACAAAGCGCCAGTGCCGCCCGTTGACGATCGGGAAGCCTGGCCATGGCCTCGGCCACGCGCTTGCCGACTTCGCCCCGCTCGGTCTGGGCAAATCCATCGTCGCGGGTATCGGCGATCTCGCCCGCCGCCTCGAGTTCGACGGGCTGCGGACGCCGACGCCGGTCGAGGCAAAGATTGGTCAAGACACGATAGAGCCAGGTGGCGAACTGGGCGCGCTCGCCGGCTTTGGCCGCGCTCCCCGGAGATTCCGCGGGCTGCCAATCCGGGGCTTTTTGCCAGCATCGCAAAAACGCTTCCTGCACCACTTCCTCCGCGTCGCTTCTATTGCCCAGGATTCGCTGGGCAATCGCCGTGGCGCGGGCCAAATGGCGCCGGACCAAGACGGCAAAGGCCGATTTGTCGCCGCGGCCGGCGCGCGCCATCAGCGCGTCGTCGAGTTCATCTTGCATGGCTGCGTCCGATGGCTTTCGGGAACCCAAGGGCCCCGTCCCGCACTACTGCCGTCAGCGCCGCCGTATCGACGCCAACTTGTGCCGAATCAGGAAATTGTCTTGTGGTTTCAAGGCCTTGGCCATCGCCACGCTCCCTGGAATCGTCACTCGCCGACCATCCATATGCACCTATACACGCGGCGGGACAAGGAATCCTGCGCCTTATGGGGCCGGCGACGCTGTCATGCCTGCACAGGGTTGAGTGGGGGTGGCCGCCGCTTTTTGTTGCTTGGGTCATGCCGCGCGAATGCCGGCATCTCAGGCGCGGGTCAGATACCATTCGAAATCCAACTCGCTGACCTGGGCGCTGAAGCGGCGGCATTCCGCCGCCTTGATGGCGTGGAATATCTCGAGGAAACGTTCGCCGAAATAATCCTTCAGCAGGGTCGAGGTCTTCAAAAGACGCAACGCCGCGGGCCAGTCGTTGGGCAGATCTGCCGCCGCCTGGGCGTAGCCGTTGCCGGCGATGGCCGGGCCGGGATCGAGTTTTTCGACGATGCCCTTGTGCATGCCCGCCAGTACGGCGGCGATCGCCAGATAAGGATTGGCATCGGCGCCTGCCACGCGATGCTCGAGGTGGCGCGTCTCGGGCCCGCCGGTGGGAATGCGCAGCGCCACGCTGCGATTGTTGACGCCCCAGGTCCGCGCGATCGGCGCATAGCTGGTCGCCTGGAAGCGGCGATAGGAATTGGCGTTGGGCGCAAAGACGCCCATGCCCTCGCCGATGGTGGCGAGCAGCCCGGCGATGGCCTGGCGCAGCAAAGGCGTGCCTTCGGGATCTTCGGCGGCAAATAGATTTCGGCCCTTGTCATCGGCCAGGCTTGCGTGAATATGGAATCCGCTGCCGGCGCGATTGACATAGGGCTTGGCCATGAATGTCGCCAGCAGCCCGTGTTTGGAGGCTATGCCGCGGACGAGACGCTTCCATTGAATCGCTTCATCGGCGGCTTGCAAGGCATCGGGGCGGTGGCGCAGCACGACCTCGAGCTGGCCAGGCGCGTATTCGGAGATCAGGGTCTCCGCCGGCAGGCCCATGATTCTCGCGGCGCCATAAAGCTCGTCGACGAAGGGGGCGAACTCCTCCAGCTCGGTCACGCTATAGACATCGATGCGATCCAGGCGCCGGCCGGTTCCCGGTGCCAGCGGCGGCTGCAGCTTGCCGTCCGCCGCGCGGGCGGGATCGACGATGTAGAATTCCAGTTCGGCGGCGACCACGGCCGTGAAGCCGTCGGCCTTGAGGCGCTCCACAACCTGGGCTAGTACATGGCGCGGATCGGCGACATAGGGCGATCCGTCCAGATCGTAGAGGCTGAGCAAAACCTGGGCGCTGGGCCGCGCCATCCAGGGCGCGCGCTTCAGCGTGCCGGCGATGGGCCAGGCAAGCTTGTCCTCATCCCCCTTGTCCCAGACCAAGCCGGTCTCTTCCACATCCTCGCCGGTGATGTCGAGGCTCATGATCGAACAGGGCAGCGGCCGTCCATCCTGAT
>Ga0137358_10002226_pt1 | contig 10933 bp, 6 predicted proteins | sample Mad1_20_16metaG_FD_105551 | JGI IMG/M metagenome (GOLD analysis project Ga0137358, IMG submission 105551) | Vadose zone soil microbial communities from Angelo Coast Range Reserve, California, USA - Mad1_20_16 metaG | ecosystem: Environmental > Terrestrial > Soil > Vadose zone | place: USA... | reverse complement strand
TTGGCCGTGCCGAGGTTGATCACAAGCTCGAACTTCGTCGGTGCTTGCACTGGAAGATCCGCCGGGGCGGCACCGCGAAGGATGCGGCTCACGTACTCCGTTGCGCGCCGGAACAGGTCCACGGCATCCACCCCGTAGGACAGGAGCCCGCCGGCCTCGGCAAAATAGCGATACGGGTAAATTGCCGGAATACGAAACTGCGCGGTGAGCGAAATGATGAGCTCACGATGCACGGTCGTGAAGTTATCCGGCACCAGAGCGACGCCGCTTCCCGTTTCACCACCGAGTTTCGTGATCGTATTTTCAATCTCAGCGGGGTCGTGCACTTCCGCGATGATCGGCCGTACCTTGTATTTCGCCGCGGCCTCCATGAACGCGCCGGCAAAAAACGTGCCCGAATCCGGGACGGAATCCGGATTGTACATCAGGGCTACGCGGGCAAGTTGCGGCACCATCTCTTTCAACATCGAAACATATTTCCCTGCGATGCTTGCGTGCAGGATGGTGAACCCAGTGATGTTGCCGCCCGGACGGGCCATGCTGGCGACGAATCCGCTGCCGATCGGATCGGAAACCGACACGAAGACGATGGGAATTGTGCGAGTCGCATGCATCAGCGCCGTCACAACGGGCGTGCTGTGGCCAACGATGCAGTCGGGCTTGAGTTCCACCAGCTCCTTCGCAAAAGCCTGCATGCGCGCAGAATCGCCTCCGGCATGACGGTACTCGATGCGAAGGTTTTGGCCGAGGGACCAGCCCTCTGTTTCTAGACCCTGCTCTAAAGCCATTGAGCGGCCCTGGGCTTCCGCATCGTCGGCAAGTCCCATCAGCACCGCCACGGTGCGCATGCCAGCTGCCGGTTGCGCATTTGCAGGAATCGGCCGGCTCGTGAGTACGCCGCCGAGCAACGTGATGAACTCGCGCCGCCTCATAGCGCTTACCCCAAGGCCAGAGATCACGCGGTAAGTATAGCAGGGTTTGGGCCGTGCATCGCAGCAAAAGCGACCCGCCCACGTCGGAGATGGGTCAATGGCGCCAGAGACGATCGGAGCGAGCCAGCGGTCCATGTCCGAACCGACCCCGAAAGCGGACGCAAACTCAAGCCGGTGGGACCGCGCACACTCCCAATTGGGTGGATAGGCATCAAACCATACGTGCCGTTGGCCTGGCTGCAATCGACCATTTTGTGACGGCTGTCACAGCGGCCAAAGCACTGCAATGGCATGATTAGAGCCTCAACTTCGGCCGTTTGTGAGTACGGCCATGGACCGATTCATCAGGCGCGAGAACATCAGGCGCTACAGGAAATTGTTGCGCGAAGCGAAGGACGACGCCGAGCGCCGGCTGATCAAAAAGCTATTGACCGAGGAAGAGCAAAAAGAGCTGGCGGCGCCAAATCCCTCGCGACCAACTGCCCGCCGTGTCTCACCCCCGGCACTAATGCGAAGTCCGCGGGACGTGCCGCTTCCCTAGTGGTGAGGCGACGGGCCTATTCTTCTTTACTTCGGCTGGATTTGCTGTTGTTGCTGCATAGTTGGTTGCAGCTGCGGCTTCTGACGCTGCGGGAGCATCTGCTGATCGTTGAACTCTTGCAGGACCGCCTTGAAATCCCCGGGTCGCTCGCTGGCCAGGTCATATAGCTTTTGGGCCATGACGAGCAGGGCGGTCCGCGTCTGCGGATCAATGGTCGATCGGGACAGTGCCAAGCACTGTGCTGCCGTGGCTCTTAGCTCGTCGATGCGATCGGCCATTGTTAGCCTCCTCACGCTACGCAACCCGATGACCGGCACCCTCAGGGTTTTGGCGCCAAGAAGGACCCGCGACTCCGATTTCTGATGCGCAGCAGCTGCTGCTGGTCCAACGGGCGGCGCACCTCAGAGGAGGATGCGCGGATCCTAAGGCAATAATGATTCGTTCCTGTAGCTGAACTGTTGTTCGACTTCGAGCGCCAGCCTCTGCCAGGTTCGCGCCATGTCGATCAGGGTGGATTGCATTCTCAAATTCGCGGCGCGCTGCGGCGCTTAATCGACTTACTGCAGGATGCAGATTGGACATTGGTCGAGGAAATCGAGAACCGCTTGATACTTCATTTCAAAAAGGCAAAGCAGGTCATTGCAACGGCGTTGCAAGCGAACGAAGTTGACGAGCAGTCTGCTAAGGGCGATCGGCATACTGCGGCGGGTTATGTGGCGTGCGGCGGCAGCATGGCACTCGGAAGTGCAATGAGTCGACGGATTTCACCATCGGTTGGAGCCTGCGGCCTACGGTTTGCCCTAAGTCTGGCTCAATCTCGCGTATCGCCATGCCTACATCATCGGCACCGGGCTCATATCACATCAAAATCGCACGGCAGAATATAATGGCACAACTTCCCAGCATTTTTAGGCCCTGCCGCGTGTCTGCTTCGCCACATTAAAATAAGTCTGGACCCTAGGTCATCCGCTCGTCGCCGGGTCGGCGTCCTTGGAAACGGCGCTCTCCACGTCGGCGCGCTGATCATCGTTCGTACCAGCTCGATCTTCAACTGACATGCCCAGCTTCTGCGCAGCCCGCGACGGTCTGATTCCTTCGCTTGGGGCGAGTTCATCGCGGTTGAGCCGGGTGTGCTGCCAGCGCCTAAGCGCGACCGGAAGCGGATCGATGTTGAGCTTCTGCCACCATGCGGCCTCATCACCAGAGCGATGAAGCTCGCGGTGATGGATCCGGCAAACCGGAACGATGAACTCGTCGCTCACTCTGTGGCCAAGCGCACGCGGTTGGGTGAACGTGAGGTGATGCGGATCCGATGGTGCGCGGCCGCACACAAGACAGGGCTGCCGCAGCACGAAACTTCGGTGGTCCTTATCGCGCAGCCGGACAGTTTTGCCCAAAGCGCGGATTACCCCGCTGCGAGATCGCTTTTTGGGCACGGGGGAAGTTTTGTGGCTGGTGTCCGCATTCGCTTGACCGACAGATACGAAGTTTTTGTCGGGGACAGAATGAGGTGGTTGGTGAGGGGCCACCCCGTCGAGCGTATTGGCAGAGGTCGTTCCATCCGGGACATGGCCTTCGCTAACTGCAGAGAGCCTAGCCTGAAACCGCTCCTCGAGAATTTTGGCATCCCCCGCTGTGAGGGTGTCCTTGACAGGCAGATTTCGCTGCGCCCAGACCGCCGCCTCATCTGCCGTATTGATAGCCGACAGTTCAGCGACCAATCGCTCCCTCACGGTTGCCGATTCGTCAGGCGCAAGGACCGATCTGGCTGAAGCTGCTGAGTTGTTGCCTCCGCGAGGTGCCCGGCTTGCTAGGCCGCCATTCCCGCCCGAGTGGGTCTGATAATCAGCTCGTGGCAGCTCGCCTTCAGCCTTCGCCACGGTACTGAGGTCCGGCGCGTCGAGATCATCTTCCCCAGCAATGCCGACGAGCGTGAACAGTGCATAGCGCCGGGCATAGGTGAGTGCAGCTCCCATGCGCTGCGCTGAAGCAATATCGGTGATCTGGCATACCGGCCATTCCGATGAGATCCATTCGCCGGACGAATGAGCAAGAACAGTCGTCAGGCGGAGAAGTCCGGCGTCTTTATCGATTGCGGTCGTCTGTATCGTAGCGATCTCATGCCGACCGAGACTCTTGCGCACGATATCAAGACCGCTTGACAGCGAAGCGTAGCGGAACGTTCGGTCTCCTTCGCGGGGAAAGTGGGAACGAATAGTGGCGACGAGCGATTTCTCTGGATTGGTCAGCTCAGCCTGTGCTTTGGCAAGCGCGGCTGCAATGGTGCCGATTGACTCACTGGAGCTGTGCACGATCAATCTCCAAGCTGAGGATATCAAAGCTCACGGCGCCGGACTTTGAACGTTTGGCCCGAATGCCGTGTCCGATCGCCTCCTTAGCGTCCTCGGGCATGAGGCCCTTGAGCTCAGACTTGGCATTTTCATGCTCGAGGTGAGCCTCTCGAGTACGCCGAAATACGCTGGAGAATTCGGCCCACGCATTTGACGAGCTCATGTCCACGATCCGCACCGCCTCGATGCGTGCCCGCGGTGATGAGGCGCCGAAGAGACGAGGGGGCTCGCCACTTTCCACGCATCGCCAGAACTTCTTTTCCGCCGTCAGAAGGAGGTGCTGGTAGAGCGAATCGGCTGGTATCTTGATCTCGACCCACTTGCCACCGCCGGTGATAATCGAGAGCACTGCCGCCGTGGCATTGGTCACCCACATATTGTGCTGGACTTGCGGCATATGCTTCGCCGCCGCCGCTTCCTCAGAAAACGACCAGGGGAGCATAAATTTCGCTTCAAAGACGGCGCCGGTGCTCTCGACGACGCCATCGAGCGTCGCCGCCATCCAACGGATCACCGGGTGGCGAACCCAGCCTTGGATGCCCTTGATGACCTCGCCAGTCGTGCGCTCGTACCAGTGGCGATTGAGAGGCTCGGTCGCTAGCCCGAGTTGGACGAGCAGGTTGCCCGAAAAGTCTTGGGGCGCCGCCTCGCCGCGCTTCTCTCGCCACAGCCGAAGAAGCGCCGCACAAATACGCGCAGCTCGGGCATTACTAGACTGGCGCCAAGATGATCTCGCTCGGGCAGCTGATGTCGGCATAACGACCATTCGGCGGATTGAAGCTCAGTCCGGCCCAGTTATGGGCTACGTCTCGACCGTGCTCCGAATTCAGGCGGCCCTTGAGAAGGCCGGAATTCAATTCACCGACGAGGATCAATCCGGCGGCATCGGCGTGCGGCTAACAAAGAAGAAGCGCTAAGCGACTGAAGAGGTCTCCAGGCACCCACGTAATCACCGGCGAGTAGGCTTCGTCTCGGGGCATCTCCTTCGTAGCGCTAACCCGGCCGGTGAGAGCGCAGAACCGGAATTCAGGAGCTCGTGGACGGACGTCCACCGAGGCCGGCGTCGAGTTTCATCAATGACAACCGTGAAGGTCCCCGTGTGGGCTATGAGTGATTCGCATTCGCCTCCGATCCCGACACCGCGCGCCCTTTACGCGCGGGGCGCGTAGGCGCTCCGGGAAAGGAGGCAAACATGCGGATCACCTTCCGCCCAGCCGAAGCGAACCTTCGGTGTGCCCGGACTCGCGGCCCTTTGGGGCCGCTCTTCTTAAGAATTCCGCATTACAACTTCTGAGGAGTCCCCGCAACGAATCTATGCGGCAGATTGTGCCGCCATGGACGTTGCGGCTGCGACCGACGCAATGCGTGCATCTCGTTATTTTCTCGTTATTTTAACGAGACAGCACACGCGGCGTGCATCAATGCACCGCTGCTGCTGGGCGACCGCTACCCTTAACCAGGGCAAGGTGCAACTGGGAGAGGGCGCCCCGGTGTTTGCACCGCGCGCCATCCGCTCCGGCGAGAAGGTCGAGCGCGACGCGGCGACCCGCAACCAGGGCAAGGTGCAACTGGGAGAGGGCGCCCCGGTATTCGGTCGGTAATTCGCGCGTCTATCGACGTCGACCGGGAGAGGCCATGGGGCTGCCCAGAGGCCATTCTTTTGTGTTTAATGGTGGCGTGTTGCACGCACGGGAACTTCGACCATGGCTGCAGCGTCGATCGACGGCCCGCTTGTTGAATTTTTTCAGATGGTGCCGAACCGACGACCCCCGCAGAGGGCAGATCGCGCGGTCGGCGGCGTCATTCCGGCACGCGCGCTCCGCTATTGCGAAGCCATCACCAGCGCCTCGGCATTCGGCTGGTACGTCTTCCTGCCGATCAGCTTCAAGGTGGTATGGGATGGGCACGACATGCTGTGGACTTATGATGGGGTCCAGGAGTGGCTGCCGCTAACCCGCGACGCCGTGCAATACCCGCAATTCAGCGACCAGTTCGACGAGATTGCGCCCGCAAACGTGCGCGGGTTCTCGCCGCCGTTTTTGACGCCCTCCATTCAACCGGGGGGGTTGCAGGTGTGGACCGGTTGCATCGCCAAATCCGCGCCGGGCTGGAGCCTGCTGGTTCGCGGCGTGGCCAATCTTTCGCCGAGCGCGTCGTATCATATGTTCGAAGGCATTATCGAGACGGACAACTGGTTCGGTCCCTTATTCAATAACGTGCGGATCATCAAAACCGACATACCGATCGAGTTTCGAAGCGACATTCCGTTCCTGCAAGTCCAGCCGATCCACAAGGACGTGTATGCCGACAAGTTCCTGCAGAACTTCACTGTAAAGGACCTGGGGCAGCTGTCACGGGAAGATTGGGAAGCCTTCCATCGCACGGTCGTTGTGCCGAATGTCGATCCCGAAAGGAGACGTGGCCAGTATGCCGTTTCCGTACGGAAAAGGGCCCACCACCCCAGACTGACCACGAATGTCGTCTCGACGGCAGATCGCGAATAGCGTTCGAAGCCAATATTCAACCTTGTTGGCGACCAAGCCGCGTCAGATGGTCTCCTTAACTTCACGCGCAGCGTGACGCGGCCGCGAGTCTGTGACGCGCTTCTTTCGATCGAATAATTGCCGAGCGCAAAGCCTGTTGCGGCTGCGACATCACTGCTGGCCACGACCATTATTGCTCCGCTTTTGATCCCTCCGCTCAGTCGCCCAAACACCGATACCACACATGATTAGAGGAGCCTCTCTCATTTTCGCCGATGAGACGGTCTGGGTTTTCGCAAGTGGTCAGAAATGGGCTTGTGCCATTCGCAGTGCGAAACAAACGCGGCCTTAGAAAAATCACGGGACGACCACCGCGGGACTCTTCCAACGTTGTCCGCGAGCCCGACCATCCCTTGATACAAGTCTTCAGACATGTCGAAGCCCAGCCTTGCGGCGGCAGCGATGAAGGCTTTGCGATAGACGAGCTCGGTGTCGAGCAATAGACCGTCCATATCCAGGATCACGCCCGCCACGGGAGCGGGAAACACGATCGGCATCGCTGACGCGATATGTGCTCGGTTCATCTTGCGCCGACGATGTTCCGGTACTGGCAGAAGACGTATGTGCCTTCCGGTGGGGGCGCGCGACGCCACTGTCCTTAGTACGCCGACACCGACAGGGTGAGCCGGCGCGATACGGCGGCACTACTCACGATCATTATACTCAATGATACTCAGGCTGCTGACGGATTATCGTAACTTTCGGCTGGATTTGAAGGGACAGCCGACGATAGCTGGAGCTATACGATCCGGGGTGAGACGATCTTCCCCTGAGATCCAAGGATGGATAGCGGCGTACACGCAGAACAAGCCGTTTAGGCAATGAAAGGCGCGGCACAAATGAGAATTTCGCGACGCGAATTCGTCAAGTCGGCCACGGCGAGCGGCATTGTTCTCAGTATGTCGCGCTTGGCAATCGCCGAAGGACCCTCATTTGCCGCGCGCGAGACCCTGCCGGGACGGCAAGGCTGGAATCCGGCCGCCACCGGCGTCGGTCGCATCGACGGCGTCGTCAAGGTAACGGGAGCCAAGCTCTACGCGTCCGATTTTCGTGCCGCCGATCTCCCGGGCTGGCCCGCGAAAACATCGCATGCCATGCTCCTTCGAGCAGCGGACGCGACGCGCGTTTACGAGGGCCTCGACCTTTCGCGCCTGAGCGGTGCGTTGAAGCCTTCCGTGGTGGTGACCGCCGCCGACCTCGCGCGAGCCGGCATTCGCGTTCCCGAATTCTATGCCGGCGATCTCCTCTGCCCGGTCGGCAAGACGCCGCTCAATCTGGGTCAGCCGGTGGCGCTGTTGATCTTCGAGGATTTCGACGCCTTCGATCAGGCGCGGCTCGCCCTTCGCGACGAAACTGTCGTGAAATTCGGGGCCGAAACCGGCCCGGTCAAAATGCCCAACTACGGCCAGTTTCGTTTCACGCGCGTAGGCGGCCCGACCCCCGACGCGCCCGATGTCTACTCGCCGGTCAAGAACGGCTGGGTCAGTCCGGGGTTTTTCGAGAGCTCGGGACGCCCAGTCTGGGCACGGCTCCCGCTCCCAACCGGGCAAGCCTATGCCGAAGCCGCGACCTATGGCGAAAAGATCCGCGCGGAACTCGCAGCCAACGACCCGGCGCTCTTGGTGCTCGAGCGCGAATTCGAAACGCAGTCCGTCGACCCGATGTTTCTCGAGCCGGAAAGCGGCCTTGCCTGGTATGACGCCCGCCGCAAGATCCTCGAACTCGTTGTCGGCGTGCAATCGCCTTATGAGGCCGCGGAATCGGTCGCCTATCTGCTCGGCAACGCGCAGGCGGCTTTCAAGCCGGCCCACATCAACAGCAATTTCGCCTATTGCGGCGGTGGTTTCGGCGGACGCGATCACACGCCGTTCCCGCTCTACGTCGCGTTGGCGGCGATGTTCTTTCCGAACCGTCCGGTGCGGGTCGCCAACAACCGCTACGAGCAGTTTCAATCGGGGATCAAGCGGCACGCCTTTAAGATCAGCACGCGAATCGGAGTCGATCGGGCGACCGGCAAGATGATCGGATTCGCCGCCGACCATGCGTTGGATGGCGGAGGCCTTGCCAATTATTCGGCCACCGTCGCGAGCGTGAGCGCCAACGCCGCGCTTGGCATTTACTACGTTCCGAAAGTCGATGTGACGACGTATGCGTTCCACTCGCGCGGCGTGACTGCGGGCTCGATGCGCTGTTACGGAACCGTGCAGACAATGACCGCGCTCGAAGTGCTGGTCGATGAGATCTGCACGGCGCTGCCGCTCGACCCGATCGAGTTCCGGCGCCGCAATGCGCTCGCCACCGGCGGCCGGACGATGGCGGGAAACCCCTACATCGTGTCGGTCCGCACTCCCGAGATCCTGGATAAGCTGGAGCAGCATCCGATCTGGAAGGAGCGCGCCGAGCAGAAGGTGCGCGGACAGCAGGCGGGAATTCTCGTCGGTACCGGCATCGCTTGCGCGACCAAGGACTACGGCACCGGAGGCGACGGTACGCTGGCATCCGTCGAACTCACGCCCGACGGCCGGATCACCATCCATTGTGACTACGTCGAGATGGGCACCGGCATTGGAACAGCGGTAGCCAATCGGGTCGCAGCGCATCTTGGTAGCGTCGCTGACGAAATCGCGGTCGCGCAGGTGGACACGTTCGGTCCGCTGGCGCTCGTGACCTCCGGCGACTCCTACACCATGAAGCAGAAGACGCAGGACGCGGCGGCGCGCAATCCACGCTGGGTGCCTGCGATCAGTACAGCCAGCACTGCCTCGATTGGCGCGCATGTCGGCACACACGCGGCGGCCGAGGCCGCGCGCATCATTTTCCGCTTCGGTCTATGGCCGGCGGCGCTCGAGTTGTGGGGCATCGCGCCGAACGATCCCAAGGCCAGCGAATGGAAGACGGCGCGGTGGAAAGACGGGCAGCTGGTCATGCCGGGGTTGGCGCCACTCGCCTTGCCGGCGGTCGCCGCAAAGGCGCATGCGCGCAACGGCGTGACCGGAGCGATGGCGCACGCGTTCAACCGCTGGGCGTGGTCGCAGGCGACCTTCGTGGTGGCCGGGCAGGCATGGACGGCCGACATCGATGCGCTGGCGGTGCGCCGGGGCGCGCGCAAATATGTTCGCATCGATCGTTCCAACGTGAAGTTTCCGCCCACCGACTTCAACCGGATCGGACAAAGCTACACGTCGGGGTGCGGGCACGTGATGCGCATCGAGATCGATCGCGCGACCGGCGCATTGCGGATCGCAAAAGCATACAGCGTGCTGGAATGCGGTCAGGCGTTGGTCCCGGAGGTTGTGCTCGGACAGGCGCAGGGCGGCTTCGCAATGGCCGTTGGCTATACGTTGCTCGAGACGCTGCCGCTTTACGAGGACGGACCCGGCAACGGGAAATGGAACCTCGGTCAATACCTCGTCGTACGAGGGTCGGACCTGCCGCTCAACGGGCTCGAAGTTGAGGTGCTGCCACCCGTTGATCCGGACGAACGGCCGAAGGGCATGGCGGAAGTCGTGATGGTCGCGGTGGTCCCTGCGCTGCTCAACGCCATCTATGATGCCACTGGTCACCGCTTCCAATCCTTGCCGGTGACCCAGGCCATGCTCAAGGGAGCGCTCAAGTGACGATGCTGTCCGTCACGATCAATGGTCGCGCTCGGCGGCGATATTCACGGAACTGGGCAAGGTGCCGACGCATCCGCGCTCTCTGAGCTGCCTTCCTGCCGATGACCGTCCGCCCCGCGTCAGAGTGACAAAGAAATCGCCCGCTAAGCGGTTGACCTAGCGGGCGATTTTTTGGTTGCGGGGGTAGGATTTGAACCTACGACCTTCAGGTTATGAGCCTGACGAGCTACCGGGCTGCTCCACCCCGCGTCAAAACCATCTGATAGCCGGGAAGCGCGGGACTACCGCGGCGGGTTATGTAGCAATCGCAAGCCCGGTTGGAAAGGGCGCTGCGCCGCTTTCGCGGCCCCCCCTCGCGCTCATATTTCTGCGATGAAAGACCGAGCCGCCTTGGCGTGAAAGGCGGCTCGTGCATTGCTACGCGGCTATTCGTCCAGACACCCAACGCGTTGCGCCGGCGGCTCACCGCTATCTGGCCGGCCGGCCCTTGAACCGACGTTACGTGCGGATGGCATCGATGAGCCGGCTGATGAGCTCGCGTTGGCCAGGCAGAATCTTCTGCCGGCCCTCGGCAGGCAAAAACCACTGTGCACGATCAACTTCGGGAAAGGACGCCTTGCGTCCGCTCTTTGGCGGCCATTCCAGCTCGAAGCGGTTGGAAACGAGCGTCGCGGGATCGAAATCGCCTTCCAACCCCCAGGCCGTGACGATCTTGCGACCGGCCTGAACGATGTCGCCGAGGGGGAGAAACTCGCCCTGCGGGCGAGCGCCGGTCTCCTCCTCGAATTCGCGCTTTGCCACTGCCAGCGCATCTTCACCTTGCAAGAACTCGCCTTTCGGGATCGACCAGGCCCCGTGGTCTTTCTTGGCCCAGAACGGACCGCCAGGATGCATGAGCAAAACCTCGACATCGGCGCCGCGCCGCCTGAACATCAGGATGCCGGCGCTG
>Ga0137358_10002225_pt1 | contig 10936 bp, 8 predicted proteins | sample Mad1_20_16metaG_FD_105551 | JGI IMG/M metagenome (GOLD analysis project Ga0137358, IMG submission 105551) | Vadose zone soil microbial communities from Angelo Coast Range Reserve, California, USA - Mad1_20_16 metaG | ecosystem: Environmental > Terrestrial > Soil > Vadose zone | place: USA... | reverse complement strand
TTCGAGCCGGGCAAGGTTAGGATCGTCGATGGCCCGCAGCGCGGGGCGGCCGCAAATTTCCTCTTCCTGGCCTGCGGAAATAATCTCGTCAGTGAATACTATGCCTTTTGCGACCAGGACGACGTTTGGGTGGCGGACAAATTGGCTCACGCAATCGACATCTTGGAACGGGCAGACCTCGGCGTCCCGGCGCTCTACGGTTCGCGCACGAGCTTGCTCGACGGCGCCGGAAAAACGACCGGCTTTTCCCCTCTGTTCCCCAAAACGCCGACGTTTCGCAGCGCGCTCGTGCAAAGCATCGCCGGCGGCAATACCATGGTTTTCAATCAAAAGGCGCGCGAGCTGCTGGCGTTCGGCGGCGCCGACATCGACATACCGTCGCACGACTGGTGGCTCTACCAGGTGACTTCCGCCTGCGGCGGCCGCGTGCACTACGACGCCTCCCCTTCGGTGCGCTACCGGCAGCATGCGCAGAACGTTATCGGCTCGAACATGGGCCTTGCGGCGCGCATGCGCCGCCTTCGGATGCTCCGCCAGGGGCGCTTCCGCCATTGGTCGGAGCTTAACGTCGCCGCGCTTGCACGCATTCGGCCGCGCATGAATGCGGAGAATCAGCAAATCTTCGACTTGTTCTGCAAGGCCCGCCATCGGCCGCTGTTGCAGCGCGCCGCAATGTTCGCGGAGGCCGGAGTATACCGGCAGACCCTGCTCGGCAACCTGGGACTTGCCGCCGCAGTTGTGCTGAATAAGATTTGATGATCATGTCCATGATGTCGAGGCGCAATGCAGCAGCGGCCCTGCCGAGCGTCGCGCCCCAGCCTACCTCGCCCGCCTGCCGGGAAGGGCAGGGCGGGGGAAATCGCTGCGCCTGAGGTGCTGGTCGCGGGTGCAAGCGCACATCGGTGCAACATCGCGCATGCCAAATCACCTTAGTTTCGACGCTTTGCTGTGGAGGATCGTCATACGCTCGACATGCGCGGAAGATGAAAAAAGTAATCATGAGGGAGGTTCGAGGCCAAGCCGGATTAGGTTTAGTTTGGAAAACGGCGACTGTCGAACAAAACGGCGGGTGAACGGGCCAGCGAGCACGGCGTAGAGATCACTTTCAGTTGGGGTAGGCTCATGGTGCTGATTACCGGGGGAGCTGGATTTATCGGGTCAAACCTTATTCATTACTGGATAAGCGCCACAACGGACACGGTGATCAATGTCGATAGCTTGACTTACGCCGGGAATATACAGAATCTTGCAGAGCTCGCCGATAATCATCGATACACCTTTTGCCGTTCGGACATCGGCAGTATCCAAACGATTTCTCACATTTTGAGAAAATACAGACCGACAGCCATAATCAACCTTGCGGCCGAGAGTCATGTCGACCGCTCGATTCATGACCCTGATACTTTCATCCAGACCAACGTTGTGGGAACGCTGCGACTCCTCAAAACTGTCCATTCCCATTGGAGCGTGCTCACCGGGAGCGAAAGGGACGAGTTTCGGTTTCTTCACGTTTCCACCGACGAGGTCTATGGCTCTCTTGAGGCCGATGCTCCCCCATTCCGTGAAACCACCCCCTACGCGCCCAACAGTCCATACGCGGCGAGCAAGGCCGCGTCGGATCATCTGGTGCGCGCCTATCACCGCACCTACGGATTGCCGGTCCTCACCACCAATTGCTCCAACAATTACGGCCCGTATCAATTCCCGGAGAAACTGATTCCTCTTGTCATTCGCCGCGCTCTCGCCGGAGAACCGCTGCCGATCTACGGCGACGGCCAGAACATTCGTGACTGGCTCTACGTTGCCGACCACTGCGCTGCAATCCGGAGCGTGTTGGAGCGAGGCCGGCCGGGCGAGGCCTACAATATCGGCGCCGCGAACGAGAAGACGAACCTTGACGTGGTGCATCTCATCTGTGACATCCTGGACGAGGGCAAGCCGCGCCGCGACGGCAAATCCTATCGGGAGCAAATCACCTTCGTGAAGGATCGGCCCGGCCACGATCGGCGCTACGGGATTGATGCGGGCAAGATCGAACGCCAGCTTGGTTGGAAGCCGAAGGAAACGTTCGAGAGCGGTCTGCGCAAGACGGTCCGTTGGTACCTCGAAAATCAGGAATGGGTTGCGAATGTCACCAGTGATGCATATCGCGACTGGATCGCACTCCACTATGGCGAGCGCGCCAGTTCCGCGTAAGGGCATTATACTTGCTGGGGGCGCCGGAACGCGGCTTTATCCGGTCACCCAGGCGGTTTCGAAACAACTGCTGCCCGTCTACGACAAGCCGATGATCTACTATCCGCTCTGCACCCTGATGCTGGCCGGGATACGGGAGATTTTAGTTATCTCGACGCCCGAGGAAACCCCGCGCTTCGCGCAACTTCTCGGCGATGGCCATCAGTGGGGATTGGACCTTAAGTACAAGGTCCAGCCTAGCCCGGATGGCCTCGCCCAGGCGTTCATTATCGGCAGCGGATTCATTGCGGGGAGCCATTCAGCTCTGATCCTCGGCGACAATATCTTTTACGGTCACGACCTCGTGGCGTGTTTGCAAAAGGCTTGCGGGCGCCGCGCAGGCGCGACGGTGTTCGCGTATCACGTTCGTGACCCGGAACGTTATGGCGTGGTCGCCTTCGCGCCGGATGGCCGAGCCACATCGCTTGAAGAGAAGCCCGCGAAAGCGAAGTCCAACTATGCGGTGACCGGGCTGTATTTCTATGATCCCGATGTCGTCGAGCTGGCGGCGCGCCTCAAGCCTTCCGCCCGCGGCGAACTCGAGATCACCGACCTCAACCGCGCGTATCTTGAGCGCGGCAATCTCGCGGTCGAGATTCTCGGGCGTGGATTCGCGTGGCTTGATACCGGCACGCATGAGTCCCTTCTGCATGCGTCGATGTTCGTCCAAACCATCGAGCAGCGCCAAGGCATGAAGGTGTGTTGCCCCGAGGAGATTGCGTTTCGGATGGGCTTCATTGACTCTGGGCAACTCAAGAGACTGGCAGAACCGCTGGCCAAGAACGGCTATGGCCAATATCTGTTTCGAATCCTTGCCGAGGACGGTCCGTGGAACTGATGAAAGTTATCCAAACATCAATTCCGGAAGTCTTGATCTTCGAGCCGCAAGTGTTCGGAGACGCGCGGGGTTTCTTGATGGAGAGCTGGAACGCGCGAAGGTTTTGCGATGCTGTCGGCTCTAACATCTCCTTCGTGCAGGACAATCACTCGCGCTCCCGGCGCGGGGTGCTGCGGGGCCTGCACTACCAGATCAAGCAGCCCCAGGCGAAGCTTGTCCGCGTCGCGACCGGACGGGTATTTGACGCTGTGGTCGATCTGCGAAAATCGTCGCCGACGTTCGGCCGCTGGGCCGGCGCCGAACTGAGCGGGGACAATCACCGGCAGTTGTGGATCCCAGCCGGATTTGCCCACGGTTTCCTCGTCCTCTCGGACAGCGCCGACTTTCTATACAAGACGACCGATTACTACGCGCCCCAGCACGAGCGCAGCGTCCTCTGGAACGATCCCGCAATCGGCATCGACTGGCCGACGGACGTGGAGCCGACGCTCTCCGCAAAAGACAAAGCAGGCGTGCCGCTTCGCGACGCGCAGGTGTTTCCATGAGGCTGCTGGTCACAGGGGCGAACGGCCAGGTCGGGTGGGAACTCGACCGCAGCCTCGCGGCGCTCGGGAACGTAATAGCGCTTGATCGCTGGCAGTGCGATCTCTCGCGGCCGGAGCGGCTGCCGAAGCTCATTCGCAGCCTGAAGCCGGACGTCATCGTAAACGCCGCCGCGTATACGGCGGTTGACGATGCGGAGCGCGAGGAACGGCTCGCCACCACGGTGAACGGCACTGCTGTCGACGTCATGGTGCAAGAGGCCCGCAGGACCGGCGCGCTCGTCGTCCATTACTCAACCGACTACGTTTTCGATGGGCTCAAGGATGCCCCCTATAAGGAGGAGGACCCGCCGCATCCCGTCAATGCCTATGGACGCAGCAAGCTCGCCGGCGAGATCGCGGTCCAGCAGGCGGGGGGCTCCTACCTCATCCTGCGCACCAGTTGGGTCTATAGTGCCCGCCGCCGCAATTTCCTGCGCACGATTCTCCGGCTGCTGCGCGAGCGCGAAGAGCTGCGGATCGTCGCCGATCAGGTAGGCGCGCCGACGTCAGCCGCCCAGATCGCACAGGCGACCGCGGCCATCATCGGGGCCGCCGTTCGCGAGCGCGCGGACGGGCGATTCGCGTCGGGGCTGTTCCACTTGACGGCGTCGGGGGCGACAAGCTGGCACGGTTTTGCCGAGGCGATCCTTAAGGGCGCAACACATGCCGCGCTGCTCGCGCCCGGGCGTGCCCCCCGCCTCGTGCCAATCGCCAGCGAAGACTACCCGCTCCCGGCTGCCCGGCCGAAAAATTCACGGCTTGCCTGCGATCGGCTCAATCGGCGGTTCGGCATCGCGTTGCCGTGCTGGAAAGAGGGACTGTTGCTCTGCATCGAGGAGCTGCGCACGTGCGAGGCGGCTTGAAGGAGCCCTAAGGCACGTTCCGATGAGATCGAATGCCCAGCGTGGCTGCGTGCGCAGCCGCAAGCCAAAACGTGCTTGACAACCCGCGCGCGGCCGGCTGGCTCGATGTCGCGCATGAGGAAAGAGGTGACAGGAGCTGGGCGTTGCTCGCGAAAATGTAGATGCAGACGAAAAAACGCCAAACTGGGTTGCACCGCGTCGGCAGTTCGCGACACTCATAGGTCAGAACGCGCATCGGTCGATTTCAACTAACGCGTCCGATTGATTTCGACGGACGGTTCGGGTGCTTAGCCCGGAAGTGTGAGATATCTGGGTTGACGCTAAATCGGAGATTTGGAATGGGAATGGTATATTGGGGTGTTCCGCAGAGGCTGGCGCTTTGGCTGAGAGATGAGGCAGCAACGCAGGATTTCATCGAGACCGGAACCTACTTGGCCGATACGGCCCTGTGGGCAGCCCACTACTATGACCGAGTCATCTCCATAGAGGCTGACCGGGGGCTTTGCGACGCGGCCAGGAAGCGATTGGCGTCTTACGCGAACGTCAACGTGCTGCTAGGCCAAAGCCAAGACGTGCTTGCGGCCTTGGTGCCAAAGTTGAACCGGCCGGCCCTGATATGGCTCGATGCTCACTGGTGCGGTGGCGCTGTGGCAGTGGCAGGAGAGAGCCAGGAATGTCCGTTGCTCGAAGAAATCACAGCCATCGACGCCGGGACAATACAACATCTGATCCTGATCGATGACGCACGTTTCTTCCTTAATCCTCCCCCGCCGCCCCATAAACGCGAACACTGGCCGTCGGCGGGCGCCGTGATAGAGCAGTTGCGGGCGAAGTACGACAGCTATATCTGCGTCATTGACGATGTGATTATTCGACTCCCGATCGCCTTACGAGAGCCATTTGAAGCCTTTATAAGTCATAGACCACCGCCAACGCTGCGCGCAGTTATCAAGCAAGCGTTTGCTCCAGCAGGGAAGGTAACGGTCTAGGGAGGGCACACTTTCTCTCCGCGTCATGTTTCGTCACCAGACTGGCTTGCTGGCTTTGTTCAAATTGAGCCAGGAGCCGACTTCGGTCGATCACCCCCCGCCGCCATGAATTTGAGTTTCTACATCGCTTTGACCGCCCCCAGTAAGTAAACTAACCAACGTAGTTGTGAAAAACTTGGCAAATAAACAATGAGATACCAGACGCGGTCGGAGCTGCCGTTCTTGTTCCCTGGTTTCAACAATCGCAGATCCTCTTGACTCTCAGCGGATACTGGCGCGGATGAGAAAATTGTTCAGGAGCGTCATAGCGAAGATGCCACAAGCAAACATCTGCCTCTTCACATCCATTCGGCTGCCGACCGACCCCGAGGCCACCTCCTACCTGCGCGATTGCCTGAATTCCTGGCGGATCGCCGGTTTCGATGCCGTCGCAGTTAACGGGCCGGCGGAAACCGAGGCGCTGCGTTGCCTCGATCTGCCGGTCGAATTCGCCGTCACGGCGGCGGAGGGAAAGCCCCGCATCGGCACCATTCTGTCGGCGATCCGGGCGCGCGGATGCCGCTTCGCCGGCATTATCAACAGCGATTGCCGGATTATCGGCTATCCCAACGTGGCCGCCGGTCTGCAGGCGGGCTTGGAGAGGAGCGCTGTGCTCGCGTGGCGCGTTGATGTCGGTCCCGACCTTAGGCCAACGACCATGCGCGGTGGCTTCGATGCCTACTTTTTCGATACCGAGGTCATGCCGCGAGACGACTGCGGTTTTTCCATCGGCGATCCGTGGTGGGACTATTGGTTCCCCTTGGCCTGCGAGATGAGCGGCGCGCGGGTTGAGACGCTTGCCGTGCCGCTGCTGACGCATAAGCTCATCCTGCAAATTGGAACGAGCAGAGCTTTATTTGCAGCGGCTATCGTTTCTGGACAGCGTTTCAAGGCTGGCATCTGCGCGGCGCCATGCCGAAGTCATTGCTCGCGCAAATCCCGATTGGGTGGCAGCTGGACGGCACGCCGTCAGTCGATCAGGTTGGGCATCTATGTAGCATCATTCCGGCCTGGCTTCACGACAGTCGGCCACAGACGACCGCCATCATGGGGCCGCAAGCAGCCGAGGTCGAAGCTCTGCTGCGCTTCTGCTGGCGAGCGATGCGGCTTGCGGAGCTGGCGGACATACACAAGGCGGAGCTTGCGGAAATACGCAATTCGACTTGCTGGCGCATGACCGCACCGCTTCGGGCAGCGGTCGTGGTGGCTCGCCGTTTCGCGTCAACCCTCAAGCCTCGGCCCAAGGGGCTCGCTACGGACGGCCGTTCGCCGGTGCTCGGCCGGTGATCGCGTTCGGAGAGCGCAGGGTCGCGGAGTGCGACAGCGGTTCCCGGTCGATCTGATTTTGCGCTCGCCGATCCACTGCCGTCACCCGCCGGCGCTCTCAAGCTTTGCTCTCGGCCTGCTTTTCTTCGCGAAGCGGCCCTGCAGTCGGGGGAGCGGACGCCTCGTGACCGCTCTCGACCTGATCGAGGGCCAGCAGCAGGGCGGCAACGCGATTGGTCGCGGCCCGCCAGTCCGAGAACCTTTGAAAGTTATCGACCAGCCAATTGAACGCCACCTGCAAGGTCACGAACGCGGCCGATGCCTGGGTGAGTTCGCCGAGCGTCATAGTACCGGCAAGGTATTTCGGGGCGCACAGGATCCATGCGAACACCGGCGCCAGCAGCAAATCCATCTGCGAGACCATGGTGGTTCCCATGAGCTGCCAGCACAGTTGCCGCCACCGCTCCATGACCTGACGCAGCGCCAGCCACACGGCGCTGCGCTGCGGAGATTCCGCTCCGGCGCGGGCGGCGTCTTCACCTGATTCACGAATCTTCGAAGCGGCTGCCAGCATCTCGGCTTCAGCCTGATTTTCGCTCTGGATGATGGCCGGCAACTTGCGGCCGATGACCATCATCCCCGTCGTGAACGAGAACGAAAAGAGGCCGACGCCAAGCACCAGATAGCCCGGTATCGTCACCTGGTGCACGCCCGCCGAAATCGTCAGACTGCCGCCTATCGTCCACAGCACGCCGGTGAACACCGCGGCGGTAGTAAAGGCAGCAAAAAGCCCGATGGCCATATCAACCGGGGCGTCGGTTGCGATCCGGGCGTCGACGCAAATGCGATATTCGGCGTTCTGGTGATCGCCGGCCACAAATTTCAGGCCGCGATAGCGGCCATCCTTGAGCCACAGCGCCAGCAGATGCTTCGTGAGCCACTCGCGCCATTTGCGCTGGGTGGTCATGCGGCCCCACACGGAAGCGGCCGACAGCAAGATGCTTAATCCCGCAAGCGGCGCAAACAGCCAAGCCTCCTCCCACAGCCGAGCCGCATCGCGACGCTCGAGCGCATTGAAAAAATCGCGATTCCAGTAATTGAGCCGGTACTGCACGGCGATCTGGGCAAGCGCGATCGCCACCAGCACGGCAGTCAGCGGCCAACTCACTCTGGCATGTTTTCGTTCCCAGAATCCGGACGCGCATGCCCAGAACCGCGAAAACAGCGGACGCCCTTGCGATGTGTCGTTTTGCTGCATTCCGGACAGTCCCTCCGATGCCGACGGGACTATCTTAGCTGCCTTGAAGGCGGATTCGGGTCATCTCGAGACATCCTTGCAGGGAGTCATGAGCGGCTTGGTCTCGCTTGTGGCGGGCATCCACGTCTTTTTTGCGAGCCTTCAGCAAGACGGACGCTGATGGCAACGACAAGGCCGGGCAAAGCCCCGCCATGACCCGCAAGAATGGTTCAAGATGACCGGAACGCGCCGTTCGGGAACCGGGTCCAAGCGTTTCGCGCTTGACTACGCCGTCGCCGTTCCGTAATCCCCGCCCCGGGATACCCCTCCCCACCGGGGGGCGCCTATCTGGAAGGATAGAGACATGACCAACATGATGCCGAGCGTGCGGCCGCGGGTGCCGCATTTTTCATCCGGGCCGTGCGCCAAGCGCCCGGGCTGGAGTCTCCGAGCCCTCACAGATGCAGCTCTCGGACGCTCGCACCGCGCCAAGCTCGGCAAAGCGAAGCTCAAGCGCGCCCTCGATCTCACCCGCGAGGTCCTGGAAGTGCCGGCCGACTACCGCATCGGGATCGTGCCGGCTTCCGACACCGGCGCGGTCGAGATGGCGCTGTGGTCGTTGCTTGGCGCGCGGCCCGTCACCATGCTGGCGTGGGAATCGTTCGGCGAGGGTTGGGTTACCGACGTCCAAAAGGAGCTCAAGCTCAAGGATGTCACCCTGCTCAAAGCCGGTTACGGCGAATTGCCCGATCTCAGACGTGTCGATTGGTCGACCGACGTGGTGTTCACCTGGAACGGGACCACGTCCGGCGTTCGCGTCCCCAATGGCGAATGGATTGCGGCGGATCGTCAGGGTCTTGCGATCTGCGACGCGACATCGGCGGCGTTCGCGCAGCCGCTCGATTGGATGAAGCTCGATGTCGCGACTTTCTCGTGGCAAAAGGTGCTGGGCGGCGAAGCCGCACACGGCATGCTGATACTTTCGCCGCACGCGGTGGCGCGGCTTGAGAGCTACAAGCCGGCATGGCCGCTGCCGAAAATCTTCCGCCTCACCAAGGGCGGCAAACTCAACGAGGGCATCTTTGAAGGCGAGACCGTCAACACGCCCTCGATGCTGTGCGTCGAGGATTATCTCGACGCGCTGCAATGGGCGAAATCGATCGGCGGATTGAAGGCCCTGATGGCCCGTGCCGACGCCAACGCAAAAGCGGTCGCCACCTGGGTGGCGCGCACGCCGTGGGTGGATTTTCTCGCGCGCGACCCTGCGATCCGCTCCAACACTTCGGTTTGTCTGAAGGTCATCGATCCGGTCGTCGCGGCCCTTTCCGCGGACGCGCAGTCGGCCTTCGCGAAGGCGCTCGCAGGCGCCGTCGAAAAGGAAGGCGCCGGCTACGATATCGCGCACTATCGCGATGCGCCGCCCGGATTGCGCATCTGGTGCGGCGCGAGCGTCGAGGCTTCCGATGTCGAGATATTGACGCAGTGGCTCGACTGGGCCTTCGCCAAAACCAGGGATGCGCTGCCCAAGGCGGCATAACAGGTAACACCATGGCTCCTCGCGTTCTCATCTCCGACGCCCTCTCGCCGGCGGCCGTTCAGATTTTCAAGGATCGTGGCGTTGACGTCGAGTTCCAGCCCAACCTCGGCAAGGACAAGGACAAGCTCGCGGCCATCGTGGGCAAATTCGACGGCCTCGCGGTGCGTTCCGCCACCAAGGTGACGGCGAAAATTCTCGAACGCGCCGATCAGCTCAAGGTGATCGGACGCGCCGGCATCGGAGTCGACAACATCGACATCGCCGCCGCGACCGCCAAAGGCGTCATTGTGATGAATACGCCGTTCGGCAATTCGATCACGACCGCGGAACACGCCATAACGTTGATGCTGTCGCTGGCCCGCCAGATTCCCCAGGCCGACGCCTCGACGCAGGCCGGCAAATGGGAAAAGAACAAGTTCATGGGCGTCGAGATCACCGGCAAGACGCTCGGCATCATCGGCTGCGGCAATATCGGCTCGATCGTTGCGGACCGTGCCATCGGGCTGAAGATGAAGGTCGTCGCTTATGACCCGTTCCTGTCGCCTGAGCGGGCGACGACACTCGGCGTCGAAAAGATTGAACTATCGAATCTCTTTCGGCGCGCCGACTTCATCACGCTGCATACGCCCCTGACGGACAAGACCAGGAACATCCTCGGCGCCGAGGCGCTCGCGGCGACCCGCAAGGGCGTGCGCATCGTCAATTGCGCGCGCGGCGGCCTTGTGGACGAAAAGGCCCTGCGGGTGGCGCTCGACTGCGGCCACGTGGCGGGAGCGGCCTTCGATGTATTCACCGAGGAGCCGGCGACCGCCAATCCGCTGTTCGGTCACCCCAACGTCGTGTGCACGCCCCATCTCGGCGCCGCCACCACCGAAGCGCAGGAGAACGTGGCGCTGCAAATCGCCGAGCAGATGTCCGACTATCTGCTGCGGGGCGCCATCGCGAATGCGGTGAATTTCCCCTCCATCACGGCGGAAGAGGCGCCGCGGCTGCGACCCTTCATTACGCTTGCCGAAAAGCTCGGTTCGTTCGCCGGACAGCTCACCGAGACCGGCCTATCCAAGGTGCAGATCGCCTGCGACGGCGAGGTTGCCAAGATGAACACGCGGGCGATCACTTGCGCCGCCATAGCCGGCCTGCTGCGTCCGATGCTTGAGGACGTGAATGTCGTATCGGCGCCGACCGTTGCCAAGGAGCGCGGCATTGCGGTCGAGGAGACGAAGCGGGAGGACGAAAGCGATTACGAGAGCCTTATCACCGTGACGGTGACGACCGAGCGGACCACCCGCAACGTCTCCGGAACGGTGTTTGCGGACGGCCGGCCGCGCATCGTCAACATCAAGGGCAT
>Ga0137358_10002223_pt1 | contig 10941 bp, 5 predicted proteins | sample Mad1_20_16metaG_FD_105551 | JGI IMG/M metagenome (GOLD analysis project Ga0137358, IMG submission 105551) | Vadose zone soil microbial communities from Angelo Coast Range Reserve, California, USA - Mad1_20_16 metaG | ecosystem: Environmental > Terrestrial > Soil > Vadose zone | place: USA... | reverse complement strand
GCTTTCGTGGGTGGCGTATGCGTCATTTTTAGGACTCATGCACGTGCAATACGCGCTTATGCTCGGGACCGCGGGCGGAATACTTGAGTTCATTCCGGTCGTCGGACCGCTGGTCGCTTCAGTGTTGATTATGGGAGTGGCACTGTTGACCGGCTACCAGCACTGGCTAATCGTTATGATTTTCTTGATCGCCTGGCGTCTGGTGCAGGACTACATTGTTTCCCCCCGCATCATGGGCAAGAGCATGGAATTGCATCCTTTGGCCGCGATCTTCGGTGTGCTTGCCGGAGGCGAAATCGCGGGCGTTTTGGGAGTTTATCTTTCAATCCCGGTCATGGCCAGCCTGCGTATCGTCTGGCGCCGGTGGCGCATGTACGCAGAAAAGCGCCGCTTCGGCCCACTCAACGAATACTCATTCATTGGCGAAGCTTCACCGCGGGAATAATCCTCTCCGATCTACTGCGCCGCTCCGCGCATTTGCGCACTAGTGGTCTCTCCTACTCGCTGAATAGGTCTTGAAGAGAAACATTACCCGCGCACCACGGAATTCATTACCAACGTAATGAAATTATGCCCGTTTTAGGCGCATTCCCGAAATAAACCCCTTAATATTGAATCCACTTTCGCAGATTCGACTCCCCAAAAACGCGCGTTGGAGATGACTATGAAGGCTGTACTCTGCACGGGACTTCTGTTGTTAATGGCTCTGACCGGATGCGGAGGCGCTGGCTCGACTTCGAATTCCAATTCAAGTAACCCGCCAACTGTCTCCTCGATTCAGGTTTCGCCGACCTCCATGTCAATTGGAATTGGGGCCCAGCAACAGTTCACCGCCACCGCACATCTCTCCGACGGAACCACTAAAGATGTGACGAGTTCGGCACAGTGGAACTCTTCCGATTCGAGCATTGCGAGCGTCAGCAGCCCGGGCATGGTTGTAGGCTCCGGATCCGGCACCGTTACCATCACCGCTATTTCTGGAACGCTGCAATCCACGGCAACTCTCAATGTGAGTGCAGCGGCGATTAACCTCTCGTCCATCGCCATTTCTCCGGTGGCCTCGTCCGTGCCGGTCAACACGACCCAGCAGTTCACGGCGACCGGCACTTACACCGACGGGAGCAGCGCCGACATTACTGATCTTGTAACGTGGGGCTCATCTTCCACGGCAACCGCGACCATCAGCACCACTGGACTAGTTAGCGCCGTTGCCGCGGGCTTGACCAACATCTCCGCATCATTAGGAGCCGTATCACAATCAACCGCGCTGACGGTCACCGCTCCGACTCTAGTTTCGATCGCAGTCACGCCGGTAGGCCAAACGTTGGGCATCGGGATCGGCCAGCAATACACAGCGACCGCGACTTATAGCGATGGATCAAGCTCTGACCTGAGCACAGGCGTTACCTGGAGTTCATCTACCGCCTCCGTCGCCAGCGTCAACGGCTCAGGACTAGTCACCACGATTGCCGCCGGTTCAACCACAATCACGGCTACAGTCGGTGGTCTTAGCGATACTTCAACGCTTACCGTTGTGCCTGCGCAGTTGGTTTCGATTTCAGTCAGTCCTTCCACGCAATCAATCGCGGCGGGAACAGTTCAGCAGTTCAGTGCGGTGGGAAGCTTTGATGACGGTAGCACACAGCTGCTGACCTCATTAGCTTGGTCTTCATCTTCGACATCGGTTGCAACCGTCGATCCCACCGGTTTGGCGACCAGTGTTGGCACGGGCACTACTACAATCACGGCAACTTCTGGCTCAGTCAGCGGAACTGCATCGCTCACGGTCACGGCGGCCACTTTGGTTTCCTTGGTAGTCACTCCTGCTAACTCAACCATGGCCATAGACACCACGAAGCAGTTCACCGCTACAGGCACTTTCAGCGACAGCAGTACACAGGACATTACCGCGTCTGTGGTTTGGACATCTTCCACTCCTGCTGCTGCCACGATTAACGCCACGGGACTTGCTTCCAGCGTTGCCAGCGGGAGCACGACAATAAAAGCGGCTTTCGGGACGATCACGGGTTCAACCGGACTCACTGTTTCGACGGTGCAGTTGGTTTCCATCAGCATCACGCCATCGAATCCGAGGATCGCGAAGGGCACCTCGATCAAGTTCACCGCGACCGGGACCTTTAGCGACGGCAGCACTGGTACCAACCTGACGGGGGTCAGCTGGAAGTCTTCTAAGCCGAATCTCGCTTCAGTCCGCAGTTCCGGAATCGCGCACGGCAAGAAGGGCGGAACGGTAACCATCTCCGCATCTTCGTCTGGCGTGACTGGCACTACAACTCTTACGATTGGGACCGGCACCCTGGTGTCGCTTGCAATCACGCCAGTTGCTCCAACCGCGACCGTAGGAGGCACGCAGCTGTTCGTCGCAACTGGCACGTTCAGCGACGCAACTACGCAAGACATAACGCTGAACAGCCACTGGAGTTCATCGTCTGCCACAGTAGCCACGGTTGCGAACGCTCCTAGCGTCGCCGGCTTGGCACGGTGCGTAGGAGCAGGAACGACGACTATCGGCGCCAACTCCGGCGGAATCACCGGATCGGCGACACTGACTGTGAACTGATTTGTAATTTGGCATTTCGTCCAAGATGGGATTTGCGGACTTTGCCACAACACGAAGGTCTGTTGGAGGTTGGAGGCGGGTGGCTGGCATCACCCGCATTTGACTGCCGGGCGCCCCGGGCGCCCTGGAGCGGTGTGTCGGCTAATCGACCGTGGAGGCCCGACGCTGATTCGGCGTCAGCACCGTGAGTTCACCTACCTGCTCCCTCTGCACCGGCCCGCGAAGTTGGACGGCGTGGTCGATCATCCATAATTCAGGAATGATTTCCGCGACCAGTTTGCCGTGGCAGAAAACTCGAACCACCGAGCTTTCAGAAACCACAATTCCGACGGCCTTGGTCACGGCGCTCATGTTGGCTGCGGCGATGTGGCGGCTCCCGAGTCCCAGCGGGACGTCTATCTCAGCGCCGATTGCGTCCAAATAACGGCACGCAGATAGAACGACTCCGTTGCCGCTGATTATGAAGGCGCCATCCAGTTGCGCCAATTCCTTGATGGTTCCGCGAAGGCTGGGATCAGAGAGGTGACGAGAAGATTCCGGATGCCCGAGCAGCGGATCAAGGATCAATGATCTGGATTTCGCAAGAACGGCCTGCTCATCTCCCAGAATAAAGACTGTACCGACACGCCTTCCCTCACGGCCTTCACGGGCGATCTCGACCGCCAATTCGATCAACGGATCGAGAATGTCGGGATCGTAGTCGGTTATTTGGCACAGAATGCTCTCAAACATCAATTAGCTCTGCATCAGGCAAAGTCCAATTCGAGTTGGTCGATGTAGCACCATCCCCAATCTTCGCCACGTTCGAATGATTTCATGATCGCATGCTTGGTTGCGTGAAAATGCTTGGTGGCATGCTTGTTCTTCGATGAGTCGCAGCAACCAACATGGCCGCAACTCAGGCACATACGCAGGTGGACCCAGCGGTCTCCCATTTTCAGGCATTCTTCGCAACCTTGAGGAGTGTGCGGTTTCACATCGTGAACCTGATCGAGATGTGTACACTCGGCCATAGCATTGTCTCCTTTAGGCGCTGAGTGAGAATTCATAACTAGACTGATGTGAGGGCGCCAAACTTCGATGCATCAACCAGCTTGCGTTACGAAACTAATTCCTGCTCTCTTATTTCTGCTTTTGGTTTCTTTCTTGAGAGCGAAACCAGCAAAGTCTTCAAGATCACGTACAGCACCGGAATAAAGAACAGGTTGAGAACAGTGGAGAATAACATGCCACCGACAATCGCCGTCCCAACCGAGTGCCGCCCCAATTTACCCGCGCCGGAGGCGAAGTAAAGCGGCAGGACGCCGAGCAGGAACGCGAACGACGTCATCAGGATGGGGCGCAGACGAAGCTCGGCAGCCTCGATTGCGGCATTGGTGATGGTGCGGCCCTGCTTGAGCAATTGTTCTGCGAATTCCACAATCAGAATAGAGTTCTTCGCTGAAAGCCCAATCAACATGACCAGCCCAATCTGCACATAAACGTCGTCGACCAATCCGCGTGCGGAAATGAGGAGCAGCGCACCCAGCACGGCCATCGGAACCGCGAGCAAGATGATGAACGGAAGTGCAAAGCTTTCGTACTGCGCGGAAAGCGTGAGATAGACAACCAGGATACCGAGGCCAAAGATGACTATCGCCTTGCCGCTGGCTTCCACTTCTTCGAGCGCTAGACCTGTCCAGCTGAAGGCCATACCTTGCAGCATGTTCTGTTTCGACAATTCCTCCATGGCCTTCAGGCCTTGGCCGGAACTAAATCCGGGCGCGGCAGCACCGTCAATTTCCGCTGAGCGAAACAGATTGTAGTGATTGATCACCTGCGGTCCGGAAGTCTCGTTCAACGTAACAATGTTCGCAAGCGGCACTAATCCATTCGTATCGGAGCGCACGTAGTATTGCCGCAGGTCGCGCGCGCTCATGCGAAATGGCTGGTCGGCCTGCACGTAAACGCGATACGAGCGGTTATTGAAATCAAAATCATTCACATATTCGGATCCCATGTAGACGCCGAGCGCCTGCGTAATCTGGTTGATGGGCACTCCGATGGCTTTCGCCTTCTCGCGATCAATCTGCACCGACTGCTGCGGGTCGTTGGCGGTGAAGCTGGTGAACAAACCCTGCAGATCATGGCGTTGTCGGCTACCGGCGACGATTTTGTGCGCGACGGTGTCGATATCCTGCAAGGTATTGCGGCCCAGGTCTTGCAATTCGAACTGGAATCCTCCAAAGCTCCCGATGCCATTCACTGCGGGCGGTTCGAAAGCAACCACGACTGCTCCTGGGATGCCAAATAGTTTGGGCGATACGCGCGCGACGATGTCGCTCGCCCCGTGGCCCTTGGCTCTGCGTTCATCTATGGGCTTAAGTGGAGCAAACACCAAGCCGTAGTTGGATGAACTGCCTCCAGACAGAGAAAACCCTGGAACGGCGAACGTGCCGAAGACGTCGGGATCGGTGAGTAGAATCTGCTCTGCTTGGTGGGCCACGTTTGTGGTATAGGTGAGCGAGGCGCCCGGAGGCGCTTGCACCACGACAATGAAGTAATTCTGATCTTCCTGCGGCACGAATCCAGTGGGTACGTGAACATACATGTAGGCAGTCGCGGCCAGTCCGATGAAGAACAATGCAATCATCGCGTAACGGTAGTTCAACACCTTGCAGATGGCTTTGCCATAGGCATTCGCTAATGCTTGTATCGACCAATTGACGCCATGAGCGAACTTCCTGTACCCATTCGAAATCCAGCCAATATGTGTCCAATCAAAAACTGAATATTTTTGCTCTTCGCTGCGCAGCAGAATGGCCGCGAGCGCAGGAGACAAAGTCAGTGCGTTGAAAAGTGAGATGGCAATCGAAAATGCAATGGTCAACGAGAATTGCTTGTAAAGAATTCCCGTGGTGCCCGGAAAGAACGACACTGGCACGAATACCGAAATGAGCACCAGAGAGGTCGCTACCACCGCGCTCGACACTTCGGCCATGGCAGCCGACGTCGCCGCATGCGGATCGGTATGGTCTGCGTCAATGTGCCGCTGGGCATTTTCAATGACCACAATGGCATCGTCCACCACTAGTCCGGTCGCGAGCGTGATGCCAAAGAGGGTTAGCGAATTGATGGAGAAGCCGAAAATGTTGATGAACGCGAATGTGCCGATCAGTGAAACCGGGATCGTAACCGCGGGAATGATTGTGGCTCGCCAGTCAAGCAGGAAAAGGAAAATCACAATAATAACGATCAGTACTGCCTCTTCCAGAGTAGTTACAACTTCCTTCACGGAGTCGCCGACGACGGTTGTGGTATCGAAGGCAATTACGTACTTGATTCCCGGCGGAAACGATTTGGAGAGCTCCTCAAGAGCAGCCTTGGCCTTTTTGTCCACATCGAGCGCATTGGCATTGGAGAGTTGCTGAACGCCGACGCCGATGGCGTCGTGTCCGCTGTACATAAGATTGGTATCGTAGCTCTCTGCGCCAATCTCTGCCCGGCCGACATCCTTCAACTGCACGATACCGTTGCGAGTGTTCTTGATGATGATACGTTCGAACTCTCGCGGGTCGGAAAGACGTCCAACTACGCGCAACGTTACCTGAAAGTCCTGCTTCGGATCGGCCGGCGGTCGCCCTAGCTGGCCGGCAGGGATTTCGACGTTCTGTTCCTGCAGAGCCGAAACCACATCGGCGGCGGTCAGCTGTCGCGCGGCCAACTTCGTCGGATCCAGCCAGATGCGCATCGCATATTTGCGCTCACCGAAAATCAAAACGTCGCCTACGCCAGGTATGCGCTTCAGCGCGTCTTTTACGTAGACGTCCAGGTAATTGGAGATGTATTGGTTTGAAAGGCTGTTATCGGGCGAGTAGAAACCCGCGGCAAAAACGAAGTTTGGATTCGCCTTGGTGATAGTCACACCGGTGTTCTTGATCTCTTGTGGCAGTCGCCCTTGAGCAGTCGCGACGCGGTTTTGCACATCTACTGCGGCGATGTTCAGGTCGTATCCCGTGCGGAAGGTCACATTGATGCTGCTAGTACCATCGTTCGAGCTGGTTGAGGTGATGTAATGCATCCCCTCGACGCCGTTGATCTGCTGCTCCAGTGGCGTTGTAACCGCCGACTCCACCACGCTTGCTTTCGCGCCCACGTAGTTGCTCGTTACTGTAACCTGCGGCGGCGCCAGCGTGGGGTAGAGCGAAATCGGCAGCGTGGGGATCGAAACCGCGCCTGCCAGGATGATCAGCAACGCGCAAACCGTCGCGAAAATCGGTCGTCGAATGAAAAAATCTACCAAAGAAGACCTTCCTCTTCTAGGTGCGGATTGACCGCGGAGTACTCGGAAATTGCCTGGTTAGCTGATTGGCTTTACGGGCACGCCATCGATCAAGAACTGAATACCGGAAATGATGACTTTGTCCCCGGCCTTCAATCCGTCCATCACGGCATAATCGTTGCCAATGGTGTCGCCGAGAGTGACTGCGCGTTGCTTGGCTACCGTTCCTTTGTCCGAATCGGCTGCGACATAAACAAACGACTGTCCTCCGATGCGAGTCACTGCAAGCACCGGAACTGTCGGGGTAGGAGCAGTGCTCCACACAACTCGCGCTTTCACCAATTGTTCGTTGCGGAACGTGTCCAGCGACTTGTGGATCGGTGCCTTTACGAGGACCCCCTGCAGCCCATTGTCCACCTGCTGTGAGATGAAATTGATCTTCGTCTTTTCGATCGTTTCCCCACGACTGGTGACAATCTGTACCGGAAGCCCCGGGCGAATCTCACCTGACCGCTCGGTCGGAATGTAAATGTAAGCTTCCAGCTCCGCGTTCTCGTCCACCGTGGTCAGCAGCGTCTGCGGAGAAACGTAGTCGCCGAGGTGGACCGGAATATCGCCGACAATGCCTGCGAACGGCGCAGTCAGATGGTAATACGCGAGCTGACGTTCCTGAGTAACACGCGCCGCCTGCGACGACTCCCAGTCAGCCTTGGAATTCTCGTACGCCTGTACCGCATAGTCATAATTCTGCTTGCTGGTCACGCCGCCTTCAAACAGCCCCTTCTGCCGGTCGACTTCTGTCTTGTTGTAATCCAGAATTGCTTTCTTTTGGGCTTCGGTGCTGCGTTGCTGGTCCACGGTCGCTTGCTGCTTCAGCGGATCAATAGTCATCAACACTTGTCCGGCGCGCACATGATCGCCGGACTTCACCAGAATTCTGGTCAGCGATCCATCCACTTGCGGCTGGATACTGGCCGAACGGCGCGACTTAATGGTGGCGACATATTCGTCGGCGCGAGGCACCGCGGCCAGATTGATGGTCTCTGTCTTCACCGGCATCGCTTGCGGAGCCGGTTGCTTGGCCTCAGTGTTACTGCAACCCGTGCTTACCAGGGAAATGAAAAGAATCGCGAGAGCGAAAGTAACAAATGCAAACGGCTTCATCTTCATCTTGGCACCTCACTACTCGCCATTGCACTAAAGATGCTCCCAAAGGGTGACCGGATTCAGAATGGGGTACTTGGGTGACGGCGTCGAGTTGGCGCCGATCCGAAGCCGCAAGAGGTAATCTCACTTTGTAACTGCTTCTTCGCGACTAGTCATCCCCCAGACCTGGAGCGCTGAACGCAGTTTGTCGGATAGAAGGCTCAGCAATTTTGCTCATTTGAATGCTTCTCAGAAGCTCTTTGTGATCTCACGCGCAATTCTCGATGGCATCGTGGATTTCCGGCACCGCCCTTCAGAACGAATACTTCAACGAAAACTGAATCAACCGCGGCGTGCCCACCACCGAAGTGATCGGCGCGGACCCGACCGCCGGCAATCCTGGCGCGGGCGCAGCAACCACCGCTGAAGGGGGATTGGCGAACGATGCGTGATTGAACAAGTTGAAGAAGTCCGTGCGGAAGCGCAGATTCTGTTCGCCCTCAGTCTTGAATACCTTCTCTAGGGTCAAGTCCACATTACTTTGCGGGGGCCCAATAATGCAGTTGCGCGGCGTGTTCCCGTAGACAGTTGCATCGCTATTTCCTCCCGTTGCAAGCGGAGCGAATGGATCCGAGGTATAAGCTGCTGGGTTCACCCAGTTAGCCAGCCGTGAGTGAGTGCCGCCCGAACTGGGCGCGTTTCCGCAACCGAATCCTGGGCTGAAGGTGGCAGTGGACGACGGACTCGCCAGGTTGTAGGCGGTCCCTCCTGCCGGATCAAAGACGGTGAAGGGCGTGCCCGATTGCAGAGTGATGACACCGCTCGTCTCCCAACCCCCCAGCACGCCTTTCACTAATTTCGAGCTTCCGGCTAGGGTGGGTAATTCATAGACGGCACTGGTAACAAAGCGATGACGGCGATCGAAATCCGAAAGACCTCGCGAAGCACGGGGGTTGAGCTGATCGTTGACCCGAGCAAGGAATGCCACCGAAGCGGTCGAGGCGTCGTCGATCGACTTCGAGTAGGTGTAGGCGCCCTGGAAATATAGCCCTCGGGAGAAGCGGTGGCCCAGAGTAGCTTGCAAAGCATTGTAATGAGAGTCGGAGCTGGCAGGGAAATCCTCAAAATTTGCAGAATTAATGCCCAGATAAGGCACGCGCGCCGGGGAGTTCTCTACGGTCGAATCCATGATGGTGCAGGAGCCAGGCCCGCCGCCACAGGCGTAGGGGATGGTCACTGGATGTTGGGTGGTTGCCAGCCTGGCCTGGTTGTCATCGATGGTAGAGCGCAGGCGCGAGCCTTTAGTTCCAACGTAGGCGAGTTCCGCAAACCAGTCCCGGCCCATCTGGCGTTGAATGCTGAAATTCCACTGTTGCGTTGTGCCTACGACCCAGTGTAAGGGAACCACGAGTTCGATCAGGCTTTGAACCGTGCCAGAAAAACTGGGAGAGCATTGTTGAAGCATGGGAAGAGAGCAGGGACTGAAACCTGTAAAAAACGAAGGTAATGGAACGAAAGCCTGCATGGGGGGCGCCCCAAGAGGCGGAATGGGAAATGGGCCATTCGCTGCAAACATGTTGGCCAAACTGCCTGCCCCAGGCAGGAAACCAACCTGAAACGGAAAAGTGGGAGGAGTAATAGCGAGGTTATCAACCGCACCCAAGTCTTCGCGCACGGAGTAAATGCCATAACCGCCGCGAATCGAGGTGGTGTGATAGCCTCCTACATCGTAGGCAAAGCCGATGCGTGGCTCCCAGACGGTGGCGTATTCGTTTTTGAGACCAGCCTGATTTAGCGTTCCTGTGATGCCACTCAGATTGAACTTGTTTACGCACTTGGGATAAACGAACGGCTGCCCGGTTGTGAGGACCAGAAGGGGATTGGTGTTTCCGGTGTGGCAAAGCAGGTCGTAAGGAGCGCCGATAAATTCATTTCGGAAGCCGAGGTTCAAGGTCAACGTCTTGCTTGCTCGCCAGTCGTCCTGAACGAACCAGGCGCGGCTGGGGACGCGGTAGTCATGATTGCCGGAACCACCGCCAGCCGTACCGAGCAAGGGCGAGCCCGAAAGAAAACCCTGGAAATCTGTTGCGGGGGTTGCGGGAGGGGCCGGTATAAAGAATACATAACCATTGTCGCCGGTAGGTAAGCTCCGGCGCACGGCTACTCGGTCGATCTCGCCGCCAAGACGTAATTGATGCGCCCCAAAGGTCCAGCTTACGGTATCTAGCCACACAAAATGATCCGAGAGAGCCGACTGCAGGTGCGTGGTGTAGGGCCCAAACTCGAAGTTGTTGAAGTGCAAACGATACATGTTTGGGTCGCCCGCTTGGCCATTCACACCCGTCGCAGTAGGCAGGTTGATGCCGACTTGCACCCCCGTGACCGGTGCCTTATTGTCCAGACGGTCGCTGATGATGTTGATCCCAAACCGGAATTCGTTCACCAGCGTGTTGCTGAAAATGTGAGTCTCGGTAATGCTGCCAAAGCGGCTATGCAAAGGAATATCTAAAGGGAAATTCAGGTTGTTCACGCCGGGCTGTCCGCCGGTTTGGATCCCAAAATTATCGGCCCCGAAAGGCTCGAAGGTATCGGAATCGGACCAGAAGAATCGCTCGAACAGATGGTCCCTGCCGTTGCGGAACTCTCTGTCCCAGTTCCCGGTGAATTGATCATCAGTGAATTTCCCCGGCTTCGTGACCACAAACGGAACCGCAGTGCCGCAGGGAGTGGTGGAGACGACGTTCGTAGGCAGAGGGAACAGGTATCCGCCGGCTCCCCCGCCGAACTGGTCACTTTTGACGTTCAAGATATTGAAGGCCACAGGATCAACCGCCGCGCCGCCATTGCAGTCCGTCGCCATCAGGCTAGCGGATTGCCGGTCTTGGATGGGAACGTACGGAATGCTGGGCGAGTTGATGAATGTCCCTCGGGAGGCGCCGCTGCGTTGACGGGT
>Ga0137358_10002222_pt1 | contig 10942 bp, 6 predicted proteins | sample Mad1_20_16metaG_FD_105551 | JGI IMG/M metagenome (GOLD analysis project Ga0137358, IMG submission 105551) | Vadose zone soil microbial communities from Angelo Coast Range Reserve, California, USA - Mad1_20_16 metaG | ecosystem: Environmental > Terrestrial > Soil > Vadose zone | place: USA... | reverse complement strand
TGACGTCGGGAAGAAGCTTGCGCACCGCCATCGCATAGAGCACCCGCTGCAGCTCGCGGCCCTGCCCAAGTGTGATCCGCTGGTTCTTCGGCGGAGGTCTGACGCTCTTGTAGTCGGTGATCTGCGCCCCATCGCCGGATGCGCGAATGTCCATCCTGTCGATGCGGCCACCGTAGATCAGGCCCGCTTCTGAAATCGGGATGGTGACGGTTGCATCCCATGGCCAAACGTTCAGGTCGGCCTTGTCTTGACCAAACGGCACTTCGCTCCAGCTCCGCGTGTCGGCGCGCGTCGGATCGTCGGAGCTAAGGCCCCTGGATGTGCGCCGTGCCGCTTCGCGAACTGTGTGCCGCCACAGAATTGGCGGTGGCACGGAACGCTGCAATGGCCAAGATGAGACGATCGAAGCAGACGCCTTTTCAATTGCCTCGCCGATTTCCTCTTCGCTCGCCCGGGCAAAACCCGGTACGGGCTCAAGTGTCGTGATGGCGCAGCTTATGAGTTCATGCACAAGCTCGCCGAATGTGAAGGGATCGAGTTGGAGTGGTTCCGGCTCCAAGCGAACAGAACGCCATCCCAGCGCATGGCGCCACACGAACCCGAGCGGATCACGCAGCAGACGCTGGAGCGTAGTTGTCGACTGTGTGCGGGCGAGGGCCGCGGTAATTGCAGGATGGTTTGCGGTGACCAAGCCGTCGTGGGCGGTATGCATCGCTTCTCGGTGCCAGTTTCGCCAGCACAACTGAGTTTGACGGACGTGCTGAAGTTGGCCCGCGTCCTGTGGACGTGCCAGCAAACGGTCCGGCTCGCTGAAGGCGTGCTCAGGTATACGATCGCGCTTGCGCACAATTTGATTGGCAGGCCAAAGTGCGCTTGGCGACAGAATGCTGCCCTTTGCACTGCGTTCTGGGCGTGACAGAACCAGTACACTTCGCGTTCCGGCGCGAATGACTTCGAAATTTTGCCGATCGCGTTCCGCCGTTGTGAGTGGACGAAGCGTGCGGCGACTAAGAACGTGGTCGGGAATCAGAGGGTCATCATTCTCCGAGCGTGGCCAGGAGCGACTCGTTAAGCCAAGCAAGCGGGTGAAAGGTCGGGGGCTGGCGGCCAAATGTGACGCCGGACACCACACGACATTATTCGCGGGATCGCGTCCATCGGTTACGTTTAAGGCCTGCAGCGAGAGAGCGATCGCATGCGGTGGCGCGCTCCGTAGCGCTTCGTCCCACATAGCCAAACTCGCTCCGCTGAATAAGCGTCGGCCAACCTCGCGTCCCGCAACAGGTCCCTGCGCAAGGAGCTCAAGGATCGGAAGCAAGATGCGTTCGGCGACATCGCCGGCTGCCCGATGGATCCTCGCCGCTGACAGCGCTTGCTGCCAATGATCGAGAGCCCTAAGACCCGCGCTTCGCGGGATCGCGGCAAACCAGTCGTCTGGGAGGGCGTCGAGGAATGGTCGATTGGGCAGCCTCCTTATGAGACGCCAAACACGTTCTTGGCTGAGACCATTCGTCAGAACGTCGGCAAGCGCCGCGCATGCCTGCCCTTCGGGCGTGCTGAGAGCAGGAACGCCGTGCGAGAAGTGCACGGGAAGACCGGCATTGCCGGCATACGCGAGAACGTGATCGTCCCAATCCTGGGTCGAGGTTGCGGCGATCGCTATTTCTTCGGGCTTTGCTTGGCCTGAAGACAGAAGCTCACGCACCCACCGCAGCGCTTCAATCACCTCAGATTTTGGATCGGCGCTGACTTCTGCGGAGATTTGCGGCGTGAACGGCGCGCGAGGACGGACTTTCCCTCTGAACCACGCGTGATCGCTCTGGCACGGTAAATCCCAGACCACCTCCGTGAATCGCGCGAGTTCGTTCACCAACGAGCGCCAAATCGGATCCACGGACACAAGGCCCACCAATGTTACCGGTCCGAGGAGCGCCTTCGCTTGCGGCGCACGCCCCATTGCGGCGCAGCGAAGGTCGCGTGGTAGCATCCGTGCTGTCGGAAGACCTTGTCGAATGCGTGCTTCTATTAGAAGCAGATCGGCGAGGCGGCTGATATCTTTCGGAAGGGATGACAGATCGATGTTCGCACGCCAGATCGCATCCAACGACTGAAGCACCGCGCGCGGCATTCCCGGCAATCCCGCTACACTGGCGACATCCTGAAATCCGCCGTCAGCGAGTGCACGCTGAATTGCGGGAAAAAGAACGTCGGTGCCAACAGGGGCCAAGAAACCACCCGCAAGGCGAGCAGCAAGAAGAGGGAATGTGAGGATATCTCGGCCGATAGCTCCCTCGCGGGCGGCAGCAAGGCGTTGGCTGCGCAGCGCGAGCGGACCATCAACGATGAAAATCGACCGCGCGACCAACAATAGCCCCCGTTTTTGCACTACCCAGTCCGCAACACTGCGCGACTATCAAGAAGCCGCCCAACGCAACATCACGCGATTCCTAATCGTCAGTGATTTTCTGGGATCAGGGAGAGAATAGCCAGCCACAAACAAGTCGACAGCGCGTGCGCGTAGCACGGAGCTGGACGTTTGAGAAAGCATCGGTGCTGCGGGGCCGGGCACCCAGGCCAGTGCGCCCCAGTCGAGTTTCCTCACCTTTTCCGCGACGGTATTTCCGGCGCGTAGGCGGCCGGCGACGTTTGAGTCTGCAGTGTGACTGGACATCACCGATCTTACGAATTATGCTAGAACATACCATGAACACGCATCTTTATGGTTGCACTGGGCGCACTTTGCATCTGAATTGATGCGATCGCCCGGCAAACTACCAATTCCTCTCTGAGGGGGCCCGTTTTTCAATCCGGCTCCTCTCGCACCGTTGTCTTTGTGTGCGTCCGGTGCCTTAGGAGCGATTGCGATAATGGCTTTGTTTCGTCATCTGCATGATGATGCGTTTCTCGTGTTCTCGCGGGATCACAAGCATCTCTATGCGGCGTGCCTCCTAGATCTTCACGAGCGCTTCTTTACCGGCGCACCTGCCTTTCCGACGCCGCAGCAAGTCGTCCATGCCATCTATGACGTGATGCGCGCGAATTCTTCGTTGTGGAACGAAGGCGACGATTTCGGCGAGGATCTGCCGGAGATGATCTCGGCCGGGCGGCGGCGCATCCGCCGCGCCGACGTCACGAGGGCATCCGAAAAGGGAGACAAGGCTCTTAGCCTCGCGCGACAGCTATATTCGCGCCTGCTCGCCTGGGAGTGGCTCGAAGAAGAAGAATATGGACTGCGGGTCACTGTGGACATGGCGATGGGCCCACTGTTGGTCATCCAGCGGCTGGCAAGCTTGAACAAGGACCTTTCGCAAAGGTTCGGCGGCCTGATAGTCCAGATCCGGCTCAACCTGGAGGCTGTCGAAAGGCTCACACCCGACATAACGGACCGCAAGCAGCGCGAAGCCGCGCTCGCGGTCCGCGAGGCACGAAATCAAGCCGACCAGTTCACCAAGAGTCTGCGGGCGATCCTGTCGGATCTCAAGCGGATCAGGCGAACGGTCATGGAATCGAAGACCGTGGGCGACCGGCTGGAGGCCTTCTTCGAGGAGTTTGTTGATCAACTCCTGCTCAAGGATTTCGAGTCCATCCTGACGGTCAACCATCCGTACCGGTTTCGCGATGCCATCGTCGATCTCGTGCGGAGAATCTCATTCACGCCCGAAACGATGCAGGTGCTGGCGGAGGAATACGCTGCGGCCAGCATGGCGTCGGACGTCGACGACGGCCGCATGGCCGCGACCGACGACCTGCTCGCGATCGAGAACATCTTCGAGCAGATCGGCGAGATGTTCGAGCGGATCGAAACCTTCAGGCGGCAACTGGAGGCCCGCGTCCGGAACACGATCAAGTACGCCGAGCGCGGGACGCAGGGTCTGGTCGGACGGGCCGGCGATCTTGTCCGCCGGCTCGACGCTCTCCTGCGCGACGGGCGGCATGACGACGTGACCATCGAATGGAGTATCGAGCCGCTGCGCTCTCCCTGGTCGGAACACCACCAGGCGCCGACACGACAGCCGCGACGCCCGGTCGAGGCAAAGGAACTCGCCGCGGCTCCGTCGGACCCGCTGTACGAACTGCGAAAGCAACTCCGGCTCCAATATATCGCGCGCATCGCGCCGCGGCCGGAAGACGTCAGGCAATTCCTGGAGGGACAAGTGCCGCCGTTCGGAACGAAGGAAGCACGCTTCATGGAAATAAGCACGGTCGACGAATTCCTGGCGTTCGACACCGCGCGCCGCTACGCGCTCACCGGCGAAGTGCCGCCGCAGGTCGCCAGCGGTTTCGACCTGGAGCCGTTACCGGAAACCCCGCCGCACGACAGCGAATGGCTCCGATGCGCGAACTTCCTAGTGCGGCGGTCAGTCACGTTCCGACGGGGCGATACCCATGCTTAGCGAATTCGAGAACATCGAACGGTCCGCCGGGGCGGACAAGGCCGCGGATCTGCGCAAGTCGTTGCATTTCCTTCTGCGCCGGCAATTCGTGTTCGCGGGCGATCCCCGCACCGGGACCGTCTACAACACGATCATGGATGGTCGCTTCCGCGAGGCGGTCGATGGCTTCTTCGACACCTGCGGCTACCGGGTCCATCGCGACCCGGAAGCGCAGTGGGCGGGAATCTTGGCGCTCGACGAAGAGGTCCCGCTGCCCCGGATGAGGCTCGACGAGACCATCGTGATGCTCGTCTTGGCGGCGCACTGGCAGGAAGAAGTCAATGTGGGCGCCGTCGAGGATCGGGCCGTCGTCGTGGCCACCCTGAATGCGCTCTACGACCGCTATCGCGAGATGGTGCAGCCCAACAGCGGCAGCGCGATCGCCATCGCCCGCTTCCGCGAAATTCTGAGGGAAGCAGCGCAGCGCGGCCTCGTCGAGATCGGAGACTACGATAACGAACAGCAGGACTGCGAGATCAGGATAAGGCCGATGATCAAGCTGATCAGCGGGGGTGACGCCCTCCAGAGACTCGAGCGCTATGCCCGCAGCGAGGAAGCCCGGTCGCTCCCGCAATCCGGAGGGGACGAAGCATGATGGAATTGCGTCATCTCGCGATGGTGAACTGGCATCTGTTCGACGTTGCGGACATGCAGGTCGCCGGCCATATCGGCGTGCTCGGCGAAAACCGCTCCGGCAAATCCACCATCCTCGACATGGCACAGGTCGTGCTCACCGGCGGCAACCGGCGTTTCCTGCGTCTCAACGCAGTGGCCGGTGACAGCGGAAGGTCCCGGAGTGGCTCCAAGCGCAGCGTGGTGGACTACTGCCTTGGCGCCCTTGGCGAGGACCAGCGGCGCCGCGATGAGGCACGCACTTATATCGCCATGGGCTTCGAGGACACGGACGGGATCCGTCCGCCGGTAACCATCGGCATGGCACTTGAGGCCCGAAAATCCGACAGCAAGGAGATCGTGCTCGCGCTTTTCGTCGCGGTGGGAGCGGTCCTGACCTCCAGGGACTTCATTGAACAGCGCGGCGCACTCCAGTTCCCCGCCCAGTGGGAGGACGTCCGCGCCCGGATCGTCGCGGCGGTCGGAGAGAAAAACTTCGTCAATCACCGCGACAAGGCCGGAGACTACGTCCGCGAATACATGCGTCATTTGCTGCCGCACGCACCCTATGGCGAGCAGAACGCCAACGCGCTGCAGAAGTCCATGGTCAACGCGATGACGCTCGACCACAACCAGACGGCCACGCAGTTCGTGCGGGACTACATCCTGGAAGACAGTCCGATCGGAATCAAGGAACTGCGCGAGTCGATCCAGACCTACCGGAACATCAGCGACACCATCCGCAAGATGCGCGAGAAACTGGACGCGCTGAAGACGCTACGAACGATCCTCACGGACCTGGAGGAGGCGCTGGAGACGAAATACCGCGAGCAGTGGATCGCCAAGCGCGCTGACTGGCTTGCCGCCCGCGCGATGAACCGCGATTTCAGTGACAAGCTGCGGGTAGAGAACGCGCGCCGCGACGCCTCAAGCGCCGAACTCATCTTTCTCGACGACGACATCAAGCAGATAGACAAGGAACTCGAGCGTCTCACCGGCGCGATCGCCGAGCACGACGCCAAGACCGGCCGGAAATCATTGCTGCAGACTTCGACGGTCGCCGAACAATCCGCACTGCGCGCGACGGGTGATTTTAAGGCGCGCGTCGACGCTATCAGGCATCTGCATCCGCTATGCGCCATGCGCGGCCTCGGATTCGACGACTTCACGCCCGCCGTGGGCAGACTTGTTTCCGTTGCCAAAGACGTCGACGTGACCCGTGTTTCCGACGAGGTTTCGGCGGCCGAGAGCGCCGTTACGTCATCGGGAGCGAAATGGCTCGCGAGAATCGACGAGGCACGTCAAGGGATCATCGCCCGGGCGTCGAAACTGCGCGGACAGCGCGACGAACTGCTCGATCGCATTCGGCAACACGCGTCCGGGGGCGCCCGGGCGTACATCGAACCGGACACCGAGCTCTTGTGTCGAAAGCTGCGGCAGAACGGCATGGCGCCGCGAGTGCTGTGCGATCTCATCGAAGTTGCGGATGTCGAATGGACGGCCGCTGCGGAAGCGCTTCTCGGTCGCGACAGGGAAGCTGTGTTCGTCGACCGAGCGGACATCGTCGCCGCGACGGCGTTGTTCAAGGAGGGACGCCGGGAATTCCGTCACGCGTCGCTGGTAAGTCTCAACAAACTCGAGCAGTTCCGAACACCGCCCGTCGGCGGTACGTTCCCCACGATTTTCCGCACGCAGGACGCGGACGCGATGTCGTTCATCATGCGCCGGTACGGTTCGGTGCGTCTTGCGGACTCGCTCGACCAGTTCAACAGACCCGGCCGGGCGATCATGAAGGACGGCCTTTACGACGACGGCCTCGTCCGGACGCATCGGTGGGTCGATTCTTCGTCCCACAAGATCGGAAAGTCCGCCCAGGCGAACGCTATCCGGTCGCTGCAGGAACAGGCGGAGGATCTGGGCGGGGTGCTGGAGGAGGTCACCCGGGAAGCAAACGCGGCGGATGCGGCCTACATGGCCCTGAAAGCCCTTTGCAGCGAGCCCAGCAACGACCTTAACGCCGCCGCAGCGGCTTTCGCGGCGGCGCAGGCCGAGAAGCGGGACGCGCAAGCCAGGCTCGAAGCGCTCGACGGCGCCGGGGACGGCGGTCTTCGCGACAAGAAGAAGGCCCAACAGCAACTGAAGGACAGGCGTCGCGACGAACGGATAATCCAGCAGAACGCCTTCAACAAGCATGACGGCGAAGCGAAGTTCTTTAGCCGAAAACTGAACGAAGGCGAGAACGTGCCCGGCTCTGATCTCAACCTGAAGGTCGCATGGTCGATCTTCCTCAAGCATCTGCTGCTCTACGGCGCCGCGAAAGGCCGGGCCGCCTATCGGGCACGCTTCGATGCCCGCGCGCACAGGAATCATGCGGACAGGCATCGCGCCATCGCCGAGAAGGCGTTGAAGGATGGCGAGAGTTCGGACGCCGAACGCGCGCGGATTGAGCGCCGCGTCCGCGATTTCCTCGGCGGCTATTTCGACGACTTCGGCGTGAGCTCGCAGATCGGCATCGAAAGCGAACCGCTTCAGGAAGTGAAGCCATGGATGGATCAACTAATTCAGGACATCGAATCCAACGAGCTGCGGCGGTACGAACGTCAGGCCCGCGAGGCGGCCGACAAGGCCGCGACGCTGCTCCGCGGCGAGTTCATCAATGCCCTGACCTCGCGCATCGGCAAGATGGAGCGGGAACTCCAGTCGCTGAACCGAAGCCTGCAGGCGCATCCCTTCCACAACGAACGCTATTCGTTTCATCGCACCCAGATGGTGGAATTCCAGCCGATCCTCAAGATCATCGAAATCGGCAAGACCTCTCCGGAAGCGTTGGACATGCTGTTCCGAGGCGACGTGCCTGACGACTTTCCGCACAAGGACACGATCGTGGCGCTCGAAGCGCTGCTGGAGGATCCTGAGAAGGACTTCGCTGAATTCGAGGACTACCGGAATTTCTATACGTTCGAGATCCACATGGAGGATGTGGTCACGGGACGCTCGACCCGATGGGAGGCGCGGCGCGGCACTGGATCCGGCGCCGAACAGCAGGTCCCGATCTACGTCGCCATCGGGGCCTCGCTCGCTGCGGCCTACGGGAGCGCAGAACGACGCTCCGGAAAGCCGGCGGGCATCGCGCTGGCAATGTTCGACGAAGCGTTCTCGAAAATGGACGGCAAGAACCAGCGCCAGATGATGAGCTTCTACAAGAATCTGGGCCTTCAGTTCGTCATCGCCGCGCCGTTCGAAAAGCGCGTCGCGGTCCTCGAACACATGGACACGGTCGTGGAGGTCGACCGCATCGGCGAGCAGTCCAGGGCTACGGTCGTGTCGCTGAAGGAAAGGGCCAAGCGCGAACTCATGGCGATCGACCCGGACCTGGTTTCCGACGCCGATCTTGCCGCACGTCTTGCCGCCGAATAGTCATGCCCCGCGGTTTCATCGACGCAAAGGAAATGTTGGGCGACTTGCTCGACCGCTTCGAGGCTGGGACCGCAAGTCCGATTGCGCATCCCGACTATGGCGCATTCGCTTCCGTCGTAGTCACCGACGCCTTCCTCAAGGAGATCGGCCGCGCCGAACAGGCCGGCGCGGTCAGCGTCGGCCGTGGACGTGGAGCGAAACGTGACGAGATCGTCCACGTCAGGCTGACGGCGCCCGAAGTTCTCTACCGTCATCTCGATCGGATGCCGGCATCTCGAATTGCGGAAGATGCGGGCGCACGGCTTGTTGCCGATCTTGTGCTGGATCCGGGCCTGAAAGAAGCTGCCTCCAGGATCACTGCCGCATGGAGCCGGGCGAAGACCTGGAACGCACTTTCTCCAGAGGATGTCGACAAACTTCGCGGGGCCCTTGAGCTGGCCCAGGCAATCCTGGACGGCAAACACCTCGACGTAGACTACAGAACGTTTTCCCGGAGGATCGCCGGCGACAGCAAAGCGCTTGAGCGTGTGGAAGGCGCCGTCGTCCGCCTCCTCGGTGCGATTTTGGATCTTCCGCCCGACGCCAAGCCCCGCGAAGCCCTTCGTACGCTCGGACTGGAGCGGTTCGCGCCGCCGCTTCTGATCGCGGGACGTATCGATCTCGCCGGCGCGGATCTCTCGCGTATCTCCCCGCTATATCTGGGAATTCCTCCGAAGGAGGCGGACCGTGTCCGCTTCCGCGAGGCCCCCGCCTATATTCTTACAGTCGAAAACCTCGCAAGCTTCAACAGGCACATTGTCGAGGCGGACCCTGACCGCATAGGAACGACGATGTATGTCGGCGGCTATCCTTCGCTCGCGACGCAGCAGGCGCTGCGCATTCTTGCGGACGTCGTGCCGACAGCCACCCCGATCTTTCACTGGTCGGACATCGATCCCGACGGAACGTGGATATTCCACACCATCGAGCGAGCGACCGGCCGCGCCGTCCACCCGCATCTCATGAGCGCGGAAATCGCGGAGAGGTTCGGCAAGGCCCCGGCGACTAAAGGCGCCTCCGCGCGATGTCCGCCGGACTCTGGCATTTTCGACCTCGCCGCATATCTGGCCAAGGACGGCGCCAAGACACTTGAGCAGGAAGAGCTCGATCCCATTCTTCCTCAGCTTGGTGCTTGAGGGCCGATATCCTCTATCGGCGTGTAGTACGATTGCCGGAGGTGCTCGCCGGACATTTCCGTGAGAAAGGGAGACTGGAGCGCACGGAACATCGATGTACTGGTAACAAGTGAGCAACGAACGTTATTGAATCTGGGGTACGCCAAGCCGACCGAGACCCGGAAGCTTTAATGCCGGACGACGGATGTCCAGCCCAAGGACACCGCCGAAAAAGTTAAGCTCAATGCCTTCTAGCCAGCCGACCGTCAGTCCCAGATATCCGCCTAGCGAAACGAAAACGCCCCAACGCGACGGCGTGAGACCATACCACTCGCCGTGATAGGGATAATCCTTGCCGATCGCCGTCGGCGGCAGCACCGCCTTTAGGTCCGGAACAGCGTCTAGCACTGCTTGGACGAATGTATTGGAATTGGGGCCCGGCCAAGGGCTGTAGTCACCATAGGCGCGGAATTTGTAGTGCTCGATGACCGAGCGAATTTTGGGAATAAGCTTTTCGGCCTCTTGACCATCAACGCTCACCACCGTTTCGGGCAGCGCGCCGAACCATCGGCCGTCCGCGGCGAATCCATCGACGCGAATGGGCTCGCCCCAAGCGGTGTAGTCAATTCGGTTGTAGCGGGATGCACCGCGTTCCTTAACGACAATCCAGGTGTGAACCGCAAAGATACCGCGCCAGCGTACTGTCCGTGCAGCAAACACGCGAATGAGCGCGTCCGAATGTTCCGGTGCTGTAGGAAGAAGCACGGCGCTCGAACGGTCCGCCGGTTGCCAGTTCCCGCGGCGGTCGCCAAGAAGAGAATTGGCGGCAGAGACCGTGACAGGCGCGATAATCAAAGAGAGAAGAAGCAGGACCACGTATTTTTTCACGAAGGGAAGATCAGCGGGAGGGGAGAGGCGAACGTCCTTGAATGTAGCTCGTCCAACTGTTTTTGCCAACTGACAAGCAGGTTGATTGTCCGCGACAGTCATCTCGACAAGGTGCCAGGGTTGTAGAGCTTTCAAAGATCGACCGGTGCCGGCGCAATTCAGGTGCGTCTAAGCTCCGTTGTGTGGAACGGCTCAAGCGTGTCGATATCACTGACGGGTTGCGTCTTCTGGTTCCACTTGAAATAGCGCAGCGTTATGCTTTCCGGTGTGAAGTCCGCCAGAAGAAAGCCGTTTTCCTCGATGGGCGTAATCGTTTCCTGCATGTCCAGGTGCTGCGGTGGCTTTGGGCCTACGCCACGGAACTCAGAGGCCCAGCCGCCTTTGCTGGTCCCCAGGGGACCCGGGAGAACGGCGATAACGGGATTATTGGCGAAGTTG
>Ga0137358_10002220_pt1 | contig 10943 bp, 9 predicted proteins | sample Mad1_20_16metaG_FD_105551 | JGI IMG/M metagenome (GOLD analysis project Ga0137358, IMG submission 105551) | Vadose zone soil microbial communities from Angelo Coast Range Reserve, California, USA - Mad1_20_16 metaG | ecosystem: Environmental > Terrestrial > Soil > Vadose zone | place: USA... | reverse complement strand
TGGAGGGCGTGGACTGTTCTTCTCACCCTTCTTTCACTTTTCACTTTGTTCTTGCTTGAAGTACAGGCCGGCTCAGGTGCACCGCCTTCGTCCTCGTCAACCGCGGACGATACGGCCTCCTTGGCTGGTGTTCCGGGTGCGAACGAGGAGGAGGCGGACATCACGGAAGCAATGCAGAGCCCTCATCATATGTTATCGGTGCAGTAACGAGCACCACCACGATCCTACCGAATGACCCTTGCATAATCCTTGACTATGAGAACAAAGAACACATGGGTCCGATACTGTGAGGTCATCTGCAAGAAGACACAAGCCGTGATCTGGCCACAAGAACTGAATAGCCTCTGTAGAATTTTTCATGAGCGGATTTTCGAGTTCAGATTTAGGTGGTGGTTTGTTGGGTGGAATTGCCTTGTTTTCCTGCTTCGCTTTGATAATGCCGCCGAAAAGAAAGCCTTCGACACCTTCCTCAAGAGTCGCTCGAGCGGTAAGCCACGCCACGGTCTGGCTCCGCTCTGCTCGTCCTAATTTGGATGAGCCGAGCCGAGCCGAGTCGCGGCAGCATTAACACCTGTTATGACCAAAATCGGGTTTTGCTGATGCATCATGGGTGGATAGCGCCCATCCGGAGATATTTTCTTCCATTCAGGTTCTATCACATCCCGAAACCTTCCCACGTAGATCCGTCAATCACACTCTTTCCGATGCAGAACATGAGTATGGTCGGCTTATTTCTCACCGCCGTGACATTTTCGATGCCACCGTGCCAGTGGCTGTGGATACTGTTACTGTCTTTTCATGATTTTTCACCTTCGTAACCACGTCTCAACGGAGGACACATGGTCAGGCTGCCATGATGCAAATTGCGACTTCCGACTTCCGACAGACGATATCCCGTTTCGCTTCGAATCATACTGGTTGACCTTGAGATTCGTGACAATACGCCACTCGGGCGCAATAGTGCGTCAGCGTTATGTTGTCCACCGCCCTTTTGGACTATGTTTCCTGTCAATGAACCTGATTAATATACCCAATGGCACCGGAATCTCACACGACTCGGCACACTAGGATTCCAGTGATGGCCTGATACAGTCTGCGGTCAATGGTATTTAAAGGTGTATCACCTTTTGCAGGATGGACAATTAACCCAAACCTACTCACCTTTTTACTGTACCCCGTCTTTCATTTTCTGTCGCATGACCCGTTTCAGCGACCCCGCCGTGGTTAAGCATGATCTCAGTGCGTACCCTCTTGCCCTTGGATCCTGGCTCTGGATCCTGGCAGGCCTAACGAACCTTCCTCTGAAGCGGTGCTTAAATACTTCTGGCACTCCATAAATGGCCTCTACATGTGGGTGTAATCCGCTGTGTCGTCCCCCCTTTCCCCCTCCCGGCCCTAATTCCCACTCCCACTGGCAGATGGGAGTACTTGACAACTCTTGACTTCGAGTTCGATGTCATCCGAAGGCGTCGCCCCTACCGGTGGACGATATGGGTCGGTAGCGACAGGCGCTTGTTCTCGCCTGCCATCATCTACCCTATAGACTTGGACTTAATTTTCCGTTCCGTAGATCTACTCCCTTACGCGTGTAAGCACACTCATGGCCGTGATTCTCAACCTCGTTGCTCTTAACACCACCCCAATCAACTGCCAAGTGGGTAATATGTCTGTCTCATCGCATATAAACACTGAGGAGCCACGATTTCAGGCCTCGATTACATGTCAACTCGTAGGTTTTCTCTGATGTGCTCCAATATCTGAGGAGAGAACTGCTGACTACATTTTCTAGACCTTTAGCTACTTGGGCCTCGTCACTGCTTCTCTCTTAATTGTTTTTCGCATGTACGTTTTCTTCTGTCTTTCCGATTCGGGGGGCGTGTTTCCCAAACGGATCTCACCGAAGCTTCTAGCATTGCCATTTGGAACAAAAATAAGCTTGTTGTGGGGACCGCAATCCTTGTATGGACGACCAATGTTTTTTTCATCATCTTAGGTAAGTTAGTCCCCCTCCCTCTTCTTACACACGTCCCGGAATCCCATACTATGATTTGTATTAGGTACCGTGCGGGTGAATATCCAATCTCGACAACTTAGGGCCATCCAGGCTGACCCATCTGGCAGATGCGCTCCGCATTGAACCCTCTTCTGCAAGAATGTGTCGTGTTGAACACTGAAGAGAACAAACCTAATATCATTGTCACTCTCGTCACTGACATCGTTTTACTCCTTATTGTGCTCATCGGACTGCTACGCCTCCTCCGTAACAGCGGTGGCTCATTTTCTCTTGGACGCCTCCTGTGGAAGCAGGTAAGGGCGGTTCATTTCTACTGTGATGCACTCAATTTACTGGGTTGTTCTCGCTTCGCAAGGGTGTTATTTGGCTCCTGATTGCCACAGTCGCAGAGGTCCCACCAACGGTACGTAGGGCATCATTATCGTCTGTCTCTTCTTACTAATCAACACTTAAATGTCGCAGGTATTCATCATATTGAATCTGAACGGTATTGTTGCTTGTTCCAGTGTATCTGTGAAGGATAATGAACTGAACGCGATGATTCATAACAGCTTCGCTCAACCTCGTGCGTTTTTATTGTTACGACGTACGGGAGGCTCTCACAATATACCCTTACTTGACACAGATGTTTCAGCTCCCCTCAGTGGTTACGATGTCAATTGCTGCGACACGGATGTATCGCAATCTAGCGGACTTTGTCTGCGGGTCCACAGACATGTGCTTATTTCTTCAATTCCTCTATCTCCTGCGCTCACTGTCGTCGATGACTTGTAGATCATTTGACAGTCTTCAAATATGTGATGGCAAATCCTCGAAGATAAAGTGCAAACCCTCCGCGTCGACCCCACTCAGCCAGGTTGAGATAGCCGTGGAAACACGCTACGAGCGGCATTCGACGGCGCAGTCTATAATCAGCGTGGATGGGCAGCTGGGTGACGAACCGCACGGATCGAGCCTCGACGGTGACTTTGAAAGGGCTACGGAGAATCCAGACCCGAGGAAGAGATCGCTGTTGTAATACTTCTAGCCTGTACACCTCGTCACTTCAAAAAAAATGTTGGACATTTACAATGAGTGAAATATAAACCTACAGTGCTACCATTGTAGATAAAGTAGCGGCTGCGAGATGGGGTGTCGTCCAAGAATAAGAAAGGGAGGGAATGCGAGGGGTGAGAAAACGAGAAAGGGAAGGTGAGTCTACTAAGATAAAAGAGTGAGGGATCGGCCGGAATCGTGTGGACAAGTGGTTCCACCGGACGATTTCCGAGAGGGGAGAAAGGTCGCACGGAAAGATGGGGGAAAAGAACTGGTGATTCGAAGAAAACCGATCCCTCGATGCCCCCTTCAACGAGCATAAAGGCTGTCTTATACTGTACATGCGTGCTAATTTTCGATTATGTCTAAGTTTTGTATAGTAGCGGCTACCTCGGAGGTGCGGTGATGAATAGAAGGATGTAAGTGTATAAAGGGAGAGCTAAAATGAGATAAGCGATGAGCGTACGGCTGCCGGTGTCTTTGTGTCGGTGGATGTTGTTGTTGTTGTTCGAGAGCATAGGAAGAGAGTAAGAAAAGGAAGGAATGTGATTGGGACGCGTAGCTCGTGGTCGTTTTCGTCTTGTGTCGCAGCTTGAAGAGTTGTCGTCGTCGAACACGAAGAGGACGAGATAAGAAAAGGAAAAGTCAACACGAGCACGTGAGAACAGGTGCTCCGACGCGGAAGTCCATCCCGTTCCGAGCGTAAGGGATCCTATCAATGGATATGGTGTAAGGATCCGATCTTTACACCATAGCCATTGATAAGTGATAACAGCGAAGTTGCGGTGCGCGATGTACTGGGGCCCGGCCTGGACGGCTTCCTACAACCGCCATTAATATGGCCTGACACCCATTCAGGTGCGCAACCAGGCTCAAACACCATCTGCAATGGCGGCTGCCCCGCCAGCAGGGCAAGTAGCCGGTAACGAGGCAAAGAATCAGCCAGCGGCCCGGGGTGCGAACAACCGATGCCTCGGGCGAATCCTCTTCAATCTCAGAAGAGGGAGACGCCGCCACCAACACATGAAACTACGCCTGTACTCGAGTCCGGACACGACAAAGACCCTGCTTCCGATCCTCCTCCAACAGACGTTACCGCACCGCCACCTGTCCCTGAAAAGGATAGTATCACTACCAACCTGCCTGCCCCTGCCTCCGAGGAGACATCCGCTTCTCCCTCGCAGACCGCCGAGCTAGCGCCCACGAAAGCTGAAGACGCAAACGAAGCTCTCACAACAGAAAACGCTGATAGTTCGAAGCCGTCGAGGAAGTCCCTAAACCACAATCTGGTGCTGATAGCGATAGCCGTGCCGGCAGCCGTCGACAAGAGACCTGCCGTTACGCAGGATGGTGATAGGAAGGCGGATGATGTGACCAACCTTACGCTGCGCATGGGTCATGTACGCGGCTTGCCACCTTCTCTAGAAGCTCACCTTCATCCTCGCTACTAGGAATAGTAGTAGTAGCAACAACGAGTTCAGGTTTACGGTCCTATATAGTCAACTTAGTATCCGCATTGCCCACAGTCTCCCCAGATAGAGGGCGTGGACTGTTCTTCTCACCCTTCTTCTTTCATTTTTTCTCTTTGTTCTTTGAAGTACCGGCCGGCTCAGGTGCACCGCCTTCGTCTTCGCCAACCGCAGACGATACGGCCTCCTTGGCTGGTGTTCCGGGTGCGAACGAGGAGGAGGCGGACGTCACAGAAGCAATGCAGACCCTCATCATATGTTATCGGTGAAGTAACGAGTATCACCACGATCCTACCGAATGATCCTTGCATAATCCTTGACTACGAGAATAAAGAACACATGGGTCCGATACTGTGAGGTCATCTGCAAGAAGAAATAAGCCGTGATCTGGCCACAAGAACTGAATAGCCTTTGTAGAATTTTCATGAGCGGATTTTCGAGTTCAGATTTAGGTGGTGGTTTGTTGGGTGGAATGAGGGATGCGCAGATGAAAGGGTCTTTATAATGTTGACTTTTGTACTCGATAAAGGACTCAGCGAATAAAGAACTGGTGGCGTTGAGAGTCTCCGGAGAGCATCCAATGGCGTTTACTGTACTATACAATCAAACAATCAGGTTGTATTTGGTAGGGCAACTCAGTATGTGATGTTTGATCTCTCGAGGTTGCGGTGATGCAGATGATATCAAGGGTCGATGGGTATTCTTGAATGCTGGCTCTCTAAATAGAAAGATTAACATAAGAGAAAAAACACTCCTTATAGACTGACTGAGATACTTCCATTACTGTAAGAGGTTGTACAATACTTGAGAACATCTTGAGAACATTCCCGGCTTGAATGGTGGTGTGTTTTGGGGTATGGAGATGGAGAGCAGGGGGAGAAATTCTTCCAGGAAGTCTTCAGGAGATAAGACCGGCGACATTTCACATGCTAGCATTCTATAAAAAAATCGACATGGTAGGTACGGATTGGGGTGCATGTTAGGATAGGTCGGTCACGGGTCTCCAACAGGTGGATTGCCAGCAGTTGAGGTCACCAGCAGGCAATACTGCTGTTTGAGGCCTACGAACAGAAGTCAAGGGGTCGAATGGGCGAGCTGTACATTAGCGCTTATGCCAGTGACGGAATAGAGTCCCTGATTGTTGCCATACTGTACTAACGCCCTTCTTCGCCCACAAACACTGCGGCTCTCTTTCTCTCGTCTTTACATGCCACCAAGGCCAGAATCTCCCCCTCCTGAACCATCATCCCAGGATTCCAGCTCCCCTCAGCTGGCATCTCTACCGCCCGCGGCGCCATCCCAGCCGAAAAAGAGTTTTCTCGATCGCTTTCCTCCATGGGTGGCTACGAACATACGGTCAAGGCAGAGCCAGAAGATATTCTTTCGGTGCTGGTTGGGGTCTTGGGCCGCCTTTATTCTTATGCTACCTGATAAGACGTTGAGCAGAATGGGGAATGCGTGCGTGTCATACTCTATCTGGAGAGACTGTCGGACGGTCCTAGTGATCTAATGGGAACGATGGCGTCCCCCACATCACTCCCCTTACACTATCGTTATAAACGATCACTGTCTTGAGGGTTTCCTATAGGTGATGGCAGAGTTCGACACCGTCCTATGCTACGGACGTTCCTTCGCGCTCATCACTTTCCAACATTTAAAACGATTATTGATTTACTCAACTCTTGCAGTGCATTTTTTGCTTTCCTTGTATCCCTCTTCCTACCGCCTTCGCTTCCCGTGCAGATCTTCCTTTATGTAAGTTATACCATCGTCCTCGACAACTACTTCAACCGCATTTGAACTAGATCATATCGACATTAATAGTCGGCGTATTGCTCGGGTGGGCTATTGGCGCAGCAGGCATGAAAGCTGCTACAGCAGCTCGTGAGAAGGTCCTCCTCAGGGCATCCCTCCAGAAGGCACAGGAGACGTATGTTTGTTCATTCTTGTTGTTATGCCTCAAAAGTTAATTATGCCGAGCGAAGTGCCGCTGGTTCTGCAAACCCGGATCAAGTATTCAAGTTAGAGATATTTCAAGGGGCATTCCTCGACACCCGGTCAGTTATCAGCCTGAGAGTCAAGTATTCACACTCACATATCCCAGGTCGTCAGCCGTCTTTGGTGTCTTCCTCGGAATCGGCACCCTACTATTTGCTGTTATCCGCGCTTACTATAAATCACTTCTGTTCATGAGCATCTTTGGGACCATCGCCATCGATATATTCTGTGTATGTCAGTCTAACATCCATCTACTTTTTCTAATAGTTCCGCAGAGCATTGGCCCTCTTTTTCCCTTTACCCAATACAATATTCTAAACAGTTTGCTCATCCCTGTTTCGATGTACATGGCGATCGCGATCGTGGTCACGATATTTGTTTTCCCACGAACAGCCCATTGTGCATTCTTGGGGATAATCACTCTCCTCCTCGGCCAGATAAAGGTTCTTCTTGACGCGCAAGAGGATTTGCTTACGTCGCTCCCAGGGTCAATTGCTCCTGGAAGTCCGAAGGCCTTGAAGTGGCGCGCAACGAGAGTCTCCATGTTCACGACCCATCAAGGACGTACGTTCATGTCGTTATGTGTCATTAATACAGCGTAACCAGAGTCCATCCCTAAGTGACGCAGCTGGGAAAGTTTCTTAATGCAGAGTTTAGTTGGGGTCGCTGGAATGGTGACGATGCAAGGAAACTTGAAGAACCGTTGCTTATGGTTATATCTCGCTTGAGTGGGTGATATATCTCCCCTTTTTCATAGATTCTCACTTTTTTTCAGATGGTCTTATGAATTTCGTGAAGTACCTCAGTCGCAACCCATTCACCCGCACGACGGTTGACCCTGGGTCAACCGAGCAGACCTCGCAGAGTGTAGGGTTGACAGATACATTCCTTCTACAACAGATGTATCAACTCAACGAGGCGGGTGAACTCGAGAACTCTCTCCGCCTCGTGGATCTCCTACCACTTCTTCGCAAGGCGACTTTCGAGCTTCGTTCTGCCGCATCTGATGCACTCACCGTAGTCAGCGGTACTGTTAACTTTGTGAACACTACTCGCTGGCGCTGGCGCAGCACTGCGGATGCACAGGTTGAGCAGGAGCGCAGGTTGGACTCCGCGGCCGAGCGCCTCCGAGACGCGCTGGCCGAATTTAAGGTTACTGGACGTCTGGGTCTCCTGGAGCCGTTCGAGCCACACCTGGGTACTGAGGGCGCCCCACTGCGAGGTCTTTATGTGTGCTACGTCTTCAGCACATCAATCATTGTTGTCTCGGAGGCGATTCTAACAGTCGTGGAGACTGTGCAGAAAATCAGCAGCAAACACAGGAAGAATAGGCTATGGGTTCCGAAGGGCCTGCGTCAGCTCGCACATGCATTTTTCGTAGAAAAGAGTACCGAGGGCGATTTGCGTGTTTATGGGGAAGCACAAGAACTGAAGGAGATCGATCCTGAGGGAGATGAACGTAATTACAGTCAGTTTCAGTGAAGGCCGTTCGCAGACATCCAATTAATTCATTTCTCCCCAGGGCGTGATCCCGACAGCCGACCTCCAACGAATGTCCCACAAAAGATTATGAACGGCTTACACGTTATTTACCATTGGACAAAAACACCGGAAGCACTGGTATACTCATGTTTGCGAATCTAGTAACCACGAACTCATCTGGCTGTTTAGTTTATTTTCAGATATGTATTCATTTCTATTGCTCTCTGGGTGCCGGCAGTAGTCAGGAGAACGGCGCGTAAGTAACCTTCGGCGCCTACTCCCGTATTAGTTTTTGACTTGCTTATGGCAGATTTTTATTATGTACAAAAGGGTATTTGGTAAGACAGGGTAACGATCGTAATCACCGCGTCACCTAGAATGATGTTGCAGGGCACTGGTCATGGCTCAGACTACGTTGACGATATTTGCTGGCGACCAGTTGTATAAGTCCGTGGTTTCCCGCACCTCTCTATCTTCCTCGATTATAAAATTGGAATAGCTACTTCGTCCGGTTAACTGGGACATTTGTCGGTCTTATCCTTGGGTTGCTAGTTTGGTATATCGGTGAGTGTCATTACCGCATCTCAGCCTTCCCTCAACGTGTTGCCATATAGGGAATGCCCACGGGCGTGGAAATGCGTACGGGATGGCGGCAAGCGTCGGTGTCTTCCTCGTGCCTCTCATGTTCATCCGGCTATTCGCCCCTCCGCAGCACCTCACGGGTATCATACTTTTGATGGTATGAGGTGATCTTTGCTTCATAAGGCTTTATTGAATCTCTGGATCCCAACTCCCCTCTAGGCCACATTTGCCCTCATCGGAGGATACTCCTGGATTGACAACCACCTCCCTGTCATTTCTAATGTTGGGACTGGCTGGCAGGTCGCTTGGAAGCGTTGGGTCTTAATCATGATCGGTGTGTCATCAACCACATTTTTGCATTATTCCAACCAACGAAATGACAGGCGTCGCTGCGACTTTTATTTTGATGCTTTTCCCCGCTAAATCTGCCCGAAAAGCAGTGCGGCTCGGCTGCGCGAAGACCCTTACCTCGCTGTCCCACATATATGCGTCGCTTATGGCCGCCTGGATCACAGATACCCCCACCTCGAAGGAGTTGAAGTCTGGTCCGTCAGCATGGGCCAGTTCATTCCGCAAGGAGTTATTCGTAGTTGCTCTACAACTTAAAGACTTGAAAGAGACAGCAGAGTCGGCGAGATGGGAGGGGAATGTGCGCGGCCATTGGCCGTACGGGGAATACAGCAGGCTGATTGAGGTACAACAAGAGATGATCGCAAGTTTGGCGCAGGTTGGTCGAATCTCCATCTGAACCCGCGTACCTTTGATGATTCCGATAAGCTCGCAAGTGCCCTCGCAGACCTCGACGATGAATGGCGATCGGGTTTCCTACGTCACACCAAAGTGGTCAACCCAAACTTTGTTCGTGCCTATTCCTCATTCCGTGCTCTATTGGGGGGTTGATTTTCCCCCAGATTTCGGACGTTCTCTCTGTCTTCTCGCTTGTGGCCCAGTCGCTTCGTACTGGAGAGCCAATGCACACCGTGCTTCCGCAAAGCTTGCTTGATCGCTTGCTTTACCACGATCTAGTAGTTCAGGCCACTCCGCAGACCAGGGGCATTGATCACCTGCATGAAATGCGCTCGCTGAATTACCTGTTCTACGCGACGGCGGTGATCGGTGTACTTCAACTTATCGAGGTACGTGTTAATTTGGCCAGAAGTGAGGATGACTGCTGATTCCAATTGATCAAATTTTCAGCTTCTGGATGAATTACACAGCATTACGCGCAACTTGTGTGGTGAGGTACCGTTCAGGGGATTTGAGCAGTGGAGAGATATCCACCAACGTACGCATGTCTCAGCCCCATAACCTGATTTTGTTTTGGTCCGCCAAAAGCACCATGTTCGGCGGAATGACGACAATAAGTTAGACAAGCACATTGAAATCAAAAGGAGATAGGGATTGTCATGTCAGTCTGTTCAAATGGGAGCGACGGAGCGCTTAGATCTAGGCATACCAGTGAGGCCGGTGCGAATGGGACACGAAACGAACGAGTGGCACAAAGCGTCAACGTAGCGACTGGGACGAGACGGAAAAACACACACGACGGACTTTAGACGATCCCGAAACCGGGATTTTTAAGATTTCACGTTCATCAACGCTACGAGCCTGACTATGGTTCGCCCCGATGCTCCGCTCAGGTGATGGTTGAAACCATTCGAGGTGGTCGAGAGGAACCCAGAAATGTACTAACCTACACATCAGGCTGGTACACGTACTCGCCGCCTTAAGAGGTCTGTCCTGAGTAGGTCGATCCGTTCTTCAAGGTCGCAGTTGGAATAAGCATCGAGTGTCGAGTGTGTACTGTAGTTGCGTTGCCAATTAGCCAGTCACTGTTACGGAAAGGCGTACTTATAATGTCGTGACCCAATTGAGCGCAGCGGTGTCTGACGAGGGAAAGAACTGAGACCAGCCGTACACCTGCAGATCAGGACAAGGCATCTAGCTGTCTAGCGTCCAGCTCTGTCGAGAAAAGCTGGTCCGGGTCTAAGAACTTGTCCATCTCATTATTGTTAGAGTCACACAGCCACATGCCAGCCTGAGTGCGCATGTCGAACGTCGAGTGGCCACTTGTCAACGGGGCATCTCGGACTTCTGATGTACCGAAGAGAGGATACTTTAGTACCCTATTCTGCTAGTTCTTGACATTTTTCGCAATGCTATCTCACCCTTGTCCTTCTGATCGTTAGCTCCTGTACTTACAGTAAATGCCATCGTTTTCGCTTTGAGAACCTTAGTCTACCCTCCGAATGCCAAAGGGCAGATTAATGCAGACAGGCAAAAGGCGATCGCACAACGGGCCCAAACGGGGTATATAGGCTTGGAGTTGAGCAGGGCATCGAGGCTGTCGGTGGCTCGCTTCG
>Ga0137358_10002211_pt1 | contig 10969 bp, 8 predicted proteins | sample Mad1_20_16metaG_FD_105551 | JGI IMG/M metagenome (GOLD analysis project Ga0137358, IMG submission 105551) | Vadose zone soil microbial communities from Angelo Coast Range Reserve, California, USA - Mad1_20_16 metaG | ecosystem: Environmental > Terrestrial > Soil > Vadose zone | place: USA... | reverse complement strand
TGGGATCAGACGTCCTTGAAGGAGGCGGTTTGGCGTCCACATGTCGAGCTACGGCGGCACAGGCCACGATCAAGTTCCTGAAAAATCAGTATGTCGAAAGGGACGGAGTCGAGCGTCCGTTTTTCGCAGGCTGCTTCGGGATATTTGGCCACGGCAATGTAGCGGGAATTGGACAGGCGCTGCAGCAGAACGAGGACTTTCCTTATTACCTGAGCCGCAACGAACAAGCTATGGTTCACACCGCCGTGGCCTTCTCGAAAATGAGCAACCGCCTGCGGGCGTTCGCGTGCACTTCTTCGATTGGTCCGGGAGCTACCAACATGGTAACTGGGGCTGCTACTGCTACCGTGAACCGCATTCCTGTGCTCCTGCTTCCGGGAGACATATTCGCGCGCCGCAACGTCGCACCTGTTCTCCAACAACTCGAATCTCCGCAGACACAAGACATTTCCGTCAACGATTGCTTCAAGCCGCTCTCCCGTTATTGGGACCGTATCTCCCGGCCGGAGCAACTCCTGAGTGCCTTACCGGAAGCCGTGCGGGTCATGACGTCCCCTGCGGAGACCGGAGCAGTGATTCTCAGCCTGCCGCAAGACGTGCAGGTAGAAGCACTGGAATATCCAGCGGCCTTTCTCGAGAGGCGAGTTTGGAGTATTGCCCGGCCGCGAGGAGACGCACCAGCAATTCGACGCGCCGCCGCCATGGTCGGTGCAGCGAGGCAGCCGCTGCTCGTTGCGGGCGGGGGCGTGCTCTATTCAGAAGCTTCCGGTGCCCTCGCTAAGTTCGTTCATCAAACCGGAATTCCCGTCGCCGAGACGCAAGCCGGAAAGGGATCCCTCTCCTACGACCACCCGTTGTGCTTGGGGGCCATGGGTGTAACCGGTACTCCCGGAGCCAATCTCATGGCCCGCGACGCCGATCTGATTATCGGAGTTGGTACGCGCTACACGGACTTCACGACGGCCTCGAAGACGGCTTTTCAGAATCCGGCAGTCAAGTTCATCAACATCAACGTAGCAGAGTTCGACGCGGGTAAACACGGAGGGCTGCCTCTGGTCGCGGACGCACGAGCCGCGCTTGAGGAGCTTGCGCAACTCCTCGAGGGTTATCACACACCTGTCGAGTACCGAGAGCGCGTCCGCAGTTTCCAGGAAGTTTGGGAAAAGGAAGTAGACCGGCTTTTTCATCTTCAGCATGGGCTCCCGGTCAGCCAGAGCGAAGTCATTGGCGTAGTGAATTCAGTTTCGGAGCCGCGTGACGTGGTTGTCTGTGCGGGGGGCAGCCTGCCCGGAGACCTTCACAAATTATGGCGGGTCAGGGACCCCAAAGGTTATCACCTGGAGTACGGTTACTCCTGCATGGGTTATGAAATCGCAGGCGGCCTCGGGGTGAAGATGGCCGCGCCGGATCGTGAAGTTTACGTCATGGTCGGCGACGGTTCCTATCTGATGATGGCCCAGGAAATCCACACCTCCATTCAAGAAGGAGTCAAATTGAACATCGTCCTGCTCGATAACCACGGATTCAGCAGCATTGGCGCGCTAAGCGAATCGTGTGGGAGCTGCGGTTTCGGAACGCACTACCGGTTCAGGAAAGACGGAAAGCTGGAAGGAAGCACCGTGAACGTGGATTTCGTTGCTAATGCGGCAAGTCTCGGCGCAGCAGCATCGCGCGTCCGCACTCTCGATGAATTAAGACAGGCACTCGTCGCCGCGCGCGCAACTCCCCGAACGACTGTAACCGTGATCGAAGTGGATCGGAACGCCCGCGTCCCTGGCTATGAATCCTGGTGGGATGTGCCCGTCGCGGAGGTCTCGGAAATGGAACTCGTCCGCAGCGCCCGCCGGGCATACGAAACAGGCGTTAGGCGAGAACGATACTTTTTCTGATACCTGGAGGCAACAAACCTCCATCGGCAAGTCGGGAGTAACAAGAGCTGGTGCACAAGGCGCACTTCCTTGGGGAGGTAGACATGGCAGGAACTTCTTACGCACAGGAGGTATTGATTCACCCAGCTTCATTCGCGCAGGACAAATCCGGTGTCCTCGTTTCTGTCACACGGGAGCGAGCCAAATGGAAGACGATCAGCTTTTCCGTGCGCCGCCTGATTGCGGGACAATATTGGCAGAGCAACACGCGAGACGAAGAAGCCACTCTGGTAGTCCTCGGAGGAAAAGCGACTATGGACTGGGGCGAAGGGCCGCGAGAAGTTGGAGGACGGAAGGACGTTTTCAGCGGCTATCCGCACGCGTTGTATCTGCCGAGCCGCACGCCTTTTGAAATTTCCGCGGTCACGACTTGTGAATTCGCGGACTGCCGCGCTCCTTCCTCCGCCCGGCTCAGTCCTCGAGTCATTACTCCAGCGGATTGCCACGAGGAGATTCGCGGCGGTGGAAACTGCACTCGTCAGATTGTCGATGTCATTCGCCCGGAGTTTCCTGCCGATAAGCTCTTGCTCTGCGAGGTTTATACACCCAGCGGAAATTGGTCGAGTTATCCTCCCCATAAGCATGACGTCCACAATCCTCCGTTCGAAGTGGACCTCGATGAAACCTACTACTACCGCATCAGCAAACCCGAAGGATATGCATTCCAGCGCCTCTACGACTCGGCTGGAACGCGCGACAACACCTTAACTCTCGTCGATGGGGATTTGGTGCTGATCAGAGATGGCTACCATCCCGTCGTCGCCGCGCATGGATATGATGTGTATTACCTCAATGTGCTGGCGGGCAGCGCACGTTCCATGGCGGCCAGCGATGATCCGCGCTACGCACACCTGCGCAAGACCGGTTTGGAGCGTGATCCCCGCGTGCCCTTGGTTCACACCCGGCCGTTGGAACGAAGTTCGTAGTCAGGGCTTTGTGATGCCACGGGCCCGCGGTTCGAAGTCGGAGACCCGCCTGTGTGCTTCGCCGCAGAGGCGCACCAGGGATTTTTCACCCGCAGATGGGATCCAGGAAAGGAGAGATCGTTAATGCCACATAAGATCGGAATCGTTGGAGCGGGGGGTGTTGCAGGTATACACGCCGCTATTCTGGCGAAAGATTCTCGCGTCAAGCTTCAGAGCTTTTTTGACGTCGAAGCAGCTCGCGCGCAAGCGATGGCCGGCAGATTTGAGGCTCAGGCCGCCCGGTCGATCGAGGAGCTACTCAACGAATGTGACGCCGTCTACGTTTGTACTCCGAATACCACTCATGAAGAAGTCGCCATGCACGTTCTCGAAGACGGCAAGCACGTTTTTTGCGAAAAGCCCTTCGCGTTGAATTTGGAGTCTGCCACCAGGCTGCGCAACCAGGCTGTCCGCTCCGGTCTTGTCTATCAAGTGGGCCACAACCGCCGTTTTGCGCCAGTCTACAAAATTCTTAAAGGCGCAATTGAAAGGAACGAACTCCACCCGCTTTCCGTCCACGCCAAAATGAATCGCGGGGAACTGGTTAACCCACCCTGGGTGTGGAACGCCAGCCTCACTGGAGGGTTTTTGTATGAAACGCCCGTGCACATGTTCGATTTGATGACTTTTTTCTTCGGAAAAATCGAGTGGGTGCAAGTGGCTGCGCGCGCTCACGAGCATGACGAACTAGACGATTTTTCCATCTTGCTCAGTTTTCAATCCGGCTTGCACGCAACGATGAAAACCTATGCGCACGCCAGCTGGCACTTTCCTTTCGAACGCTTTGAGGTTCACGGAATGCACTCCACTTATGAGACGTTCGAAATGGAGAGAATCTCCTTCACGAATGGCTTGGAAACCCGCACCACGACTTATGATTTTTCCCTCGCGACCATGCACGAGAAATGGGGTTACGTCGAAGAAGATCGGCTTTTCGTCGACGCCCTCGAAGGCAAATCAACCGCGGCTGTCACCGCTGAGGACGGCCACAACGTCGTCGAATTGATCGAAGCTTGCTATCAGAGCGCCAGGGAAGGGGCGCGGGTGCACTTAGGCGCACTCGTGAGGAAGCTCTAAGATGGATAAATTCTCCGAGCGAATTTGCTTTGCATCAGCCCCCGTCAGTTGGGGAGTGCAGGATGATCCCGGGCCGGCCTGGGAGCAACCCTATGAACAAATTCTCGCAGAAATCGTTTCCGCGGGCTATACGGGGACGGAGTTGGGTCCCTACGGTTACTTCCCGCCCGATCCCGGAGTTTTGAGTAAGACCTTGCAGCGACTCGGATTGACAATGCTTTCCTCTTTCGTTCCCGTTCCGATCACCGATCGTTCGCGAATCGAAAAGGTAATCGAGCATGTCCGCAGGGTTGGCGCACTTCTCTCCACGTTGGGCGCCAGGTTGCTTGTTCTGTCTGATTGCCAAACACCCCAGCGACGGGAAATCGCGGGTCGTGTCCCCGTGGATGGAAGCAAATCCTTGAGTCCGGCTCAATGGAAACAGGTGGGAGCGGTCATCCGTGAAGTCGAGCGCACTGCTGCGGAATTCGGCCTGCGCGTTGTTTTTCATCCGCATGTCGCCACTTTTGTAGAGAATCCCATGGAAGTGGAATGTCTTTTCGGCGCACTTGCCGGCACGCAGGTCGGTCTGTGCCTGGATACGGGGCACTGTGTTTACGGCGGGGGAGATCCTGTGGACGAGGCAAACAAATATCGTTCCTTGCTCCAGTACGTACATATTAAAGATGTGGACGCCCGCGTGCTGGGCGAGGCTCGGCGCAAAAAGCTTGACTTTGAACAAGCGGTCGGCGCCGGTGTGTTCTCCCAAGTCGGAGGTGGGTGCATCCATTTCGAGAGTTTCTTCCGATTCCTGGCCGAAAGCCGGTATTCGGGATGGGCGATCGTGGAACAAGATGTGATCTACGGCAAGACAATGGTTCCGCCTGTGGAGAGCATGCGCGCCGCCCTAAGCTATCTGAGAAACCTGGTGTCCAACCTCGAGTCCGCAGGCCAATTCGGGGTAACCCGCTGAATCGGAGCAGCCGTCTTACGGAATGAACTGGCTTACGCGGCTTGAAGCTTCATCTGCTGTCCAAATGCCTGTAGGTATTCCGCTAACACCTGCTGGGCCACGTCGGGGTGGCCGACCAGGGGATTTTTCTCGAGAGCTGCGAGTGCCATCCCGCGTGAGTGTTCTACCGAAGCACGCACCGCAAGGCGCTCATATTCTTTTACTTGCAGCAGCAACGGACGAACAGTTTCCGGCGCGCGCCCCACGGGAGGCACTTGAACGCCGCGCGAAGAGACTTGGCAGGGTAGCTCGACCGCGTCATCGGGATGGAGATCTTCCAGAGCACTGCCGTTGCGAACCGTAAGAGGAATCAATGAGGGCACTTCTGCATGGAGTGCCTGCAGCACGAGCAGGGCAATCCGCTCGTAACCGGAAAACTCCGAGTAGAGTTCCTGATTTTCCTTGCGTCGTTTGCTCGCCGTTGCCTCAATGCTGAAGTAAGAGGCGTTTCGTTCGCGCAGGTACTCTTCATAGATTTCGATTCGTTTCGACTCGGGAGCTTGCGCCAGCTTTTGAAAGAGCTGCGCGTTCATGGCCGCAATGGCCTGGCCGCGCGATTGGCCGCTTTGTTTCGTATTCTCGTACGCCGCCTGCGGGAAGTAATAGAAGTAGAGGTATTCCGTGGGCAGCAGCCCGAGTTGTTGAATGAATTTCGCGGGGAAAAGCCCGTGCCGGTAGCATTTCTGAATGATCTCGGGAGAAGACAGCACTTTGGGCAGCAGTTCCGTGCCCCGCTCATCGCGGATGGACCGCACCCAGCCTAAGTGATTCAGTCCGAGATAGTCGAAATGCAGCCCGAATGGATTGCGGTCAAGCGCGTGGGCGATCGTTTCGAACGTTTCCAGAGGCGTATCACAAACGCCAAGTAGATTGAGTTCGGAATGATACAGAAGTCCTTGGGAGATAATTCCGACCGGATTTGTGAAGTTGATGACCGTCGCCCGTGGAGCCACGCGTTCGATCAGACGCGCGTATTCCAGCATCGTCCCCAAATTCCGCATGGCGCACGCGAAACCGCCTGCGCCCACGGTTTCCTGGCCGACGAGCCCGTGCGCAAGAGCGATCGTTTCGTCCTTTACCCGCGCATTGATACCGCCCACGCGAATGCTCGTGATGACGTAGTCCGCTCCTTCAAGGGCATGCTCAGGATCGGAATAGGCTTTGAGGCGCGCGCGAATTCCTCTCCGCTTGCCCATCGCTTCCGCGACCCTCCCCATGGTCTTCAGGCGTTCCAGATCTGGATCCCAAAACGCCAACTCGTCCAGGTGTACGTTGTCGCCAAGGTCAGCCAGGCCGTGGACCAGGAGCGGCGTCCTAACCCCCGCAGCTCCGATGAGAGTGATCTTCATGTTGGCGTTATGTCCTCCCGAACGATTTCACGGTGAGCGATTCCAATGCGGGTCGGAATTCGCCTTCCCCCTTCCTCAACTACAATTCAGCGGAGATTTTTCATCAGCTTCCTAAGGTTCCTCCGCGTCGGTATTGCAGAGGCTCCTCCGGCGCCCGTTGTGGCGAGCGCTCCGCATATATTGCCGGATCGCAAGCACTCCTCAAGCGGCCACCCCGCGAGATGACCGTGAAGAAAACCACCGTTGAAGGCATCACCTGCCCCTGTTGCATCCACCGTGCGCACGCGAATGGATTTCACTCGCAAGATCTTCCCGTTGCGAACGGCCAAGGAACCATCTGGACCAAGCTTGACTACTGGCACTCGCACCCAGCGAGCCAATTTCCTTGCAGCTGCCTCGACTGTCTTTTCCCCGGTCATGGCCTGCACTTCCGGTTCATTTGGAAACGTAAATTCGAATTCCTTAAGCAGGGATGGCAATCGGCGAGACTCAAGTACCTCGGGGTTCCACCCCAAATCCGCTGAAACCGTCAAGCCTTTCTTGCGCAGCTTATGGATTGCCAGCATCCACACCCGGGGAGGCCACAGTGCACACGCCATATGCACATGACTTGCTGTCCTCAGCTGCTTCTGCACGCCACTCCGCTCCAAGAGTTTTTCCAGCCTTAGATTGATGGTGTCGTGAGTAATCATCATGCGATCCCCGTCGAAGGCGGCGCAGACCGTCATCGCCGTTGGTAAGTGCGGGTCGAATTCACAGCCCTGGGTGGAGACGCCGCTTTGGATCAGCTCTTGCCACTCCGGGCTGGCGAGTGCATCCCTTCCGACCCTGGTGATGGCTTTGGTCGGGGTACCTAAACTGGCCGCCACTAATGCGGTCGTTGCCAGGCCACCACCCGGAAACCGCGCGAAGCTCGCGGTCTTAACCTCTTCGCCCATCCGGGGAACGCTCGGGAGGTCGTAGAACACCAGATCAAGAAAAAACTCGCCAAAGACCACCAGGCCTCGGTCGTTGGGGGCGGAGGCGGGAGTCATCACGCTTCGAATCATAGCAAAGTTGGTGTAGCGGACAAAGCAGTGGGCGAAAATACCGAAACGTCTTGGTGCAAGTATTTTAGGGGTCTAGCGGATGTTCACCGTGCTGTACGCCAATAGATTCTGCCGCAACTCGAAGTTCTCTAAGTAAGGGCCAGGATGGCGATAACGCACGAAGGGAATCAGGAGGGCATACCGCGTAAGAACTGTAAACCAGCAGGCCTCCCAGAAACTCCTGGGCGGTTCCTATTCCGACGCAACCCGAAGAAGCGTCTTGTAGATCATCTCCGTTCCTTGTTCCAGCGACTCGACCGGCACGCGCTCATCGTTGCCGTGCATGCGCGTCAAATCTTCCGCTGTGATCGGAAACGGATAAATCCCATAAACAGGGACTCCTCTGCTCCGCCACGCGATCGCGTCTGTACCTGCTTGAAAGAGATAGGTCGTCACAGGCGTCCCGGGCCAAATCGCGCGAGCGCTGACTTCCAACGCCCGGTAGAGTTCTGTGTTTTTGCTCGACGGCTGCAAATTCGCAGCCTTTTTCACAAATCCCTCCAGCCGCGCCCCTTCAGGGCTGTCCCCCGAGGGCAGCGAAACTTCCACGTGCGGGTCGCCAGTTGCTTCTCGGATGTCCGCAATGACCTTTTGCAGGCCGGTTCCCGGAATAATCCTCAGATTAAGGGTCGCCTCCGCCGATCCGGGAATCACGTTTCCCCGAAATCCTGCTTTGAGGAATACGGGCGCGATCGTGTTCCGCATAAGGGCATGCAGTAGTGCGTTCTTGCTGATTTCTCGATCCGCCTCGCGAATCAATTTCGGGTCCTTGCTGGATAGCAGGCTCTGGAAATACTTGGACAGAGAGGGTTCGCTCGTCTTTGCGAGCGTTTCGAAAAATTCTCTCGTGCTGGGAATCAGCTCCACCGGCGTTTCGTAATCCGCGAGCTTCGCCATGGCCTTGGACAAAGTGAAAATGGCGTTATCGGGTCTGGGCATCGAGGAATGGGTCGACGTCCCTTTGGCTGTAACGATCAGAGGAATGGACAACTTATCGGCCGTGGAGATGCTCACGTACTGCACTTTACCCGTCGCACCCATCATGATCCATCCGCCTTCATTCAAAGCGAATTCGCAGTCCATTAGGTTCCAATGGGATTCGGCGAGCCAACTCGTGTTGTAGCGGCCTCCTTCCTCATCCGCTTCGGAAAGAAGAATCACATCGCGATGCAACGGGACATGATTCTTTATCAACTTCATGACCGCTTCGGCAAAGACAGCCAGACCGCCCTTGAAATCGATCGCGCCGCGCCCATAGACGTAGCTATCCCGCATCTGGCCGGCGAAGGGATCGACGCTCCACTTCTCTCGTTCCACTCCCACGACGTCCGCGTGCGCCGCGAGCAATACGGGCTTCTTTGACCCGTCCCCTTTGATTCGGGCAATGAAATGTGCTTTTCCTGGTTCCGGGGTGGGAATGATTTCAACTTCGAAGCCGAGCGGGCGAAATTTTCCCGCCAAAAACTCCGCCAAATTTCCCTCCCTCCCGGGGGAGTTGCTGGTATCCACCCGAATGAGCTCGATCAAGAGATCCGCCGTAGGATTCTCCTTGCGTTGTGCCGGCGCGTCATGAGCGAGACTCAGGCAAATCGCAGCCGCGATCGCCAATTTGAGCAGTATGGATGCATTCATTTTCCCAGTTCTCCGGCGTTTCGGATAGACGAAAGACTTTCCTTGACCAATTTCCATTCCTAATTGCCTCAACCTCATTCACTCATTTTTCAAATCGGGGTCTCAGAGAATCAACCGCAAGTCGTTCGTTTTGGCTGTTGACAAAACACGTCGATGAGAATCCAAGTATTTCCCACTGGCCGAATCCACCAGCTTGCTTCGCCGATTTTTTCTTATAGTTGGAACTGATTTCAGCGAGATCCTCCGCTCGATGGCTCTCTTGATTCCGGCACTTTTTCTGTGGCACTTGCTCCATTCGCGGAGAGCCGTGGCCAACGCGCCATCCATCGAAACCAGTTTATAGCGCGCGAAGAGGAAGATTTTTCAGAAATAGCCTGCACCACGTGCCCTAATTCGCCGCGAAATAGCAGTCTGAGGAGAGCGCCGTATTCTTCGCCACATCCATCCAGCACTGTCTTTCTTTGTCAAAACGCTTCTTCAGAGCGGAGGGGCGCAATTCCGTGGTTTTGAGTTCGCCTTCGCCATTCTCCGGTTTGCGGGACTCAATGACCTTGCGCAACATTCCTCCCGGGGAAGTCAGAAAGTAGGTTCTGACGGTGGGGGTTTCGCGGAAGATGACGATGTCTCCATGGTTTTTCACGGAAACATTGAAGCCGATCATATCCGTTCCTCTGATTTTAGCGGCAACCTGCTTCACCGCCACGCTCTCCAGGTGTGGAGTCAGGCCCAAGAGGGAGGAAAGCGTAGGGGGCATAAGCGCGTCCTTGCCCATGTCGTGGAGCGTGCGGCGAACCATCAAGGCCAGGGGCTTCTCCGTGTTTTTGGCTTTTTGGGCCAAGGCAGGCAAACCGGCCAGCACCGCCAAAGTCAGCACGATCACTCGTCGCACGCCGTACCTCCGCAGGCCGATTAAGTGCCCGCTCCATCCTTTGGTCAGGAAAGCCCTGGAAGTATACACGAGGGGATAGAAGGGGCGGATGGGGGGCGTGGGGATGCAGGGGACAAGGGAAAGGAAAAAAACCCGAGACCCTCCCGCACCAGTGGCTGCCGCCACATTTGCAAGCGGAAGATGAGCTTCACCAACTACGGGAAGTTTGGAGCAAGAGGGGCCTGGGAAGTAGAGCATTCGGTGCCGCGCGCAGAGCGCGGAACGGACCGCGGTAAATAATCTCTTCGGAGCGCATATCAACTGCAACCGGGAAAAGTCAGACCTCACGACGCGAACAGCACGAAGCTGGCACGGCAACACACACGCACCTCTTTCGCCTGAGAAGAGGAAGGAAGTACGCACAACCAACGCAGTCGCGGGCGGCGTGATTGGCGGAATCGTGGGAGTGGTTCTTGGCCCCTGGGGCGTGGCGATCGGCGCAGGCATCGGAGCGAAGATCGGCCACAGCCTGAAACCAGATTGAGAAACTCCCGCTGCTTGCGCCGGTTTGTCCGACCGACATGAACTTGGTTGCGACATTCGGCAAAGGTTGGAAGACCGTGCACGACACGATCAGGACTGTAACAGTAGTGGGGAGCGACCTGAGAGCCGCCCCCCAGCCCATCGTTCCGATGAGTCTCCCGCTGGCTATTCCTTGGCGAGTTGCTTTCCAGCAGAGCTCGCCTCTGCTTTATCAGCCGAGCGTCATCCTGAAGGAGAAGAGGAAGTTTGAGAAGAAAAACCCAAAAGCTGCAGGTGTGCCAAATAATTTGTGCCATCTTAGGGGTTCACCCCAGCCATTTCAGTCCAACTTCGGTCCAACTCAAGAACGAGATAAATGGCGCGTTCCCCTGTAAGCGACACCAGAAGCAGCACTTAGAGTTTTGCACTGCGTATCTTCTAAGCAGGGGGTCGCCAGTTCGAGTCTGGCCGGGCGCGCCATTTCCCTTGAATCCCATTCAATCCAAAGGGTTAACCGAGATCATTCTTCACCCCTAGCTTCACCCCGAT
>Ga0137358_10002209_pt1 | contig 10975 bp, 13 predicted proteins | sample Mad1_20_16metaG_FD_105551 | JGI IMG/M metagenome (GOLD analysis project Ga0137358, IMG submission 105551) | Vadose zone soil microbial communities from Angelo Coast Range Reserve, California, USA - Mad1_20_16 metaG | ecosystem: Environmental > Terrestrial > Soil > Vadose zone | place: USA... | reverse complement strand
TACTTGTAAGCGCTGTCAGTTGAATGGGTGCAACAACCCCCCCCTTAGTGGGGGCGCTTCTTTGCTTCCCCCAAAAAGATGAACCTACGTCGCACATGGCTGGCACGGTTTTACCGAGGCTGTGAGTTGCAATAGCCTCTGTATTGTGGTCGACGAACACGTTGTGGTTTTCCGGAGCAGCAGGTGTGATGTGCTTATCAGACGGTGAAAGAAATTTTATACAATATCTTTTGTTCGATTTCGTGTTCCAACAAAGCATCATACATTTCCTACGACCTGTCTACTTTCGGCAAGGGAATGCCAGTGTACTCGTCGTATCCTAACGCAAGATTGAGATTCTGAACATGATTAAGTCTCACGTTCTTTCATGCTAGAACAACAGACATCGCACCTGGAGACACTGGGTTGCAGCGCCTTTTAGGAGGTTATCCAAGCCACCCTATATCCAAGGTTGGTTTCAAGAACACGGCAATGCAATGTGGCATGGCACCTACCACTACAACCGCACGATCACCCTGGCTGTGTACCTGGAAGCCACCGGCAACCCAGCCATGCTGATCCTGCACGTCCTTAACCTCCACAACATCCTTTTGTAGGCGCACGAGCTTTTCCTCGGCGTACTTCTTTTCATAAAGTGTTCTGACCTCACAGGCGGAGAGCTGTTTGCTGAGCGGCATGCTCAGAACTGAAACGATACCGCTGAACCATGGCGCTACAGTCGGCACGAATGCGACCTTCATGCTATCCGATCCAGGCGCTAAAAGATCCGAGAGATGTACCCCTGCCTCGCGCTCGTGGATATGGTCTGTCAGAGAGTATGGCCGGACACCGCCATTGAGGCTCTCGGCGCTAACTTTTGGAACCGTCATCGGCCGCCCGTCAACTCCTTGGGCACCTGCAACAGTCCCTGCTCCGCTGTAACCTGACATTGCAAACACTGAGGGCCACGCGGGGCGGGTGAGGAAAGGGAGTAGCGGCGCGATCAACAATTGCATTGATGACGCAAAGCAGCCAGGGTTGGCAATGCGTCTCGCGGCACGTATAGCATCCCGAGAATACAATTCTAGTAGCAAATGAACACAGATGACACTTTGGATTATGTTACTTCGACGGATAACTCTTACCAGGGAGCCCGTATGTCCACCCCTTCTCAAACCGATAGTCTGCACCAAGGTCGACTACGACACTTCCCTGTCCACTGCCCCCCATGCGCTCCTCCGCGCCACGGTTAATAGCATCAACAAATGGCTTCGTGGCACCATTGGGTAATGCAAGGACCCATGCATCGACTTCACCATTTTTCTCCATCCGCTGCACGTCCTTTACAGAAAGGTTGGAAAATGTGACACGCGATTTTGTGTATCCTTCAAGCGGGTAGCCGGCAAGCTGGCGAGACGAGACATGTGTAAGGTTTAGAAACGGGTGTCCGGAGAGGAGGGATGTCAGTGCTTGTCCCGTGTATCCCCGCGCTCCAATTAGAGCAAGTCGCTTCTGCTCCTCGGAGGCGGCTGGTCGCGCAGCTGTGGCGTAGCCCCGTGTGAACCCTGGCATGCAGCGTGCCAGAGTCGAAAATAATCGGGTACCATTTGGAGAGGCAGAGGGGCGATGGGGAGAGGCAGATGGACCAACCGGAAGGTATGAACGATCGATGCGATCATTCGCTTCAAATTCCCTGACAACACGTTCAACTTCGCTGACGTTTTGAATGCCGTACCAAAATAAGGTCCTTCCAGAGCGAGTGAAGCTCCCATCCGCGCGCTCAAAGTGCCACGCACGGTTCTCGTCGTCCGCATGTGCGGTCCAGAACAGACGGCGGTGATCCCTACGGACAGCATTGAAGACATTGTCAACAACATTGTTGAGAACACCGTTGCGTGAGGCAAGAAGTTTTGTCATAACGGGGATTTCGCCGGCCGGGTGTGATACGATGGCAACAACGTCCAAAGGTTCATCGCCATAAAGGGTGTAGGGAGTTTTCTTAAGATTATTGAGAACTTCAGTCACGCTCTGGTGCTCCGCGAGAACGTCGGGATCACGGTCACGAATAACTTGCCGGAGGCGGTCCGCACCTAGCGAATCAATAGAATCGTGCCTGAACAACTTATACCCACGGCGGATGAGAGTGCCGGCACCACTATCAGTAAAAAGTTCTTTCTGCAAAGAGTCCGGAGAGATGATGGCAACAGACGAGGACCGAGGGAGATGGTCCAGCAGTTCCTTGATCTCCCTGAGCTTCAACTTTGTTCCATATTTGACCCAAGGTTGCTTCATGAGATCATTGTATTCCTGCAAAAGTTCACAAACATGGAAACAAATATCCAAGGAGTGCACCTTACTTCGTCAAGATTGATAATGTCCAGTTTTTGACCGGTGATACCGTGAAAGAGCCCGCCCTTTTCATTCAGAAAGACGATCTTGAGGGGTTCGAGCTCTTTAGCAAGCTCACCCGCTGCGATGTCGGCGTTAACATTAAGTATTTGCCCATCGGTGCTCTCGGCCAAACTAGTAAGAATAGGCAATGCGCCGGCGCGGATAGATGCCTCGAGGGGACGTTTGTCGACGCGCGTGATTTTGCCGACGAGACCGTACTTCTCACGATCGAGGTAGTCCGCGGTGAAGACGCCGGAAGTGATGGGTCGGGCCCTCGTGCCGAGTTTCTCCAACGCGGAAACGATCTTCAAGTTCTCGTCCAGAAATACCCGGCGAGCAATTTGTAAGGTTTTCGCATCTTTTTAAGAATTGAGTGGAGAATGGGGAACGGCGAAAAGTGCGCACCGGTTACGCGAATACCATCGATGTATTCTGGGACGATGCCGCCGCGTTCGATGATCTCGTTGAGTTGGGGTCCTCCCCCATGGAGGATGACGGGGTAGAGGCCGACGCGGAAGAGGAAACTGAGACTAAGAGCGAGTTCATTGAGCTGCTCAAGGACGGCACCGCCGACTTTTACGACGGCAAACTTGGCAGGTTGGGAGGGATTCGAGGATGAGGAGAATATACGAAGGTAGCGCTCGACCTCGCGTTTTGTACCAATTGAATATAAGAGACGGGCGATTGTTTCCTGTAAAGTGGTAAGGGAGGAAGGAGAGGGGAGACGATTGACAGACTCTGTCTGTTTGGGGGCCCGTGTGAATGGGGCGAACAAGGCCACGGAGGGGACGGCGAGTGGCAAGAAGAAGGGGGCGGCGGAGGAGCATAGTTGGGGGGAAGAAAAGGCCGTGCCGGGAAGCGAGCCTGTTTGTCCTCTGCGACCATCATGTCCTCCTCAGACTCCCCTCAGCTCCGTCTTTCCCTCCCCCATTCCGCATCCACCTTCAAACGCTCTTTTGATCAGTTCGGCTTTGATCTGAATACCCCTCTCGATCCCTCCGCTGCAGCCAGCTCTAGTGCCACCGATGAACATCGCCCTGGCCCAAGCAATGGCGACAGAAATAAGAGGGCCCGCAGCAATACCGTCACTCCAAACTCAGCGGAACAAGCCCACTCCATGGACAGCTCTCCTGGCTCTGGCTCGTCTCACACAATATCCTCAGCTTCCTCCAGCCATGCCGCTGCCGACCACAGAAACGCACCGCCCGCGGTGGCTGCAACGCGCTATCCTCAGACGCCAGGGAGTGATCCGGTCTTTGCTTCCGGTTTAGGTGGAGAACTCAACCATCCCTCTGGATTGTTTGACACACCACCCTTGGAGAGTTCTCCCACAGAACCATCGACTACTTCCGTCTGGCCCAATCCGTTGTCCTCTACGAACACCAGCACCAATCAAAATGAACAATTTCGCCTCTCCATGGAACGTTTTCATGCTTTTGATAGCCAGATTTCCAGCATTCGTGCTCGTCCCTCACAACTCCCTTTCCGCGTACCTTCTAACCCCCACACGTTGCCACCCTTGACTCCTTCCTCCCCAGTTGACCTCTCACAGTCGTACATCAACCCTGCAGTATCGCTTCCTCCAGTGGAGTCTTTGGGCTACACGTCTACTTCTTCACAAGCGTCCACATCAGCGCCCCCACTGATGGCGCTGTCATCAACTACATCTCCCGATCAGTACCGGTCCGACATCTCTCCTCTACGTTTTGAGGAGCTCGGGGAGCTTAGAGAAATGGTGGGTTTCTACCATGAGCGAAACCCAACCTCTCCAAATATAGACCATCCCATCGTAAGGCGCCGCCACCAAAGTCCACCGTTGCCTGACAATTCGGGACGATCACGTATCAACCCATCCTTCGAGCGTCCTCCTGGAAGGCACATGGCAGAAAACATTTCGAGAAATCCCTCCATGCAATCGTGGCCCTCGGACCGTAGGAATGCCGCTCCTGATGACTCCGATGATGACTTTTATGGTCGTCCCGTCGTTACTATGGAGAGCAGAGAGTCATTAGATTTTCCTAGGTCTCGTCTTGATTCCTCCCTTCTGGCTAATAGAATAAGAAGATCTATGGAGAACCAGGTAACCCAACCATCTCTCGGCCGAGTGTCTCCCCCTCTCTTCCCCACCGCGGATCCGTCACCCGCCGAATCAAGCTCGACTCTCCCTGTGAATGGCTCGCGTACACAAGAGCCTGGGCGATACAACCGACACGAACACTGGTCATTCCATTCTTCTTCAAGGCTGCCCGTTTTCGCTGAGGCCTTCCGCAATCTGACTGAGAGACTTGGCCGCCCGAGGCAGAGAACCAGTTTTGCAAGTGAACGACATGTGGAGCGATCCCGTAGCCCTGGGGCTGGTGCCTTTTCAAGTCTGTATCTTGTCACAGTTTGTTGATGATCGCTAATCAGGCTGAAATTTTTTCTCTCCGCAGGCTCAGCGTCTGCTGCACATTATGCATGGCCTGTTGGCTATCCTGAATTCACGTCATCAGAAGATAGCCCCTACGAATTAGACCTTGCAATGCCATCCCCTTGGTTTAATGAAGAGAATGGTACCCCTAGACAGTCTATTCCCCCTTCGCGTACCTCAATTACACATCAAGTGCCATGGCGGAGTCCACTTCCTTCAAATGATACATCGGAGGATCGTTTACTGAGTTACCTATCCTTCCTGCATCGACCATCGGGGACAGCTACTGCCGGAGAGGCGACACAGCCAGGTGAGTACTTCTAACCTAAGGTCCCCAGTAGTTGTCCTCAGTCTCTGAACAATTGTGGTAAACAGATTCCGACTGGCGTCGTTCCTCCTCTTACACCGACTATCACTCACCACATCCCCCATCTACTCGTACTAGTAGTGGTCGTGGCGGCTTAGCGAATGACCCGCCGTCGACACGTGAGTCTCACGCCACCGAACACAATACCCTTACTTTGGGACTTGGCCCGGGGTGGTGGCGGAGCGTTCCTCGTGCAGAACCAAGCTACGCTGCCGTGCATGAACGTGAAATGAGTTCTGTATCCAACCCAAGCGTCGGCTTTTTTGGGGACCGCCCACCGGCGAGCCGACATCTTCCTCAAACACCCTCTCGCATCCCTCCTCATGACCAGAGCACGCGACGGTCGTCAGAGGTCTATCAATCTGTGCAACCACCGGAAGTCGGCGGTTCTATGGCCCCCGATACGGAAGTGTTCAGGTCGGACGAGTCCTCGGAGGTGCCCTTCTCAAGTCAGGCGGCTGCCTTCTTCGCGTCGCGTGCGACTTCATCAGCACCTGAAATTGCATCCCATCGTCGTCCGGACACCATTGGTTTTGACCGCTTAACCGAGTCATCATATTATCCATGGGCAAGCCGGTTTGAAAGGGACCTTACCTTTTCAGCTGCCCGTCGGCACGCAGACGCCGAGGAGAGAAGGCACCGTAACCCCCCGGAGCCGGAACGCTTGACCACTACTCGACGGTTCGCTGTTGCAGAACATCCTGCGCCTTCAGCCCCTGCGTCTCGACCCCTGGATATAGAGGAATTCCAACATGGACCCTTCCGTGCGACCCTCGAGCGCCTGGAGAGAATAGAACGGCAGGATCAGCAAATAATGATTGAGCGACAGGCAGAGATTGACCGACTACGCTCACGCTTAGATGAACTACAGTCTCAAGAAAGACCGACTCCCTCGACGCGCGCACCAACCTTGCCACCACTGAGGTTTGACCCCGAATTTGTGGTTCCCGAGGCCCACAGGATACCATCACCCATACCCTCAACCAATATCGAAACATCATCTGTACGCTGTTCTTACGTCATCCTACAAGCCATACTGACCCCTCCGTAGTCTTTCCGTGCAGCGCAACGTCGGCGTAGCTGGCAAAGGGGGCGAGGAGCTAGGCCTTCTTGGCTTAATCCTGGCGATGAACCTGCACCGTGGCGTAGTTCCTCGGGTCTTGCGTCGTCTACCACACCCCTCCCTATACCTCGCACGCACTCGCCACCTCTTCCTCTTCCTGACAGTCGGAATACCCGCCTAGCACCTGACCGTGACCGTGAGCGCCGGCGGCGGCCTGGTACCTTGGAACTGTGGAGCCCTGGAGACGCAGACGATGCAATGGAAAGTCTGGCACGTTCCTCCGAGGGTGATGGTAGTTTTATCACGCGTAGCTTGGCGCGCATGCACGGGGAATTCCAGAGCACGGACGGGCAACAACCACGTCGAGAACCACGCGGCAATCCTCCGTGGAGCATGGATCCTGGGCGTCTGGCACTGAGGGAACCACATGCAGATGCCTTGCGCGGAATCCGCCCTCTTTGGGCCACCCATGCCCCGGTTCCGTGGGGAGTAGACCCGCATGATGAGATCCCCGCTGCTGGATCAAGTGGCGGATCGTCCGGGGATACCCCTGTCCGAGGACGTCGCCGCCGTGTCAATCAGTCTGCCCTGCCTCCGCAAGGTCGTAATGTGTCTGAGGATGAGCGGCCCCCTGGATCGCGCCGGGCATCATCGACGTCACGTTACGGGGCAGCTCGCAGGGCACGTGATCCCGTTTTCGATCGGTTCCAAAGGATGGTCCGTGGTAGTCCGCGAGAGGGCGGATTTTTCGCTCGGTATACCCGACGGAATCCTAGTGACTTTGTTGTAAGCTGTTTTCCTAATGCTGTACGAGAACCTCCAGTAGCTCACTTTGCGATTCGACAGCGTGATGAGGACTTTGATGCATCATATGAAAGCTTGTTGTCTTTGGCTGCGACCATCGGTGAAGTGCGACCGCGACACACTCCAGACTCTGTCATCAACTCGCTTCCAACTGGTACCTTCAAAGAGTGGCGCAACGCTGAGAGTGACCAACGTTGCCCTATCTGTCTGGACGATGTGAGCATCCAACACTACTCGAGGTTTTCCAACCGTTCAATCTGACGTATTTGTAGTACCAGGAGGACGATGTAGTCATGAGATTGTCCGACTGTCCGCATTGGTTGCACAAGAACTGTTTGCAGGTAAGGCCCTAGCCCCCCGTATATAATACCAGACACGCCAACTAATACTGGAACAGCAATGGCTTAGGGGCGCCACGACCTGTCCTGTCTGCCGTCAGCGCGTCCGCTGCACCCAGCCCGCCCATCGTGATCGCGCTGCCCGGGCAGACCCCCAGTCAGGCTCATCCCTTGTTGCCGACCGGCGCAGGTTCGATTTCGCCCGTGAGATTCAGGAGCAGGTACGCATGGCCTTCCCTGATATCAATGGAGCCGTTGTTTCTCGCTCCGATGCTGGGCCAAGTGGCAGCGGATCGGAGGTCGAGAGGGAGATTGAGCAGCAGGAAATTGGGGATGTTGTTGACATGTCGTTGGACTGGGAGTTAGCGGGTGCTATCTAAGAACTAAGACCATCTATGGGTCATCCATTAAAACCACGATTTTGGGAAACTATTTAGGTGATATCTTTGCAAATTCTGACATTCACAGGCTTCGTATATGCGTTTTTTTTTCTCTCCGTCGCATCATCTGTACGATTGTGTCACTATTAGCATGTCGGTCGCATGAGCCTATTCAAATATAGTACGTTTGCACACGACTGCGGCAGAACTTTGGACAAGATTATATCCGCTTGCAACGGCAGGCATGGCGATGGGGCCACCAATTGTGGTTGTTCTTGGTTGTTCTTATTCGTAATGGATTCAATTGCGATGGAGTGCCGTCCATTTGAATGAACTATCTATATTCGCGATCTCAGTCATTCCATTCCTTCGAACTATCTAATGATCGTGTACGGTAAAATGACATGCGGAAATTCGACCTGTCCAAAGGTAGGTAGGGTTTCCCTTATCATTTCCGTGCGGCCAACGCGCCGTCTACATCTACAACAAACAAACAAAAAATCTGAAATTGCTAAACTCGACTCGGCATTGGGACGCGAGTCAAAGTTAACTCGTTGTATCCGAGTCAGTCCCACCTTGAACGAACGGCGATGAGACCGATAGGAAAATCAGAGGCTTAAATCACACATGAGCCATTACAGCGAGCTCCAGGCTCCGGACAATACGGGAAACTATGCATGTGAGATATAGATATGCGACCATCGGGAAGACTCCACGATCAGGTAAGCATAGCCTCTTTAATTCTCCTCTTCACCCTTCACAGTAGCCTGCGGTGTCAAGAGCAGAGATCGACATTATAGCTTGGCTCCCTGCTGTTTTCCTTCAAAATATACACTCACTCTTTTGTATGCGGGTCTAATAGCAGGGAGTGTGAATGACTGCCTACTCAAGAAAAGTGGCACAACGCTTACCGCTCGTGGACACGCTCAACCCAAGCTTTCGTCTTGGGCCCAACCAAGTCTGGCCTACGCTCAGCGAGTACATCCAGACCAAAGGACATCATATAATCGGCCATGGTTGGATTTGGGCCACAAGCGAACCAGCCCGTGGTCGATTTCTCAAGTGTCTCCTCGATCTATATACGCTGGGCATGAGACCATGAATATACCACGTCCGTGTAAAAGGCATACGTGTTTGAGGCTCGCATTCAGCGGACCTGCGATCAGTTTGGCATCGATGGTGGAAAAAATGGGCCTAAGCAGTGGGCGGAGGAAAAACGGTGCTTGGTCGGGCAACATGGAAAAAACAAGTCGGTTAACCAAGAGAGGCATGAATGAGCCTTCTGAAAAGTGAGTGACTGGCAGGGTCGTAGTCAGCCATCATAAAGGGTGTTTCAGCAGGAGAAACTGCTACAGTAAAGGTCGATCAATTCGCCCTCCTTAGGTGGGACAACGCGCCCATTCCCGTACTTGTTGATAATGTACTCTGGGTTGGTGTCAATGTTGTATCGGTCGAGTCAACAAAGGTGCGCACGAATGATAGCACCGCTCTCTGCGAGGGTAACGTCGCCATCGGTGATGACGGGGGCTTTTCCCAGCGGATTGATGTTAAGAAGTTCTTTTGGCGCAAGTAAAGTTTTTGAGTTGCGTTGGTAGAATTTGATCTCGTAGGGCACTTCGAGCTCTTCCTTGAGGGGGGAGAGACTGTCAGTGTGAGCGGGGACGGGAGTAGCAGGGGACGGGACGCACGAGGAGCCAGAGAACGCGTTGGGAGCGCGAGTTGTTGAGGTGATGGAGGACGAGTTTGTTGCTGATCGCGCGTCGAAGAACGGACATGACGAGACGGTCTGCCGGAGAATTCCAAGTGTGATCGAATGTGGCTTCTGACCGACTGGCTGCCAACGCTCATAAAGGCCGGGGGGATTCACCCGCTGTGGTGGCAGTCGCCTGACAGGGATGATGTCCTCTGAGGCGTTTATTGCACTTCTCGCCCTTCTTTCTTCCTTCTTTTCCCGCTTTTTCCGTAAACCGGCCCACCCGCTGCCGCCCGGTCCCAATCCATGGCCGCTGCTCGGGAACATCTCTGACCTGAGACCGAACGAGCTCTGGTTACTCGCCACCGATTGGGCTAAACGCTATGGTCCGTCGTCGTCTCTGTCTCTCTTTGCTTGAACGCCATCCAAGTCGGAATCATCCTAGGCGACGTCGTATACTTGCACCTCTTCGGCCAGGGTCTCATCTTCTTGAACTCCCCTGCTGCCGTCCTCGATCTCATGGAAAGGCGGAGTGCAATCTATTCTGACAGAGCTCCTCTTGTGATGGTCACAGAGCTGTTCGTCCCTTGCGTAGACTGACATTTTCACTCGCCCACCACTGACTATGACCTTTTGACATTTTTTCCAGCTGTGGTGCTGGACACATGGTATGCACCACGGCTTTGCCGTTGCAGAAGCCTCACCGCCATCTATTCTGTTACATTCCCAGGTTGCCTTTACGCGTTATGGTGAAGAATTTCGTCGTCAGCGACGCCTCATGTCGCGTGGTCTTGGGCCCGGTATAATTCCTCAGTACCACTCTCTTATTATTGCATCCACTCGACCACTCTTGCGTAGCTTGCTTTCCTCGAGTGGCGGTGATTTTGTTCCTGTAATCCGCCGCTACGCCGGTGGCCTCAATTTAAGCGTCGTCTACGGTCTTGAAGCGACACGAGACGATGATCCCGCTCTGGTTAAAGCCGAGGGAGCCACAGATCTACTAGCCAACAAAATCACTGCTGGTGGCGGTCTTTGGGCAGTCGACATCCTTCCATGCCGTCCGTGCCTAGTCACCGCCGCTTCGACATATGTGCGAGTGCTGACAGAATGTATACTTTAGTCAGGTACCTGCCAGCATGGTTTCCCGGCGCAGGTTTCTTACGCAAAGCCGCCGCATGGAAGGAGACGATCGTTGACTCTGTTGATTTTCCATTCTCACTCCTAAAAGCAAGAATGGTACTGCTGCGCGACATTCGGCATATATATGCAGCTGTCTGATTAGGCCCTCCCCTGCAGAATGCTGGCACAGCACCTCCTTCCTTCTGTTCCACTCTATTACAGGAATCGGACCACGCCGTCACCTCTCTTGCCATCGAGGAATTTGACGTCAAGTGGACCGCGAATTCAATGTATGCTGCAAGCTTGGACACCGTAAATTCAACTTTTTTTTTTTTTTTTTTATTTACCTTTGGGAGGTCCCGAACTTTTCCCCGCAAAAAAAAACTTTCACCCAACATCCTTTTTCCGCAATTTTTAAACACCCTCAGTAC
>Ga0137358_10002207_pt1 | contig 10976 bp, 6 predicted proteins | sample Mad1_20_16metaG_FD_105551 | JGI IMG/M metagenome (GOLD analysis project Ga0137358, IMG submission 105551) | Vadose zone soil microbial communities from Angelo Coast Range Reserve, California, USA - Mad1_20_16 metaG | ecosystem: Environmental > Terrestrial > Soil > Vadose zone | place: USA... | reverse complement strand
TGGCCCTGATGGTACTGAAAACCTTGCAGGCGCTGGGGCCGCTGCACGGGTACGGAATCGCGCGCCGGATCGAGCAAACCAGCGGCGACCTGCTGGCGGTGCACTACGGAACGCTGTACCCCGCGCTGCTGAAGCTGGAGCAGGAGGGCTACATTTCCTCCGAGTGGGGCACCTCGGACAACAATCGCAAAGCCAAGTATTACAAGCTGACGCGCGCCGGGCGCAAGCAACTGGAGAAAGAAGCACGCGAGTGGGAGCAGACCACGGAGATCCTGGCGCGCTTTCTGGCTCCCGGAAAGGAGTCGGTATGAGGCGGCTGCGCGGATGGCTATTGCGGCTTGGCGAGCTACTTGGGAGGAACCGGCGAGAGCGGGAGTTTGGCGCTGAGTTGGAAAGCCATCTGGCGATGCACATTGAAGACAATCTGCGGGCGGGAATGAGCGGGCAGGAGGCGCGTCGCCAGGCGCTGATCAAACTTGGCGGCGTTGAGCAAACCAAAGAATATTATCGGGAGCGGCGAGGACTGCCGGCACTCGAAACTCTATTGCAGGACCTCCGTTATGGACTGCGCGTGCTGGGCAAGAATCCCGGTTTTACGGCGGTGGCCGTGCTGACTTTGGCTCTGGGTATCGGGGCGAACACGGCGATTTTTTCGGTGATCAACTCCGTGCTGCTCCGCCCCTTGCCATTTCACGATCCGGAACGTCTTGTCCGCGTATTTTCCACTCGCGCATCGGCAGAGTTCTATCCGGTAAGCGGCGAAGATTATTTCGACTGGCAATCACAGAACCGCGCTTTTCAAGCCACCACACTTTTCACATCGCCTCAGAATTTCAACGCCAGCGGCGCCGGCGAGCCCGAAACCGTATCGGTCGTAAGCACGCAAGCGAACTTCTTTTTCTTGCTCGGAGTGCGGCCGGCAGTGGGCCGCGGATTCGCCGAAGGAGAAGACCAGCGCGGCGCGCATCACGTTGCCATCCTGGGCTATGGATTCTGGCAACGGCATTTTGGCGGACGCGCAGAGGCCGTCGGGGAATCCATCGAGCTGAACTTCGAAAAATACGCAGTCGTTGGCGTGATGCCGCGCACCTTCAACTATCCCGAGTCGATCGACGTCTGGACCCCACTGGAAATGACCGTCGAACGACTTGGACGACGCGGCGGATACTCCTACCGCGTGCTGGGGCGCATGAAGGCCAGCATGACGCTCGCGCAGACACAAGCAGACATGTCGGCAGTTACCAAGCATTTGGAAGAACAATTCCCCGTCACCAATAGCAATCTCGGTGCGAAAGTTATCCCCTTCAAAGAACTCCTGACGCGCGACTCGCGCACACAGCTGCTGGTTCTACTTGGCGCGGTCGGGCTGGTATTGCTGGTGGCGTGCGCCACGGGGAGACAACGAGAAATCGCGCTTCGCAGCGCACTCGGCGCTACGCGCTCCCGACTAGTGCGGCAGCTTTTGACGGAAAGCATCATGTTAGCTCTCGCGGGCGCGGCTTTGGGTCTTGCGGGGGCTTCGTGGCTCGTGGGATTCGCGCAAGCAGCGAAATCTCTTCCCATTCCGCGTGAGAATCCCATTCAACTGGACGCTACGGTTTTGACCCTCACGATCGGCGTGAGCCTGGCGGTAGGAATTCTCTTCGGTCTCGCGCCCGCTCTTGAAGTTTCCCGGCCTAACTTGAATGAGACCCTGAAGTCGGGCGCCAGTTCCATCGCGGGAGCGTCGGGACGGCGCTCTGCCCTGCGTAGCGCGCTCGTCGTCGGAGAGGTCGCCGCTTCGCTCGCACTTCTGGTCGGTGCGGGCTTGCTTTTGCGCAGTTTCGCCGAAATGCGCAACGCCAAGATCGGCGTCCAAAGACAAAACATCTTGACCGTGGCCGTGGTTCTGCCGGAAACGAGGTATGTGGAACTGACGCAACGGCGCGCATTTTACGACCGCCTCTTCGAACGCCTCGTGCACGTTCCGGGCGTGGCCGCTGCCGCTATCTCCCAGCAAATTCCGCTCGAAGGCAGCCATACCGTTGGCGCCAAGCTCGAAAGTGACCTGGACCCGCAGCATGTTTGGCTTCAGGTGGAATCCAACTACGTCACTCCCGGTTATTTCCGCGTGTTCGATATTCCGTTTTTTTCCGGCCGCGATTTCATGCCCGAAGAAGTGGACCGCGCGTTTGGTGCTGGCGCCAGAAATGGCGAATATTGGAAAGCGGGGAAGGCCTCGAACGTTCCACAGCCGGGGTTTGCCACCGTTGCGGTCATCAATCGTACGATGGCACAAACGCTGTGGCCGAGTCAGGACGTTGTGGGTAAAGTTTTTATCAGTGGCGTCCAGCCGGTCACAGTGGTCGGAGTCGTCGGCGACGTGAAATACAACAGCATCCGCGAAACAGCGCAGGCTCAGGCTTATTTTCCGCTAAGTCAGGAACTGAATAACCTATGGTATCCGGGCGAGATATCCGTCCGGACGAGCGGCTCGCCGGAAAGTGTGTTGGGCGCAATACGCGCGGCGCTCCACGACCTTGATAGCGGGTTGTCAGTGTTCCGCACGCGGACGATGCAGCAGGTGGTCACCGATAACATGCAGGACACGAGCCTGCAGACCGTGCTCCTTGGCACCTTTGCTGGGCTGGCCGTGGTGCTAGCCACGGTTGGAATCTACGGGGTGATGGCCTACCTGGTGACTCAGAGAACGCACGAAATCGGCATCCGCGTAGCGCTGGGCGCTACGCGTGGCGATGTCCTCGGCCTCGTCCTCGGAAAAGGATTGGCCTTGACTCTGGCCGGCGTGGCAATTGGGCTTGCTGGGGCTCTCGCTTTGACGCGTTTTCTCGCCAGCCTGCTGTATGGGATCAAACCGAACGACATCGCGACGTTTGCGGGCGTTACGTTGTTGTTGACTGTCGTGGCGGTTGCGGCGTGCTGCCTGCCGGCGCGACGGGCGATGCGCGTGGATCCAATTGTGGCGCTGCGCTACGAATAGTTTACGGAGCGCTGAAGCGGGCATTTAGAGATACGAATTGCAAGTGGCAGAGGTCATTATGAAAAGTCTGCGGGCATGGTTTCTGCGTTTGGGCGGACTCTTCGGCGGAGAGCGGCGAGAGAAAGATCTCGCCGCGGAGTTGGAGAGCCATCTCCAGTTGCACATCGAAGACAATTTGCGCGCGGGCATGGGCGTCGCAGAAGCGCGTCGCCAGGCACTGATCAAGCTCGGCGGCGTTGAACAAACGAAAGAAATGGTTCGAGAGCGGAGGGGGCTGCCGATGATCGAAGTATTTCTGCAGGATTTGCGCTTTGGCGTTCGCATGCTTGGGAAGAATACAGGTTTCACGCTGATTGGAGTGCTCACGCTCGCGCTGGGAATTGGGGTGAATGTTTCCGTCTTCAGCCTGATGGATTTCGTGCTGCTTCGTCCGCTGGCTGTTCCAAATCCAGAGCGAATGACGGTATTGACGCGTGGCGCAAGCTCGATGTTTTCGTATCCCGACTATGCCGACCTTCGGGACCGCAACGGTTCGTTCCGGACCCTAGCGGCTAGCAATTTGACGGAGTCCAGCCTGGATTACCAAGGGGAGAGCCGCGCCGCGGCGGCGGAGACGATTTCGGCAAACTATGCGCAGGCTTTGGGAATCCACGCCTTCCTCGGCCGATGGATTTCCGAAGAGAACGAGCCTTTCGCCGTCATCGGCTACGACACATGGCAACGGGTGTTCTCGCGCGATCCTAATGTACTGGGCAAACAAGTCCGTTCCGAATCTCAGTGGTATACGGTGATCGGCATCGCGCCGCCAGAGTTTACAGGGTTGTTCGCGCCGCTGCGGACCGACATTTGGGTTCCCTTGCGAATTTGGGCAGACCAATACCCGGCGATCGCGGCGCAAATGAAAGACCGCGCGCGGCCTCGCATTTTGATCTTTGGGCGCCTTAAGGATGGAGTTAAAGGAACGCAGGCGGCAGCGAATCTCGAGTCTATCGCCACTCAAATCCGCTCAGAGAACTCAGAAGTAAAAACGGCTTCGGCGCCGATCGTCGTCGAGACCGTTCGCGGTGCGCCCAATCCAAACAGTCACCGCGGGGCGGTGCCTGCCCTAATTCTGCTGTTTGCAGTCGTCGGCACCGTGTTGCTCATTGCTTGCGTAAACGTAAGCAATCTTGTTCTTGCCCGCGGCGCCACGCGCCAGCGTGAATTGTCTCTTCGGGTGACGCTCGGGGCTGGCCGCGCTCGCTTGCTCCGTCAGTTGCTCACCGAGACTTTGCTTTTGTCGCTCCTGGGAACTGCGGGGGGACTTCTCGTGGGACATTGGACCAACAGGTTGATGCAAGCGCTGCTGCGTTCTCTCCCTGTCGACGCACCCATCGAAGCGAAACTCCAGATGGACTCGCCTGTTTTCTTGTTTGCGGCCGTCGCAGGGTTTGTGGTTACCATCATTTCAGGGCTGTTGCCGGCTTGGCGTACATCCAGGGTCAACGTTTTGCCGGCGCTAAAGGGTGAATCCCCTTCGGCATCGCGATTTCGTTTCGGCCGCGCGTCCATCGTGGCGCAGGTCGCCCTCTCATTCACACTTCTCCTATGCGCCGGATTATTTCTACGTTCGCTCGCCCACACGCAAGCGGCAGAGCCCGGTTTTGCGGTCGAGAATCATCTATTCGCCTCGGCATACGTTCCCGAGCGGGAATTCACGCGGGATCAGGGCCTTCAGTTGTTTGCTAGGGTTCTGCAGGACTTAAGGGCTCTTCCCGGCGTCCGCAGCGCTGCTCTCGCTCAGGATTTACCTTTGTTCAGTAGCGGTTCTGATTGCGTGTCCACTGGCAATGGCGCCACGCTCCAGGCAACTTACGGAATCATTGATTCCGGGTTCCTCGGCACAATGCGGATTCCCCTGCGTGAAGGGCGCGAGTTCAATTCTCGTGATACGTCGGAAGCGGCTCGCGTAGTCATCATCAACGAAACGCTGGCACGGCAGCTTTGGCCCAATGAAAAGGTACTTGGAGAGCGCGTGCGCATCGGCTGCCGCTCGGCGTCAACGGCAGAGGTTGTTGGTGTCGCGAAGGACACCAAGGTCGGATCTCTCACGGCCGCGCCACAACCACATTTTTACCAGCCATTTTCGCAAAACTACACCAGTTTCGTGACCATTGCCGTGGAAACTGCCGGTGACCCTATGTTGGTAGCGCGAGCGGTTCGCCATACCCTGCACACCGAAAATAAGAGCATCGGCATTTACGCAATCGAGCCGATAGCGTACCGTTTGGCCAGGTCGTATTGGCAATTGCGCTGGGAGGCATTGCTTCTTCTTGTCTTCGGAATGCTCGCGCTGCTGCTTGCCGGCATCGGCCTCTTTGGCGTGATTTCCTATCACGCCGGACAGCGGACACAAGAAATCGGAGTTCGTTGCGCGCTGGGCGCTCAACAGCGCCAAGTGCTGCGGTTAATCCTCAGCCAGGGCCTGCGTCTCACCATCATCGGCGTTGGGATTGGATTGTGTGTGTCCCTCGCACTGACTCGCCTGGTGGCTCGATTCCTTGCGGGGGTGAATCCCGCTGATCCTCTGACATTCGCCGGGGCGTCGGTGCTGTGGCTATTCGTCGCGGCGCTCGCCTGCTATCTCCCGGCTCGGCGCGCCTCGCGTGTCGATCCGATGGTGGCATTGCGCTACGAATGACTCTTGTAGTGGCCGGTCTTCAGACCGGTTCGTCTCGCAGAGATGATTATGAGGCCATGCGGGCTTGGCCTGTGCAACTAGGGGCCAAGAAAAAGCCAAAAACTGACAACTGAATCTTTAGGGCCTACGGTTTCTTCTTTTTGAACAGGCCGCCGAGGGCGTTGATGGCGTCGGCGGGATTTTGCGTTTGTTGCTGCTGATTAGCTCCTGAGGCGGCCCCTCCGGCGCAGCCCAGCTGCGACTTGAGCAGGCTTGCGGCAGTTCCGCCGATGTCGGGGACAAATTTCGGATCGGCGGTCGTGCCGTGGATCTGGAAAGGAATTGTGGCTCCTTTGCAGTTACCCTTTCCTCCACCGATCGCGCCCAAAACGCCCCCGATACCCGACGCCGGAGCGCCGCCGGAAGAGGCATAAGTGGCGGAGTTTGCCAGGGTGGCGGCCATCTTGAAATCCAGATTGTTTTTGGAATCCACCGTGCCGGCGCCGTTGAGGTTGCCGAGCGCGGGAACAACCGCCAGAAAATTTTCAGCCTGGAGGCCGTCGGGCGCCACTCGCAGATTTGTGGTGAGTCTTTCGATGTCGAGATCCTGTCCGGTCTTAAGGCCGGTAAGCGTGGAGATCGTGGACATCTTCGACCCAAGGTCAAAGTTTGCAATCTTTGCCTTGAAGAAGCCGACCGTTCCGTTGGTGATTAGTTTGTTGGTTGGGCCGGTGATATTCAGATCGGTGTTGAGCGTACCGGCCGCCAGCGAGGCGCCTTTCGGAAGATGAATACCGAGAGCCGGAAGGAAGGCTTCGAGATCTTTTGCGGGCATGTCCTTGGCGTCGAGCTTGATGTTGACCACCGTGGCCTCACCTGCTGATTCGTAGGTGCCATTGAGGTGCGCGGCGGCGCTGCCGATATTGAGAGTCGAAGGTTCCAGGACGCCCGCGTTCTTGCGGAGATTGTACTTCGTAGCGAAATTCACGGTCACAGGAACGCCAGCAGGCGAGCCGCCAGCGACCAAAAGCGCCTTGGAAAGTTTGACGTTGCCTTTGGTTTGGGCTTCTCCAGCTCTTGAGGAGAGATTGGCCTCGAGATCCGCGATGCCGCCGAGCCCCGCGGAAGAATCGAGGAAACCTGTGGAGGCCAGATCCAAGCCTGTGACGCTCACCTTGGCATCGAGAGGAGTGAGCGCGGTGTCCGCTTCATCCACGGGACCGGCAGTGCCGTCCAGCTTGAATTTGCCGCCGTTGGGAAGATCGGCGGTGACTGCCACCGGGAACTTGGTCGTCAGGGAAACATCGGAAGCCGTCACGTTGACGTGATCGTAAGTGCTGCGCTTCTGCGAATTCGTGGAGCCCACGATGATGCGGCCGTCGCTCAGCGTGAGTTTATTGACGGATACTTCAGCGGCGCTTGCTGCCCCGGAAGGTTTTTCAGCAGGCGCTTTCTTGGCTTGAGCTTTCGCGGCTTCACCGCCGAGCGAAGAATAATTCCACACGCCGGCAGCGTTGTGCAGCAGAGTCACTTGCGGACTGGCGATCGTGACGCCGGTGACGTTGAGGGTCTTCGAGAAAATCAGCGGGATAATTTCTACGCCCACGTTCAGCGACTTGGCGGTGAGAAAAGGCGAAGAGCTGAATTTCGGATCGTCGCCGATGGAGATATTGTCCGCAGAGAGCGAGCCGCTGATGAGCGACAGGCTCAGATTCCCCAGTTGCACTTTGCGGCCCAGCGCGGCAGAAGCTTTCTCCTCAATCGTGGGCCGGAACTGGTTCACAGGGATCAAGAATGGCACGACCAGAACCAGCACAATGAGCACACCCACCACGATGAGAACAATCTTCAATGTTTTTTTCATGGCGACCTCCGAGGCGGGACGAGCGGGCGATCCCCCGAACGCAGCGAAGCGAGAATAGCACAATGATCCGTGACCCGCGCGCAGCAGTCTTTGTCTTCGTGGCACAGCCAGCCGCCTCTTGATTGCCCGCTCGTTGCGCGACTGAGGATATGGCGGCACCATTAGAGCTGAGTGAGGCAGGGATGATCGCAGCACGGACTGAAATCATCGAGCCGGCGATGGTGCGCATTCCGGAGGGGTGGTTTGTGATGGGCTGCGCGACGGGGCGCGATGACGAGAAGCCCGTGCATCGGGTGTGGGTGGATGCATTTGAGCTTGGCGCTTATCAGGTGACGAACACGGAGTATGGATGTTTTCTTGCAGCAACGAGTGGTGCTCCGCCGACGAGCTGGAGCGACACAAACCTCAATCAGCCAAAGATGCCAGTCGTCGCGGTGTCCTGGCACAATGCGGCGAGTTACTGCAAGTGGCTGAGCGGCGCAACAGGCAAATCTTATCGCCTGCCCACTGAAGCCGAATGGGAACGAGCGGCGCGCGGCGGGGCAGAAGGATTACTGTATCCGTGGGGAGATACACCTCCGGAGATGGTCACTGATTACGCGAAACGGTGGAAGCGGGGGCCGGAGCCCGTTGGGCTGTATGCGCCGAATGCTTATGGGCTCTACAACGCCGGCGACAACGTCCATGAATGGTGCGCGGATTGGTATCACGATGGCTACTACGGCCACTCGCCGGAACGAAATCCGCAGGGGCCGATTAGCGGGACGCGGAGAGCTTCGCGAGGCGGTTCGTGGCGGCATCATATTAAGGTGACGCGCGCGGCGGCGCGTTCCAGCATTCCGCCAGAGTTTCAATACGCGGACTATGGATTCCGAATCGCGGGCACTTTAACTGTGTGAGGTCGCAGTGATAGTTCGGCTGATCCGTGTCGAAAATCCAGAGTACAACTTTGGCGTGATACACGCGGCTTCAAGAGCGAGAATTAGGTTCATGTTAAGATGAAGGAATGCGGCACAGTTCAACGGCTTTGCGCTTGATTGCCGTGTTGGTGACCATGGTTGCAACGACGGCGGCGCAGCAAGGGCCGAAGCCGCCAGACCTCCCCGACGCGCCCGTGGCAAGACAGGAAAGCACGCCACCGAAACGCCAAAATCATTTCAACACAACCATCGAAGTTCTCGAGCGGCGGTCGATTTTTTTTCCTAATATTGCCACCAGCAAAGGCGCACTGAGCAACAAACAGAAGTTCGAACTCTTTGCGGATGAGAGCGTCGCTCCTTCCCGTTTTCTCGGTTCCGCCGCTGGCGCGGGGATCAGTCAGGCGCGCAATTCGCTGAACGGGTACGGGCAGGGAGCGGGCGGGTACGGAAAGCGGTTCGGCTCTTCAATGGCCACGGCGGCGGCGAACAATTTTTTCGGGACCTTCGTGATTTCGTCGCTTCTGCACCGCGATCCGCGCTACTTCGTAACGCTGCACGGCGGCGCGGGGCACCGCATCGGCTACGCCCTGAGCCGCATCGTGGTAGCGCGCACGGATGACGGAAAAGACGCGGCCAATTGGGCGGGAATGCTGGGGCCGCTGCTGGCCGAGAGCCTGGCGAACAGTTATCTGCCGGTGAAAGAGCAGACGGCAGGACGGACCTTTCAGCGTTACGGAATACGGATCGGCTTGAGCACCGCCAGCAACGCACTGCTGGAATACTGGCCGACTATATTTCGCAATTTGCGAATCACGAAGATCGCGCCAGGATCGAGATCGGATCCTGCGGCTACCACGCCGGGAGCGCCGCGCCCGTCCCCGTGATGAACGCCGAGGAAACGGGAAAGCGCGAGTAGTATTACAATGGGGACGTGGGGCTGTAGCTCAGCTGGATAGAGCAACGGTGTCCTAACATGTCTATATTGACTGCCCTCACGTAGTATCAAGGATTTAGCAGGTAGACAGTAGGGATAATCCGGCGTTTTTGTGCCCGAAAGAGCCTGGGTTGGGTACAGTTTTGGGTACAAACTTGGGTACAGTGCTAGAATTAGAATCTTCGTGAGGGCCTGTAGCTCAGATGGATAGAGCGAGAGTTTCCTAAACTCTAGGTCGCCAGTTCGAACCTGGCCAGGCCCACCATATCGAGAATGTCAGACCAACTACCAACAACAGAGGCGCAAAATCGCGAGGTTGCGATGATGCTTCTGGAAGAGCAGGAGTCTGACCGTGGGTGTAATTTTTGGGACTGCTCATGTCAAGGAAGGGTTCCTCGCCCATGCTTTGCTGGAATTCTATACTCGGAAGCCCCCTCATTAGGATGGGATGCCGAGCGTTTTGCAGCCAACCGCGCCGCTCTTTTCCTGCGTTTCTCCTCTAACCACTGGTGATTTGAAGGCATGCCGAGATAAAGCTGCTGCGTAAAGTCGCACAGCTCTTCCACATCACCTCGCAAGTAAACAGAGCGTGCATAGTCAGCTTTGTCGCCATAGAGTGAATAAAACTCCGTCATTTTGAACTCAGAGAACAGCTCACGCGCTGTAAGGATGAGGATCGGATTCATCTGCTTTCCGACATCTAGTCTTGCTCTGCCCTGTTTCGCGAGGCTGGTTAGACCGCGAATTTCGTGCTTGTCCAACGCTTCGTTAAGAGTGCAGAAACATAGGACCGCCCCTGGAAATAGCTCCGCTGCCTGACGGGCTCTCGCAAAATCCTTTTGCTCGAATCGATTGAACGATTTACATTCACCGATTATCAGATGCGGTGACGACCTGTGGCTAAAGCGGGTTGGAGCAGCAAGCATTCCAAAATCCGCCTCCAACTCCTTGTCGCTTTTATTTCGCATTGTGAAACTCGGGAGCCAATTTGATTTTCGGGCAATCTTTTCGTTCAGAAAATGCAACGCCGTCGCGACGCAATATGCCCCATCCGCAAAATGACCCGCAGCGAAAGGACCTATCACACGATAAGCCCATGCATCTTTATGCGGCGATCCTGACGGAAATTCAAACTCGGCCAGGCAGCGCGGACATGACAGTCTAGGGGCTAGGTCTTCAAGACTGAACCAACTTGTATGCTGACATTCGGAACAGCGAAGAGCCATTCCGAGTTTTAAGACCTTACATCGAATGAGGGCATTTAAGTGCGCCGTACTCACGCTCGGATGCCCCATGTTTGACTTGTGGATCACCTCAAGAACCTGTGACAATGGGGCATAGGATTTATGCATCTTCTTTCGGGCTGCGCCCTCATCGCTGTCAATCTCTACCTCCAAATCTTCATGGGCTAGCCGGTCGATGAATCTCAGCAATTCTGGCGACCGGGCGACGATTCCAAGCATATCCAGGCCCCCAACTGCGGCGATGATCTGCTCGCACGTCCTCCCAGCCGGAGACAGAGACAGCTTGTATCCAAGAGACTCAGCAAGCGAAGAGAAAATATTGATCGGGCTGGGAACGCGAAGGTAACTGGAGAAGCCATGCTCGCCAGCCAGCAC
>Ga0137358_10002201_pt1 | contig 10980 bp, 5 predicted proteins | sample Mad1_20_16metaG_FD_105551 | JGI IMG/M metagenome (GOLD analysis project Ga0137358, IMG submission 105551) | Vadose zone soil microbial communities from Angelo Coast Range Reserve, California, USA - Mad1_20_16 metaG | ecosystem: Environmental > Terrestrial > Soil > Vadose zone | place: USA... | reverse complement strand
TATGGATCAGACCGTGCTGGTGCAGCTTGCTCAGTGCAGCTGCCAGGCCGACCGCAAAGCGAAGGAACCGGCTTAATTCCATCGGTTGTCCCAGGAACCGATCGAGTGGCTCGCCGCCAGCGTCCTCGACTATAAGCATTGGGCGACCTTCACGTCGAACCAGGGTGAGAGGTCGAGCCGCCCATTCCGAATCAAGCTCATCCCGAAGCGAGTATTCGTGCTCAAGCCGCTCCAAGATGGCTGGAACAGGATGCTCTGAGACAGGAGCTACCAAAAGAATAGTGGGTAGTTGGCCGTCATCCCTCCGACCCCGGCAAAACGCGAATTCCTCGTCCTGACGCAGCGTTTCAAACGCATATCTTGAAAGCTCGATCATGGGGGGGCTTCCGGTTGGCCGGCTTACACCAACGCCGATTGCACGCAGATCTCTTTTTTCGCTGTCATTATTTGGCAAAATCGAAAATTTGAGCGGGCGTAAATCACCAAAGCTTGATCTCTGCGTTACGATTGCCTTCATAAGTCGCGATTCTCGCCCGCGGGGGTACTCGCTCGCCTCGGCCGGACCTCGTTCAGTCCCACGGCGCCGCTTCAATGCAAGCATCCCACTCACCGGCTTAAACGGGCCTGCGCCTCACTTACATGGGTCGCCTCTATTTAAACCCTCTACCCCCGAAAGCTGATATCAGACTTTCTATCGGGGCTCTTGCTCCTCCGCCTCTTTTGGGCGGCAGCCGATCTAACCGGCGGCCCTATAAACGTGGGAGTGCACGAACCGTTGAGCCGAGATGAAGACCTCGGCCTGCAATTCAACCGCCCGAATGTGGCTCTCAGGTGACTCGCGCATCGGCACATTATCATCGGCAACTCCAAACACCATAACGCGACCAGCGGGATTAACGTTAACTTGCTCGTACTAGCCCGCGCCTAGTAGCGATCGCTATTGCTTCCGAGCGTCCGATCGCATCTAATTTGCGCAGGATGGACTTTACGTGATGTTTCACGGTGCCTTCACTGATGAAGAGAGCTCGTCCAGTTTCTTTGTTGCTTCTGCCACGGGCTAAATACAGTAGAATCTCAGTTTCTCGGTTCGACAGTTCAGGATGGGACATCGATTCAGCAAGCTTAAATCCGATCTCCGGGGGGAGGAAGCTCTCTCCTTTAGCGACTCGACGTACAGCTTCCCGGATCTGTTGAGGACGTGCCGCTTTGATCAGGAAAGCTTTGGCTCCGGCCTTGAGGGCTTGCCGAATGTCTGCTTCGGTCTCGTAAACAGTCATGACGATAATCCGTGGTTTGGAACCTCTCCGCGACATTAGTTCGGTGACAACTTGCCGCCCATCTTTCTTTGGCATCCAAAGATCGAGCAAAAGGACATCCGGAGAAAGCTGGTCATAAAGTGCGCACGTTTCCTCGCCATCAGCAGCTTCGGCTACGATTTTTATGTCCTTCTGCGATTTGAGAATTGCAGCCAATCCCTGCCTAACGACCGGATGGTCATCAGCCAGGAGAACACTTATTTGCTGTGTGATAGCACAGGCTGAGTTTTTCATAGTGAGATCGGCACGGTGACGATTACGCTCGTTCCACGGCTGGGACCTGTCCGGATAACTAGTTTTGCGTCGATCTGGGCAGCGCGTTCCCTTATACTGCGCAGTCCGATACCTCCACTTTTCACCAGACGAGTCGTAGGGAATCCAGACCCGTTGTCTTTTATTTGCAAAATTAGATTATCTGGCTCCCAGCGAAGAGTCACACTAACGGCGGTCGATTTACCGTGACGAATCGCGTTGCTGATCGCTTCTTGGGCAATGCGTAACAGCTCATGCTTTATTCTGGCCGGCAACCTTTCCTCCGGGATGCAGTTGGAGCGAAAATCACAGCGCAACCGGCCCACCACGTTGGAGCGTTCGGCCAATATTTTGAGTGCTTCGACCAGTCTTGAGTTTTCTATAAGGGTCGATCGGAAGCTCAGCGCGGAACGGCGCGCTTCTGCCAACCCAAATTCAGCCAACTCATGGGCCAACCGAACGCGGCGCAGGGAAGTGCCCTCTCCTGCAGCCAATTCCTCCTCTGCAACCGCCAAGTGCATCGCGATCCCCGCAAAACTCTGCCCCAATGAATCGTGAATCTCGCGAGACAACTGATTTCGCTCTTCTAGAACGGCAGAATGCCTGGCGGGCTTTGCCAATCGAGTCAGCTGAATGGCCAAGCTGGCTTGGGTTGCCAAGGCTCTCGCAATTTCGAGCTCTTCCGCTTGAAAATCGCGCTCTTCAGTAAAACGAAAGGTCAACCGGCCGTTGGCCTGGCCACGTGAAGCTAACGGAATGATCAACACCATCTTTACACCAAGCTCACGCAGATAGGAGCGCTGATCTTCCGGCATCGGCGAATGCGGATCAAGAACACGAATGATGGCGGCCGGTTGATCCGAAAAAGTGGCGACACGTTGTTCGTCTTTAGTTCGCTTGTCGGCAGAGTGGCATAGGAAATCGGGATCGAATTGTTCCAGCGATACAGACTGCCAGCATTCGGGATATTTTGCTTCGCCAGGAGCCATCAGTCGGCCGTCCTGAAAGACAAACTGGAGCTGGAGAGTGTTTTGCTCGAAGTCACGCATTCGCAATGTAGAGGAGATGGCGCCCAATTGTCGGGTCATGGTAGCCACCATTTGCCCAAGAAAGTCGTCCAGTTCGGCGACCGAGCTAAGTCCATCCAAACATTTTCGCATCGCTTCGTTCGCTCTCGTCAGTTCTCTGGTGCTACGTTTCTGCTGCGTCTCAGCCGCGTATACGGAAAGGCCTAACATCCTGTCCGTTTGCAATCCGCGAGTGGGTCCAGCGATGCGGCGGGTAAGTTTACTCTCTGGCGATTCCCATGCCGTACTACCACGGTTAGCCCTCAGGGAAGTACGCCCGATTCGCAAACTGACATTCGGAACACTATGTCTGGAGCGAGTTTCGTTCTTCACGTTAGGTTTCTCCTTGTTGCTCTCCGAGAGCAGAACGGACAGCTTGAAGTAGCGATTCCTGGCTGAACGGCTTGTAGAGGAATCCGACTGCGCCGGCTTCCATTGCCCGCCGCTCTTGCTGGTCGTCAGCATGGGCGGTGATGAAAATAATGGGAATCTGTTCACCGGCCTCAGATAGACGGCACTGTAGTTCCAAACCGTCCATGCCTGGCATCCGCACGTCAAGAATCAGGCACGCTGTTTCTTCGAGGTAGCCGGAGTTCCCGAACTCATCAGCCGATGCGAAGCCTTCCACTCTGAATCCAAACGAGCGAATAAGCCGTACCGTCGAATCCCGCATCAAGGAGTCGTCGTCCACCACGCACACGAGTGCCTTCTCAGATACTTTGGCGTTGGCGCTCATCTTTGGATCCGGTAGCAAATGCATTCCCAAGGCCGGAGCGTAGCACCTGGCAGAACGGGAATTCCACTGTACCTAGGGGAATTCTACTGTCCTTTAGTACAGGTGTTTATACTGGATCGCTCATACTCTCTGCACAGGGCGCAACACTCTATGAGCGTCTTACCAGAGAGTGTGAGATATTCAGGTCACGACCCTTGGTTTGCGATTCCCAGCACCTCGGCTATGCGGACCAACTCAGCGACGGACTTCACTTGCATCTTTCGCATGATGTTACCGCGATGGAACTTGATTGTTCTCTCCGTAGCGCCGAGTTCGTCGGCGATTTGCTTATTCAGCATGCCCGAGACCACACATTTAAACACTTCGCGCTCGCGCGGCTTGAGCGATTCGTAGCGTCTGCGCAAGTCCGCATTCCGCGCCTGTTGCTGGCGTGCGACCTGGTCGCGTTCGAGTGCGTGTCGGATGGCATCGAGCAGAGCCTGATCGCGGAACGGTTTGGTGAGAAATTCGACCGCACCGGCTTTCATGGCTTGGACCGACATTGGAATATCGCCGTGCCCGGTCACGAATATAATAGGTATGTGGACCCCGGCTTCCGCTAACTCTCGCTGCAAATCTAGACCGCTCAAGCCAGGCAGGCGCACATCCAGGACCAAGCATGACGGCACATTGGGCCGCCGACTGCTCAAGAAATCCCGTGCCGATTCGAAGCTCTGCACGGTGAAACCTACGGACCGGGCTAGACGCTCGGCAGACCTCCGATACAAAGGATCATCATCTATGAAAAACACGATGGATTCCGCTTCTCCCATAGCCTGTTAGCTCTTCGCTGGCAAAATAAACTCAAACGTTGCGCCCGGACCGCCAGCCGGTGCGACCCATAACCGCCCGCCGTGCGCTTCGACGATGGAACGACTGATCGCCAAACCCATGCCAATTCCGTGCGCTTTGGTTGTGTAGAAGGCTTCAAAGAGTCGGTCCACTTCCGCAGCCTTCAGTCCGACGCCGGAGTCTTGCACGCTGACGAGGACAGCGGCTCTGCCATTGTGTTGGTGGCGCCGCGCGCGAATCGCTATTTTTCGCTCTCCTTCGGCGACCTCGTTCATCGCTTCGACGCCGTTCATGACCAGATTGAGCAGCACCTGCTGCAACTGGACCCGATCCCCTAGGATAGCTGGTAGGTCTTTCGATAGTTCGGTGTGGATTGCTACATGACGTCTGGTCAACTCATGATGAATCAAGGTCGAGACGTCGGTGACTACCTCTTCGATGTGCAATCGCGCCATTTCCGGGGGGACCTTTTTTGCAAGCGCCCGCATTCGCACGATGATGCTGTTCACACGGTCAACCCCTCTGACAATGTCCGACAGAGCCCCTTCCACCTCCTGCAGGTTTTCGGATCCAGTTGGGAGGAGTCTGAGACAGGTATTCACGTTGTTGGCAATTGCCCCAAGCGGTTGGTTGACTTCGTGGGCAATAGACGCTGCCAATTCTCCCATGGTCGTTACCCGGCTGATATGAGCCAGTTCGGTTTGCGCTTTCTGCAACGCTTCTTCGGCCCGTTTACGCTCGGTAATGTCTACGACGACGGAAGCGAAAAATGCCGGTGTGCTTCCAGTCGCAGGGACTACGGCACTGCTGATGTCAGCCCAGATCACGTTGCCGTCCTTGCACCGGAAGCGTTTCTCGAAATCTCGTCGCTGCCCTTCAGCGAGTCCTGCTAGGGGTGCTTTGGTACCCGCACGGTCCTCTTCAAGGGTCAACTCCAAAGGGGTGAGCCCTTGAAGTTCTTCTTCCGTGTAGCCGAGCATTTTTTGGAGAGCCAAATTCGCCGCTCTGAAGCAACCGTCTGGAGTGCCCAATGCAATGCCGGCCGACGAAGTCTCAAATAGCTTGCGCCAGCGTTCTTCACTGGCTCGGAGGGCTTCTTCAGCGTTCCTTCGATCGCTGTTTTCTTGCGTCAGCTCCGCATTCAATCGACCGAGGTCGGCATAGAGCCGCGCATGGTCTAAAGAGATCGCGGCCTGAGAGGCCAACAGTTCCAGCATAGCCAGCCGCTTGGGTGTGAACACTCGGGACGCCAAGTTGTTTTCCAAATAGAGTGCGCCGATCAGCTTGGTCTGTTTAACCAGTGGCAAGCAGAGCACCGACCGTGGACGCTCCTGGAGCAGATACGGATCCTCCGAAAAGAGGCTCTGACTCGAGGCGTCTTCCAAGATGACACTTTGTTGAGTACGGATCACGTAGCGAAGAAGCGACTCGGGCAGCTCAGCAGGCGTTGCCGCCGCTTGGCGCAGTTGAACTTCGGCTCCCTCGCAGCCGGTCCGGGCTTCAGCCTCGATTCGATGTTCCTCGCCTCGCTGCAGAATCAAGAGGCCTCTTTCGGCCCCGGCATGCTCGATTGCGATCCGCATGAGCGTTTCGATCAGCTTCTCGAGGACGATCTCGCTTGAGACGGCCTGCGATGCCTTCGTCACTGTCTCTAAATCCAGTTGCTTAACCGGCTCGGCGATCCTGACGGTCTGACGCGACGAGGTCTGCTCTGCGATTGCTGGATAGCGTTGATCGAGCTGCTCGACCTTGCCGAGCGCTCCCCAACGAAGATAGCAGTAACGTGCGTTCCGGAGATAGGCATGAGCAATGGTCTCGAAGCCGCGCGCCCCGTAAAACCGCGCAGCCGCTTCGTGAGCGATGGCTTCGTTCTGGACGAAACCGTATTCGCGCGCTGATTGAATAGCTTTTTCGTAAAGGCGCTCGGCGTCCAGCTCGCACCCTTCGATCCTTGCAATCTCGGCAGCGACCAATGCTGCGCGGTTTCCGAAATTCTCGGGGCAATTCTCCGCCCACACAACGATCTGCTTGTGATGGGTGGCGAGCGCCTTGCGATATCGGACCTTCTCCTCGGACGACGCAGAGTCGTACTTTGCTGCCCCGACAAGTGCGCTATAGAAAATGTATTCAGCCCATTCAAAATGTCCCGGCCCCCTCTGCAGTAGTGGCTCAGCCTTTGACGCCGCCGCGAGAGCGGACATGTAGTCCCCCGCGTAAAAGCGCGCTTGCAACTTGCGGATCCAATACCAACACGTAGCGAATACCAGATGCGGATCGGCCTCCAAGTGCTGCTCGAAGCCGGCCTCATCGAACTCCGCATCGTTGAAGGAAGAGAAGCTCGGGGTCAGGCCGCGGAGAGTCCGGATGAACCTGAGCTGTCCGATGATTATGTCGACAACGTAGGCAAATTTTGTCGTTTGTGCGAACTCGAGTCCGTTCTCGGCCTCCCGTTGCACGTCGCCAAGCTGAGCTCCGGCGGCGAGAAGAAACGTGACCAAACGGTCGCAGGCATACACTGAATATATAACATCGCCAGCCTCCTGCGCAGTAGTGAAGGAGCGTCGCAATAACCCGACACTGCTGCGCAAGGGCCTTGACCAGGGATTGATAAAATAGCCGAAGATCTGGGAGACGCGAGTCCTGAAACGCTCCAGCCCGTGCTTCTCCACCAGATCAAGGCCGAGCTTGCCGAAGCGGAACGCAGCCTGGTAGTCGCCGAAACGCGGTCCTACAATCCAGCCCAGTTGAGCGTAGGCCAGGCATGATCCGTCGCTATTACCATGCCGAAGGCTGAGGTTTATCATCCGAGCAACGACGAGGTCCCGCAAATTCTGGTCGGTGAAAAAAGCCGGCCCCTCAACCACCGCGAGAACGTCGAGAGTTGCCCGGCAGGCAGGGTTGGTCATTGGGGGCAAGTCAACGAGCGCCTCGATCGGCCGGTTCCCGAGCTGTTGCCAAATCCGGTCATATTCCTGTCGCACCTGGTCGTTTGTCGGGTGCAGAGACCAGTCGACACCTACGCGCCGGAGGTATTCGAGTCCCGCTTCGACGGCGCGCTCGCACTGATCCAAGGCAGTGTAGAGTTCCGTTTGCAGGCGGGCGACGGCGGCGCTGTCAGCCAGATCCCCAGCGCGGCGCGACAGCGCCGACAGCCGTTCTTCTGCCGCCGCAAAATCGCCGCTCAAAAACTCGCACTCAGCCCGCTGGAACTCCAGCGCGAAGGTGAGCGCGTGCTGCTGCTCCCAGCTCTCCTCTGTCAGCAGCGCCCGGCCAGCGACAAAGTAGGTGAGCGCCGAGGCATAGGCCGCCGAAGTCTTGGCCCGCTTGCCAGCAGCGAGATTGAGTTCGGCGACCCGTTTTCGCTCCTCCAGGGAACCGATCAACACGGTACCGCGATTGAGTTGATTGACAATCTCGAAGATCTTCTGCTCCATATGCTCGGGCGGCGTCCGTGACACGAACAATCGGCCGATTCTAAGGTGTACCGCTGCCCTCTCGCTCTCAGGGATGAGCGCATAGGCCGCCTCCTGCACACGGTCGTTGAGGAACGTGTAAACGCTATGCAGCCGCAAGACGAGTCCCGCCCGAACAGCCTCCCAGAGAGCCACGTGGATCTGCTCCTTTGATTCCCCTTGAACCAGAGCCAGGCTGGCGATCTCGGCGCCGCTTCCCAAGGATGCGAGCTGCTTTAAGGCTTCCTGCGTCGCGTCGGACAGGCGGTTCAACTTCCCAATCATGAGATCCACCACGTTGTCGGTGAAGCCCTTGGCACGGATGCGCTCCACGTCCCATCGCCAAAGCGCCGCGTGCGCGTCGAACTCCAAGAGATGCTCTTCCGCAAGGTTGGTGAGAAACTGAATGGTGAAGAAAGGGTTGCCTCGGGTCTTCTCGTGTACGAGTTCTGCCAGCGGCCTGGCATGGGCTAGCTCGCAACGCAGGGCATCGCCAAGCAGCTGATTCACGTCCTCAAGCGACAGCGGATTCAGGCTAATCTCATGCACGATCGCTTCGGTCTTGCGAATCGCACCGAGCATCAGCATTAGAGGATGAACGGAGGTTACCACCACGTTGTCGGTGAAGCCCTTGGCACGGATGCGCTCCATGTCCCATCCCCAAAGTAGCGCCCGCAAGTCGAACTCAAGCAGATGCTCCTCAGCAAGGTTGGTTACTTCATTATCCCGATATGCACCGATTAAGAGCAGATGCTGGACGCTTGAATCAGTGGCCACTTGTTCGAGCAGCTTGAGCGTTGCTGGGTCCAGCCATTGAAGGTCGTCGACGAATAACACTAAAGGATGTTCTTTACGGGCGAAAACCCCGATGAACCCCCGCAGCACCGCCTCGAATCGGTTTTGGGTTTCTTGAGGAGGGAGCTCTGGCACTACCGGTTGCTTACCAATCACCAGCTCCAGTTCCGGGATCAGGTTTATCATCAGTTGGCCATTGGAACCCAGGGCTTCGAGGATAGTAGCGCGCCAATGAGCGACCTCCTGCTGGCTCTCGCTCAGGATTTGATGCACGAGCGTCTGGAAAACCTGCGCCAACAGTGCATACGGCACATTCCGTTTAGTTCGGTCGAATTTCCCAGAAATAAAGATGCCGCGCGGTAAGACAATAACCTTGTGCAGTTCTTGCACGAGTGAGGACTTGCCCATACCGGAATAGCCGGACACAAGCACCAGCTCCGGGATGCCGTTGGCGACGACACGGTCGAAGGAAGCGAGCAGCGCGTCGATCTCGCGCTCCCGGCCGTAAAGCTTCTCCGGGATGAGTAGCCGGTCCGATACATCGTGAGCGCCCAGCTGGAACGGGTCGATGCGGCGGTGCGCCTCCCATTCCGAAAGGCAGCGCCGGAGATCGCCGGCAACGCCAGCGGCGGTCTGATACCGCTCCTCTGCTGTCTTCGCCAGCAGCTTCATCACGATAGCTGAGAGCGGCGCGGGAATCTCTTTCGCATACTGGTCGGGCGCGACCGGTTGCCGGGCGATGTGGCAGTGGACCCATTCCACCGGGTCGGACGCTTTGAACGGAAGCGCACCCGTGAGCATTTCGTAGAAGGTCACGCCCAGGGAGTAAAGGTCACTCCGAGAATCGATCGATCGATTCATGCGGCCGGTCTGTTCGGGCGCCATGTAGGCGAGTGTGCCGGCAATCATCTCGGGTGCTTCCGCCGACTGGCGTTCACGCGGAAGACGTGAAGCAATACCGAAACCGGTCAACCAGACCGCGCCGCTCGCAGAGTCCACCAGAATGTTGGCCGGCTTGATATCCTTGTGGATAAGACCTTGCTGATGGAGCTTGCCCAGCGCAGCTGCAAGGCCGACCGCAAAGTGAAGGAACCGGCTTAATTCCATCGGTTGGCCCAGGAGCCGATCGAGCGGCTCGCCGCCAGGGTCCTTGAGTATAAGCGTTGGCCGACCATTACGACGAACAATGGTGAGAGGTCGAGCCGCCCAGTCTGAATTAAGCTCATCCCGAAGCGCGTATTCGTGCTCAAGCCCCTCCAAGATTGCTGGAACGGGATGTTCGGAGACAGGAGCTACTAAGAGAATAGTGGGTAATTCACTGTCATCCCTCCGGCCCCGGCAATATGCGAATTCCTCATCCTCACGCAGCGTTTCAAACACATATCTTGAAAGCTCGATCATGGGGGGCTTCCGGTTGGCCGGCTAACCACATATTACTATGAACATCAATCGCGTCAGCGCTTTATTACTGAATCTAGAATAAGCTGTCAGAATGCCCGAAATATTGAAGCCTGTTGCTATCGTGCCCGTCCAAGAGCCGAGGATGATGACGTCCGTTCTCTGCTAGAGGGAAACAAGTGCTGCCAGAAGAACAAAAGAATGTTGTTGTGCCACGCTAAAGATGAAAAGGATCGACATCCTTATTTCTTCCTCCGAGGACGTACAGAATGAACGGAGTGTAGCGGAGCGATTAATCCGCTTGGTCGCTGCAGAGTTAGACGTTCCAGTAAGCGTCTCCTACTCCAACTGGCTGAGAGGATCGAAACAAGAGAATAAAGCTACCGCGCGACCCGCCAGCGACGACGGAGAAGACGGGTTGTTGTTGTGTCCCTACTTCTCGGAACGTCAAGGCTCCCAGACGGAACCAGAACATTGCGAGCAGGTCCTGAATCCGGGCCAGTACGACCTTGTCATTAACATTCTCTGGTCTCGACTCGGAACCAGGTCCGCGCCGATGTTCATCCTGCCGGACGGTAGCCTACCGGGATCCGCGACCGAATACGAAGTTGCCTGGGCATTGGATCAGTCGCGGCGAACTCCTGGGTTTCCGGTGTTGCACGTTTATCGGAATCAAGCAACTCCCGTTTCTCCGCTCGAACCGAAAGAAAAAAGGAAAAACTTGTGCCGGCAGTGGGACGCAGTGCAGGAATTTTGCGCGGCATGGGAAAAGAATGGCGGAACAGAGTTTCGCGAATGCTGCCATGACTATCAAGACCTGGAAGAGTTCGAAAATCTGTTTCGAGAGCATTTTCGCGATTTCCTCGCACGGCGGTTGGATCGGGAAATTGGGTCGACGAAGGCGCTGCGAACGGTCCGTTATTCGGAATCGAACCCATTTCGCGGGTTAAATTTCTTTGATTTCGAACATGCAGCTCTCTATCACGGGAGAACGAAAGCCGTCGGTGAAGTGCTTGATGCTTTGAAGACCCAGGCGACGGCCAAGAAGCGCTTCGCTCTGGAGGTGGGTCCCACCGGTTATGGAAAGAGTTCCCTGGTCCGGGCCGGCGTTCTACCTCTTTTGACAGTGGGTA
>Ga0137358_10002195_pt1 | contig 10994 bp, 11 predicted proteins | sample Mad1_20_16metaG_FD_105551 | JGI IMG/M metagenome (GOLD analysis project Ga0137358, IMG submission 105551) | Vadose zone soil microbial communities from Angelo Coast Range Reserve, California, USA - Mad1_20_16 metaG | ecosystem: Environmental > Terrestrial > Soil > Vadose zone | place: USA... | reverse complement strand
GCAAGCGGAACTTGGTTACATCACAAGCGCAGGCGTTCGAAGAGGACTTGCATCATTAGGTTCGCCATGGAAGCGCAGTAAAACTGGCCATCGTGGCACGTAATCCATCCATCGTGCCCAAGCAAAAGCGCATCGAGTCTCTGCCTCTGGGTACGCCGTTCGTGAGTTGTGCGACGATTCGGAAGGACATTAGACATTATTGGTACGTAGTCATTGCTTTCGAGCTGATCATCCTGCAAAACCGTAAAACAGGATTGATGATCTTCAAGCCCCACTTAAGAAGCGGCTGCATTTCCCAATGCACCTGGGGTGTGCCAGAAAACTCGAGGACATCTAAACTACAGGTCTTACGAGAGCAAGCTGTTGGGAGTCGATCAGCCTACGGGATCAGATGTCATGCGCTTTTATCTAACGCAGAGCAGTATCGCGAATTGCCGATACTTTTTGGTCGGAGAAAAACACGGCAAAACACGTTCCGCTTCGCCCAGGCCCGCCTGAAGGAAGGAGGCGCCATCTTCTGCCAGGAGCCTCGGGACAAATGGCACCGCGCCTTAGGTTCTTGGCCAGGGGGCCCAGATCCACGCCGCCCCCGAGTTCCAAAAGGGTGCAGTTGCAATGCTGGTTCGTAGTGCGGTTTGCGGACGGTATAGGCGGGACTACGCCGAGAACCGCTGGCCAGGGCCGACGGACTCGGGATAACCGAACCCTCCGGTGGCTTCGAGCAAGACCCGGCGATAATCTTCAGTGGACAAAATTCTCACAAATGGATAATGAGCTCTTGACATTCGACCCTTAGAGGAGTGATACCGTCCTGGGTTGAATTTGGCGTGGTATGGACTCTACGAACACCAGAGAAAAACGGCGCGCGGCCCCAGCCAAGTCCGCTCTAGCTGAACTCAGAGCGAAGCCTAAGCGAAAGCGGGACCGGGCCGCCAAGCAGCGAGCGCTCATACTGGCAGCCACAAAGCTGTTTGCTCACCGGGGATACGAAGCGACTACCACTCGTGAAGTCGCGGCTTGCGCTGGCTGCGCCGAAGGCCTCATTCATCGCTATTTCAAGGGCAAGGCCGGCCTGCTTTTGGCTCTGACTCAATCTCGAGTTTCGCAAGAAGTTGAGGATTTGGGCGAGCGGCTGGCTCCGACGCTCGAAGAAGAATTCCTTCAGCTCGTGGATTGGGAAGTCGAGCGTATGTGGGAGGATCGAGATTTTCTCAGAGTGATCCTCCCGCGTGCGTTTTTGGATCCAGCCCAAGCAAGGCTATTGAAGAGAGTCGGCGCGTCCCGGCATGCGAACATTGTGGAGTGCCTTAAGCACTTTAAAAGATGCCAGTCTCTGTCGGCGGAGGAAATCGAGGGACTGGCGGAGTTGATTAATGTGCTTGGGTTCGTATATGGCTTTATGCATCCCCTAGTCTTGCGGCGAGATCGTGGTCGCGCCAGTAAGACCGCGGCCACACTGGCCGAGATCGTTGTTCGCGGCATCTGACTGGGAGAGCCCCACCTCGGTTTAACCTATCCGTTCCGTTAAACCATTTTTTTATTTTGTCTTGACTCCTTCTGGCAAACAATGATACGAAGTGCGTCTACGCGCACTTGTGCGGTTAAGTGCCGGGTAACAATGCCTCAATTCTCGGCTCGGAGGACTCCATGACCTCTCCCCAGAGGAGTCTCGCAGGCGGCCTGCTGCTTGTAGTTCTTCTGTCCTTCGGTTCCACCCAGGACGCTCACGCTATTCCTGCTTTTGCCAGAAAGTATGGCCTTCCCTGCTCCGCCTGCCACGAAGCTTGGCCCAAGCTAAATACTTTTGGTCAAAAATTTAAGGACGAGGGTTACCAGTTGGGAAACGAGAAAGATGCTCCCATATGGCAGCGCCCCGAGTTTTGGCCGGTCGCGATGCGAATCACTCCCCATTGGCATGTCGAGAGCGCCGGTCGCACACCGGTGGATACCAGCGCCGGAGTAGTAGAGCAGACGGTGAACACCTCGGGCTTCGACCTGACCGGCATCGACATTTTGACCGGCGGGACGCTGGCCAAGAATATCTCATTTCTGCTGGTGCCCTCGATTGATGTGGGAACCGGCACCATAGGTTTCGAGTCGGCCAATGTGCGGTTGGACAACCTGTGGGGATCGCCCTGGCTGAACTTCAAGTTCGGCAAGTTCGAGCAGGATTTGCCACTGTCCGAGAAGCGCATGATGACGTTTTCCAACGTCGGCGGCGCATTCCAGCTTTACCACTTTGTGCCCCCGGGCGACGCTAACAACGACGGTAGTGCGAGCCTTGGGGAAAACCAGCTCGGCATCGAACTCATGGGCCATTCGGACAACGATCATACGCGCTATGCGGCGTCGATGATGAGCAGCACCAACGGCACGCCGGGGCTGCCATTGGGAAGGAGCTATGACGGATATCTGCACATCAGCCAAGGTTTTCTCGTTCCCCATCTCGGATTGCAACGCGTGGGAGCGTTCGGATGGGCGGGACTGAGGCCAACGTTCTTTCTCACTTCGGGCGGCGTAGCCATACCTGGCGCTGGTCGAGGCAATCGATCTTTTTACCGTGCTGGCGTTTACGGGAGTTTGTATATCAGCAAGTTTGACGTGACCGGCGTGTACCAGCGCGCCGAGGACAATGTTTTCCTAGCCAACGCGGCTCCGGCAAATGACCCGAGCCTGCTTCCTGCCGGTGCGCAGGGCCCGATTTGGAACACAGGTACAATTGAAGCGCACTACACGTTCTCTCCTCAGCTTTTCTTCATTGGACGCTATGAGCTGACCCGGATCTCCCGGCAAGTGCTGGCGAGCAATCCATCCGATCTCGGCAATGCCGATGTCTTTACCCTGGGATACCGCTACTATCCCTTCATGCATAGCCGCGACGGGCTGGCGTGGCATCAGGAATTCTCCACCATTAACTTCAAAGGTCTTGCATCCAGCGGCAAGGATCAACGTACGAGCAGCTACTTCATGGGCTTCGATTTTGCGTTCTGAGAAAAGAGGAAAAGAATGCGAACCAGGCACAACACACTTTTTCTCGGCATGATGACGGCTGTTGTCCTAACAGCCGGTGTGACTGCCGCCCAGAATTCCGGAGTCGCGAGCGGTTACCCGGTGCCGAAGGACGATCTGACGCCGCAGCAACAAACAGGTGCGGGACTGTACAAGCGTTATTGCGTTGGATGCCACGGCGTTAAAGGGAACGGAGAGGGTGAGAACGCTCCTTATATCGATCCCAAACCGCGCGATTTCACGCTGGCGCAGTTCAAATGCAGGTCGACGCCGACCGGCACGCTCCCGCTGGATTCCGATCTGATCCACACTCTTCAGCGCGGAGTGCGCGGCAGCAATATGCCTTCCTGGTTGCCGCTCAGTCCCGAGAACTGGGAAGACTTGGTGGCGTACATCAAGACCTTCTCACCTCGCTGGAAGACTGAAAAGCCGGGTGAGCCAATACCGATTCCTGCGGAGCCTGAGGTGACAGCAGAGCGGGTTAAGTCGGGGCAACAGCTTTTCCAGCACCTTGAGTGCTGGAAATGCCACGGCGTCGAAGGTCGAGGAGATGGTCCGTCAGCCCCCACCCTCACGGACAGTAAAGATCGGCCGATCCCACCTTACGATTTCAGCCAGGGCGGCAGGTTCAAATGCGGCGTAAACGATCAGGACTTGTACCGCATCTTCATGACCGGTTTGGATGGCACGCCGATGCCGTCATTTGCCGACAACGTGAAGCCCGACGAGGCGTGGGATCTGGTCTTCTATCTCCGGACCCTGCAACCAATGAAAACAAAGGAAAGAGCGATCGCGAAACAGCTCGGTTTGAAGCCCATCAATCCAGAGGCAACTACTCCTCAGCAATGAGACTGCAACCGAGCGCCCCTTTCATAGCTTTAGGAGGGAGATTCAATGAAAGCCCGCTACAAATTCGCAGCAATGACCTTGGCGCTGCTGCTGCTTGCGTCTGGTCTTCTTTATTCGACGCGAAACGTAAGCGCCGCCGCCGAGGGCAAGATCACAGGAACCATCAAACTTGACGGCACGGCCCCACATCAAAAGCCGATTGACATGTCGAAAGAGCCGTTTTGCGCAAAGGAACACGCCAGCAAACCGGTTACGACGGAGACAGTCGTTGCCGGTCCGAATGGGAGCCTGAAGTGGGTTGTCGTGTACATCTCCGAAGGGCTGCCGGTCGCCGCCGCCAACCAGGTGCCGAGTGAGAGTCCGACTTTCGACCAGAAAGGATGTCAATACATACCGCACGTGATGGCGCTAGATGTGAATCAGCACTTCAAGGTGACCAACAGCGATCCCCATTCCCACAACATTCACCCTATGCCAAAGCCCGGCGGGCCGAACCACGAGTGGAACAAGTCGCAGCCGACGGGCGCCGCGCCATTCGATGTCACCTGGGGGGCCGAGGAAGTCGCTATTCACGTGAAGTGCAATATTCATCCCTGGATGAGCGGCTATATGGCGGTGATAAAGGGTCCGAACGCAGTGAGCGATGACAACGGTTCTTACACCATCAACAACGTGCCGCCGGGCAACTACACTTTGACGGCGTGGCAGGAGACTTACGGGGCCCAGACACAGAAAGTAACGGTTGGGGCCGGGAAGCCGGCAACGGCTGACTTCACGTTCAAGGGCAAGTAAAGAATCTCCGGCAAAGAATCAAGCCAAGAGGTGCTTATGATCTCCGTTTCGGCAACGGCGGGATTGGCCGGGAGCCGGAAAGATCGGCGTCACTTGATGGCACAGGAGGACATATGGAAACTGCAATCGGGGTGTTCGCTTCGCGGGATAGCGCCGAGGAAGGGGTAAAGGAATTGTTGCAACGGGGTGTGCCGGAATCATCCTTCGTGTTTCTAACTCGTTCCGAAAGCGAAGCCAAGACGGTTGGTAAGCAAATCGGCGCATTCGCAGGAGGCTTTGTGGGCGGAGCTGCCGGCATGTCGGCAGGGGTCGCAGCCGCGACCCTGCTCGTCCCCGGCATCGGGGCAGTGTTTGCCCTGGGCTTTGGCGCGGCCGCTCTGCTCGGACTCGCTGGTGCGGGTGCGGGCGCCACAACTGGAGCAGCCATGGCGCGCGAGCCCGGAGCTCCCCAACCGACCCCCGATGAAAAGTGTTCCGAAGACGCTGCCTTTTTCCGCGAGGTTCTCAAAGAGGGACGCTCGCTTATCGTGGTTCGCACGGAATCGCAGGAGACTGCGACTTCGGCCTGCGCGATCCTCGATCGGCTTGGTCTCGGCATGCAAGGGCGAACTCCGGTAAAGATGCAAACGACCACCCGGCAGGTCGGCGAGGTTATCGTCTTGGATGTCAGCGGGAGGATCACGTTGGGCGAAGGCAATGTGATGCTCCGGGAGATTGTTCGCGATCTGGCGGAGAAAGGAAACAAGAGGATCGTTCTGAATCTGGGTGAGGTCGTGTACATCGACAGCTCAGGTGTCGGCGAACTGGTTAAGACCCACACGACGATTCGGAACAAGGGGGGCCAACTGAAGCTCGCAAACCTGAACAGGAGGGTGCACGACTTGCTGCAGATGACGAGGTTGTACACCGTCTTCGATATTGAGCAGGACGAAGCTAGCGCACTCAAGTCTTTCGGGGGCCAAGCCTCGCAAGCTGTAGCCTGAGGCCGTTATCTTGCGGCTGCGAAACGACCTTCTGCCAGTCTAGCCAGAGGCCCGGCGTACTGGCCGGTGCATCACTCAAAGAAGACGACAAGCAGCAGAAGGGCGGCGAAGCACCGTTCATTCACGCCGCCTGCAACGGACGGACTGAAGCATAACGCCAAGATGAACAAAGGGATTGAGGAAGCCTTAAGGTTCGCTGAAGTAAGGATTAGCGGCTTCGAAGCCAGCGCGGTCGTCGCAATGCGAATTGTGGCGGCCGCCAATCAAATTCACAGGTCGGCTGCGCGGTCGGCCAGAGGCGAAGCGTTATGGCAAAACTGTTCGCATTGACCCTCATCGCGATTGCAATAGCTTCGGCAATCCCTATTTTGATGCACACGTGGGATCCGCCGGCGGACATCTCGACGCATGGACCCTTGATTGACAAGCAGATGTCCGAGACCATGGTCGAGGCAGGCCTCTTGTTTCTCGCCGCGCAGATTATTTTGGCCATTTTTGTCTGGAAGTTTTCCGGCCGTCGCAAGGATGCCAAGATAGGGAGGTTCCCAGGAGGCGCAACGGGCTTGGTGTTAGCTGCTTTCATTCTCGTGGGCGCGGAACTTTTGGTTCTCGGAGTCTTCGGAACGAAAGCGTGGGCGAGCGTCTATTTCAACCCACCGTCGGCAAATGCTATGCCGATTCAGGTCCAGGCCGGGCAATTTGCCTTTTATTTTCGCTATCCCGGCCCAGATGGCAAGTTCGGCCCGCTTCACCCCGACCAAATTAACGAAGCCAGCCAGAATGTGTTTGGCCTCGATCAGACCAATGATCCGGACTCCAAAGACGACATCGTAACTGCCGAACTGGCGGTCCCGGCGAATCGGGAGATTTATCTCCTCATGCACGCCAAGGATGTCGGGCATTCCTTCTATGTGCGCGAGTTGCGGGTGCAGCAGGATTTTGTCCCGGGATTAGATCTGTCAATTCATTTCACGGCGACGAAAACCGGCAGGTACGAAATCGTTTGTACTCAGCTTTGCGGCTTGGGACACTACAACATGAAAGCGTACCTCGAGGTGCTGTCCCAGGAAGACTTCGATAACTGGCTAAAGCAGCAAGCGGCCCTGCAGTAGCCGAGCCCCGTCTGCGCTTGCACCGAGGTGGACGGAGACATCTCGTTTTGAGGCGAGCATATGCACGACATGTCAGCACATGCAGCGGGTCAACATCACGCCCCTCCCCAGAGCTTTATTCGGAAGCACATCTTCAGTCTGGACCACAAAGTGATCGGCAAGCAGTACTACGACCTCGGCTTGCTGGCCGTCCTTACTGGGATGGTGCTTTCCTGGTTGATGCGCATCCATCTCGCCTGGCCGAAATTTGGGATTCCTGGAGTGGGGTGGCTCTCGAAGGCGGGTGCGCCCGGTGGCGTGATAACCCCCGAGTATTACCTTTCGCTGATGACCATGCACGGCACGCTCATGGTCTTCTTTGTGCTCACCAATGTGCCGTTCGCGGGCTTCGGCAATTACTTCTTGCCGATCCAGATCGGCGCGGAGGATATGGCGTTTCCCCGTTTCAACATGATGTCGTTCTGGACCACATTCGTGGCTTTTCTCGTGCTGGTCAGCGCGTTCTTCGTTGGTGGCGGGCCACCGCTCTCCGGTTGGACCGCATACGCCCCGCTCAGCGCCGTGGGGGCGGTTGCGGGGCCCGGACAAGGCGCCGGCCAGATCCTCTGGGCGACTGCCATTGGGCTCTTCTGCATTGGCCAGTTGCTAGGCTCCTTGAACTTCATCACCACCACGCTCGATCTACGCACCAAAGGTATGACCCTGATGCGCATGCCGATCAGCACCTGGGCATGGTTCATCACCAGTTGCATGGGCCTGACCGCCTTCGCGGTCTTACTGCCTGCATGCGTGCTGCTCATTCTGGATCATGTGGCCGGAACCAGCTTCTTTATTCCGTCCAATCTGGTCATCAGCGACCAACTGCAGCCTCACTCCGGCGGAGCAACCCTTCTTTGGCAGCACCTGTTCTGGTTCTTCGGACATCCCGAGGTATACATCGCGATTGTGCCTGGCATCGGTATCGTGTCCCACATTCTGATTACCAACATGCGAAGGCCGCTGCTCAGCCACAAGGTGATCATTGGTTCCCTGGGTGCCATTTCGTTTCTGAGCTACATGGTCTATGGACATCACATGTTTCTCAGCGGGATGAACCCGTTCACCGCGCTAGTGTTCTCCTTTCCCACGCTGGTGATTACCATCCCGGCTACCATCATCGTGCTGATCTGGATTGGTAGTCTTTACGGTTCGAAGTTGCGCATTAACTCAGCTTCGCTGTTCGCGCTGGGCTTTATTTCGATGTTTGTCAGCGGCGGCATAAGTGGCTTTTTCCTAGCGCAGCCTTCGATCGATATCTATCTCCACGCGACCTACTTTGTGGTGGGCCACTTCCATATGGTGATGGGCGTGGCAGCTATCTTCGGAATGTTTGCTGGAACCTACTTCTGGTTCCCGAAGATGTTTGGCCGCATGATGAACGAGACTCTGGGCAAGATCCACTTCTGGCTCACATTAGTCGGCACATATTGCATTTTCATGCCGTTCCATTACCTGGGCTTTGCGGGAAACGTCCGCCGCTACTCGGCGTTCGTGAATGATTATCTTCAGCCGCTGCTCCCGGTGCACAAGTTCATCACCATCGCCGCTCTCTGCACCGGCGCTGCCCAGCTCATCTTCTTGTACAACCTGATTTACAGCCGATTCAAAGGAGCGCCAGCGCCGCAGAATCCGTGGGAGGGAACTTCGCTGGAGTGGACAGTACCTTCGCCCCCGCCTTTTGATAACTTCGGCGGGAAGCACCCAGTCGTTTACCACGATCCATACCAGTATGGAGTTGAGAGTTCAACCGGCGATTACGTGATGCAGGATTCGCCAGAGCAGGTCAAAGCTGTCGGATAAAAAGTAAGGTCGAAGCACAGCGCAGCGATTGGGAGAGTCTGGAAGACATGGCTGCCACAGTCCACGAACCACCGAAACCCGAAACTCCGGAGGCTCCGCCGAGACTGGGTCACTCTGGAGGCGGCTGGCGGGATCTCGTTCCGACTAACGAGAACTTGCACGCAGTGGAGGACCACTCTCCAGAGCCAGCTAGCACCGGCATCTGGGTTGGGCTGGCCGCGATCACGATGTCCTTTGCTGCCTTGACCAGTGCTTTGATCGTTCGCCAAGGCGGGTCCACGGACTGGCGCCATTTTACCCTGCCTCGCATCCTCTACTTCAATACGCTGGTGCTTCTCGCCAGCAGCTCCACCCTGGAACTATCGCGCCGCCGTGCCGCCAGTTTCATCTCCGGTGTGGGGAGCGGTCTGGCAAAACCGGTGCGCTGGTTATACGCCACTCTATCCCTCGGTCTCCTTTTTCTGGCCGGTCAGTACATGGCCTGGCTGCAATTGAAGGCTGAAGGACTTTATCTGGCGACGAATCCAAGCAGCTCGTTTTTCTATATTTTGACCGCCGCACACGCGTTGCACGTGATGGGAGGCCTCGGTGGCTTGATCTACGTCATACGTAGACTCAGCAGGTCCGTATTGCGGCAGAGTACTCTGGATGCGGCTTCCTACTACTGGCATTTCATGGACATTCTTTGGCTGTATCTGCTTTGGCTCCTTTGGATGAGGCTTTAATGCCCTAAACAGGAGGCACCGTGAGCGAAGCCAATCTGACGATGGCAGGACACCCGGCAGTCTTGAGGGAGGAGTCTCCGTTTGCAATTCCTTCAAAAAAGTTGGTGATGTGGCTGTTCATCATCTCTGACTCGGTCACGTTTGCCGCGCTGCTGGTCGCCTACGGATTCTTGCGCAACGCTGCCTCAAACTGGCCGCAGCCCTTCAAGTTTTCACCCAGCATTATCAACGTCATGCTCATGACACTGATTTTGATCACCAGCAGCTTGACCATGCTGATTGGTGTCCGGGCGGCGCAGACGGGGGACAGGTCGAAGTCCTTCCGCTGGATTCTCATCACGGCGGCGGCAGGAGCTGCTTTCGCCCTCCTGCATATTCGTGAATGGCTCGGGCTGATCGATGAAGGCGTGCGGCTGTTCCAGAATCCCTGGGGATCCGGTCTGTTTGGCGCGGCTTTTTTTAGCGTCACGGGGTTGCACCTCTTGCACGTCAGCGCTGGCGTTGTCGCCCTGATCGTCGTGGGACTGCTCTACCAGCATGGCCGCTACGACTCTGATCATCTCGAAGTCTTGGGCCTCTATTGGCACTTCGTTGACATCGTTTGGATGTTCGTCGTACCGCTGGTTTATCTTCTGAGCATCGCACGCTAGCGTCCGTGTATGCGGGGGGAAAGATTCCTATGAATACAAGCGAACAACGGAGCGGTGGATTGGGCAGGGATATCATTGTCTATGTCTGTCTCCTGGCCCTCTCTGGACTGCAGTTTATTCAAGCCTATAGTAGTGGCGAGGGAAGAGGCCTAATGGCCCGCCTGCTGATCGTGGCCGGGGTCCAGGCATTGATCGCGGTCCTATTCTTCATGCGTCTCCGGTCCGAGCGGCGTAGTCTTGTCGTGTTCGTCGCTACTTTTGTGCTCTTTGTGCTGGCGACGATGCAATATGGCTGGCCTGACAGCTTCCGGCAACTGGTTGGTGTGCCATTCGCCAACGCGCCTCGTTAAGGGATGGGTGACGTGAACATGCGGAAGCTTCGGCTACTGGGCGTTACGCTGGTGGGACTGACGTCGCTTGTTGTCCCTCTGCCGGCCTTCTCTCAGAGTTGCGCGCTGTGCTATACGCAAGCTGCCTCCGCCGGCGCCCGAATGATTCAAGCGCTACGCAGCGGAATCTTAGTGCTGGTCATTCCCCCCATGCTCATGACTGTCTTGGTCGGTTTCGTGGCTTATCGCAAGCGCAATCAGTTTCGGGACGAGGAAACCACGACCGAGTCTGACTGCAACTAGCAGTAGATAAGATAATCGCCCCATGGCAATCACACAGCCGGCTACAGATCCGAGCGCGGCGGGGAGGCTCACCTGCAAAGTGCGGGACTACTACACTCTGACGAAGCCTGAGGTGAACCTGCTGATCCTGATGACCACCTCGGCAGGGTATTACCTCGGCTCGCACGGTCCACTCGGCGTGACCACGCTAATCAGCACGCTAGCAGGGACGTTACTGATCGCGAGCGGCACGGCGACTCTGAACCAATTCATGGAACGGTGCTATGACGCCCAGATGCGGCGTACAGCCGGTCGGCCCGTGGCCTCCGGGAGGCTGAGTGCCTTGGAGGCCTTCTGCTTTGGATTGTTTCTGAGCGTTGCTGGAGGCCTGTATCTTGCGCTTGCGGTCAACCGTTTGGCAGCT
>Ga0137358_10002191_pt1 | contig 10999 bp, 9 predicted proteins | sample Mad1_20_16metaG_FD_105551 | JGI IMG/M metagenome (GOLD analysis project Ga0137358, IMG submission 105551) | Vadose zone soil microbial communities from Angelo Coast Range Reserve, California, USA - Mad1_20_16 metaG | ecosystem: Environmental > Terrestrial > Soil > Vadose zone | place: USA... | reverse complement strand
TGCACCGCGATGTAAAACCGGAGAACATTCTGTTCGCCGACGACCACGCGCTGCTGGCTGATTTCGGCATCGCCCACGTGGCCTCCACGACCGCCGAGGAGTCCATCACGCTCGCGGGACTCGCGCTCGGGACTCCGGAGTACATGAGTCCCGAACAGGCAGCGGGTGAAACAGAGATCGGAGTTCCCGGCGACGTGTATGGCCTCGCCTGTGTTTTCTACGAGATGCTCGCGGGCGAGCCGCCCTTCCATGGAGCGACTGCTCGCGCGACAATGGCGAAGCAGGTCACCGAAAAGGCGCGTCCGGTCAGGACGCTGCGCCTGGATGCGCCCGTCGGTTTTGACAGGGTGCTGGAGCGGGCGTTGGCGAAGAATCCGACGAAACGTTTCGCAACTATCTCCGAATTCTGCGACGCTCTCTCCCACGCCCGGTCGGCAGCGGGTCAGCCCTCCGCCGCGACGACACGAACCATCGCCGTCCTCCCGTTCGTGAATTCCAGCCCGGATCCGGACAACGAGTACCTCAGTGACGGAATAACCGACGAGCTGATCAACGCGCTGGCGAAAGTGGAAGGGCTGCGGGTTGCATCGCGCACTTCTGTTTTCGCCCTCAAGGGAAAGGCGCAGGATGTCCGCGCGATCGGCGCGCTGCTCGAGGCATCCGAAGTCCTCGAGGGATCGGTGCGCCGCTCGGGAGAGAATCTTCGCATTACCGTGCAGCTCACGTCGACTGATGACGGACGGCTGATGTGGTCCGAGCGCTACGACCGCAGGCTGATCGATGTCTTCGCGATTCAGGATGAGATCGCGCGCACAATCGTCACGACGCTGCGCTCGATTTCGTTTGCGGACATGGCGCCCGCTCCAGCGAATCGGCACACCGAAAACGTGGCGGCTTACGGGTTGTACCTTCGCGGCCGCTACGCCTGGAACAAGCGCACGTCCGAGGGAGTCTTCGAAGGCATCAGGTACTTCGAGGAAGCGATCGCGCTCGATCCCACGTACGCGTTGGCTTACACCGGCCTCGCGGACTCGTATTCCCTGCACATCGATTACCGGAACGTCCCGGTACACGAAGGCCATCAGAAGGCAAAGTTCTATGCCCGGAAAGCGATCGAGCTGGATGAGACGCTGGCGGAAGCGCATGCGTCGCTGGCATGGAGCCTCTTCATCTACGATTGGCGCTGGGATGAGGCGGCGAAGGAATTCGCTCGAGCGATCGAGCTGGATCCACGGTACGCGCCCGCGCACCAGTGGTACGCCTTTATGCTCGCGTCGCAGGGAAAGTTCGACGAGGCGCTGCTCGAAGCGCACATGGCGCAGGAAAATGATCCCTCTTCGGTGTCAGTGAGGCGGAGTCTCGGTTATACCTATCTCTACGCGCGCAAATACGACCAGGCGCGCTATCACCTCGATCGTGCCATCGCAATGAATCCGACCGCCGAAGAGAGTTTTCGGATCCTGGGATTGATTCTCACGCTCCAGAAGCAATTTCCCGCGGCCGAGCGTGTGTTGCGGGAGGCGCTGGCGCTGGCGCCGGAGTATGGAACGATGACGAAGGCGACACTTGGATACTCGCTCGCGGCCGCCGGCGATCCTGCCTATGCGAAGCAGGTAGCCGAGGACCTTGAGGAAAAGATGAAGCGCGAGTACGTCTCTCCCGTCGAACAAGCGATCGTCCGGATCGCCCTCGGCGACAAGGAAAGGGCGCTCGATTGGACCGAGCGGGCGATCGAAGAGCGGCGCGGGTGGGCTGCATACCTGCGCGTGCATCCGATCGCTGATCCGCTGCGCGGCGAGCCGAGGTTCAATGCGCTTGTGAAGAAGATGAATTACGACGCGTCCGCCGGACTCGCCATCACGGGCACTTGATCTACCGGGCGCTCGCAGATCTAGTACTTGTCGTTCACCTCACATTTGTCCTTTTCGTGGTGCTGGGAGGATTGCTGGTGCTCAGGTGGCCGCGCGCGGCGTGGCTTCACGTTCCCGCGGCGATCTGGGGAGTTCTAATCGAGTACACGGGCTGGATCTGCCCGCTCACTCCACTCGAGAATTCATTTAGAACGCGCGGCGGCGAGATGGGGTACAGCGGCGGGTTCATCGAGCACTACATTCAGCCGTTGCTCTATCCAGCCGGGCTCACCCGGTCGACGCAATTAGTGCTGGGGAGCCTGGTTCTGGTTCTCAATCTCACCGCCTACGGCATCGTTGTGTCGAGGATGAGGCGCCGTGAATTACTCGGAAGCGACAAATGAGATTGAGCAAATCATTGTTGCCCGTCGTATCGGAGACGCTCGTCCTCGGGGCTGACACTCCTCGAATCAACCCGCCTCAGAGGTCGAACTTTACCACTTCATCATATCTGGCCGGACCGCCTCCCAGTTGACTGCGGTAGAGAATCAGTGCTTGGACGGCCATTTCGATGTCGAAGTGATGCTTTTGCCCCAGGAGCGTCGAGATCGCCCGCGGAGGGTCTATCCGGGCGAGCGTCAGATGCGGCTTGAAGGACCTTGCTTCCGGCGCGAACCCGGCGCGGCGCGCGGCGTCCTCGGCGACGTCGGCGAGCTCAGACATTCTTTCGCCGCCTCGTGTTACGCCGAGCCACAGGATGCGGGCGCTACGCGCGGTGGGAAACGCGCCAAGTTCGCCGAACCGCACATTGAATCTCGAACCGAGCTTCGCGTCCGAAAGTCGCGCGATGATCGCGTCTCTCGCTTCTCGCGCAGTCGGTCCAAGAAACCGGAGTGTGAAGTGCCATTTGTCGGGTGCGACCAGCTTCCCCGGGAGATTCTTCGGCAAAGTCCGGGCGATCGCCGCGCGTGCGTCAGCGGTGGTGGGAACTCCGATGAAGAGCCGCTCGGTGCGTGCTCTCTCCGCCTGACTCACGCGTATGCTATAGGATGTACCGCCTCAGATCTTCGTCGTCGGCGATCGTCTTGAGACGGCTCTGCACCAGCTCCTGATCGACACGCACCGCCTTGGCGCCGCTCTCGGGAAGGCCGAACAGCACGTCTTCCAGCAGCGTCGTCATCACCGTGTGGAGTCTCCGCGCGCCAATGTTCTCCATCCGGTCGTTCACGTGCGCGGCGATCTTCGCTATCTCGGCGATGCCATCCGCCGTGAACTCGAGCTTCGCGCCCTCGGCTTCGACGAGCGCCGAGTACTGCTTGGTGAGCGCGTTCTCGGGCTCGGTCATGATGCGGACGAAATCCGCCTCCGTGAGAGACTGGAGCTCGACGCGAATCGGAAATCGTCCCTGCAGCTCCGGTATGAGATCGCTCGGCTTGGCCACGTGGAACGCACCGGCCGCGATGAAGAGAACGTGATCCGTCTTCACCAGCCCGTGCTTGGTTTGCACGTTCGATCCTTCGACGATTGGAAGGAGATCGCGCTGCACTCCCTCGCGTGAGACATCGGGTCCGCCGACGTTCGCGCCCCGCTGGCCGGCAATCTTGTCAATCTCGTCGAGGAAGATGATGCCCATCGTCTGTACCCTATCGAGCGCATCGGCGGTCACGTCTTCCTTGTTGATCAGCTTCTCCTGCTCCTCGCTGAGCAGGATGCGTCGCGCTTCCGAGACCTTGACCGTGCGCTTCTTTTTTCGCTTCGGCAGCATGTCCTGGAGCATGTCGGAGAGATTGTCCATGCCTTCCGGCGCGCCCTGCGGGACCATCATGTCGAACATTACCGGCGCCTGTTGCGTCACCTCGATCTCGATCTCGCGTTCGTCCAGCTGTCCGTCGACCAGCAGCTGCTTGAGCTTTTCGCGCGTTCTCTTGTAGCGCACCTCGGATGCGTCGGTTTCGTGCGAGACCGACCCGGCTGGCGAGACGACGAAGAGATGCGCCCCGCCGCCCGCGGCAGCTGTTGGACTGGGCGCCGATTGTTTGATGTCGGGCGGCGTCGGCAGAAGGAGATCGAGAAGCCGGTCCTCTACTTTCTGTTTCGCCACCGCCTGGACCTCTGTCTCGCGCTCGCCGCGCACCATGTTGATCGCGCTCTCGACAAGGTCACGCACCATCGATTCGACGTCGCGTCCAACGTAGCCCACTTCGGTGAATTTGGACGCTTCGACTTTGACGAACGGCGCGCCAGCTAGACGCGCGAGCCTGCGCGCGATCTCGGTCTTTCCCACGCCGGTCGGCCCGACGAGGATGATGTTGTTGGGCGAGATCTCTTCGCGAATCGCGTCCGGTGCGCGCTGCCTGCGCCAGCGGTTTCTCAGCGCGATCGCGACCGCCTTCTTCGCGTCCGCCTGACCGACGATGTAGCGATCCAGCTCCTCAACGATTTGTCTCGGCGTGAGCCCGGCCAGGCGTTCCAGCGTCTGCTGCGTGCGCGGCGACGACATCAGCTTGCCTCGAGGACGGTGATGTTCGCGTTGGTGTAGACGCAGATCTCGGCCGCGATCTCGAGCCCTTTTTGCACGATGTCGCGCGCGGAGAAATCCGTATTCTCGACGAGCGCGCGGGCAGCCGCGAGCGCGTAGGAGCCTCCCGATCCGATCGCGAGAATGCCGTCGTCGGGTTCGATGATGTCACCCGTTCCCGAGATGATGAAGCTGTGCTCCCGGTCGGTGACCGCGAGCAGCGCCTCGAGACGCCGCAACACGCGGTCGCTCCGCCAATCCTTGGCGAGCTCCACCGCCGCGCGCGGCAGGTTGCCGGGATGGCGCTCTAGCTTCTCCTCGAATTTCTCGAATAGCGTGAACGCGTCCGCCGCGGCACCCGCGAATCCCGCGAGAAGCTTCCCGCCGTGAAGCGTGCGGACTTTCTGCGCGTTCGACTTCATTACCGTCTGACCAACTGTGACTTGCCCGTCGCCTCCGAGTGCGACCTTGCCATCGCGGCGCACCGCGAGGATGGTGGTCGACCGCACTCGCTCAAGCTCGCTTTCCTTCATCGCTTCAAAATAACAGCGTTAGGGCGCGCTGGGCGCGCCTACGGATGGCCTCCGACCGCGCCCCCTTCTTGCAATTCAAATGAACATGAAGCTGGAACAATTGCCCATCCTCCTCGGCATATTAGTCGCCCTCGGCGGACTCTCGATCCTGCTCGATGCATGGCAGGCGGGCGGAGTGGCCCCACTGCGAGAGCGGCGCCGGCGCGCCCGCGCGGTGCCGCACAAAGCCGGTCAATCGCTCGTCGCTCTCGGAACGCTTTGCATGGCAGCCGCCCTGATCGGGCGAGACACCTGGCGGTGGGGGACGATCTCCGTGCTCGCCGGAATCCTGCTGCTCCTGATCGGCGCGTTCATGAACCGCGCGTACTTGAGGGAAGTCCTGTTGTTCCGCGGCGCGGCACGGCGCGGCGTGGGCGAAAAGTATTCCCGACTCAACCAGACTCCTTCCAAGGGCACGCGGATCAGGTAGGCCATGAAGGCTCTCCAGCGATCAGTTGCAGAGCTTTCAGCTCCCGCTTCAGTTCTGTGGATGCCGGATCGCGTTGCGATCTGAAAGCCGCGGGCCTACGTCCCGCCGTACCACTCGTAGCCCTGATCGCTCCAGTATCCGCCGTTCATCTTCGGCATAAACACGATCTTCGTCAGGTACTTCGTGTTCTTGTAGCCGAGCTTGACGGGTGAATAGACGCGCGCCGGTGCGCCGTGCGCCGGCTCCAACGCCTTTCCATCGAGACCGTAGGCGACGACCGTCTGCTTATGCATCGCGCTCTCGATGTCCCAGCTCTCGTGGTAATTGTCGTCGAACGACTGGAAGTCGACGTACCGCGCCTGGGGATCGACGCGCACGAGGCGAGCCAGCTCCGTGAAGGGAACGCCGGTCCATGTTTCGACCGCTGTCCATCCCTCGACGCAATAATGATTGACGCGGTTGGAGACCTGCGGAAGCTTTTGCAGATCCTCGAGCGCAAGTCGCACTGGATTTCCGACGAGGCCGCTTACTTCGAGTGCCCACTTCCCGCCCACACTCTCGTCCCACACCGGTACCGTCGGCGCGATGAAGTAGCTTGGCAGCTTGTTGCCGGCCTCGTGCGCGCCCGCCTCCACAACATCCATCGCGGTATGGCGGAAAAGCTTTCGTTCCACTACGAGATTCTTTCGCTCGGCATACTTCAGCAGCTTATCCGCCGCCTTGGGCCCACGCGAGTTGCATGCAGCAAGAAACGCAGCCGATACGAGCCCGCTTCCCCGAACGAGAAAGTCGCGACGGTCGATTCCGTTGATCGAAACGAAGTTGCGCCGATCCCTGCTCATGTCGCCTCCGGTGGAGGCGCCGCCGGCGTCGCCGGAGCCCGCTTCGGGAAAAGATGGTAGAAAGGCCGCGCGTTCCGCGCCTCGGGAGAGAGCGACGGGTCGTAGTTTCCCGTGATCATCGACGTCAGCGAGTACGGATCGACGGCGAACACCATGAAAACGTGAATGACACTAAGGATGACGATCGCGAGCATCGCGATGAAGTGCCAGTAACGCGCCCACACGTACCCGCCGAACATTGCGGTCAGCCACGAGAGCTGCACAGGTTTCCAGATCGCGATGCCGGTCACCACGGCCAGCGCTCCAAACACCGGCAACAGGAAATACGCCGTCTTCTGCAGTGCGTTGTGCTTCCCCTGGTGCGGATGATCCTTGCGCTTGAACGTGTAGAACTTGACCATCTGCCAGCTATCGCGAATGTCACCCTTGCGGGGAACGAGATCGCGCCATTCGCCGTGGAGATAGATGAAGGTGAGGTAGATGAGTCCGTTGACGACTAGCACCCACATCATCGCGAAGTGCCAGTGGCGAGCGCCCCCCAGCCAGCCGCCGAATGTCAGCCACGCCGGAATCGGCTTGTGCTCGAATGGATAACAGCAGAACATCTCGCCCTTCCGCGCGAACGCTGGATACGCATTGAAGATGCGAAGCCCGCTGCCGACCATGATGACAATGGCGACGAAATTCACCCAGTGCGTGACGCGGACGATCCAGTGATGACGCTTTCTATTCAAGGACAATTGTCGAGTTGGTATCGCTTTTTTGACGAAAATGCTGTAGGACAGGGTCCGGGTTGCCGTCCGTGTCCAGTGGATAGATTGCGTTTGTGCGCTCTTCATTGCAACCAGGACGATCAACGCTCTTTGACCCCGGAGGTTAGTCGAAGGTCCGCCAATCAGCCCCCAGTCGAGCGCTACCGGCGGCAAAAAGCCTGACCCTTACCTGGAAAGCGAGGATCAGGCTGATCGCCTGCGAGGTCGCTACGGAATTCGCGCCGTGGCAACCCTCAAATTGTCCACCCACATCGACTGGTCTACAGGAGAGCCATCACCGATGTATGGGGCAATCAGGAACTGGTTGAACTTCAGCGTAGGATGGGCACCCGTACGATACAGAATGTCGTGACGGTCGATGATCAGCGTTCCGTTAAACCAGCGACGGGAAAAACGTGCGGAACGCGGAGAGATGTATCACAACCGGCAACGCCGTAGGGACGGCGCGCATCTATGTACGTCAGGCGAAACGATCGTGTCGCCATTGTGGGTAGCGTTGAGTTTTCAGTGAAGCAGTCGCGCCGTGTTGCGCGCGCATCGAACACCAGAGCCATTATCGTGCCCACCCGCCGAAACAGGAAACCATTATGAAGCTCAGGCGCGAGGGTGGGCCTTCTGATAGACCTGCTTCAGCCGCTCGATGCTGGTATGGGTATAAATCTGGGTTGTCGAGATCGACGCATGGCCGAGCAGCTCCTGAACCGCGCGGAGATCCGCGCCGGCGTCCAGCAGATGAGTGGCGAATGTATGGCGAAGCGAGTGCGTGGAAAGTCCCGAGTTCTCGTCGATTTTGTCGAGAAATCCTTTCACGGCGTTCTGAATCGCGCGCACCGAGATGCGCTTGCCACGATTGCTGAGAAAGAAAGCGGTACGGTCTCCTGCGGAACCAATCATTCGTAACAACTCGTCACGCTTCGACTCGTAGTTTCTGAGCGCGAGCTGCGCGTGGTCCCCGATCGGGATGATTCTCTCCTTTCTTCCCTTGCCCCGCACTTTCACCTGCTGTGAAAGCAGATCGATATCCGTCCGATTGATTCCGCGCAGCTCCGAGAGCCGCATTCCGGTCGAGTAGAACAGCTCCAGAATCGCAGAATTGCGGACGTTGCCAAAGCCTCCTTCCTGTGCCTTGAGCTCGGCCGACCGGAACAGCAGCTCGATCTGCGCACGATCCAGGTAGCCGGGAAGATATTTGTCCTGCTTCGGTGTGTTGACGCCGCGGGCCGGATTGGCTTCCACTTGCTCGTTGCGATGCAGGTACTTGTAGAAGCTTCTGACGGCCGAGAGGTTTCGTGCGATCGATCTCTTATTGAGCTTCTTCCGCGTCAGATGCGCCAGAAACCCGCGGATCGTGAGCCGGTCCAGGCCCTGCCACGACCATCCCTCCGCTCCGTAGTGGCGCCCGAGAAACGACACGAATTCCTCGAGATCGCGCCGGTACGCGACGAGCGTGTTGGGGGAGACATCGCGTTCCTTTTCCAGGTGGATCAGAAATTCTTCGACCGCCTGCGGCTCACTCATATCCTGGCCGACAGCGCGCTGTGAATGTTGTTGGCTTCGATCCACGCTTGCATGTCGCCGAGCGCCCGCGCGGAGAACAACTCCCGTTTCCGCTTTTTGTCACGGATTTGCTCCGGCAGCTCGTCGAGGAGGCCGAAATTCGCGTTCATCGGCTGGAAGTGCTTCGGATCCGCCTCGTTCATATAGCGATAGAGCGCGCCGATCATCGTCGTCGGCGGCGGAATCACTGGATCGTCACCGGAAAGAATGCGCGCCAGGTTGATTCCTGCCAGCAGTCCTGTCGCGGAGCTCTCGGTGTAGCCTTCGACGCCGGTGATCTGGCCAGCGAACAGCGCGGCAGGCTCGTCCCGAACGGCCAGATGCGCGCTCAGCGCCGCGGGAGAGTTGAGGTACGAGTTGCGGTGAATCGATCCGTAGCGGAGGAACTCCGCGTTCGCGAGGCCTGGAATCATTTTGAGAACGCGCTGCTGCTCGGGGATGCGGAGCCGCGTCTGAAAGCCGACCAGGTTCCACATGCGGCCTGCACGGTCCTCCTGACGAAGCTGCACTACGGCGTACGCCTCACGGCCGGTGCGCGGATCGCTTAGTCCGACCGGCTTGAGTGGACCGAAGCGCATCGTGTCGCGGCCGCGCTGCGCCATCACCTCGACCGGCATGCATCCCTCGAAGTACGGGACTTCGTCGAACTCGTGTCCGTGATACTGATCCGCGGCAACAAGTGCATCGAGGAATACATCATACTGCTCACTTGTCATCGGGCAATTGATGTATGCGCCGTCACGACCGGCGCCGTCCATCGTCTCCTTGCCGTAACGCGAGCCGCGAAAAACGAGCGAGTCGTCGATCGAGTCACGCGCAATGATTGGCGCCATCGCGTCGTAAAAAGCCAGGGCCCCGACACCCAGACGCGCCCGAATCGCCTCCGCGAGCTTGTCGGAAGTGAGCGGACCCGTCGCGATCACACAGGGAGCAGTAATAGTCGTCACTTCCTCGCGGGCGACATTGATCCGGTCGTCAGACGTGATGCGCGCGGTTACCGTGGCCGCGAACACGTCACGATCGACAGCCAGCGCGCTGCCGGCGGCGACTCGCGCGGCGTCGGCGGCGTCAAGAATGAGCGAGCCGAGCAGGCGCATCTCCGCCTTGAGCAAGCCGTGGGCGTTTGTGAGCTCAGTGCTCTTGAACGTGTTGGAGCAAACCAGCTCGGCGAGCCTGTCGGTCTTGTGGGCAGGCGTCGTGGTGACCGGACGCATTTCGTGCAGTGATACCTCGAATCCGCGCGTGGCGAGCTGCCAGGCCGCCTCCGAGCCGGCGAGGCCGCCTCCAACCACCGTGACTCGCTGGGTCACACCGCCACGGCTTCAGGAGGCGAAGGTGCGACATCCCACTCGTTCGCGCATTTGATGCACCGCCGGTATTCGCCGCGCGCTTTAGTGAACTTCGACTCCGCGCCGACGTAGCCGCACTCGGGGCACGTCTCCGCCACCGGCTTGTCCCATACCACGAAATCGCACTTAGGGTAGTTGGAGCAGCCGTAGAAAGCCTTGCCGCGCTTCTTTGATCTTCGCACCGCGATGTCGCCGCCGTCTTTCGGACATTTCACGCCGGTCGGCATCGACCGTGTGCCGCGGCACTTCGGGAACGTGCTGCAGCCGAGGAATTCCCCGGAGCGTCCGTGGCGAATGACCATCGGGCTGCCACACTCGTGGCAGATCTCGTCAGTCGGCTGCGCTGCCTTGCGATCGCCGCGCAGAGGCCTCGTGAACTTGCAATCCTTCGGATGGTTCTCGCACGCCAGGAATGGTCCGAAGAATCCCCCACGGGGAACGAGTTTCCCGCCGCAGGTGGGACATCTCTCGGTCTCGAGCATCGACAAATCGTGCGCTTCGCCGATGAGGGACTCGATGTCGGCGCTCTTGACCGATTCCGCGAATGGCCCGTAGAAATCCTTGAGCATCTTCCGCCAGTTCACATCCCCATCCTCGATCTTGTCGAGATCGGTTTCCATATGGGATGTGAATCTGACGTTGAACACGTCAGGAAAGCTCTTCACCATCACCCGCTCGACCTGTTCGCCGAGGAAGGTGGGGAAAAAGCGGCGCTGCTCGAGCTGGGCGTAGCGGCGATCGACGAGGGTCGAGACGATCGATGCGTACGTCGACGGACGACCGATACCGAGACGCTCCAGCTCCTTGACGAGACTCGCTTCGGAGTACCGTGGCGGCGGCTCGGTGAAGTGCTGCGAGGGCGTGATCGCCTTGACCGGGATATCCTCGCCCTTTTGCACCACGGGCAGTCCCTGCTCTTCCTCGAGCGCTTTCCCTTCCTCGGCCTCGCGCGATTCCTTGTAGAGACGCTGGTACCCGTCGAACTTGACGACGCTGCCAGTCGCTCTGAACAGGAACCGGTCGAAATCGAAGTCGACCGTGGTCGTATCGAAGATCGCTGGCGTCATCTGCGACGCCATGAAGCGCTGCCAGATCAGCTCGTAGAGCC
>Ga0137358_10002190_pt1 | contig 11001 bp, 8 predicted proteins | sample Mad1_20_16metaG_FD_105551 | JGI IMG/M metagenome (GOLD analysis project Ga0137358, IMG submission 105551) | Vadose zone soil microbial communities from Angelo Coast Range Reserve, California, USA - Mad1_20_16 metaG | ecosystem: Environmental > Terrestrial > Soil > Vadose zone | place: USA... | reverse complement strand
GCCGACGAATGCGGTGGCCGCGAGCGCGGGGCTCCCGCGCCGCCCGCGCGCGAGCGCCGTGAAGGCGAGCACGACGGGGATGACGGCCGGGAACATCATGGCCGCCATCATGACCGTCCACATGAGGACGAAGGACGCCAGGCCCAGGCGGTGGCATTCGGGCATCGCGGCCATGGCCACGGTCCAGGCCCACGCGAGCCCGGCGAGGATGAGGAGGCTCGCGACGATGAAGAGCTGCGCGCCGGGATCGGTGCCGGCGAGCGCGCCGGAACGGGAGCGCGAGTCGGACACGAGATCGCCGTCTAGCACGGGCCGCCCGCGGCGGTCCATGACCGCGCGGCGACGGTGCTACGTCGTGCGAGGCCCGTTCCCCTTGACGAGCGCGGGACTCGGACGGAATGTTCCCCTCCCTGGAAGGAGGTACATCATGAAGCGATGGATGGTGCTCGGGCTGATGATGATGCTCGCGGGGCCGGCGCTCGCCGACCCGACCGCGGATGCGCGCGGGGTCGAGGAGGCGTTCGCGCGCGCCTGCGGTGCCGGCGACCTGAAGGGCGTGATGGCGCTCTACGCCGACGACGCGATCGCGGTGTGGCCGGGCCAGGGCGCCGAGGCGAAGGGAAAGGCGGACATCGAGAAGATGGCGGCGGCCCTGTGCAAGGAGCCCGGCGGCGCGCAGTTCGCGCTCAAGTCGCTCGAGGCGCTGCCGCTCGGGGACGCGCACATCGTGACCGTCGCCCACTGGGAGAGCACGCTGGCGGGTCCGGCCCGCCGGCGCCTCACCACCCAGGTGCGCTCGACCGAGGTGCTGGTGAAGAAGGACGGCGCATGGCGCTACCTCGTCGATCACGCCTCGATCGGCCAGCCGCGCCCGCGCCAGGCGGCCGCGGCGCGCCGCGAGCGACGCATGCGATAGCCGGCGTCGCCGCGGTGCGCTCTCGCGGGCCGCGACGCACTTGACAGAAAACTGCGGGCCTCTGGCGTGATGCTGTCCTTGCCCGACGCCGATCTGGTCCGCCGGGACCCCGCTCTGATCGAACACCCCTGACCCACCAGGGGATGGAGGGCCAGGTCAAAAAAGGAAAGCGTTGCGGAGGTCGTTCGCCTTGCGGTCGCGCTCCGCGAGGGGTCTGAGGCCATGGCGCACCTCGATGAAGCGCAAGATGGAGGTCGTGTCGTAGGTCGTATGGTCGACGAAGCCCTTCTTTGCGAAGGGCGAGACGATGATCGCCGGCACGCGGGTTCCGGGTCCCCAGCGATCCACGACGGGCGGCGCCACGTGGTCCCAAAAGCCGCCGTTCTCATCCCACGTGACGATGATGGCGGAGTCGGCCCACAGCGGGCTCGCCTCGATCCTGCGCAATATGGCTGCCACATGGCGGTCCCCAGATGCGATGTCCGCGTGCCCGGGATGCTCGTCGAGGAGGTCGTTCGGCTTGTAGAACGAGACGCTCGGGAGGGTCCCGTGCTCGATGGCAGCGAGGAACTCGCTCCCGTCCCGAAGATGTTGCCTGCGTGCGTCGGTGTCATCGCCGTACCGCGCGAAGTAGGCGAACGGCTGATGGTCGTACCTGAAGACCGGCGGCTTCACCGTGCCCGCGAGCGCGGCATCCCATCCGTCCGCGAACCAGGCCCATTTGATGCCCTTCTCGGACAGGCGGTCTCCTATGGTCGGCATTGTCTGCGGGGGCAGTAGCGCCCGGGGGTCGGCTCCCGGTGTGTGGGGAGACTGGCGCGGCTCGATGTCGTTCACCGCCTCGCCGCGCGGCGTGATCGCTCCGTCACGGAGCATGTTCCCCCAGGCGTCTTCCTCGGCGACGAGGTTGCCCGGTGCATCGTCGTACCGCGGCGTGCAGGCACAGACGAGCCAGAAGTGGTTCAGGAACGAGCCGCCGAAGGCGGCGTGAAAGAAATTGTCAGCCAGCACGTACCGCGATGCATGGCGCCAGAGGCGCATCGTGTGCCCATCGTAGTAGCCCATCGTGAGGCCGCCCGCGTTCGAGACAGCCGCGAACCGGTCCATCCTGCCGTCGTCGATCTGCTCCTGCTCCTGGTAGAAGCGGTGGACGAGATCACCCGTCTTCGCAGCGAGGGGCAGGCGAATCTCGAAGGGGCCGTTGGGGATGTGCTCGGGGAAGCGAAGATCCGGCGTCGGTTTGTCACCGTTCCCCACCTTCATGACGGGCGGGAGGAACTCGTACGGCAGGCCATGGGGATCGCGTTGCGTCGCGGCCGAGCCGGCGGCGCCGATCCCATTGGCGCCGGGGAAGAGGCCGAAGAGATTGTCGAAGCTCCGGTTCTCCAGGTAGATGACGATGATGTGGTTGATCTTCTGGAACGCGGGAGGCGGTGCGGGAGGCGTGGTCTGACGGCCGAACCGTGGGCACCCGTCCACAACCAGCGCCAACGCGGCCAGAGCCACGAGGAGAAGGCCGTGGTCTCGGAGCCTCGCGAGCGCCCTGGACCACGCCGTGACGAGACTATTGCGTCGCGGCATCGGCCTCCCTGTTCGCGTGGCGGGCTCATCACGATCACGTCCGCTCGCTACGCGGCAGGCGTATTGCGGCAAGGTACTCACGGCCCACGACCGCCTGCTGCCCGAGCGATCTAGCCGATAGGTCGGGCGGGCGCCCCGAAGGGGACGGCCTCGGCCCGCGCCAGGATCGCTGCGGTCTGTTCGGGCCAACCCGGCGCGTGGTAGCGGAACGGGTCGCGGAGCATGAGGAGGAGCCCGATCGCGACGTAGAGGCCGACGCGCTCGGGAGCGGGCCGACCCGTGGCGGCCTGGTAGCCGTCGAGGAAGGCTCGGGTGAGGTCCGCGACGTGCCGAGCCGGGAGACCGTCCCGCACAGCGGCACGCTCGACGTGAGCGATGAACCGCCCCAGATCGAACGCGGGATCGCCGCGCGCCGCCTGGTCGAGGTCGATGATGCCCACCCGGCCGCCGTCCAACAGGACCTGCTTGGCATAGAAGTCGCCGTGGATCGGATGCTCTGCCGTAGGGGCGTCTCGGAGGCGGGTGGCGAGCCGGTGCGCGAGAAGCGCGGCCCGTTCGGCCAGCGGTGGAAATGTGTGCGCAAGCTCCTCCGCCCGGGCGCACAACTGCCGCGCCTCCTCCGCGCGCGCCAGGCGCGGCAGGCCATCCGCGGGCTGGGCGTGGAGGGCGGCGAGCGCCGTGCCGGCCAGCGCGGCCGCGTCGCGGGGGGGCTCACCACCCGTCCGCCCGCGCTGGACGACGAGGTCGCTCAGGCGCTCGCCCGCCAGCCACTCGAAGGCGAGCACCCGGTGCTCGTCCGAGCACCCCAGCACGCGGGGAATTCTGAGCGGCCCGCGCGAGCCCAGCGCGCCGGCGGTCGCGACGGTCGCCGCGTAGTCCTTCGCGGCGCAGACCTTCAGCACGAGCGGGCCGTCGGGGCCGAGGAGGCGCCCGACGTACCGGCGCTGGGGCTTGTACGCGAGGGTCCCCACCGGGCCGGCCCGGAGGTCGGGACGGCCGGGCAGGAGGTCGCGGAGCAGTCGCGTCCGAGCGTCCGCCTCGAACAGGTGGCCGAGCGTGCCGAGCGTGAGGTCGTCGGGGAAGAGCGCGACCGTGACGGCCTCGTCGGCCAGGGAGACCCGCCGGTGCCCGTCCCCCGGCGCGTGGCCCGCCGCCGGGTGCTTGCGCTCCCAGCGCTCGCGCCGCTGGGCCACGGCGTAGAGGTCGAGCGTGCCCCGGAGAGCCCGGGGGTCCGATGGCTCGGGCGCTCGCTCGCTGCGTGGGAGCCGGTAGCCGACGATGCATTCGCGGCCCGGCTTGTAGTGGACGTAGCCGACCTGGACGGCTTCGATGCCGAGCTCCGACCGTGCCGCGCGGAGCGCGGCGACGAAGCGGGCGGGGTCGAGCACGGTGCCCAACCCCGGCAGAGCAGGGTCCCGGCGGGCCAGATCGGCGGCGGGCGAGGACAGCATCACGCCTCAGTGACGACGCACGGGCCGTCGGCGCGAACCGGTTCTCACCTGCTCTTCACTTTCTCCCCCGTTTTTTCACTCGTATCGCAATGCCGCGATCGGATCCAGACGCGCGGCCTTTCGGGCCGGATAGAAACCGAAGAACACGCCCACCACTCCCGAGAAAAGAAAGGATCCAAGCACGGCCGGCGCGGAGAGCAGCGTCGGCCATGCTGCAAAGTAAGCAACGGCTCGCGCGCCGCTGATTCCCAGGACGGCGCCCGCGAGCCCGCCGACCATGCTCAAGGTGACCGCCTCGACGAGGAACTGATACAGGATGTGGAAATTCTTGGCGCCGACGGCCATGCGAATTCCGATCTCGCGCGTCCGTTCCGTCACCGACACGAGCAGGATGTTCATGATCCCTATTCCACCCACGAGGAGCGAAATCGACGCGACCGCGAGCAACAACATGGTCATCACTCGACTGGCGCCCTGCGAGGCTCTCGCGATCTCGTTCAAGTTCTTCACGGTGAAATCATCGTTCCTGCCCGGTCGAATGCGATGCCGCCGGTGGAGCAGGGACGTGATCTCCCCCGTCGCTCTCTGCACGTCGTCCGCCGAGGCCGCCGACACGTAGATCGAGTCGACGATCCCGAGAAATTCGGTCCCGAGGACTCTCCGCTCGGCCGTCGAGAACGGGATCAAGATCACGTCGTCCTGATCTTGGCCCCAGCTGCTCTGGCCCTTGACTTCCAGGACACCGACTACGCGGAAAGGAACGTGCTTGATGCGGATGTGGGCACCGATCGGATCCTGGCCGAGTCCGAAGAGATTGTCGACGACGGTCTGCCCCAGGACGGCAACGGTGCTGGTGGTCTCCAAGTCCCGCTGCGTGAAGAAAGTCCCCGCCACCGTCGGCCACTCGCGCACCCTCTGGTAGGACGGCGTGGTCCCCTGCACCACCGTGGACCAGTTCTGGTCACCATAGATGACCTGAACCAGCTTACGGCGAAAATACGCTACACCGGTGACGCTCGGGCACTCCTTCTGAATCGCGACGGCGTCGCTGGTCCGCAGCGTGGAGATCCCTCCCGAGCTGGAGCGAACACCACTCGTCGTCGTGGCGCCGGGGACCACGACGAGCAGGTTCTTCCCGAGACTCCGGATCTCCGCCTGGACGGCGGCGGCCGCGCCCTCGCCGATGCTGACCATCGTGATCACGGCGGCCACGCCGATGATGATCCCGAGCATCGTCAACGCCGAGCGCAGCTTGTTGCGCCGCAGCGCGCGCAGCGCGGTCATCAAGGTCATTCGGAAGAGCTTCACTGAGCCCCTCCCCTCAAGAGGCGGATGGACGGGCTCCGGCCGGCGTGACCCGGCGCGTTGGCATCGTCGGAAACGATCTGGCCGTCTCGGAAGACGATGACGCGCCTGGCGAAGCGCGCGATGCTCTCCTCGTGCGTGACCAGCACGACGGTGATGGCGTGCTCGTGGTTGAGCCTTTCGAAGATATCCAGGATCTCCATGCTGGTGGGCGTATCGAGGTTGCCGGTCGGCTCGTCGGCCAGCAGCAACGATGGTCGATTGACCAGGGCGCGGGCAATGGCGACCCGCTGCTGTTGGCCGCCGGACAGCTGGTTGGGATGGTGATCTTCGCGACCGCCGAGCCCGACGGCGGCCAGCGCCTCCTGGGCCCGTCGGCGTTGCTCTCGTTGCGGCAGGTCGCCGTAGACGAGAGGGAGCTCGACGTTCTCGATCGCGCTCGTACGCGACAGGAGATTGAAATTCTGGAAGACGAACCCGACTTCTCGGTTGCGGATCGTGGCGCGCTCATCCGGCGAAAGGCTGGCGACGTCGATGCCGCGCAGCCGATACGTACCGCTGGTCGGCCGGTCGAGACAGCCGAGGATGTTCATCAAGGTCGACTTGCCCGAGCCCGAGGCCCCCATGACCGCGACGAACTCACCCGCGCCGATCTCGAGGGACACGCCGCGGAGCGCATGCACTTCCGCCTCACCCATCGGGTAGACCTTCGAGAGCTCCCGGATGGCGATCAGCGGCTCGACCATCAGTGTCGCATCCCCGCGAAGCTCGGTGGCGGCTCCGCACGGTCGGATGTCCCCGAACGAAGGGCGACCGCGACCGGGTCCCCCGCGTGCAGGTCGCCCGAGACCAGCTCGGCGTAACGGTCATTCTGGATCCCCGTCTTGACCCGGACTTCCTGTGCAGCGCCCCCGCTCTTGACGACCCACACCGTCTGCGGGCCCTGTCGCGCCGGGGCCGCCTCGGGGTCGACCGCGGGTTTCCCGCGCGGTTTGAAGCTCAGGGCGCGAATGGGAAGCCTGAGCGCGGTGTCGCGCTTCGCCGTGGTAATGGTCACCGTCGCCGTCATGCCCGGCAGCAGCGCCAGGTCCGGGTTATCCACGCCAATGACGACGTCATAGGTGACCACGTTCTGGACGGTGATGGGAGCCTTGCGGATCTGGACGACGGTACCTTGAAAGTCCTTACCGGGATAGGCATCGACGGTGAAGGACGCTGCCTGGTCCACCTTCACCGAGCCGACATCTGACTCGCTCACGTTGGCATCGACCTGCATCTTGGTCAGATCCTCGGCGATCAGGAACAGCGTTGGCGTTTGAAAGGTGGCGGCGACGGTCTGGCCGACGTTGACGTTGCGTGAGACCACGACCCCGTCGACGGGCGACCTGATGTCGGTGTACGCGAGGTTCACGCGCGCCTCGTCGAGCGACGCCTCGGCTTGCTCCAGCGCTGCTTGGTCGAGCTCCATCTGCGCCACGGCCTGATCGTAATCGCTCTTCGCCGTGTCCAGGTCGCTGTGCGCGATCAGGTTCTTCGCCAAGAGTGTCCCATTCCGTTCCAGAGTGATCTTCTTCAATTGCCGGTCCGCTCGGTCCTTCTCCACGTGCGCCCGCGCATTGCGAACATTGGCCTCGGCTTCCCGCACCTTCATCTGGAAAGGCGCGGGATCGATCTTCGCTACGCGCTGGTCCCTCGTAACGGGCGAATTGAAGTCGACATCGAGGCCCTGGATCGGACCGGACACATACGTCCCGACCTGAACGATATTCACCGGATTCACGATCCCGGTGGCGGTCACGGTCGACTGAATCGGCCCACGGTCGATGTTCTCCGTAACGTAGACGTCGTCGGGGTCGGCGCGATGGGGACGATAGGCGTAGGCTGTGATTAGGAGCAGACCCGTACCGACGACGATAGGCACACGCGTGAAGCTTGCATTCATCCCTTTTGTCCTTTGGGCCATATCCACTCGTGATGACATCTAATCGGCGCCAGCGAGGGTGAGCGCCGCGGCCTTCTCGAGGCAGCCAACGCGGGGTCCTTCATGGGTCCTCATCCGTCAAATGTGCCGGGTAGGTCGCCTCCGACCCTGCCGGCGTCGGTCACCTGGCGGGGGCCCTGCAAGATGGTTTCAGATCGATCGAGGATTGCCTCGGTGCGTTCGGGCCAAGAGGGCTCGCGGAACCGAAGAGGATCAGGGGTGAGCCGAAACAAGCCGACGCCGGTGTAGAGCTCGAGCCGGGAGGGGATTGGTCGGCGGGTGGCTTCTCGATAGCCCTCGAGCAGCGCGTCCCGCAGGGCTTCCAGTCGGCCTGCGGTCAAGGTGCCCCAGAGCGCCTCCCGCTCGAGGTGGGCGACGAAACGGCCGAGGTCGGCGGCGGGATCGCCGTAGGCGGCGCGATCGAGGTCCAGGAACGCCACCGTATTCTCGCCGAGGAGCACTTGCTTGGCGTAGAAATCACCGTGGATCGGTTGGTACACTGGAGATTCCTCCGCGAGGGAGTCCGCCAGGCGCCGGGCAAGCCCGTCAAAACGCCCGGAGAGGTGGGGAAGTACGAAGCCGAGGTTGGCGGATAGGGACAAGAGGGTGGCCCCTTCGGCCCGCCGTGTGAGGCGCTCCAATCCCGCCGGTTGCTGGCTGTGCAGCTCCGCGAGCGCTGCACCGGTTCTGGCCATCGCCTCGAGATCCATCTCGGGATCGAGGACGAGTTGGCTCAAGAGACGACCAGAAAGCCACTCGTGCGACACGACGCGGTAGACGTCCGAGCACCCCAGCCTTCGCGCAATCCGGAGCGGCCCACGTGACTCGAATGCCTTTGCCCTGCGGACCGTCTCGTATTCGCGCTCGACGTAGACTTTGACGCTTGCCTGGACGGCACCTCCGGCCAGCAGTTGGGCCACATATCGGCGTTCGGGCATGTACCGGAGGTCCTCGAGGATTCCCCCCCAGAGATCCGGCCGCTCGGAGACGACCTCGCGCAACACTCGGCTGCGGCTTTCCGGGTCAACCAGCTCGGCGACGGCCTTCAGCTTTCCGTCGGTTGGAAAGGTGGATACCGTGATGGCTCCCTCCTGCAGGACGATGCGCTTCGGGCCAAGCGGTCGTGGTGCAGGTGGTGATCGGCGGAAGGCGGGGTGTGCTTTGGCATAAAGCTTCACCTCCATTCCGGCGACCCCGACGCGGTAAGCGACGATGCAGCTCTTTCCGGGCTTGTAGCGAACGTATTCGATGCGCGCGCTGCCGGGGTCGATTGCAGGCATGAACGGAGCCAACGCGCCAGCGAACGCCTCGGGATCCAGCATGGTAGCCAGCCCGGGTAGAGCCGAATCTCGTCGCACGAATTGTGCATCGGCGGCTGACAGCATGAGTTGGATACCTCAACTACCCCGCAGCCGACCGCTGCTTTGGGCGCGGATCCCTTGGGCAGCCAAACTCCGCGTTGTCACGACCTCCTTCAATCTGAATCCCCGGGCACTTGCCGTCACGCAATGAGATCGGTGGGCTCCTTGTCGTGCATACCTCGATCGTGCCGCAACGCGTGCAGCCGCTGGAGGGCCGCGTAGCGAGCGTTGGCGCCCAGCAGCTCTGCGTGCGTGCCGCGTTCGACGATGCCCCCGCCTTCCAGGTAGAGGATCTGATCGGCACGTGCCGCGAGATCCAGAGCGTGCGTGACGAGGAAGGTCGTCCGGCCCTGAGCGAGACGTTCCAGAGCCTGGATGACGGCCTGCTCGTTCTCCCTGTCCAGAGCGGTGGTCGGCTCATCCAGGATCAGAATGGGAGCCCGGCGTATCGCCGCACGCGCGATCGCGATCCGCTGGCGCTGTCCGTTGGACAGCGTGACGCCCCGCTCACCCAGCATGGTATCGTACCCGTGGGGCATCGCCGCGATGAATTCGTGGGCGCTCGCGAGACGGGCGGCTGCCTCGATCTCCGCGGCGGTCACGTTGGGTGCGCCGAAGGCGATGTTGTCCCGCACACTTGCGGCGAACAGGAAGGTGTCCTGGAGTACGACGCTCACCTGTGCACGCAGTGACTGCAGGGTGTACTCCCGGATGTCGCGACCGTCGATCAGCACGCGACCGTGCGGAGGGTCGTAGAGGCGCAGGATCAAGCTCACGAGCGTGGATTTGCCGATCCCAGAGGGTCCGACCAACGCGATGTGCTGACCCGAGTTCACCTCGAAGGTGATGTCCTTCAGCACGGCCCTTCGTCCGTCATAGGCGAAGGTGACTTGTTCGAACCGCACCTGGCCCCTGAGGTGCGGCGCTCGGACGGCATCCGGTCGGTCACGAACCTCGGGCACCCGTTCGAGCAGATCGAGCACGCGCTCACCCGCTGCCGAGGCCTTTGCCAACCGGCCAATGTACTTGGCGAAGTCCTGCACTGGCTTGAACGCGCTCTTGAGGTACGCCAAGAGAACCAAGAGAGCTCCCGGAGTCAGCCTCTTTTGGACGACCAGGCTGCCGCCGCGCCACAACACCAGGGCCGTTCCAACCGCAATCAAGACGTCAACCGTGCGTTCGAGATGGGCGGCCAGGCGCTTGCCCTGCACGTCCTGGCTGAGGCTCGTTCGATTGTGTCGAGAAAAGACCTGGGCGAACGTTCCTTCGAGCGAGAGTGCCTGCACGGCCTTGATCGCCCCCATCGATTCCGCCGCGGTGGAGGCCATCGCACCTTCTCGCTGACGTTGCTGTCGGGAGACTTCACGGATACGCCGCCCGAGGGAGGTCGTCGACAGCCAGAACAGCGGGGCCATGGCCAAGGCGATGAGCCCGAGCTGCCAGCTGAGGGAGCACATCAGGATCATCATGCTGAAAAAGAGGAGAAGCTTGCCGAAAAGCGGTAGGAACGCCGTGACGGCCACGTCCTGCAGCAACCCCACGTCGCTGACGACCCGTACGGTCAATTCGCCGCTTCTCGCTCTATTGTGGAACGAGAGTGAGAGGCACTGGAGGTGCCGGTAGAGCTCCTCGCGCACCTCGGTCAGCACTCGATTCCCAACGAGCGTAAAGCCGATGGTATTCCAATAGGCGGCTACCGCTCGCAGAGCCGTGATGCAGACGACTGCCAGGGCTGCAAGACCAATCAGGGTCAGCGGATCGATATTGACGGTCGGGATCGCGGCGGCAGCGTCATGACGGTGATGGCTGGCGAAGACGCGGTCGAAGACTAAGTTGAGCGGCCAGGGTTCCAGTAGTCGGAGGCCAATCTCAGCGAACAGGGCGAAGAACGAAGCCGCAATCACGGCGCGCTGTTTGCGCACATACGGCCAGAACCGCCGAATCATATGCCCCAGAGTGGGCAGAGACGTCGTGAGTGTGTCCGGGCTGGCCATCGCTAGATGTCTCGCGGTAGACGTCCGTCGGCGCCCATCTCCGTCGCAGCCAGCTCGAGAATGCGCGTAGCGACGGCCGCCCAAGTGTAACGGCCAAGAACCCTTGCCCGAGCTGCTCGGCCCATGCGGAGCCGGAGCTGGGGATTGGTTCGGAGCCGATCGAGGGCCGAGGTAAGAGCGTCAGCGTCACCGGGCGGGCAGAGAAGGCCTGTCACGCCGTCGTCGATCAGACGGCGAAGCTGGCCGATTCGACTGGCGACCACCGGGAGCCCGGCTGCCATGTACTCGTAGACCTTGAGCGGGGAGAAATAGAAGTGCCGCCGCTGCGGGTAAGGCGCGACGGCGACGTCCATGGACGCCAGGAGGCCCGGCACTTCGTGTGGGGCCACGCGGCCGGTCAAATGAGTCGCCT
>Ga0137358_10002188_pt1 | contig 11006 bp, 11 predicted proteins | sample Mad1_20_16metaG_FD_105551 | JGI IMG/M metagenome (GOLD analysis project Ga0137358, IMG submission 105551) | Vadose zone soil microbial communities from Angelo Coast Range Reserve, California, USA - Mad1_20_16 metaG | ecosystem: Environmental > Terrestrial > Soil > Vadose zone | place: USA... | reverse complement strand
TAAATCCGCGAACGATCCCCTCTTCATCCTTCGCCCATACAATTAAAATATCGGCAACAGTGGCTAATCCGATCCATTTTTTCTGCCCATCGAGCCGATAGCCATTTTCTACCCTCCTTGCCTGCGTAACCATAGAGGCCGGATCCGAGCCATACTCTGGTTCGGTTAACGCAAAGCAGCCAACCAGTTCTCCGGTGGCCAAGCGAGGGAGGTATTTATCTTTCTGTGCCAATGAGCCGTTGAGGTAAATCGCCTCGATAACCAAGCTTGATTGTACGCTAAATACAGTTCGGTAAGCGCTGTCTACGCGCTCAAACTCCCGCGCGACCAGCCCGTAACATACATGGTTGAGCCCGCGGAAACCGTAGTCATGTAAGTTGATACCAAGAAATCCTCTTTCGCCCATTTCCCTGACGATCGCTGGATCGAAACTTTGCGTCCGTGTCGCTTCGATCACTCGGGGCAACAGGCGCTCTCGCGCGTAAGCGGCAGCCTCAAGTTGAACCGATTTCTCGATGTCTGTGAGCTGTAGATCGAGTCGTAGCGGATCATCCCAATGAAGGGTAGCGCTCTGGGGCATACTCTACTGATACAGAAGACTGAAGTCTGAATACAGGAGATCGTGCTCATCGGGATCAACCTTTTCATGAAAATGTTCAAGAATTCCGACCGCCGATTGTAAGCAGATCGTTTTGTCGCCCCATTTGCTGCCTCGAAAGACTTCATCGAAAAGCGGATCTGTATGGATGATGCCCCCCTGTGCGCCGGGCCGGTGAAAGGGATCCGAGATTGCCACGATCGCAGAGAACTAGTAGATACTGAGCCGTGGTAGTTCTGGGACATGCGGCACGGATGGCTCAAACCGGGCGCATGGGGATGCAAAACGAAAGGCGTTGCTATCCCAAGCGCCGAGGTTTTCGCACTTACCATTGCGGGCCTCGGGGCACGCCGGGAGTCGCCCAGCGATTTTATCTTAGCCCTGTGACGCGGGCGCAAGATTGGGTCAGCGTTTCTTACATGCGCGACCAATCTAGAAGCTGGCTCGAACTCTCTTTCCTTTTCTAAGGATATTTTCGATTAGTTCGAATTGAGCGTTCAGACTCGCGAGGTCATCAATATCGGACATTTAAGAATCAGACAAGCCGTTTTCAAAAGACAAAGAATTCTATAGAAAGGAAGCCCAGTATATGCTTAGAGAAAGATTTTGGTATGGCGAGGCTGCCTTTCTAATGGGTCCCTTAATCAGTTTGATTGTTCCAGTGTGGGGAGATGACGAGCTAGCAGTCAATCTGGTAAATAGTTTGCCGGTCATTCCTGAGCTAGCTGAGTGGATCGTAGTGGCAGTGCATCCCACACAGTCGCTTTGTGACTTGGATCGGCGTGGTGCCATCCAGCTCATTTCGTGCAACGAACCTTCGCGGGGCCGACAAATGAATGCTGGAGCGAAGGCCGCACGGGGAAAAGTGCTTTGCTTTCACCATTGTGATACTGAGTTGCGTCCCGAGCACCTGAGTGCATTGGAGGAGGCGGCCAGGAACAGCGCTATTATCGGTGGGGCCTTTCATCGCCGATTTCGGGCTCAACGCACTATGTGGCGAGAACCGTTAGTAAGATGGTTGAGTAAACTGGGCGGACCATTATTCGGCGATCAATCGATCTTCGTCGATGCATCGATTTTCCGAAAGCTAGGTGGTTTCGCTGACATTCCTCTGATGGAAGACTTGGAGTTCTCTCGCCGGCTACGGCGGACCGGACGAATTGTGATTCTGGATCCGCCGCTCTGGTCACCTCCCCGACGCCTCGGGCGGTTGGGAACTTGGTGGCGAACGTTCCGCAATACCGCGTTCATTGGACTCTTCTATCTTGGCGTCGATCCTCACACCCTGCATAGTTGGTACTATCGCTTGCCTCCGACCCATCCGAATAGTAACCCGAACCAGTCGCAACCCTCTGAAAATGACACTCACGACCAACCTTGATCTCCCGGCCGGCCAGACCTTTTCTCGCACATTGACGAATCACGGACTGACTCTCCGGCGCACTCCTACCGAGATCTTCCAGCTCAACGTGGGCAAGCTCTGTGACCTTACCTGTGTTCATTGCCACGTGAACGCCGGACCGAAGCGCAAAGAGGTTATCGGGCGTGCGACTGTCGACCGCATGCTCGACTGGTTGACAAAAGCTAACATTTCTACCGTTGACCTGACCGGTGGTGCACCGGAAATGGTTCCCGATTTTCGTTATCTGGTCCAGCGGCTCCGGCAACTACCTCAAATCGAAACCATCATCGACCGCTGTAATCTCACCATTCTCTTTGAACCCGGTTTCGAATGGCTCGCCGAATTTCTGGCAGACCACCGCCTCAAGATCGTCGCCTCGATGCCATGTTATGGACCGGAAAATGTGGACGCTCAACGAGGCGACGGTGTCTTCGACCGCAGCATACGCGGCCTTCAACTCCTGAACCGCGTTGGATACGGTCGTACGCCCGATTTAGCTCTCGATCTCGTCTACAATCCCAATGGCGACTTTCTTCCATCTGACCAAGCGGCACTTGAGGTCGACTATCGGCGCGAGTTAAAGCAGCACTTCGACATCGATTTCCATCGACTTTACACCATCACCAATATGCCCATCGGACGTTTTGCTTCCTGGCTGAGACACAATGGGAAGTTGGGCGCCTATATGGAATTGCTAGTCGAAGCCTTTAATCCCGCTTCAGTGGCCGGCCTTATGTGCCGTAATACCCTCAGTGTTGGTTGGCGGGGCGAGGTGTACGACTGCGATTTCAACCAGCAACTCGGTATGCAATGGAAAGAAGAGAAGCCACTCTTTCTCTGGGATCTCGATCCGGAGCAATTGAACGCGCGTCCAATCGGCGTCGGGAACCATTGCTTTGGTTGTACCGCGGGCGCCGGATCCTCCTGCGGTGGGGCGCTGATCTCATGAGGCCGAGTCGCCCGCGAACGAACACAGGGGGAACCACGAATAGGCGCGAATACGCACGAATGAATTTTGCTTTTCGTTAGGGGCGGCTTCTCTTCATTCGCGGTTTTTTCTGATTCCTCGCTTGCGCAACGGCAGTGCGGCCATTGCAAGTTCCGCGACTCCTGCGAGCTCCCTTTCCGACGCACCGTCTCGCGCTTGGACTGACATCCCTTGAACAATGGCACCAATATACCGAGCCAAAATTGTGACATTGGCCCCGGACTTCAATTCGCCCTCGTTCAAAGCGCGCTTCAGTCGTTCCTCGATCGCCCTCAGCCCTCGGGTCCGAAGACTGGCGACATCATGGGCAACTGCTCTGTGTTCCGGGGCACAACCGAGTACGGCATTCGATACCAAGCAGCCGCCTGGATTTCTTCGAGCAGCAAATACCTGAGCAGCTTCACACAACAAGCGACGAATCGCGGCTCGAGTGGTGGATTCACTAGCCAGCGCCTCGGCGCTGAACCGCCCCGGGCCTTGCTGGTAAACTGCGAGGACCTCTCGATAGAGATTCGCTTTTGACCCAAAAGCGGCGTACAGACTGGGAGGGCTGATCCCCATCACCTCGGTCAGATCGGCTATCGACGTCCCTTCATATCCCTGCGCCCAAAAAAGCCGAAGCGCCTGAGCGAGCGCGGCTGCTCGATCGAAACTTAAAGGACGCCCCAGTCGGGGGCGTCGCAACCTTTCCATAGCGATCACTATAGAACAGATTTGACACTTGGCCATTTTTCTCTTTCTGTAGCGATAACTATGAATAAGCGCGGTCCGAGGAGTTTCGCGCCAATCAGCGATATGGTTGCTCCATCCACCGGTGCCCGCCACCGGACGGAAGATTCCGTTTTCGCCGATCGATTGAATCAGGTGATCGATCGAGCCTTATCGGAAAATCGTATTATCGGAACCGCTATTCTCGCTGCTCGCGATGGAAACGTCGTTTTTTCCCGCGCCGCCGGTCTGGCTGATCGAGCAAGCGGACGGCCGGTACGCGGTGACACCGTATTCCGGCTTGCTTCCATGACCAAGCCGATAGTTTCCGCCGCGACGCTTGTTTTGGTCGAGCGAGGCAAAATTCAGCTGGATGATCCGGTCACGCGCTGGCTGCCTAACTTTCGCCCGGCTCTGCCCGATGGTCGCCAACCGACCATCACTGTGCGTCACTTGCTTACTCATACTGCTGGGCTCAACTATGGATTCAAAGAGGCGGCAAACGGCCCATACCATCGCGCTCATGTCTCGGACGGATTGGATCAGCCGGGCCTTTCGATCGATGAAAATCTGCGACGATTGGCATCCGTTCCCCTGCTCCATCCGCCAGGGACCATTTAGAATTACTCACTCGCGATCGACATCCTCGGCGAAGTCATAGCGCGAGCCGGCAACGCATCCCTTCCAAAAGCAATCGAGCAATTGATCACTGGTCCGTTAGGCATGAAAGACACGACATTCTCCGTTTCTGATGCTAACAGACTAGCTACCGCCTATGCCGACGCCGATCCGCAACCAGTGCAAATGAATGATCCGCATCTGGTCAGAAACGGGGATGAGTTAATCACCTTCTCGCCGTCGCGTGCGTTTGATCCGAATTCGTATCCATCCGGTGGTGCGGGGATGATTGGCACAGCGCAAGATTACCTGGGTTTCCTGGAAGCATTACGTACCAGGAATAATCCGATCTTGAAGCCGGAAAGCATCGAACTAATGACGACGAACGCTATTGCTGATATTCCCGCGCTGCTATTGGATCCCGGATGGACCTTTGGCTTTGGTTGCAGCGTTCTCGAAGACCCGGCGCCAACCGGTTCACCCATGAATCCTGGTACCTTTCGTTGGGGAGGGGTATACGGAAACGATTTTTGGGTTGATCCGGTCGCACGCCTCTCAGTTGTTGCCCTCACTAACACTTCAGTCGCCGGCATGACCGGCGTTTTCCCCGACTCGGTTAGGCGTGCGGTTTATGGCGTATTGCAGAATCTATAATCCAAGAGCTAGAATTTAGAAGCTGGAAGAGCACGCGTGGCTCACACACCTCAATCTCGCTGTCGCTCAAAGGGTGTGTATCGCCCTGCCTTTGGCGTATTCTCCGCCGATCTTCTGGATTCTAGATTCTAAATTCTAGCTTCTCTGGTCCTGCTTCTCTGGCCGAAGACTCCTCTACTCTCCTTCGCAGCTCAGCCATCTCTTCAGCGATTGGTCGAAACACCCCGCGCTCGGTAATAAGCGCGGAGACCAGGTGGCGCGGTGTGACATCAAACGCGTAGTTCGCGGCGGGACTATCTTTTGGCGTCAATCGAACCGTGCGTACGTCGCCGTTGTCGGCCTCGCCACTAATATGAGTCAACTCTTCTGGTGCGCGCTTCTCAATCGGAATGTCGCGTACGCCATTCTCGATTGTCCAGTCGATAGTCGAGACCGGCAACGCGACATAGAATGGGACGCCATTGTCGCGTGCAGCCAACGCCTTAAGGTAGGTGCCAATCTTGTTGGCAACGTCGCCGCTGGCGGTTGTCCGGTCGCTACCAACAATACAGAGATCGACCAGCCCATGCTGCATCAGATGTCCACCGGCATTATCTACGATCACGGTGTGTGGGACCCCGTGGTGACCCAGCTCCCAAGCCGTCAACGAAGCGCCCTGATTCCGTGGGCGCGTTTCGTCCACCCAAACATGGATTGGTATACCGGCGTTGAAGGCCTTGTAAATCGGAGCAAGCGCGGTGCCCCAATCGACAGTTGCCAGCCAACCCGCGTTGCAATGAGTGAGAATATTGACCGGCCGAGATCTGGACACCTGCTCCCAAGCCTGTCCACTCAGCGCCTGTCCACGATCGCCAATCGCGGAACAGTTTTGTACATCGTCGTCCGCGATCTGGACGGCCAACGCGTAAGCGGCGCCTGTACGCTCGGCCGAATCGTACGGCAGCAATGTTTGGCGCATCAAGTCGAGCGCCCAGCGCAGGTTGACTGCGGTAGGCCGAGTACGAAAGAGCGTATCATAGGCAACTTGCAGATTTTCGTCACCGGAATCATCTTGCATTGCTAACGCCATTCCGTAAGCCGCAGCCGCACCGATGAGCGGAGCGCCTCGCACCACCATCTTACGAATACCGGCGGCAGCGTCTTCAACCGTACGCCAGCGTACAACCTCAAATCGGTGGGGTAAACGGGTCTGATCGATCACGCCAACGGAAGCGCGATCATCGTTCAGCCAAATGGTTCGATAGGGTTGGCCGTCGACATTCATGGCTTACAGGGAGAAGCGAATTGAAATACAAACTATCACCTCAGTCACCGCACCCGACAAATACCAGTTTTCCTTGGAATCGCGCGAAAACTGAAACATGCTCGCTCTACGTCTTTCTGCGAGTACGGTTTAATGATGGCGTCCCACCGTTGAGTATCACTACTGTTAGCAGAAGACATTTAATCCTCTCTACCTCGAAGGATTTCTGCATTATCAAAACCGGAATCTAGCAATTCGCTCCCAGAACAAAGGGAAATACCCGGATAGGGACCACCAGGTTCTTGGATGCTGGATTTCTGCGGATTCGAGGTTCGGATTAAAGAGCCGCTAAATAAATGATGAGTAGCGTGGGCGATGCCCAATGCCGTCAAGGCAAGGTTTTCGACATATAGTTTGGGTTTCATGGTTCATGAGTATTGGTGTGGATGATTTGATTTGCCGATTGGCGTTAACCCTCCCGAACGAGAGAGTGGATCCAGTACAGAATAGTCAACGCGTTGCGGCGGCGTTAGGCTACTCGTACCTTCGAGTAGGCTACTGCAATACCGATTTGTTGACTAAACCGGATAACTGACATGAGTTGTGGATATTAGTTCGTAAGCCGCAAACCCGTCAAGGTCTAATTGCCCGTCCAGGCCAAACTCTTTTGCTTCACAAATCAGGAACAACGGATAAAGGTCAATCTTCAGATCGGCGTGTCGCTCCGCGCCCGCCGGGCGACGCGAGGTAGGACGGCCCGTCCCGGGCCGCCAGGTCACGCGCTGCTAGGCCGAAAAATATTGCCGGAGGCTTGCTCCTGCTAAGATCCGTAGCCCCTCACAAAGCAATGGCACCCCGACGGGTTTGGGTGGTCCGGGACGGACCGCCTACCTCAGCCGATTCGGCGCTCGCGGAGCGGCACGCCCTACCTGCCCGACCTTACGGTGCGAGAAGGGTCGCATGGCTAGCGAGCCAAGGACATCCCAACTACAACATCGGCGTCCGCTGAATGTCTGCCGCTTGGCGCTGAAGATTCTTAATTCGAGCTTCTGCCGCTTCTAACTCGTCAGCGTTCTGCCAAGGACGAATTACCACTCGACTCCGATACGATTCCCCTGGGCTTAAAGTCGGCAACCGGCCAGCCGAGCGTTCGAATAGTCTTGGACACGGATAACTGGTTGCCGGTTCAAGACCGGTTACGTAGCCATTCCGTAGCGGCGCTTCGTTCTTCCAAAGTGTAAAATAAGGCAATTCTTTTGTGCTGTAAGAAACCGATACTCCCCCTTGCCCATCCGGCGATTTGAGGAGCGCCTCGGTTTGATCCTGTTCATCATCCCAAAGCTCCATCAAATAGACCTGCTCCGTATATCCGGGAGCGTGCGGACCAGTATATAGATTCCAGCTATCGATACCTTGCGCTGCTCGTTTGTCGCGAGGAGCTAGATTCTTAATCGGGGCGATAAACTGAGAGCCGTTGCCCAGCAAAGGTGGCCCGAAATTAATATGATAAAGCGTCTGAAATTCCTGCGCTGAGTCGCTCAAATTGGTGATGCTGTCGTTGAATGTAATTTCTGGTCTCCCGATTTCCGTGCAGATCTCGGCCAAAAGACGCAGCTGCGGTCCGAACATCATAGTTTCATCGATACTCGCCCGGAGAATAAGTCGAGGCGCCGGGGAGCTTTCGAAATGAATCTCCACGAAGCTGGCCGGTAAGTAATTAATTCGGCCATGAAGACCGAGTGACGTATCACCATCCAGGCACGGCGCACCCATCGATTCCAAGCCGCAGCGAGAAACGAACTCACCGAATCCACCGAGCCAACCGAGTCCTCCCCTATCCCCGAGATTGATGAACTGCGGATGCACAATCTCGCGAACCGGTGAATCCCAACCCAGACGAATGTTGCCGACGTGCGCTTCCCAAACGTTAAATCCGCGACTGGGAACGACGCAAAAACGCAGAAGACCGTTATCGACGTCAATGACTTCAGTCCCTTCCTGTCTCCCTCCGCTTAGAGTTTTCTTCCGAACGCTCCAGTTTCCTGATGCGTCTCCGATCTCGCGCGGATCGAGCGTCCATTCTTTTAGCGAGACGCCATTCTCTGCGTCGGTTACTACCTTGGAATAATTCATAGGGGCAAGATCGCAGAGCATATCTATTTGGAGCGTCGACACCACGATAAACTGGTGCCGCCGGTACCCAGTAAACGCAGCTTCTAGGTGCGGAACACTCGAATCACGCAGCTAGAAGCTGCGTTTACTTTTCTCATCAACTGGGACTGCGCGTCGCGGCCAACCCTAAAAGAGCCAACGAAATGACCAGTAACAAAATAAACGCTTCCATTCTTGCTTTCCGATTTCGCTACCGCCAATCGTTTCCGGCAGCAGTGAGATCGGGTCACCAGGTGCGCTTTTTACCCGTTTCGGCTGGCTATGTATGTAACTGTATATCTTACATTATATACGGTCAACGGATTGTTATCGGATCCGTTACATTATGATGGACCAGGCGCCCGGCGTTTTCGGTCTCGTCGCTGGCTTCTGCGGCAGCGGCGACTGTCCGATTACGCATTTGGTTTGGCGCTACCTCGCCGCCAACGAACAATGGAGCGCCTAAGCCGAAGATCAGCGCGCTCATGGTTAACTTTTGTATTAACGACTTAAGCGGTCGTAAAGTTCAGCTCGCAACAGAAGTTGAACGTCGCCCCGGTTGGCTCGACGTTGTGCGACGATGAACGAGGCACCTGTTCTGATCGTCGGAGGAGGCCCGGTCGGACTAGCATTGGCTTTGGGCCTAGCGCGCCACAGCGTGCGTTCGATCTTGTTCGAATCAAAATCGGAAATTGATCCGCATTCGCGAGCGCTGGGAATCTTGCCGCGCACCCTGGAGATATTTCGGAGCTGGGGTATTTACGACCGCTTCGTTTCGCAAGGAGAGTTTTTCACCAAAGTACGGGTATGGATTGCTCGTCGCCCGACGCCGGCATTGGAGTTGGATTTGACCATTCTCAGTAAAATCACTGCTGCCAACGGCATTTTGATTATACCCCAGAATCGGACCGAGACGCTCCTATTCGAATCGGTAAAGGCCGCCGATCACACCGAACTGTTGCTCGGGAATAAGGTGACCCGTTTTCAACAGGACAACGAAGGCGTTTGGGTCGATGTCCAGACCTCCAGCGGAGAAACGAAAAGTTATCGAGGACGTTATCTGGTCGGTTGCGATGGAGCGCACAGCACGGTGCGCCAAGAGCTGGGATGGGAACTTGAAGGGAAGACCTATCCGACGCGAATCCTGTTAGCAGATATCCGCATTCAGGACGAAAGAGATCAACTCCCTTATCCGCTCCTGGCTCCGGGAGTTCCGGGTGTTCTGGCCGGTGTGCGTTACCAGCCGCAGCACTGGCGAATAATCGCCACTCTGAATCCGGATGAGCAGGAATCGGCCGCATTAGAACCGTCATCAATTCATGGCAGGGTCGTCCAACTGTTTGGCGATGGTTCAGAAGAACAGGTTTGGTCGAGCGTGTTCAATATTCACTGCCGAACGAGTCCGCACTTTCGTCAAGGTCGCATCATGCTGGCAGGCGATGCGGCACATATCAACAGCCCAGCCGGTGGTCAAGGCATGAATAGCGGTATCCAAGACGCACACAATCTGGCTTGGAAGCTAGCTCGGGTTCTCGCCGGCGCCGATTCCGAATTGTTATTGACCTCCTACGAAAGCGAAAGACGTGAGACTATATTGAAGAGCGTCGATCACTATACCGATCTGCTGACGCGCTATGGAATCGGCGCTCCCCAATTCATCCGCAATATAACTGGCACTCTGATAGGTTTTCTGCCCCGGTTCGGACTCTTTTCTTTGGTCGCGCCAAAAATGGGGATGCTGGACGCCACTTACACCCCATCGCCGATTGTGAGCGGACACGGTCATTCCGTTGGCCGCCGGGCTCCAGACGGCGAATTGATTACGCCGGACGAACGCCGAATCCGGCTCCTGGATTTAGCCGGTCCGCAACCAGTGTTGTTGTTGTTTGATGAGGGACGCCTGCCTGGCTGGGATCCGAATCGGATAAAACAACATTTCGCAAACATCAATGACCTCAAGGTGGTTTTGCTGGTTCATCCAAAAGCACCAAGAGCCGACGACGCGTATGTAGCGTTGGATCCGCTGTGGCGAATCTGGCACGCCGCATGGGGGATGGCCGTTCTGGTTCGGCCAGACGGTTACGTTGGCTGGATGGAGCGACGACCAACCCTGTTAGAATTAGATGAGGGAGTCAGGAAAGCGCTCGGCTCGATTCCGCAAGCGGCGCCACAGAATTCTGTTCTCACTCCTTAATTTCTACCCGACAGCTCACGCCCAGAACGCGGCGCAGCCAGAAGATAGAGAGAGCTACTCGATTGGAGCCACAATAAATACGATTTGAGCGGTTCGCCCGCCTCTCCTCTCATTTTGTGATCTTTGTGTTTCTTTTGCGGCTATTGTCTTCCTCATCCGTGGAGACCTTGGGTAATCGGATCGCCGATCCGGAATTCGCTAAATTCGACTTCGAATCCCTCCCGTTCCGGAGAGCAACACATCAAACCAACCTGACTACCACTCGCCTCTGGGAAATAAGCGAGCCGAAGCATCGGAAAGGAGAGGCCATCGACCGAATATTGAATCCGAATCGCGCTGCCTAGTCTGGTTAATCGCAACCAAACCGGGCCCGGCGAATCGGCCGGCAACACCGACCAGTCGGAAAACTCGCGAGTAACTACCGCTGAAAAATGAGGCAATCCGTCCATG
>Ga0137358_10002181_pt1 | contig 11023 bp, 10 predicted proteins | sample Mad1_20_16metaG_FD_105551 | JGI IMG/M metagenome (GOLD analysis project Ga0137358, IMG submission 105551) | Vadose zone soil microbial communities from Angelo Coast Range Reserve, California, USA - Mad1_20_16 metaG | ecosystem: Environmental > Terrestrial > Soil > Vadose zone | place: USA... | reverse complement strand
TCAAATCGGGATCTTCGGGATGCGAACGACCGTCGGTGTAAATCCGACGCATCCGGTTACCGTCGCCTTCGCCGAGGATGGTGACGCGGCCCGGGGTGGTGAGAATTTCAAACGCATTGTGCGTGATCAGCAGCCAGGTCGGCATGCCGTGCGGCATGCAATGGCTGAGGACGAGAAACGGCCGCCCGGCCTTTTCCTCGGCCACCAGATGCTGGACTTGCTTCATGACTTCCGGCGTCCAGGGCGGCGTGTTCTCCTTTTCCTGGCGCTGCGGGTCCTTGGTATCCGGCACCCACACGCCGTCGAGATCGGGCGTCGCCGCCGGGGCCTTCGAGACGACGGAAATTCCGACCAGCGCCGCGACGCCACAGACAATCGCGAAGTTTTTCACAATCGTATTCACGCGGATAGCCGTCCTTTTTCGAGATCGAGGCCGGGGTGCAGACATTGCCCTCTCGTCAGGCCGACCCATCTCGGAAACGACATGGACCGTACACTGAGCAACTCGGGCGAAACCTTTATAGTGGCCGGAATCGCAAAAGAAAAGCGGCCCCAAGCCGTTCGGCTCCAGCATTTCCGCAAGGGTGCTTTGTATCGCGAGAGGTTTGAACGGAGCCGCTCACCGCCATGGCAATTCATGACGCTCTTCTGACTTGCGGGTGCCTAGGTTGAGGTCAGCAACACGCTCCGACGTAGGCATACGCCCGGTGGATAAATTGTGGAAAACCGGCGGATGACTCCGTGGACAAGCCGGTGGATATGGCGCGCAAACGGGTGAGGAAAGCCTGTCAAAAACCAGGGGCAAAACCCGGTATGTTTTGGCCCACAAGGCTGTAGACAACCCTTGCGCCTGAGATCGATAGGCTGTGAAGACGCGGTAGTGTCTCAGTTTGAAATTTTCGAGGGTGAAGCAAGCCAAAGGCGAGCACATGCAAACACTGCCATGCCCGTCAAGCCGCCAAACTCATCCATGCTGTTACCGTAGAAGTAGTGGGCCACCATTCCGCCAATCATTGCGCTCGCGATGAGTCCAAAAAACCAAATACCAAAGGTGCGCATCACCCCTCCCTTGCGAAGCTTACCGCTAAGCATTATCATATTGGTGCCGTCCTTCACAAGAAACCCAGACTGGAAGAGCGCCCTAACAAGATGCCCCGAGGCCCTAAAGGCGAAAAGCGACCAGCCGACGCCATCGGCAACGCCGTCATGATCGCCAAGATCGCCACTGGCGAGATCGAGGACATCACCACAGTGGACGGCAAGAACGCCGCCGCCGTGGCGCTGGGACGCCTGGGCGGCAAGGCGCGGGCGGAAGGCATGACAGCCAAGCGGCGGTCGGAAATCGCCAAAGTTGCTGCAAAAAAACGTTGGGAAAACAAATAGTTAAGTTTTTTTAAGAATATTTATTAGAATATTTTTCTTGATTTATGTCCGTCAAGGTGTAGGCTGTAACCAGCAAGAAAGGCTGATTCGATGCCTACCCGCACGATGGACGAAATCATGGATTCTCTCGGGCCACTGCTCGACGAGTTCGACCAAATCGCACGGACCAGTCATACCCGTTACCGATCATACAAAGCAGAGGATCTGATCGAACTGGATTCGCGGGCACAGGCGGCTTGTACGTATGCTCACATGGCCTCAGCGGCCGACCGGGCATTTCTCGGTCGTGAAAGTATCCGACCGATTGATCTGCGGGGTCTCAAGCTGTGGTTTTTTGAAAAGCCCAATGTTGTCATCCGTCTCAAAAAGATGGATGAGGACGGCCGGACACGAAACTATCCGACCAAACAAGCAAAACAATTCGACGCGGGTTACGATCTCCCAGAACTTCCCATGCCGCCAGTCCGGTTAACCGCCGGGTATTGGTTGGATGAGACGGGAACGGTATTTGAGCGGACGCAAGTTGCTCGCCCCATGGGACGAAGGACAATGTGGTGCGGCGCTATTGTACCATTGGAGGAGCGTAAGGTTGGCGAGCGGCCTTGGATTGACGTTACCCGACAACATCGCCTCTGAAACCAAGACAAAGAAATAGTGGCGTGCCAGATGGAACGGTTTAACCATCATATGATGACTCTCGCGCGCGACGCGCGTGGGCTCACTCAAGCCGAACTGGCGGACCAATTAAAGGTCGGCCAAGGCACCCTATCGAAATATGAGACAGGTTTCAGCGATCCTCCGAAAGAGTTCGTGGATGAACTTTGTGGAGTTCTGAAATTTCCGTCCAGCTTTTTCTATGAGCCTGGTCGTCCGTATGGACTGCCACCCTTCCACTATAGGAAACGGAAAAAACTTTCTAAGAAGGTGTTGGCGCGGATTATCGCGGAGATGAACATCCGGCGGCTTCACTTAGCGAAATTGCTGATTTCTTTTGAGGGTCGGACCAACGGATTTATTCCTGAAATCGACCGTGATGAATATCGCGGCAAGGGCAAATCCTACCTATCGCCGGATGAAGCCGCGCGATTGGTAAGAGAGTCTTGGATGCTCCCGAGTGGGCCAATTCCGAATATGGTGGACTTACTTGAAAGCAACGGCGGCGTGGTTGTTCCTTGCGATTTTGGGACCGATTTGCTGGACGCTATGAGCCAGCGCATAGACGGCCTTCCCGTTCTGTTTTTCATCAACGTGAACGCGCCCGCCGATAGGGTTCGGCATACCCTTGCTCATGAACTGGGGCACATGGTTTTGCACACTGTGACGCTTAAGGCCGACGAAGTAATGGAGGACGAAGCCGACGCCTTTGCAGGCGCATTCCTTCTGCCGGCAGATGAAATCCGGCCGCAGTTAAGGAAGTTCGATTTGCGTCAACTGGCAAATCTTAAGGGTTATTGGAAGGTCTCGATGGCCGCTATCGCGGTAAGGGCCGCACGCCTCAAACTGATTACTCCCTACCAAAGCAAAATGTTCTGGATCGAAATGGGGAAGCTTGGGTACCGCAAGCGGGAGCCCAATGAGCCGGAAAAGGAACAACCAAAGTTGTTCCGCCAAATGGTCTCCTTCCACATGAAGCGACTGGGATACAGCATTTCTGAAATGGCCCGCTTACTACATCTTCAAGCCTCCGAGTTTGAGGAGATGTACCGGCCTGACATCGTGGGCGACATCGCGCGGCCAAGGCTCCGAATAGTGAACTAAACATTTTGCTTGTCGCGTCCACAAGACGCTTGGCGCGACCCCCGCAATAGCGGCTGGCCTTATGGACCGGGTTTTGAAGATGACGGACGTAGTTGCACTGATCGACGCGGAAGCGGCTAAGGTGCCGATGGTTCGCGGGCCTTACAAAAAGACCGCTGAAATTTCAAACTGAGACACTACCGAAGACGCGGTGGTGTCTCAGTTTGAAATTTTAGCCGTTACGCCAGCGTGTAGAGGCCCCCCATCACGCACAAGATCATCGCGATGATGGTTAATAGAACCCGCTGCGGCATGAAATGCCTTAGCGTGCACTCAGGTCCGGAAACCCGGTCAACATAGCGGTTTTCAACGACTGGAAATGGGCGATCGTATCCGCGAGTTCGTTGAGGCGGCGTTCCGCGTTGGAAATCTCTATGCTGAGCAGGTTTTGATAGTGAGTGTCGACCGCATCGCGTTCCAGGTATTCGTCAGTTCCATTTCCCAAGGTCACAGCGGCACGCGCCAGAGCATCCTCCAACCGTCGGCGGATGACGGGTTGTTCGTTCTCCGCCTCCAGAAGAGCGCCGTCGATCGCCTCTAAAATGGAGCTCACCCGTGTTCGATCTAGCTCAGCGTCTCGCGCCTTGAAATCTAGATCCGCTCGGGGGAGTTTGAAGGTGTTGTCAGTGGAAGCCCGCAAGAAAAGCTGAAACATCGCCGTATCTGCCATCTGAAAAGCGCCCGTCATCGAAACGGTTGCGCTGCTGTGGGTTATTGAAAGGTTAACGTTCGCGGATGGTCGCTTACGTTGCGAGCGGCGGGTCAATGCCCGAAGCAAGAGACGTCATGTCGGGGCAACCGGCCTCATCAATTCGCGCCTTCAGATCGGCCGCCTTCGATATCAGGGCCGCTGCGAGGTCCGGGTCCGCAGTTGATCGGGCAAGCCTCAGAAGCGTTGCCGCATGACGCGCGAGATAGTTCCTGTCGATCATCCAAAATTTCCCCTACGTAAAACGGCCCAAAAGCCGGATGCATAACTGCGTTAGGGGTGATTGGTTCCGGGGAAATGTACAAAAAATAGCACGCGGAACCCATCGCGTCGGCGGGGTGCCCCCGGCTTTAGGGCCTTCGCGGCCTCATTTTCACCGAATCGGAACCAAATGGACCCGATCGATCGTTCCGCCGCTCGCAGCAAAACTGTTCATGGCGGCCTCGATCAAGGCATCAACCTTGGCAACGTCAAAAGCGGGATCGGCAGCATTCAGTTCAAGGTCGGTTTCCACCACCAGGACGGTCTCCACGCCGTCCTGGTCGACTTCGATCGTGGTCCAGATGTTTTTGACATTGGGATTCTCAACCGTCATGGCGTCAACTCCCTGCTTTCCGTTAACCATACCACAGCTTGCGGTAGGTGTACGACCCGACGTAAGAGGCTAGAGCCAAACTGGGACACTAACGCGTAACCCGCCCGCGCAATTTCCCCGGATCCCTCGATGACCTCCACCCTCACCCCCTCCACCAGCCGCGCGAGTTTTGCGATCGGCAGCGAGCAGACCGCCAAGCGCGTCGTCGATCTCTTGACCGAGAGCTTTTTCGAGGGCCAGGCCGCGATCGCCGCGTTCGAGGGGCCGGACGGGCGCTGGGACATCACGGTGCATTTTGCGGCAAGCCCGGATCAAGACTCGATCCGCGAACTCGTCGGTCTCGCCGCCGGCGACGAGGTGGCCCGGGACATTACGTTCGACACGATCGAGGCCAAGGACTGGGTCAAGACCACGCTGAAGGGGCTGGTGCCGGTCCGCGCCGGGCGCTTCATCGTGCACGGAAGCCACGACCGCGCAAAGGTCGCGCCGAACCAGCTCGGCATCGAGATCGAGGCGGCGCTGGCATTCGGCACCGGCCACCACGGCACCACGCGCGGCTGCCTGTTGCTGCTCGATCACGTGCTGCGGGCGTATCGTCCGCGCCGCGTGCTCGATTTGGGCACCGGCACCGGCGTGCTCGCGATCGCGGCGGCGAAAGCGCTGCAGGGCAAGGTGCTGGCGAGCGACATCGATCCGCTCTCGGTTCGCACGGCGCGGGAGAACGCCCGGCTCAACGGGGCCGGGAATCTGGTGCAGACGATCCAGGCTTCCGGGTTCTCGGCACCGGAATTCGCCGATCGCGGGCCGTTCGACCTGGTGCTGGCGAATATTCTCGCCAACCCGCTGAAGCAGATGGCGACACCGATGGCCCGGCATCTGGCACGATCGGCGGTGGTCATTCTCTCCGGGCTGTTGCCGCCTCAAGCCAACGGCGTCATCGCCGCCTACCGCGCGCGCGGGCTGGTGCTGCTCAAGCATCTCCAGATCGAAGGCTGGAGCAGTCTTTTGATGCGTTACACGCGGTGAGGGTCAATCCCGCGGCTTCGGCTCGCGGCGGGCGATGACACCCTTTTCCTTGCGCAAGCTCCGCTTCACCCGCGCTGCGGCAACGCGATCCAGCAGCGCGACGATGACGCCGCGTTGTTTTTTCTCGATTGCCGGAAGGCGGCCGTGGCGGATCGGTTGCGAGAGCTTCTCAAACGTAAAAGAAGGCATTGCGTGTCTCCTCGTCGTCGAGTTGAAACACTCCCGGCATTCCCCCAGATATCGTTCGATGGAGTGCCTTTGACGGCAAACCGTTCCGTCCCGTTTACGCAGGTGCAACAATTATAGCAAGACTCCTCCCAAACGGGGCCAATTGGGTCACATTGCGGACTTCTCCCCGCAATCCTCGAGCATGATCCGGAAAAGTGGGAACCGGTTTTCCGAAAGATCATGCTCAAACAAACAGATGAGATCATGATCAGATTTAATCTAATCGGATCATGATCTAAGATAGCCAGGCGATGTTCGAAGCTCATTTCCAGACATTCGAAGAACCCGAAAGCGGCGTGGCGCTGACCGCGCGTCTGTCGGCGTTTCGCGAGGAATTGGCGCGGCGGAAGCTCACCGGCTTCGTCGTCCCCCGCGCCGATCAGCAACAAAACGAATATGTCGCCCCTTCCGAGGAGCGGCTCGCCTGGCTCACCGGCTTCACCGGATCGGCCGGGCTCGCCGTGGTGCTGACGCGCGAGGCCGCAGTGTTCGTCGATGGCCGTTATACGCTGCAGGCGGCAAAGCAGGTCGATCGCAAGGCTTGGAGCGTCACACCTTTGGTCGATCCCCCGCCGGAGGAATGGCTGGCGAAGCATCTCGTCGCCGGCGACCGGCTCGGGTTCGACCCGTGGCTGCACACAGCAGTGGCGGCCGAACGGCTGGCCGCGGCCTGCGCCAAGGCAAACGCGGAATTGATCGCGGTCGACAATAACCCGCTTGATGCCGTGTGGACCGAACGCCCGCCTCCGCCGTTGGGCCCCGTCGCCGTGCACGGCCCGCAATTTTCCGGCGAAACCGAACACGACAAGCTCGGCCGAATCCGGGGTGCGATTGAAAAAATCGGCGCGGATGCGCTGGTGCTGTCGGATTCCCACGCGGTGGCCTGGACCTTCAACATCCGCGGCGCCGACGTCTCGCACACGCCGCTGCCGTTGTCCTATGCGCTGGTGCCGAAGGACGGCCGTCCCATCGTGTTCATCGATCACCGCAAACTCTCCAACAGCGCGCGCGATCATCTCGAGCGGAGCGCCGACGTCGAGGAGCCGGGTGCGCTGACGCCCAAGCTCACCGAACTCGCTGGCCGCGGCGCTGGAATCGCGCTCGACAACGCGACCGCCGCCGATGCCTTGAGCCGGCTTGTCGGCGCCGCGGGCGGCAAACCGATGCGCGGGCCCGATCCCGTCAGCCTGCTCAAAGCGGTCAAGAACGCAACCGAGATCGACGGCACGCGAAAAGCGCACCGGCGCGACGCGGTGGCGCTGGTGCGGTTTCTCGCCTGGATCGACCGCGAAGCGCCCTCGGGCGCGTTGACCGAGATCGACACCGTCGAGGCGCTGGAGACTTTTCGCCGCGACACCGGCGCCTTGAAGGACGTGTCGTTCCCGACGATTGCCGGCGCGGGGCCGAACGGCGCCATCGTGCATTATCGCGTCACCCGCAAAACCAACCGGCGGATTTCGCCGGGCGAGCTTTTACTGATCGATTCCGGCGCGCAATATGAAGACGGCACCACCGACGTCACCCGCACCATTGCGATCGGCGAGCCCACTTCCGAGATGCGCGACCGCTTCACCCGCGTGCTGCGCGGCCATATCGCGATCGCGCGCGCGCTTTTTCCCGACGGCACCACCGGCGCGCAGATCGACACGCTGGCGCGGCAATTTCTGTGGCAGGCCGGCGTCGATTTCGAGCACGGCACCGGCCACGGCGTCGGCAGCTATCTTTCCGTGCACGAAGGCCCGGCGCGGATTTCCAAGCTCGGCACCACGCCGCTCAAACGCGGCATGATCCTCTCCAACGAGCCTGGCTATTACAAAACCGACGGTTTCGGCATCCGCATCGAAAATCTCGAACTCGTGGTCGCCGCTGAAGTGGCCGGCGCCGAGAAGCCGATGAACGCGTTCGAGACGCTGACGCTCGCGCCGATCGACATCAGGCTGATCGACACGAAAATGATGAGCGGCGACGAGCTGCGCTGGCTCAACGACTATCACGCCCGCGTCCGCCGCGAGGTGCACCCGCATGTGGATGAGGCCACCAAAGTGTGGCTCGACGCGGCGACGGCTGCGGTGGCCACGTAGTAATTATCGTCATTGCGAGCCAGCGGGGCGGCGCAAAGCGCCGCCCGATGACAGGCTCCGCGAAGCAATCCAGAGCGCGGACAACGGAGCTAGTGGATTGCTTCGTTGCTCACGCTCCTCGCAATGACGAACGTATCATCCTCACTCCCCGATCAGCGTCAGCCATTCGTCTTCGGTGAGCACAGCAACGCCAAGTTCGCGCGCCTTGGTGAGCTTGGAGCCGGCGTCTTCGCCGGCAACGACATAATCCGTTTTCTTCGAGACCGAGCCCGCGACTTTCGCCCCTAAACGCTCGGCCACGGCTTTCGCTTCGTCGCGGGTGAATTTCGTCAACGAGCCCGTAAACACCACGGTCTTGCCCGAAACCGGCGAACTCTTGCGCGGTTGCTCGGCTGGCTTGACCTCGATCTCGCGCAACAATTCGTCGAGCGCCTCGACGTTGCGCGGCTCGGCGAAGAACTCGACCACCGCGTCGGCGACGATTTCGCCGACGCCGCCGATGTCGTTGAGGTCGGAATAGGCCTCCGAGGTGTTGCCTTCGCCGGTGCCGTGCTTGGCGGCGTCGCGCATGGCGTCGCAAAACGCCGCAATGGTCCCGTAGTGCCGCGCCAGCAATTTGGCGTTGCCCTCGCCGATATGGCGGATGCCGAGCGCGTAGATCAAGCGATGCAGCTCGATCGCCCGTCGCGCGTCGATCGCGTTGAAAAGATTGCGAACCGAGGTTTCACCAAAGCCCTCGCGCTCCATCAGTTTCTTCGCCGCGCGGGCGTCGCGCTTCTGCAGCGTGAAAATGTCCACCGGCGACATGATCAGGCCGTCGTGGTAGAATTCCTGCACTTGTTTTTCGCCGAGGCCTTCGATGTCGAACGCGTTGCGCGACACGAAATGCTTCAACCGCTCCATCGCCTGCGCCGGGCAGATCAGCGTACCGGTACAACGGCGCACCGCCTCGCCTTCCTCGCGAACTGCGTGGCTGCCGCAGGCCGGACAGGTTTCCGGAAATGAAAAAGGCTTTGCGCCCCTCGGCCGCTTGTCAAGCACGACGTCGACGATTTGCGGAATCACGTCGCCGGCGCGCTGCACCACCACGGTGTCGCCAACGCGGATATCGACGCCGCCACGGATCGGATTGCCGTCATTGCCGATCGCCTTGATGTAATCCTCGTTGTGCAGCGTCGCGTTTTGCACCACCACGCCGCCCACCGTGACCGGCGCAAGCCGCGCCACCGGCGTCAACGCGCCGGTGCGCCCGACCTGAATGTCGATGCCGTTGAGAATCGTGGTCGCCTGCTCGGCGGCGAATTTATGCGCGATCGCCCAGCGCGGGTTGCGCGAGACGAAACCGAGGCGCTCCTGCCAATCGAGCCGGTCGATCTTGTAGACCACGCCGTCGATGTCGTAATCGAGCGCGGCGCGGTCCTCACCGATCTGGCGATAGAATGCCAACACTTCATCGAGGTCCTTGCAAAGCCGGGTCAAGGGATTGACGACAAAGCCGGCCTTGTCCATCCACGCCAACATGCCGTGCTGGGTGTCGGCCGGCAGCTCAGACATCTCGCCCCACGTATAGGCAAAAAATTTCAACGGCCGTGATGCGGTGATCGAAACGTCCTTCTGGCGCAATGATCCGGCGGCCGAATTGCGCGGATTGGCGAACACGGTGTCGCCGGCCTCAGCCTGCCTCCGGTTCAGCACCAGAAAATCCTGTTTGAGCATATAGACCTCGCCGCGGACCTCCGCGACGGCCGGAATCTTGCGGCCCTTCAATTGGTTCGGAATATCCTTGATGGTGCGGGCATTCGCCGTGACGTCCTCGCCGGTGGTGCCGTCGCCGCGGGTGGCCGCGCGCACCAGCTCGCCATTTTCATAGCGCAGCGACAACGACAGCCCGTCGATCTTCGGCTCGGCGACAATGGCTGGGATGTGATCGGCGTCGAGCTTGAGAAAGCGGCGGATGCGATCGACGAAATCCGCGACGTCCTCGTCGCTAAACGCATTGCCGAGCGAGAGCATCGGCACGGAATGCTGTACCTTGGCGAAGCGGCCCGAGGGCTGCGCGCCGATTTTTTGCGACGGCGAATCGCCGGTGACGAGTTCGGGGAATCGCGCTTCGATCGCGCCGACGCGCTTGCGTAATTCATCGTAATCGACGTCGGAAATCTTCGGCGCATCTTCCTGATAATAAAGCCGATCGTTGCTCTCGATTTCCAGCGCAAGCCGCATCAACTCGACCTTGGCCTGCGCCTTGGTGAGGGTGTCGATGGGTGGCGAAACTTTTGGCTTAGCTGTCTTGGCCATGGCCTTTGAATACGACGAAGTTCCTCGGGAGAAAAGCGGCCCGGGGTCTGGCGTTCCCCGGATGCTGCGCGAGCCGCGTAAGCGATGCGCTGCTGATCCGGGGTTCATTGCCTGTTGCAATCTGGGTCCCGGCTCTGCGGAGCAGCATGACGGATGCTGCACCGCGTCCGGGACACGAGAGTCACGCCGTCGCTGCCTTCAACAGCCGCTCCGCCGCCGCGCGGGCTTCGGCGGTGATCTCGGCGCCGGCGAGCATGCGGGCGATTTCCTCGCGGCGATGGTCGGCGGCGAGCGCGTTGACGCGGGTGGCGACGCGCTTGCCCTTGTCGAGCGCATCCTTCGAAATCAGCAAATGCTGGTCGGCGCGGGCCGCGACCTGCGGCGCGTGCGTCACCGCCATCACCTGCACCTTGCCGGCAAGCCGCGCCAGCCGCGCCCCGATGGCGTCGGCCACCGCGCCGCCCACACCGGTGTCGATTTCGTCGAACACCAAAGTGGGGGCGGAACCGCGATCCGACAACACCACCTTGAGCGCGAGCAAGAATCGCGACAGCTCGCCGCCGGAGGCGACTTTCATCAACGGCCCCGGCTTGGTGCCCGGATTGGTCTGGACCCAGAACTCGACGCGATCGAAACCCTGCGGTCCCGGCGATTTGGGATCGGAGTCGATCTGCGTCATGAACGTCGCGCGCTCGAGCTTGAGCGGCGCGAGTTCGGCGTTCACCGCCTTGTTGAGCTTCTCGGCCGATTTGGTTCGCGCGGCGGAGAGTTTTGTCGCCGCAGCGTTATAGAGCCCGTCGGATTCCACCGCGGCCGCCTCGAGCTTTTTCAATTGGTCGGCGCCGGCGTCGATCAGCGCCACGTCGGCGGCGTATTTCGCGGCAAGTGCCGCGAGGCTGTCGACCG
>Ga0137358_10002179_pt1 | contig 11024 bp, 9 predicted proteins | sample Mad1_20_16metaG_FD_105551 | JGI IMG/M metagenome (GOLD analysis project Ga0137358, IMG submission 105551) | Vadose zone soil microbial communities from Angelo Coast Range Reserve, California, USA - Mad1_20_16 metaG | ecosystem: Environmental > Terrestrial > Soil > Vadose zone | place: USA... | reverse complement strand
TACTTCTTCCGAAGCATACCAAAGGTGTGCCATTACAAAAAGTACATTTGCTTGGGGGGATTCTGCAGTTAGACTAGGTAGTCTACAAGAATATGTAACAATTTTTTGGTGCAGAGTTCTGGACCAGCCATGAAGTGGAAATAAGTGCTCCAAAAAGGGTATGCGTTATTGGAGCTTCGACTGTATGCAGCGGCCGTGCGTGCTTGCGCTATCGTCGTAGTGCCCGAACTCGTATGAGCGCGCTCCAGGCCGTCTACTGTACTACACTGTCAGGCACACCGTGACGAGTCTCAAGTGAGCCTATTCAGCACCTTCCACTCCGCAGGAGCCGGGAAAGAAATTAGACGAATCCGACATCCTCCGCATTTCGGATCCTACAGTAACAGTACAGTTCTATAGTCTCTCTGAAACGGCGCTGGCCGCAGGCCATCGGACAAAAGTCTAATGGTCCCGTCATCCCGTCACATTTTTAATCTTATCGAACCACCACATAATGACGCTGTGCACCCTTCACCAAGCTCAAGCAAGTTCCCCAGCGAGCAATCGATGTCTGTGGTGTGCGCTCGTGCCCGGCGTCAGAGTTCGGATTTTTATTATAAAAATGGCAGGTAATGTATGGCGGATATTACATAACTAACATTGTTCAACTAAGGGTCCTATTGTGCGCCTCTATTTTGTGGTCCGTTCGACTCATGCGTGTCATGCTTATTGTACTGTAGTAACTGTACACCTCCGCACTTTCTCTTTCTCCGGTGGAATGCTGAAATTACAACATTTGCTCCTGGCGCCCTCTGTCCACCTACTCAATTGACTGTATATTGAGTGCTCAGAGGCGTGGTCTATTATTTTACAGTACATACTGTGTAATAACATATCAGAGTCAGGCTTCTGTCACTCGTCGCTCACAGTTCAACCGCCCAGATTTTCGGAGAAATAACGTTTGTTACCGCGCGGCCTCGAGGTGATTTAACACCCCATGAAACCCGAGTCCGAACAAAGAAACCACTATGTGCGAAAATCGGAACATGTCGGGCATCGTTCATTATTTTGTCGCCCTGGACGTCAACGCTGTGTGGCGATTCGCGACTGAGACCGCGAGTGAGTTGTTGATCCCAGTCGATAGAGGGCGATGTTACTGCACTGTATTCTATAATCCTATCCCTCGCCTAGGCACACTGAGGGCATTTTACGATGTACACTGATCCAATTCAGTTGCTCTTGACTGGCCAATCAGATTGCAGTATTTAGCCGACTGAATTGTAAAATGCCCACAGTGTAAATCAATATCTTTCCCTACTGTCCTCCGCCGCGCCATCTTTATTTGGTGGATGCCGTTTGACTTCATCCACGCCGTTCTGTTTCCTCCGAGCCGCGTGATTCGGGCATGCCTCTTCTGCACATTACTGCACCAATAACGGAAGAAAATGGGCCGAGGCGTACCCTTGTATCAAGGTAGAGCGTTGGCTCGGCATTGAACCGAACCGTAACATACATACACAGTTAGGCTCGGTGCTACGTTCCGTTTACTTCACACTCCGCTATTTCGGGTTCAGGGCTCCGAACGTCTCACTGGCAGCTCTTGCTCGTTGTAATGCATCAATGCATCAACGATAGGGTTCTACTCTTGTGACAGCACTTCGAGGCCTGAAATTCAGGGTCATACACAGCAACCTGGACTTGTTGTGGGGATCACCATGGACACATGCACTGGCACATCACGAAACTGTTAGCGCCCCTGAAGGCTGTGTGTGTCTGGCAGCGCGCGACGCAGTATCACAGTATGATGGTTTCTCCACAGTATCACAGCCTGATAGTCAACTTCCATACTTATAGGGGCGAGTGTGTGAGAGAGGCGAGGCTGTCCTAGGGGCGGCGCAATGAGCGTGAAGATCAGAAAGTGGGGAAGTCAGAAGGGCGTAAAGAATCCACACCAAATCTTCCTAATGCGGAAGCATGCTGTTGCGAAGGCCATGTCAACGAAGAGATGTTGATGGCGTGGCACTGACTTGACGGCCCGAGCTGAACAAAAGACACACGTAACATAAAACATACAGGAATTTTTCCCAGCGCCTTTCTTTTGACAGAACTTAACCATTGAGTGAGCGGACGTAGGCGCCGGGAAAACGAAATAGAAGCAGCACATGTTTTAACATGTATTAGACGATCGCACCAACTGCGACGCAACACAACGGCGGTATATATGATGATGACAGCAGCAACGGGAATATGAAATATGACTGGCAACCCAAGTCCACGTAAAATACTAAGAAAAAAACAACGCAGTAAATGGAAAAGCACGGGTCATGATCAATTTAGTCACGGCGTGTGTTGTGTTTGCCGGTGGGAAGGGTGCAGATGTCGCTCGGGGTGAGCATCTCGGCCAGACCACAGTAGTATGCGATCAAAGCTGTAATAATGCCAAAGTAACCCCCGACCTTGATAATGTTGTTCTTCTTGTCAAGGAAGCCTGCATTGTTGTTGAGTGAATTGCCCCTACGAAAGCTCACCAATACGTACCAATGGACAAAACCAGGAACGTCATCGTGAGGAAGAAGAACAAGGCCGACAAGCCAATGGATTTGCGGAGCGAGCCAACACTATGGGAAACAAAGATACGTTGTCAGTGGCGCTCAATAATCACATTTTGATGCGTTTTTCAAATGCGATGGCACGCGCAAAATGAATGAAAAACTCACAAAAACAAGAACGTGACAACCATCCAGGAAAGGAGGAAAATGCCAATTGCATCGTCCTCCATGCCAGGCGTGGCCTTGTAGCCATCGGCGATACCCGAGCCGGGGATGAAGAGTGTCGCGAATGAGAGCCAGAATGAACCATAGGACGAGAACGCTAGACGCGTGTTAGCAAGATTATCGCGGTCGCAATCCGGCGGGCCGTACGGGGCCGAAAGTTATCTCGGCCTCCGTGGCAACAGTTTCATGGAAGGAGGCACTTCGAAGAAGCACGACGTGCGACTCCACGGAGCATATGGTGCATTCACATGTCCGGTGGGCCGTGATATCGCCAACCCCACATGACCAAGAATAGAGGATGGGAAATTTCCCAACACTTACCGGTGGCGCCGAACGTGTTACCGGCGACGAACTCCCACATGCCAGCAAGGAGCTGGGCAAGACCACCATAGAATAGCGCCATACCGACCACGACATTTGGAACGGTAACGTGGCGCGCATGTACGTTGTATAGGGAGAGGACAAGCGTCGTCGACGCAAAAGCGAACAGTCCACTACATGGTCGATGAGCTTTCAAGTACAACGTCAATGACCATGCCAGTGGAAGGCGACGTACAGGGGAGCAGGGTTCCCAACCTGGCAGCGGCGCTGCGGAACCTCAAGTTTCTCGATGTCAGACATAAATGAGCTCAAAAACGTTCAAGATTTTGGTAAGGCGCGGAATTTGGCCGGCAATGTAGCGATGTAGAGGGGAGGAAGAAAACTCTGGACACAAGGGAACGGATACGAGAATGTTGGGGCGCTTTTATAGCAAGAATTGACATTCTCCCTGGAAGTCGCCGATGATGAGACAACCCAGTTCCAGTTCGAGAAGATTGATCGAATGACAACCAAAAATGAATCGAAAACACATTGATTCCCGGCGCTCAGGCCTCAGGCGCGAGTACGCATCAATGGGCGTCGTGCGATGAGGAGTAACGTTCCCTTTGGCCTCGTTAGGCATTCCCCGAGCCTCACTAGGCCTCACTTTCCAGTCGTACCATGCCAAACTGCCCCACTGTGGACCGAAAGAGTATCAGTCAGACGGTTCCAATTACAGAGAGCAGAGGGCAAACAACATTCCAGGGTCCGTTGTTACTAGTTTGTTAATCGGCGATGCGGCAACGGGGGAGGGAAGCGCCAAACGGGCTATTGGTGGGAAATCATCAACGCCACATTAGCCGCCCCATACATCATGCCACAACCGTGCCAGTGCATGAGCCCACCATCAAAAGTATCATTGTTTGGTCTTTTCACTCTAGACGATTATGACATCGGAACGTCCCGCCCGTTGTCCCGATGATCATGGGAGCTTTTGGGACAACAACAACAGCGTAAACCGCTCCAAAAGTGGTCAACCGGACTTTCATTATTCTCATTCTTTTGAAACAGCATGGCGAGCGTGTGAACCACGTGTTCGATACTCTCCATTGAACTCTCATTTGACGCCATCCCGTAACCGAGGGCGTAGCAGATCGATTCCGTCCACTGTATTGTCGGTATGATGTCCTCTCCTTTTGGGGGATTTTCAAACTGCAGAATCTCCGAAAAGGTCTTTATTATTGGTACCATTTTTCTGTATTTTTTTTTTTCATTGAAATATGGATCATGAGTCCTGTGTAACTGACATCCCGCCTCGTCCTGGCTCCGACCGAACCTCAGATCCCAGTACAGTATTGGTATAATGCGACATTGGACTACAGTATTGGACCCCAGAAGCCTTGTTTGCGCAAGTGCACACGCTGGCCATTTGGACGCCGGTTAGCGCTGGACGGACGGATGATGCCGTATTGCGGCGGCCGTATCAGCCGTACGTTCAATTCAACCCATGGATGCATCATTGTGCTGTTGGTCAAGTTGATCTTGTCGAAACGCCAAAAAGCACAAAAGATGGTTACTCAATGAGCGATGAAGATCAAATTAGTGATATGCCGGGCCGGGCCGGACCTTGTTGGGGTTGGGGCCGTTGGGCATTTTCCATACACCAGCGACTCGGACCCCTGGTATGGACTTTGCCCCTCCCTATTCACTCCATGTACTGTCCGCGCCACGTTCAAGTAATAACTTCACAACCTCGAGGTGTCCATTGCCTGCTGACAACCATAAATGAGTCGAATGATTCTTCTGCCTTGCATTCACGTTTGCGCTATGATCGAGGAGTACCAGCGAGACCTCGATGAGTCCGTATCGTGATGCCCCGGTCAGCTCAGCGGTGTCCACCCCCACTTGTCACGTGAATCCGCCTCTGCGCCCCGCTCGATGAGCGAGTGTACGACACCGACTTTTCCATTGATAGCTGCAATTCTCAATGGAGTTTTTGTTGCTTGCACTACGGCTGTTGATATCCACTCCCTGATCGAGCAACAACTCAACGACTCCAACCCAATATCCCCTTCTTCCGCAGCATCGAGATACGAAGCTATTTTCTCCTCCCCGTCTCCATTCGCTCCATATAGAGCGGTGTCCAGTGTAGTCGAGCATATCTTGTTTCGAATATTTGCATCTGCCTTATACTCGCCTATAAACCTTGCAACATCGGCTTTGCCATTTTCCGATGCCAATTCCGCTGCAGTTTTATTGGCCTTATTGAAGATGTCGACATCAGCGCAATTCGCATCAACGTCGTTGTCTAGCAACAGCTGCACCATATTGATATATCCGTATCGAGATGCGAGGTGTAATGGAGAACAGCTCTGGCTGTCTCCGCGCATCCATGTCGGCGCCCTGTTCAATAAGGTAACGTCCGGCTTCGATTTCCCCTTCGCTCGATGCCAAGGCTAAGGGGGTCAGTTGAGCCCTGTTCCGGATATCGACAGCAGCACCACTTTTGATTAACAACCCCGTATGGTATCGAGGTGTGTTTTGCGATGCGACGTGCAGTGGATTCCATCCCTCGTCGTCTTTGACGTGGATATCTGCACCATGCTCTATTAGGAGAAGAACAACGTCGACTTTGCCGCTGCCAGATGCCAAGTCCAATGACGTCTGCTCACTTCCATTCCGAATGTCGACCGGTACGCCATACTCTAGCAAAAACTTCCCCTTGTGGAGATACCCAAATGTCGATGCAGCGTGGAATGGTGTCCACCCCAAGTTATCCTGGGCAAACACAGACGCGCCATTCTCGACCAAAAACCGCGCGATGTCAAGGTGCCCATTCATAGCGGCGCAGTACAAGGGAGTCTCCTCGTCGTTCCGGCTGTCGACAACCACTCCTCGCTGGACCAACGACATTGCAATCTCGAGGTGACCATTGTCTGACGCGAGATGCATTGGTGTCTAGCATCGTCTTGCGGTGCGTTCACAACAACGCCGCGGTCTATCGAGAGCTGTGCGATATCGAGGTATCCATATCGTGATGCATAATGCAGGGGGGTCCAACCTTGATCATGACGTGCGTTCACATCAGCGCTGCGGTCAATCAGGAGCCGTGCAAGGTAGAGGTATCCAAACCGTAACGAATAATGCAGGGGTATTAAACTTTGTCTCTCGCGTGCGTTCACGTCTAGAAGTAGCCTCGTAACTTCAAGGTGCCCAAGTCGTGACGCGGTGTGCAACGGAATGAAGCTATTGTTGTCTCTGGGTTTTACATCTGCACGCTCAATAAGAAAGTGTGGCCTTCAAGCCTCCCATTAGCACAGGCCAGGTGCGGTGGTGTTTTTTGGTCCATTTCTGGCGCATCAAGTCTTGCGCCAGATTCAAGTAACAGCTCTGCGACGTTGCAGTATCCACCTTGTGCCGCTGCATGTAGTGGAGTCAAGCCATCATCGTCGGCGACATTCACGTCAGCCCCTGAATTGACCAGGAGCTGCACCATCCGCAGGCCCAGATCGTCACGAGAGTTGGGATCTGCGCCGCTTTCAAGAAGCAGTGATGCGACTTCGACATGTCCCTTGATCGTGGCGGCATGTAATGGAGTTGTGTGAGTACCACCCCTAGTATTGGTTTCCGGTGAATACGAGGCAAGAAGACGCTCCACAAGACCACGGAAACCGCATAGAGAAGCATAATATAGAGGAACAGCTTCAGACTGCGTGGGACGTATCTCCGACATCGGATCCACCCAATAACGGCGGTCAATGTCATAAAGCCAGATCCACGCCGCAAAATGTGGCTTCGCCTGATCAAACAGACGTTCCATGACATCCTCAACGTGGGACGACACGTTCCTAAACTTAGCATGGTCCCAATGTCGAGCGGCATATGGCGCGAGGGAAAGTGATCTATAGCATTTTTGTCGATTTTGTCATCGAGTCGAAGGAGGACACTGAGGCCAACATGTGCAAGGAGAACATGCGCCGGTTCGGGGAGAATGTGATAGAAATGAAAGGTGTTCTCAGGCCGATCCGATGTCAAGTACTCCTTGACAGAGAAATGCGAGAATTGAACGATTTGACCGCCTTCCCTATCGACAATCGCGATGAGACTTGAGCACGCTGACAACACCGCTTCTTCCGCATCTGGTGGTCGCAAATCTTCGTTAAACGAGGGTACCGCTGTCGAGTCTAACTCAACTGCAAGAATCTCTGCAAGTTCTTCGACGCGAAGCGGGCGAATAGACAGCGAGAGCACCGGAATAGACGCTGGGCATATTTTCGTTTTACCCTTATTGATCCCCAACAATGTTTGCTCGTATGTCTTATCGAGACTCTCTGGTAGGTCGGCTAGAACCCTTCGGATAGTGGACGGAAAATCGCGTCGAACTAGCAAACGACCCATCTGCCAGTGAACCTATGCAATGACATCAGTGACCAGCGCGAGACCATAACCATAGCTTACATGCCATCCGCATTTTCGGAAAGCGCCTCAACGACCAATTCGTTGTCCTCGTCTCTCCAACTCCGCATCTTCCTGTCCAAATAGACCACAGACTTGAAATACTCGACTATATCGTCTTTTTGTCCACTCTCATCATGAAGGGAAATTTGGAGTGGTTCCAGAGGCTCCAGAGACCTCCGGATATCAATTTCTGGACGGCTGGCTACTCACAGATGGAGGTTCAAAAGTTTAGAAGGAACAAGATCCTCAATGAGCTCCGATATCTCTTCATGGGGAGACAGCATCCCTGACACGTCAGGACATTCATCGACAGTGTCGACAATGATATAAATCGGTCATTGTCGCATCAGGAAAACCCTCATTTGCTAGCGAGCAATAATTAAGCGTCGCCAGCTCTCGCCAGCCCCTTGTTAGCAAATGAGGGTTTTCCTGATGCACTCCTGGCAGGTCCAGCATGTCTGAGTCCTTCAAGCACTTTGTGAGCGCGTCAGTAGTGGGTTTTCGCGTCCCACCGGCGTGGTCCGAATATAACCAGGAGAGGACATTGTGACAAGAATCCAATTCTGCGGAAAGCTGAGAAACGAAAGAGGAGAGGGGGCCATAGCGATCTAGTTTCTTGACATCCCGAAAATTGAAATAATAGTAGGCCATCGTGGCCGTCCAGCTTTACGCATGTACTCGATATCCTGGGTAATGACAGATCTAGTAAGGTATTAGTTGATACCTTTGAATGCAACTGATAAATCTTGTGTCAATCGATCTAACTTGTCCAGCACAGCTTCGACCTCGCTCTCCCCAAAACCTTTTTCACAAACTTCTCTATGGCACATTGAGCCGTGGGCAATGTATACGCGATGGTATGCTTACTGAACCGCCCCTGTTTGATCTGCCTTGTTGCCAACGCAAGCACTGAAAGTACTTCAAGCATAATTCTCACAACAATATCCATCATCATCATCGTAGTGGGCGGAATCGTCCTATATATCTCAAGACGCCTGAGGAAATTCCCTATGCATTCAAACAGGTCGAGGAGAGCATCGTAACTTGAGCTGACCGCACTGGCAGCCCGGCATAGCCTTACGTTACGGATCTGATTGAAGAGCATATTCGAGGACGTACAGCAAGGAGAACATCAAAACTGGTAAAGACGGCCTTTTGCTGGTGAGAAGGGGACCTGACGAGGCAACGTTAAAAGGTTCATGGGGTCATAGTATGTATGCTGAGCTCACCAAGCTGACTGCCTCGCCAATAATCCCCGAAAATGCATGAAGGACCTTCACTGCCGGTCTTAGGCAGCTGATTAGTCTCCGACCCCGCTCACAATATTATTCAAACGCCTCTTCTCGTTCCTGTAGTACTGTAGTAGTTCAAGGATGGCCAGAATCTGAACGCTCGATCTTCTCGAGGAAGGAATTTTCAGTGAGGTCGCTATAGGTTTGTTTGACATAGTACACCCGATCGGAAAAAGTGCTTAATACCTGTGGAGGTGACATATCAAGTCCAAGTATAAGCACAAATCACCCCCAAAACAGCATGTGAGCAAGTTAACGACCGGGATGTAAACAGCTGAGCACCAGCAAGTGGCAACCAAAGTGACATGTAGAAACTATTCCCAGCACCTCTCTTTTAACAGAACTCAACTGTTGAAAACTCACGTTGGGAAAATGAAATATAAGCGGCAAGATTTTCAACGTGTATTAGACACTCGCACACTGCGACGCAACACAACGCTAAGAACTACGAGAGCAACAAACACAGGTATCAAACACAGGAGAACGAAATATTGATATCAATCCCCGAGTCCGCGTGAAATAGTAAGAAAATAAAAACACGATGAATTTAGTCACGGCGGGGGTCGTGTTTGCCGGTGGGGAGGGTGAAGAGATCATTCGGGGTGAGCAGATCGGCTAGACCGCAGTAGTATGCGACCATAGCCGTGGCGATGCCACAGAAACCTCCAATCTTAATAACATTGGGTTTCTTGTTAAGGAAGCCTGCATTGTCGTTGAGTGAGTGTTACCCGACGAAAGCACCGAGAATACGTACCAACACCCAAGATAAAGAAGGTCGTCGTAAGGAGGAAGAATAAGGCCGTCAAACCAATAGATTTGCGGAGCGAGCCAATGCTATGGGAAACAAGGACACGTTGTCAGCGGAGCTCAATAGCCACATTTTTGACGCGCTCTTCAAACGCGATGGCGCGTGCAAAATGAAAAAAAACTCACAAGAACAAGAACGTGACAACCATCCAGGCCATGAGGAAAATGCCAATTGCATCGTCCTCCATGCCAGGCTTGGCCTTGTATGCATCGCCGACACCCGCGCCAGGGATGAAGAGAACCGCGAATGAGAGCCAGAATGCACCGTAGGAGGTGAATGCTGCACGCAGAAAATGATTATTAGCAATTGCGACAATAAAGAGGCGGGCTATACTGGGCCGAAGGTGTTATTTCGGCGTCCAGGGTGGCGGCAATTTGAAAAAGCACCGTGCGACTCCCACGAAGATATGGTGCATCCACGCATCAGATGCACCCTGACACCACCGTCCCTGAATGACGAAAAGTGATGATGGGGAAATTTCCCCAATACTCACCAGTTGCACCGAACGTGTTACCAGTGACAAACTCCCACATGCCAGCAAGGAGCTGAGCAAGGCCACCATAGAATAGCGCCATGCCGACCACGACATTTGGAACGGTAACGTGGCGCGCATTTACGTTGAAAAGGGAGAGGACGAGCGTCGTCGACGCAAAGGCGAATAGCCCACTACATGATCAATGAGTTTTTAAGTCAATGTCAATAACCAGGCCAATGGATGGCGACGTACAGGGGAGCAGGGTTAGCAACCTGGAAGCGGCGCTGGGGATGGGGAGAGACAAATTTTTCGATGTCAGACATGAGAAATGCCAAAGTTTTTAGTAAGGAGTGACGTTGGGTGTGGCCGGTGGGTGGGCAAGACAGTGGGGAAGAAAAAAGGAACGGTTGGGGGAATTGGCGCGTGAATTGGGGGTGCTTTTATAGTTAATTTTGACGGCTCGCTGGAATTCGCCGGATGGGAGACAACTCAGTGAAGAAGTTCGACATCTGTGACAGCAAAAGGAGACTACGGGCGCTCAGGCGCAAACGCGTGAATAGGCGCCGCATGATGGGGAATGGAGAGAAACGTTCCCTTGGCCTCGTTAGGCACCCCTCGAGCCCAACTTTCCAACGGTACTGTACCATGCCAAACTGCCCCAGGTGGACCGAACGAGTACCAGTCAGACAGTGCTAATTACAGAGGGTAGAGAGGCCAGCATTCCAGGGTCCGTTTACTGGTTTGTTTTTGCATGCCTAATATCCGGCTCGCCCTGGAGGCCCTGACCACGAGTCGATCCACGACCTGACCTGAGTGGCCGAATGTAAGCTTGCGAGGCTGGATCTCAGGGTCCCAGTAGTGTCCCAGTATTGGCATACAGTAGTACTGTACGAGCACTGCTGAACGGTTCAGTGCTCTGTGGCGCCTGTGCACGTGTA
>Ga0137358_10002177_pt1 | contig 11028 bp, 14 predicted proteins | sample Mad1_20_16metaG_FD_105551 | JGI IMG/M metagenome (GOLD analysis project Ga0137358, IMG submission 105551) | Vadose zone soil microbial communities from Angelo Coast Range Reserve, California, USA - Mad1_20_16 metaG | ecosystem: Environmental > Terrestrial > Soil > Vadose zone | place: USA... | reverse complement strand
TGAAAGGTGCGGCAGCAATCCATAACGCTCTTCAAAACCATGCTGAAGGTCAGGTTCCTATCCTTACGATTAGCGATGAGCACAATGATATCAATGATATGTTTCAAAAAGAGCGTGCAGAGATAGAAAAATTTGCTCACGCAAATGATATCAAAGAGGATACAGAAGGTGCCCTTGAAATAATTGCGGAAGCGCGAATCAGGCAGATGACAAAAGAGACCGATGGTGATCAAGTCCTTGGAAATGCGTTATTAAAGTATGCTGATTCCCATCCGGGCGGAAATGCGTTTCTTGTCGGAGCAATGTTTGCTTATTTTCCTATAAAAAGATTATATTTGGAAAGAGAAAAAGCAGATCATGGAACTACGTTACTAAAAAATCAAGAAACTAATAGAAGGATTGATCATTTGGATTTGGATCATCCTGAACTCGCTGATGTGGCAAGAGAAATTGATCTTAGTTTACCGATTGATATAAAAACATTTGATGAAGCTGACATCGGTACATTGATATCGGAAATTGAGGTATATCTCGGCAAACAGCCATAAGTGAATCTTAAATTCTCTTTTTCACTTTGGCGCCGTGTTTGGAGTCTTCAAGTTCATAACCTAATTTTTCAATCTGTGAGCGCATTTGATCGGCCGCGTTAAATTGATGATGTTTACGCAGACTTTCACGCTCTGCTACCATTTTCCGAATTGAATCTGGTACCATGCCCTGTTCTCTTTTCAAATGAAAACCGACTTCTTTAAAATTAAATCCTAAAATCTCATCCATCTTAAAAAGTGCTTTCGCTTTTTCGGCTGTTGGATAATCCGACTTCACCATTTCCCAAACAACTGCCAAGGCTTTTGGCATATTGAGATCTTCATTGACTGCTTCAACAAAACGCTTTTCAAAATTTGCAAACTCTTCTCCCGGATTTTCGCCGGAACTGTCTTCAGGATCTTCCCATCTGACAATTTCTTCATATAATTTCTTTAAAGCATTCTCAGCAGCTTCAAGAGCCGGAAACGTAAAATTCATTTCCTGCCGATAATGTGTCTGCATGTATAAATAGCGAAGTGCCAATGGTTCGTGTCCCTCTTTTTCAAGATCATAAATTTTGTAAATATTACCCAGACTCTTACTCATCTTTTGTCCAGCAACAAGCATAAAAGCAGTATGCACCCAATAATTTACAAATTTTTTACCTGTCGCAGCTTCCGATTGGGCAATTTCATTCGTGTGATGAACGGTTACATGATCAAGACCGCCGGTGTGAATATCAAACGTCTCGCCGAGATATTTCATACTCATTGCAGAACATTCGATATGCCAACCCGGAAATCCTTTTCCCCAGGGACTCTTCCATTCCATTTGTCTTTTTTCATCAGTCGGACTGAATTTCCACAATGCAAAATCGCGGGCATTTCTTTTTTCTTCATTAATTTCAACACGTGCAACGCCTTCTGTTTTTTGATCAAGTGTTGAAAGTTTTCCGTAATCTTCAAGTAATGACGTATCAAAATACACGCCATCCGAAATGGTGTAGGTAAATCCTTTTTCTTCGAGACGTTTAATGAGTTCAATTTGCTCCTGGATATGATCAGTCGCTTTTGCCATACGGACCGGCATGGTGTAATTCAATTTTTTATAGTCATCAACAAATGCTTCGGTATAAAATTTGGCAACTTCCCATGCGGTCTTTCCTTCTTTTTTTGCTGACTTCTCCATCTTGTCTTCGCCGGTGTCTTCATCACTGACCAAATGTCCGACGTCGGTGATATTCATCACAAATTTTACCTGTAAATTATTATATTTGAGGACTCTGACAAGCAGATCCGAAGTAGAATACGCTCTAAAATTACCGATATGGGCAAAATCATAGACTGTCGGACCACAGGTATACATCCCGACATGCGGCGGTTTAATTGGTTTAAAATCTTCAATTTCTCGAGAAAGTGAGTTATAAAGTTTGAGCATACATGCATTATACCTGAAGCTGTGGGGAATTCAAAGATAAATGAAAAAAAAATTACAATCCTTCACCATTTTCAATACGATGAAGATCTTCATAAAGTTTGATAATATCATCTGGATCTGTGACAACAGGCTTATCTCTTCGCAGCCTACTTCCTTCACTGGCTTCTACTTGGGCGGCAAATTGTTCTTCTAATCCAGCAAGAAAACCAAAACCATCAGGATCCAAAACATCGATTAAACCACCTGAAGTTATATCAATATTTCGAACTCTATCCTTTTCTTGTAGTGCTTTTGCATTGGTAAGCGCTTCATCAATAATTGTTCCCCTCTCCTCATTTGAGAATGATCGCTTATGGACAACGACAGAAAAGCTGGAAGCATTTCTTAAAAATGACTCAAAAGCAGTCATCCCTTCTTCTGGCTGCCATGAAGGGTGTCTATACGCATGTTGAGAAGGAGAAAATTGAGCAATAAAATCACTCCTATATCCTTCATCCTGCATATCTCTTTCGTGAGGTACTGTTGATTGAGATACCTGTGGACCGACAAGGCAAAGGTCAGTTGTTTGGGTATTAGGAAAAAGCAATAATACACGATCATCATGCCAATATTTGTTTCCGGTAGTATGGCGTATGGCATAGATATCTGCTCCTATTGCTCTCCCCAATTTTTGTGCATGCCACTGTTTGATTTCAGGCCAATGAGGCCCACCCAATTCTCCACTCCATTGTCTTTTCGTTTTATGTAAATTATCAGGAGTAGAGTCACCTCTTCCTCCTTGTTCCGGTTGTGCCATATATTTTATCCTCTGTGACGAGGAGATCTTCTCTTATTTTCCATTACAAGTTTTTCCCTGGGTCTTGCTGTTTGATCTCTCGGCTCCAATACCGATGCGGCTCCCCCATCTCCGTCAGATGAACCGCTGGGTCTCGGTAGTGAAGGAACAAATCCTAAATTACGATTTTTCCTCTGCTTCTTCGGAGGAGACGACGTATCCGTTGTAGTTTCTCCTAATCCAACTAACCCTAAAGCCTCCGCCTCTTGAACGCGTTGTTCCGCAGCGTCTAATTGTTGATCACAGGATGCAATGATTTGTGCTCTTCTTTGTTCATCAGCCAAAAAAGCAATCCATTGCGGCCCATTTGTAAACTGTTGTTCTGTCATACTCGCTCCTTTCTCAAAAAAAAGCCCCGATCAACGGGGCTTCATAGTTTTATACGTTTTGCGTACTACGAAACCTGCCGTCGATAAAAAATAATACAAGCTGCAGTTAGAGAAGAAATACGTGAGGAAAATTTGCCCATCTGGGTTCAGTGTAGCACTAATTTATTCGTTGTCAATATCTTTTATAGGTCTAGACTATCTCACCCGCTGGCACCGCGGTTGGATTCTGCTTTATTACGACCTCTGGTGACTGCAATCGGTTCTTTTTTCTTTTTCTCTTCGAGTTCAGCCAATTGTTGTTTTTCTTGTTCGACTTCTTGATCTCTTTGCTGATCTTGTTGTTGACGTTTTTGTGCTTCTTTTCTGATATCTGATTCCAAATGACCGATTTCACCGAGTGTCGGGATGTAATATTCAGTGTTATGGGTTTGTGCGAGTTCTCGTCGTGCCTTTGCAAGTTTTTCTTCCTCTTCAGGAGTTGCTGCCGTCTGTTTCGTGGATGATGTTTTTTGTCCACCCGCATGAGCTGCTGCCTGAGCTTGCCCTGCAGCATGTCCCGTTGCTTGTGTTTTTTTGGCCTGCGCCATTGGGTCAACACCGGTTGCATCTGACTGCTGCTGATCATCATCGGTTGCAGCGGGAGTACTTGATCCATAGAGCTGACTAACAAAACTTTTTGCAATTGCTTTTGCCTGTTGAGCAGTGTGCTTCACTGCAGAATTGGCGACTTTATTAACAGCTTGAGCCGGAGCTTGAACAACAGGAATATCTTCAAATCCGTCGTCCATTTCAAATGGGTCACTTGCGTTTGGCATAGCACTATATTACTACAAATAATTAAATTAGCAAAATGAATGCTTAAATCTAATAATTACTTCGTCCCTCCATCGCCCGTTCCAAAGTGGTAGGATCGGCGTATTCCAAATCCGCACCGGTAGGTAATCCTCTTCCAATTCGAGTAATCTTGAGTTCCAAATCTTCACTCCGAAGCTGTCTACTGATATACATCGCAGTCGCCTCCCCTTCCATCGTCGGATTGGTTGCCAAAATAACTTCGCTTATAACAGAATCCGGATTTTTCACTCGGTCAAAAAGCTGCCTGATATAAATTTCATCAGGTCCAATATTGTTCAGCGGGTCAATTTTACCATGAAGCACATGATAAATGCCGTGATATTTTCCGCTCTTCTCAAGTGCCAAGACATCCAGCGGCTGTTCGACAACACAAACGAGACTATGATCCCGCTTGTCATCGCTACAAATTGAACACGGATCGGTTTCATCGACACAGAAACATGTCGAGCACATCACCGTATTACTTTTCAAGGTTGAGACAGCATTGGCAAATCGATCAAGTTCTCCCTGCGGAACATGCAGCAGATAAAACGTTAAACGCTGTGCCGTCTTTGGACCAACGCCCGGTAGTCTTTCAAATGATTCGATAACTTGTTGAATTGCTTTGGGGATTCTCATCTTTCATTTCTCAATTCTTTTGCTGCCATTTTTGAAATTGATAAAATTTCTAATTTTGGAAACTGCTTTGCTTGCGGAACAAAGACACTATCTGTCACAAAGACCTTCTTCACCAATGAATTTTCCAATAATTCCGGCGCTTCTTGACTGAAAACTGCGTGGGTTGCAAACACATATATTTCCTCTGCACCTTTTTCGTGAAATAATTTGGCAGATTCAACAATCGTTTTGCCGCTGGCAATCATGTCATCAACGATAAATGCTTTGCCTTTAATGATTGCTTCGTCTCCTTCAATCCCGCTCATCACAATCTCACCGGTATTCAAATCCCGATCTTTGATTGTCGCTACCCATTTCCTGCCATCAAGAAGTTCCGACATTTTACTAATTCTTCGTAGCCCTCCCAAATCGGGAGACGCGAGGAATCCGTCACCAAGTTCTTTGATTTTCTGTGCAAAAAGCGGAAGTGCCGAGAGATGAGCAACAGGAACTTGAAAAACTTCCGGAATTTTAATCGAATGTAAATCAAAGGTAATTACCCGATCAGTCCCCGCACCTTCTAACGCGTGTACAGCAACATCAAGAGAGACAGCTTCACCGTCACGAAAAACATGATCTTGTCTCTGATAGCCAAGATATGGAAGCACTACGGTGATACTTTTTGCGCCGCTTCTTTTCAAACCGTCAACAATGAAAAAAAGTTCCATGTAGTTTTCGGCAACCGGTGTCGCTGTTGACTGAACGACAACACAATCTTCTTCAACAACGCGTTCTTGAATCTGAATCCGCTTTTCACCATCGGAAAAAACAAAAATTTCAATAGGTCCAAGTTCTGTTCCCATTTCGTGAGCGATTTTTTCGGCAAGCGGTTTATTTGAAGTTCCGGAGAATATCTTCATGAGACTCATTGTACTAAATTAATTCGGAGAATACAAAGTATTTCCTGAAGTCTTTTCTTTATTTCTTTGCAAAGACGAGAGCTCTTTTCTTTCCTCCTGTCACATCAACAAGAATCCTTACATCATGAGGTTCATTAATGGCTCCCTTCATCTCTCTATCTGTTAATTCACTCCCTTTTTTTCGAGCAAAAAATCTTTCCGTTGTACTAGAATCGTGCAATTCGCGAACTCCATGCTCATCTTCGATTATTTTTTGAAAAACAACATTTTCTGTGCCAGTAGGTTGTCCCGAATCGTTTAAACGTGGAGCTAATACGATTTGACCAATACATCCAGAATCAGGATCTGCCAAGAGCTTATCGAATTCAACAAGCTCCCCAAGCTCAATATCTTTTTTAAACTGTCTTGTATCGATTTCTACACTATCTGGCATATGGAGGTAAAATTATAAAATCAAATCTTTACTGATCGACTCCCCTGTTCTGATACGCTTGATTGCTTCTGCCAGGAGTGGCGCGACTGAAACAATGGTAATTTTTGGATTGTTCACAATTTCTTCCCGATGGGCAATCGAATCGGTCACAATCATTTCATCAATTGCTGAAGCACTGATTCTCTTGAGTGCATCACCTGAAAAAAGCCCATGAGTAGCCACGACGCGAACAGATTTTGCGCCTTTTTCTTTAATATGATCAGCTGCGTTCACAATCGTTCCTGCAGTATCAATTATGTCATCAACCAAAACGACATCACGATCTTTCACATTACCAATCATAGCCAGAGTATTTGAAACATTGTTGAGCATAATATCCCGCTTTTTATACACAAGTGCAAGCGATTCCGAACCTAAGAGTCGTGCATAACCCGTTGCTCTCACCATGCCACCCTTGTCAGGTGCTGCAATAACCGGATCCGATAAATTTCTTTTTTTTAGTTCGGGAAGCAAGGAATAACTTCCAAAAACATTGTCCCAAGGCTTTGCAGTAAAACCTTCCTGCTGTTCCGAATGGATATCCAAGGTAAGAATGCGATCCGCACCGGCGTTGGTGATTGCAGAAGCGACTACTGAAGAACTGATAGGTACTCGAGACATTTCTTTTCTGTCTTGTCTGCTGTAACCGTAATAAGGAATTACCGCGATAACTTCGGAAGATGACGCCCGTTTGGCTGCATCAATCATAAAAAGAAGTTCCATGAGGTGATCATTGACAGGAGTTGAGGTCGGCTGGATGATAAAAACCATCCTGCGTCGTAAATTTGCTGTGATACGCACTCTGATTTCTCCATCTGAAAAAATACTGATTGGATTGGTTACCTCAACATTAAGTATTTTTCCAATAGAGTGTGCAAGCGTGGGATTTGCCCTCCCCGTCAACAAAATAAACTCGTCGTGGTTTGACATCTTTTATTTTCCTCCCAACATATTTGCAAGTCCGCCCAAGCCTCCGGTCATGGACTGCAATTTTTTAGCTGCTACTTCTTGAGATTTTTTAACAGCTTCGTTTACTGCTTCTTTTATGTCTTCGTCAGATTTTCCGTTTGATTTGATTTCCCAAATTTTTTGGTCGGCGCTGATTTTGACATACACACCGCGTTTACTGACTTCGACAATTTCTTGCTGGAGTTGTTTTTGGATCTGCATTGCCTGATCCCGCATTTTTTTGAGTTCTCCGATTTGTGCAAATGGATTATTCATAATCAATCACCTCCTTTTTGTAATTCTACATTAACTTCGACATCTTTTCCAGTGAGCAATTTTGCTATTCGGATAAGTTCACCTCTCGTCTTCATATCATCAAGACGCTCCTTATGAAATTTATAATTTGTCTGGATGATAAGACTTTTTTTATCAAAACTTCTAATTGAACAGCCGCGCAAAAGACCGGCGATGGTGTGATTATATTGTTTCATTTCCGAAATCATTTGCTTCCAAAAAGCATCCATCCATTCTTTGGTTATCTCTCCGTTTGGGGATGCATGCATCAGTTCAACTTTTGTGTGATTAACTTCAGGGACTTCTTCTTTGGGAGCTTGTTTTGGAACACCATACAGTGCTTCTTTTTTCTTAAGATCTCCTACTTCCTTCCGAAGAGTTGAAACAGTCACACCCTTCTCATCTGCTTTTACAAAAGTTGTCGATGATTCTACCTGTTGCTCTCTCTGGTGCACTCCGCAATACTCGATAATCGCAAGCTCTAAAGGCAACTGAGGCAGCACAGCATATTTGATATCGGCATATGCTTTAGAAAAAATTTCAACTAATTCTTTTATTTCGTCCAGACTAAAAGCCGAGGTCAATTGCTGACCGTTTATTTTCACTTGAATGAGTAACAAATTGTGGAGCGTCCGTATGAGTTGATCAATAAAATATTTTGTATCAACACCTTGCTCAACCAATTGAGAAACAATTTCCAAACCTCCTTTTACCTCTTTTGCTTTCAACGTTTTGAGTAATCCGTTAATAAAATTGATAATACTTGCTACTTTATACCGTTGCTCAATCAATTCTTTTGTTATCTTTGCACCATTTGCCAATGTCGAAACTTCTTCCAGAACTTTTGCTCTGTCACGAAATCCTCCATCTGCCAACTGCGCAATCATCTCCAAAGCCTCATCATCAATCTCCAGTTTTTCTCCGGCAACAATTCTCCTAAATGATCTAACCAATTCATCTTTTGTCGCAAGCGTAAAGGAGATATGTGAGCAGCGCGACATGATTGTCTGCGGCACTTTATGCGGTTCGGTTGTACAAAGGATAAACATCGCGTGACTTGGCGGTTCTTCAAGTGTTTTCAAAAGCGCGTTAAATGCCTCTGTTGTGAGCATATGGACTTCATCGATAATGTACACTTTTTTGGAGGCACCGACCGGAGCGAGTCGAATTTTTTCTTTCAAATCTCGGATTTCATCAATACCTCGATTTGACGCAGCATCAATTTCCAAAACATCCATATTCGTTCCACTGGTTATTGAGACACACTGCTCACAGGTGTTGCAGGGTTCTACTTCATCTTTCTTTTTTCCGGTGCAGTTAACTGCCTTTGCTATAATTCTTGCTGTAGACGTCTTGCCCAAACCTTTAGGTCCGGTAAAAAGAAATGCGTGTGTGGTGGGGTTTTTGAGAACAGAAAAAAGCGTCTGGCGAACGGCCTCGTTATCCAAATCATTAATTGTTTGTGGACGATATTTACGATAAAAAACCATAAAGATTTTACTCGTGGTGTAAACCTAACAAATGCAACATTCCATGTCTGACAAGTTCATCTACTCGTTCATCAACCAGCATTTCCATTTCCGATGCTTCTTTAATGATCATGGGATACGAAATGACGATATCTCCAAGATGAGTAACATCTCCCGGCAAATGTGTTTGTTCTCCTTCGGCGAGCGGGAAAGAAAGAATATTGGTTGTCCCCTCTTTACTGCGATATTCCTTGTTTAACTTGGTCATTTTTCGATCACCGACGATTGCAACGGAAACCTCAACAGGACTTTGGATATTATTTTCTTGCAGCACAGAAGCAATCGCAGACTTTATTTTCTTTCGATTGACTTTATATCTACTTTCAACATAAATAGAGATCTTAAGGCTTTCCATTAGAATAGCTTAACTCGTGCAGCCTCTTCTTGTTTGAGCTTTTTTCGAAGCTTCTTGGCAAGAGAAGGTTTGAGATAAAACTTGCGGCGCTTTGCCTCTTGAATGATCCCGGCATCCATTACCTTCTTTGAGAAGTTACGGATAACTTGATCGTCTGATTGTCCTGGTAATTTTTTAACATGTACCATAATAAAAACACCCCCATTCGATAACAATTAACTAAAATGTCAATTGTTGACTATAAGTACCTTATTTTACTCCAAAACGGCCTCTGTGTAAACACCCAGAGCCTTTAGGCGGTCGTCAATGCAGCTTAGATATAAATTCCCCTATCTATCATAACCGGTTCATGCCTTGGTGAATAATAATGGAGTCAAAGAGAATTTTCAATTGCGTAAACCCTCTTGAGAAGAAAATATTGCTTTGTGATAAAATAGACTAACCGAAATTATGAATAAACATCAAGTTCATGATAGTAAAATTGTCTGCCTCGGAGGAGGAATAGGCACAGTCAACCTGGTTAAGGGCCTTCGGAAACACACACCGCGTATTACCATCGTAGCCTCAATGGCAGACGACGGCGGATCTGCAGGAAGACTGCGAAGACTGTATAATGTCCTTCCTCCCGGAGATATTGTCTCGTGCATTGCATCCCTCACTGAAAGCGAAGAATCCTCACAATTTCTGACATACCGCTTCCCCGGAGATCGCTATGGCAAAGATGACGAGTTATCAGGACATAAAATGGGCAACCTCATGATGGTCGCAGCCGAACAAATTACCGGAAGTTATGCAGGAGCTGTTGAATATCTCAAAAAAATCTTTCAAGTGACAGCAGATATTTATCCCGCAACTTCTCATTCGGTCACGCTGCATGCCATAACCATTGACGGCCGCGAAGTTCACGGAGAAGAAACAATCGATCTGGGAAAATATGACGAGCCTCGTGTGCTGCAAACTGTGTATCTCAAACCTGAAAATCCCCAAGCATCAAAAGACGTCATTGATGCTATGGATGTCGCCGATTGTATTGTTGCAGGACCCGGAGATTTATATTCCAATCTTCTCCCGGTACTTATTGTCCCCGAAATTGCCCAAAAACTCAAAGAAATTAAAACAAAAAAAATATATGTGGTAAACGTTGCAAATAAACCTTTTGAAACAACCGGCTATGTCGTTTCTGATTTTATTGAGGCAATAACCAGACACCTGGGCACCTTTCCCTTTGACACAATTATCGTCAACACCAATCAGGGAGAGACATTACCTGTACAATTTCATTATGAATATGTCAAAATTGACGAAAAATTACATCAGCAGGAATCGTTTAAACTGGTAGAAAAGGATTTGCTCAATTTGGAATTTCCTTTGTATCACAATTCAATTAAATTAGCTGAGGCGATTGTAGAACAACTGAAGTAATTACCCCATAACGGCGGTCTTGGCCATTGGACCCATGATATGAAAATGAAGATGGTCAATCAGCTGTGCTCCCCCGCCATTATTGGTCACTCGATATCCTTTATCCGCAAGCCCTTTTTCTTTAATCATTTTTTGGGCAACTGTCAAAATTTTCTGAAATAATTCCGGATTTTCAACAGCAAGGAGTTCTGAAATATGTTTTTTGGGAATAATAATAAGGTGTACGGGACGAACAGGATGAATATCGGGAAAAACTAACAAATCATCATCTTCATACAGTGTGGTTGAAGGGAGTTCTTTTTTAACAATTTTACAAAAAATACAATCCATAGCCTAAATTCTTTCTATAACCTTAATAATTTCATTCAAATGTAATTTCGTCGGGACCATTTTCGGATTTTTTGGCGTACCATTCAAAAGCATTTTTTTTGAAACATGAAGAAACCACGTTGCAGTAGGATCTATCTTTTTAAGCTGCTCATAGGCAAGGGTTAAATCTGCACCTTT
>Ga0137358_10002171_pt1 | contig 11036 bp, 15 predicted proteins | sample Mad1_20_16metaG_FD_105551 | JGI IMG/M metagenome (GOLD analysis project Ga0137358, IMG submission 105551) | Vadose zone soil microbial communities from Angelo Coast Range Reserve, California, USA - Mad1_20_16 metaG | ecosystem: Environmental > Terrestrial > Soil > Vadose zone | place: USA... | reverse complement strand
GGGCCGGGTGAGGCCCAGGTATGCCATTGGGTTGAGCAGCTGGATTGGCGGGGCCGTAATGAGGGGGGCCGGACAGTGATGGGGGCTGTCCTCCGGGGCCGATTCCATTCATGTGAGCGGCGGGCAGTTGAGGGACGGGACCTGGGACTCCGTTCGGGAGATAACGCGCAGTCTGAGGAACACCGGGAGGGGGAACTTGACCGGGTCTTAATTTAATATGGCTCTGGTGCTAGAAAAGGGCAACAGGCAATGAAGGACGGGTCGATGATGGAAGTGGCGGAAGTGAGGTACCTTGTGATAGAGGATTGCATCCTCAGATCCGCCGCCATTGTTTTTGGCCTGAAATAGCACCCAGAATACGCTCCACCACCTAGTGAATGGATCAGATGGGTTGAGGGAAAGAGAAAGGGGGACGAACTCGAAGAGAAGACCTTGCTGGGCGTTGATGGGTGGTTTCGACTCTGAAGAGATGTCGGCCTCGATGACCAGTTCGCTTGCGGTCTTGCGATAACCTCGCTTTTTGCAATAGTCCAAGATGTAGATGTTGAACCTGCGGGATGGAGGGGTGAGTGAGAGATGGAGAGCGAAGAGGGGGGAGGAACATTTTATCGCCATCCCAAGAGATTTGGTCCGGGTTTGTGAGTGGGGGTTGCTGGGGGGCAGATGCGGAGGACGAGGGCGGATTTGGTTGAGGGGGGCCTGGGGCAGCCATTGTGGGTGGGGAGATGGAGGGAAGGGAGACGAGGTCGTTGGCGGAGGAGGAGAGCTGAGGGAGAGTGGGCGTGGTGAGAGTCGGGGATTGAAATATTTGTATTTGTATGTACTTCTTCTCTTCGCTTCCTCGCCTCGCTCGCTCAGTGCCGTCGGACTACTGCTATCTGGAAATCCCACCCCCCAACGATGTACTTCACCTCAACCAGCCGCCGCACTTCTCGCCACCCGCTCGCCATCTCCCCTACCTCCCCTACCTCCCGCACAACGTAGATAAAGTCCGCGGGAGATATCAGCGATCGCAACAGCGACCCAATCAGGAACGATATCAGCCCTATCACGATGACCCCCCACAACGTGAACCTCTTTGTCCCCATCCCCGTCCTTTCGGACTCCTTCGAGGTCAATCTAGCTCCTGCCACCGTGTGACCTGTCACTCCTTCTCCTTCCCTTGCCGACGATGTGGCCTTCTCGGATTGCCCTTCTGACGTCGCCCCGGGACCGGAACCGGAACCCGTGCCAAACCGTGAGAAGAGCGGACTCGGATACCCGTTCAAGAATCCGCGTAGTAGCCCACCACTAGTACTGTTTGTTCCAGCTATCGCGGTCGTCGCCTTGGGTGTACCGGGACGCTGCGGTGGTTGCTGGATAGACATGTTCCGTCAGCTACAGTGAACCCACCGAAAATGGTATTAATCGTGCGTGCCTTGCTCGAGGTCTCCTCGTTCCCTTCTTTATCTCCAGCAGCGATACTCTCCTCCCCCTCCTCCTTCGGGACTGACACCTCTTCAGATTCCGCACTTGGTTCGAGCAGAATATTCGCAACTGCGCTTGCCTTGCGCAGTTCTACTGGCAACCCATCGTCTTCAGACTCGCTAGAATGCCTGAGTACACCGACAGTAAGGACGCCACACCAACGCGCTTCATCAGCTCGGAATTCATCAAACAATAAGCACGTGACGGCCGTGCATGCAGCTCACACACCTTGATAGTACAGCCATCCACCCCACCCGATCATCTTGCAACTCCTCTCTCCCAAGGTTCGTCAGCGATTCCTTTTCCCCTTCCACCTCAACAATGACTCCATCGATCGTGACCGTCACGCCATCCCCTTTTGTCTTCTTTCCGTTTCTAAGGGCAAGTGACTCCATGGCAGGTCGGATTTCCACTTCAATCACCGCCCCTCTCTCGCACAGGTCGAGCATCCATTGAGGCTTTGGCGGTGGTGCTCGCGTCTCCCCGGTGAGCGGGTCTAACAATGTCGAGATCTGCGTTTGCGCAGTCGGAAGTATCAACCGCAGCAGATGCCGTGGTGAGTGGTCTTCTGCCAGCCCAGACGAATGAAGCGGCGAGGATGGCAGCGTGTGCACCGTGTGCGTGAGGGGTAAAAATGGCACATCTGTTGGCTCCAACTCCGCGGCGGTGGCGGCAACTTTGTCACCTCCTGTAGTGGCAGGTAGAGCGGTGGCGGCGGTGGTGGCGGTGGCGGTGGTGGGAAGTAGTGAAATAGGCTTATTTGTGTCGTATGGCCGAGAACGTAAATGAACTTGGTACCCCTCTGGGTACAGTTTCGAGTCGACCACGACTTCCGCGACGAGCAGGTCGGCCGCCTGTCTCACTTCACCACGCACCGTGAAAGCAGAGCTAGATGCACGAAACGAACGCTCGCTGGATGGTGACCGGCCCCCAGCTACCAGCGCAGCTGACGTCACCCGCCGCCGGGTAGTATTAGGTGTTACCGTCGCCGACGATAGTGACTGGCTGTGCGGTCTCACCGTGAGCGTGGATGATGATGACGATGATGACCCGGTCGTCGTTGGTTCCAATGATGATGACACAGGCACAGACGCAGGTGGCGAGGGCGACGCAACGTCACCACCACTACTGCCACCATCACCCACTACGCCAGATGCCGGCAGCACCACGACCACCTTTGACTGATTCTGATCAAGCCTGGAGCTCACGTTCGGAGTTACCGGGGAGGAAGAAGAAGCAGCGGCGACAGGCACGGACTCGGCTGGGACTGTGAGAAGCAGAACGCCGCGGTAAACGCGGTCGTCGGGCGTCCAACGCGTCTGCACCAGCACGCGGCTTTCGTCGCGCCGTTTGAGCGTCCACGCGTCCGTGCTCGTGCTCATTGACTTCTTCTCACCGTCATCCACTAAGCGCTTATGGTTGTTATTATTCACGAGGAGCACACCCGCGGCAGGTAAGCGTGTAAAAGGGAGCGAAGCGATGCTCTTCACGTATGTTTCGACAGACAATAAAGTCTTGACGAGACCCGTATTGATGACAGCGTTGACCGCGGCCGGAAGCGAACCCGCGTAGTCGCCAGTGACCACGCGCGTGCAGCGTGTGGAAGGAATCGCGTAATTTTCCGTTGTGTAAGGATCGAGCGTTTCGAGAATCCACCCATCGATAAACATCCGCCCGATCGGAAGGCTGTAAGGATTGTACTTTGTCGCCATGAACGTGCGGGCCAACTCGGGTGGGAATGATGCCGAGACGCAGAAGAGTGGGAGCGATCGACCGTCTGAGGAAGAGGAAGAGGAATTGGTGGCGATAGCGGTGGCGTTGGCAATAGCGTTACTTTCCCGGCCCTCGCGTGTTCCACGCGCGAGAATGGACGCGAGGTAAAATCCGCGGTCGCGGAATGGGAAGCTCGCTTTACTCACCGTGAATGCCGTGTGTGCCCCCCCAGCGCCCGCGAACGCCTCGAGCACGTGGGCCTCCACGAACCGCTCGTCCCACTGCTTGCGCGCATCATAACTCGTCACCACGGCCGCGATCTCTTCTGCCGAGACGCCCTCGATGACCCTTTCGCCCTTGTAAACAGGCAGAGTAACAGAGACCTCTGGCGAGACCTTGCGGTGCAACGGAAAGCCTTTTTCTGAGATGAGCGTCCAACCGTCCTGGGTACTAGCAGTACTGTTACTTGCACTAGTCATCGTGGTGGTAGTACCCGACCGTGAATGCAACGCTTGGAGGTATCGCAGAGCATTGAGAGCATACTCCATGGGAAATTCTGAGGTTTGAGAATACGCCGAGTTGTCCCCTGACGATGATGGTGAGATGGCAGCGACGGCTTGCTGCGTGGAAGTCGCAGCCTGCTCCATAGCCTGCATAAGATACCGTCCCAACGGACTACGGAGCTTCGGCACCGCGCTCGACCACATCGAGTTCTTATTTTCAGTGGTCCCGTCCGCCTTTGTAGGACTCGGCGGATCCGTGCTCGGTTCCTCGCCTTCTTCACTATAACTCCTGCGTCGTCGGCGGATCGCTCCGAGCACGGGCGGTTGATCGAGCGGGACGCGTGGTGGCTTAACACGTTTTTGCTTGCTGAGCGACTTGATTTCTGCTTCGGGGAGTTCTTCAACGTCCACAGTGACTTTGGAACCGTTGAGCACAACAATGCCGCGTTCGCGTCCAGGACCCCGTCGCACTATGGCCATGAGGCGCTCCTCACCAGCGAGAATGGCATCGTGCGTCAGCGTAAGCCAGAGTCCACCACCTCCAGAGGACAAGCGATGCCGACGGAGGCAAGAGATTGATTGGGGTGGTGGATCAACAACAATGTCGAGAGAGGCCGCCCAGGTGTCCATATCGCAGCGTATCTCACATTCGACGATCGGCGTTGAGGACGACGACGACCTTTCATCTTCGAGTCGCGAATTCGCCGGTGAGATCTCTGGAGATAATAGAGGTCGTCTGACAGCTGAAACCTCGTACTCAATCCTGAAAGAAGTGCGCTCGTGGTCATAGCGAATTTCGGTCGCCTTTGCCCCCGCGAGTCTCGTGGCCACAGGCGGTCCGCCGCATTTGATTGCAAATTCGCCGATTCCCGCGAGCGTTGTTATCATCTGTTGTGGGATGGATGTCTTGTTGGTCCAGCCTTTCGGATCGGATTGCTCGAGTAACGTCAACAGAGTAGTAGTTGGGGAAAGTGCCTCTATTGCAAAGCCCTGAAGGTCGACTTGGGTGCGGATTGTATTGGCCTCCACTTGAGGTAGATTAGAGAACAGGCTTGGCTCATCAGCCGAAAACGAGAAAATGTGTGCGGTGGTCAGAGATTTGTAGACGGTTTTGAGCAAGACAGAATCCCGGGGACTAGGAACAAGGTCACACGACAAGCAACGCGGAAGGACTACCTAAACCGTACTTAGCAGGCCACGTCGGTCTTGACTTGAAGTGCCAAAGTTCCGTAAGCTCGTTGACATCTTCTAACAATATCGCGTCTTCGTGTTGTTTGTCCCAATACGGTCTAGCACCAGGAGAAGCTATGGCAGCATAGAGATCCCACAGACCCACACCCACGAATGTGGCCTCAGCCTTGTACACGACCAAGGTGGGGTCAATCGAGTCTAACTGCGTAACAGAGACACCGCGAGCCTCAGTGGCTAGTGACGTCAGTAATACAGAAACGCAGGACAAGAAATTGCTTCCACATACTGCGCTTCCATTTTGCCTCTGGCTCTTGTAAGAGTGAGGAGAAGTAGATATAATTGCGACGGATTCGACTCAAGATTAATTTCTCTTGAGCTGCAGATCGTCCAGCAGCAGGGCGGGGTACTTGCAAGGCCCTGGACCCACTTGACCCAGACATTGTTGATCTACCAGTGGCATTGGAAGATGTCGTAAGAAAGCTGACATCGGCGGTGCTGATAGCATCTTGCAGCACTTGTTGGGGCATGATGTACGACGTAGGATTCCGCTCCTCGATGAACTCGATCACCTGGGGGAGACCATTTAAGCGAAGTCCGCTTGATGCCGAACGCTCCACAGCTACTTGAACTTTAAGGAGGGAGTGATCGTCGAGAAGAGCCACGTGGTTCACCCGAAAGAGTAAACTATCTGGATCAGAAGTGGGGCTACCAGATATGGACGCCGTTGCCGCAGCGTTCTTGCGATACGCCATTGCGGACCATGGGAGCTGTGCTACCTTGTCAGAGGACGCCTGTGTGGAAATCTGCACATCCCAGCCTTCGTGCAATGGGATGCTAAATTCAACTGTCCGTGTTAGACGGCGATGCTCACGGATCGCATGTAGCTCGTCAAGTCCTTGCAGATTATCAAGTGAATGAGTAGAATGGTGGTCCTCATCCTCAGGGATGATAGAATACTCAAGTGTGAGCGATTCCCTGTTTAGATCGAAACGTATTCGTGAAATAGCGACACCATTTCCATAGCCAGTCACCAAAGGAACGCGTGACCGCCTCTTGATGGCCGTCTTCAATAGGCCGAGGACCATGGCAGCCAGCTGTTGAGCCAGACTGCTCGCAGTGCCAATATTCCATATTGCACGAAGATCGTGCTGCCAGAAGCATGTGATGCGCAGGCGCCCTGGATTCGCCTTCCGCGTAGGAGAGTCACCAGAGGTTGGCGACTGAGATGATGTAGGTGATAAAGATTGGATACACCATGCGAATACTGCATATACATGGTCAAACCGATTTGCACTATCGACTGAGAAGGGTCCTCACGTTTGACATTAGAGCGCACGTAAGGTGGGCAGGGTCTAAGGTATGCAGGTTCGTCAGGAGAGCGCGGCAGAGAAGTGGATACATCTATTATTGTTGTTGCGTCATTAAAAGTGCGAGAAATCATTACGGCGTCTCGGGGGCTATTCGAATGAGAACAGAGCACGAGGTATTTGAATGGCGGCGTACGCACTTTGCCGGCCACCCTAACGTGAAGTTTGTCTTGGATACTCGAGTAGTGGGGTCGAGCATTTCGAGCAGAACGGCACCATCGACTGCTGGATCCCACTCTTGTCGAAGCTCTGAAGTGGCCAAGATAGATTTCCAGACATCGAAAGGAATTGTGTCGTCGGCTGTTGGTACATCGAGGACAACCCTATATACAGTGTCTTCTGATTTGGCCGACCTGCGATGTACGATAACGTCGGACAGCTCTGGAAGAGACGAGCGACCCTTTCCCTTGGAAGCTAATGAGGTGTTCTCTCTTGGAAGAGGGACACGTTTCCAGTCGGGAGAGGAGGTGGAAGTGAGGAGGTGCCTGAAGGAGGTCTGCGCGTCATTCAGTGCGTTGTACCACGCCTGTCGCAGGCTGCAGTCTAGATGAGACCAAGGCCAAAGAGGAGAAAGCGCAGGGATCGACTGACCTTATCCCGTCATGCATGGCACAGTGGAGGAACGAGGAATGAAAGTGCCGCACGCAGACAAGTGGCAGGCGCGTTCTTGTCACGTGCGTTTGACTTGTCCGGTCCGAACAGACACGTAAATACCCAGGTAACACAGTTGAGGGGGTTCACCCCACCCAATCGAACATGGCTGTGGTCGACTCGGATCCTGGTCGTGTTCTGAGCATCCAGTCTCACGTAGCATACGGCTATGTCGGTGGCAAGGCTGCCACTCTCCCACTTCAACTCCTGGGCTACGACGTCGACGTAAGCGTCCTCTTTGCCTCTCCCTCTGCCGTCCCGTCTTGCCCACTCTCCTGAAGAATGTCAACACCGTCGATTTTTCAAACCATTCAGGTGCATGGCAGAAAGCTATCGCTCCACCCATATTTGTTTAATTTATCAAATTTTCAGGGTATGCTCGAATGGGCGGCACGAAGGCAACAGCCGAAGAACTCGAACGCATGTTCTCTATCATGGAACAGAACGGCATTCTTAGGCCCTCACGAATCTTGACGGGTATGTTCTTCTGATAACGTCGAATCGCCCGCAGCGGATTGATAGATTCTCACAATTACCCAGGTTTCATATTTGGTGCAGAGGCTTTGTCCGTCGTCGCACGTACCGTAACCAAGCTGCTTCAGAATGATTTTAACATCGTATATTTATTGGATCGTGAGTGATAGCCAATCTATTGCGTAGTGGCAAATACTAAAGCCGAAGCTACTACTAGCCGTGATGGGCGACGCTGGTCGCTTGTACGTCTCGCGGGACGTCATACCTCTATATCGCTCTTTGCTTCCAAAAGCATCTATTATAACGCCCAACTGGTTTGAGGTCGAGTAAGGTTCTTGGCTGGCAGGTATCGGAAACGTAACTCACTCCGCTGACAGGACGCTCACCGATACCAAGATCGAAGACGGCGCCTCGTTACACAAGGTGCTCAAGATTCTTCACGAAACTTATTCCGTTCCGAACGTCGTGATGAGTTCTATTCCCGTGGAGCAATGGTTGAAGGACCTGATCCCACCACATATCCGTTCTTCGGTCGGCGACAACGAGGAATCATTGCTGTGTCTTGCGTCAGTCCGCAGGGCTGACAGCGCCGGCACGCCAAGCCATCGATCATCCACAGTTTATGCCGCCTGTATACCACTTATCCCGGGCTATTTCTCCGGCGTCGGTGATCTCTTCTCTGCGCTCGTCCTCGGCCATTACACTGCTGATGGTGGTGGTGAAAATGGCCGCAGTGCTTCACCGCTGCCCTCTCTTCCCCCGCTCGCACATGCCGTTTCTCTCGCCCTGACCAAAACGCACGCCGTACTCCGCTTGACGGAAAAGTATGCATCATCGCTCCCCCCAGACGAGCGCACGACTACAGATGATGAACTTGACCAGAAGGAGCCCGAGCGGCTGATTCGGCGCATGCGCGGGCGTGAATTGCGTCTCGTCCAGGGCCGGAAGATCCTCAGCGGCGAGGCCATGGGTGAGTTGAGATGGTTGAAAGAGTGGGTAGATTTCTGGGGACTTAAGGATAACAATCTAGTAGGCGAAGCGCTTCCGTCGTAGACTAATGGATCATATAGCGTAGAGTATAGATCAGAGCTGAAACATCAAGTCCCCCTGTGTACTAATACACGACTTTGTAGCTTGCGATGATTGTCTGCACCAAACGGGAGTCCCTCTGACACTTGAAATGTAGTGTAAAACACTTGATGATCATTATACAGGTAAAATACCCTCCACATTAGTTTTCGCCACGACCTAATTTATCCAGAGCGCGAATGCCCTGCTCGTACCATTCCTCTCTTGACACCCAAAACTCTTCCCGTCCCTTCATAATGTCCGCCAAGACAGCGCCTCCAAGGAAGACCATGTGTTTCCTACGCGGGGGATCCTCAATGCGGATCTTGAATTTCTAAAAGGGAAAAAAAAGACCACAATGATCAGTCACAAAGCGAAAGAGCGAGCGAAGAAGGGGGGCAAAGGCGCACATTCAAACGCGATGGGTCCCCATTAAGCACGCGCGTGAGGTACAACTGTTTCATTTCTTTTTCTAGGCGGCTCGGGAGGCCTGGATACATGCTCGAGCCGCCGGAAAGCACGATGTGCTTGTAGAGCTCTGCGCGTGTGTCGACCGCCGCGTTCTGGATCGTATCGAAGAGCATCTCGGCGACGCCCGGTTGTTCAACATCGACCAGGTGAGGCTGGAACATGCATTCGGGAGCTTCGAAACGCTCTGAGCCAACTTTGATCGTTCGGCCGTCGGGCAGCTAGCGAAACGAATGGCAAAACGATAATTTAATTTTCATCAGAGACAGAGAAGACGGGGTGGGGGTTGGCACCGAACGGCGAGGGCTCACTGACCGTGTAGCTCTCTACTAATGTGGTGGTCTCTTCCGACAAACGGGTGTCCATGTCGAGGTCATAGCTAACACAAAAATGAAAACATTTGAGAAACCGAAACGGCCTTTACATCACACACATATGGTACAATGGTATCTGCGTACCTGACGTAGCAAAGTTTCTCCTTGATCTCTCTGACAGTCTCGAAATCGGCTGTGCGGTTGAAGGCGTACCCGCGCATGAGCAGAAGTTTGATCAGATATCGCGTGACGTCGCGCCCGGCGATGTCGAGCCGCCCTGTGAGATGAGGCAGCGCAAAGCCATCGTACACGGGCACGATGTGCGTCACGCCATCGCCAGAATCGACCACGACACCAGTCGTCAAGCCTATGTGTAGCGTCATTCAGCAGCTGACCACCACCACCACCTTGTATGAAAAACATACCTTGTGCATATAGTGTGAGCACCGCCTGAATGGCAACGTACACGCCTTGAAACCCATACTCCTCAAACATAACCTGGCACATCCGTTGCCTGTTCGCTTTGGGGTTCATCGGCGGCTCAGTGAGCAACACCTTGCGTCCCACAGGGTCGATGCGCAGCTTCTCCGAAAAGGTGTAATCCCAGAGATGCTTCATGTCCTCCCAATTCCGCACAATCCCATGTTCCATCGGTTGTGTGATCTGCAAGTAGTTCCGCAGCTCTGCCGCCTCGTCGCCTACCATGATGTCCTTGATGATCGCGTCTCCGACGCGCTCCTCTGCGCGCAGGATCGGTCGTCCTATCACAGATGGGAATACTGGATCATGATCAATAAGTTATGTTACTTGGGGAGGAGAGAGCGGGAACACGTCGTCGAGAAGGAAACGAAACGTTGGCTGAAGGGATTATCGCGCTCACCATGCTCGGGAAAGTTGGAACCAGCGTATCCTACTTTGACGAACTATACAAATGTAATGCTCCAACGAGGGCAAGGCTGGTAATCGCAGAGCAGATGCGTACCCCAGTTCTGTTATCTACCACCAAAGGTGCTGAGGGATCCATTGCAAGTAACGCAAATCGCAGCCGCAGCACCCGAGCAATTAGCCAAATCGGCGGTGACAAGGGTCTCGACTGCTGTCTTTCCCTTTCACGCACTGACTGGCAAATTCACACTTTTGGCCACATTTTACTCCCCAAAAAAACATGTGGTAGGCGTCCTGCTTGTCATATGCTCTTCTGGGTAGCATCATTAACTTGGGAATCCCTTCCTACATAAGCAAACACATCTTAAATGCCCAAGTTTCCATTCGTGCTCCTTGTTGCAAACAGTGGTTCGATTGCTCCGAATGTCATGCCGAGACACAGACGCATCCGCTTACACGGACAACGGAAATGACCTTCGTCTGTAAAAAGTGCAAAAAAGCTTTCCGAAAAGATATGACTGCATATGAGGAGAGCGACGAGTACTGCCCGCATTGTGATAATCACTATGTGAGCGCGTCGGCCACATCTCGACCGTACTATCGTGTGCTCATTCTATTTGATAGGTGATCGATGCAAAGATACCCCAGGCGGTTATCGGAATTGAGGGAGAGGACGCACGCATCGATGCACGGTAAGTCGTTCGGCGGCTATCGCACCGTATCAACTGATCTCGGTAATATTCTTTTTGTGTAGACTTTTGAAGGACCAGAGGATGAAATCAGATCCTTCACGGTCATTATTCGAACAAGACAATTCAAACCGCCTCGGATAGGGTGGACATGTGTGTGCTTGTCTCCGCGATTGGTCGTCCACGATACTTTATAGAGCCTATATCCCTCTTCTCTGCCGGGGAAATCACCAACGCGGGGAATGG
>Ga0137358_10002166_pt1 | contig 11046 bp, 10 predicted proteins | sample Mad1_20_16metaG_FD_105551 | JGI IMG/M metagenome (GOLD analysis project Ga0137358, IMG submission 105551) | Vadose zone soil microbial communities from Angelo Coast Range Reserve, California, USA - Mad1_20_16 metaG | ecosystem: Environmental > Terrestrial > Soil > Vadose zone | place: USA... | reverse complement strand
GTATACGCCGATTGATAGGCGTCGAGGCCACGCCTTGAAAGCTCGCCTTCGAGCACGGCGTCGGCGGATTGTGACGCCGCTCCCGCTCTAAGGCCGAATGTCTCGGCTTCAAATCGTTCAAAGATCAGCCGCAACTGCTCTCGATTCGGCTGCGGCAGCACCGCGCAGCGCTCCGCAGCTTCGCGCAACCTAATCTCCCGCATCTTGCAAAATTCCCGCACCCTCTCGATGTGGCTGAAAAAATCCACCGCATACGATTCGTCCCCCGCAAGAGCAGGGAAGACCGCCGACCAAATCTCCGCGGCATCCTTTCCTCGAACGGGCTCGCGGTTCTGGGTTTCGATCAGCTCGAGTCCGACAGCTTGCACTTCGCCGCCGAGGTCCAGCGCTTGCACATCCAGGGAAAAGGGCGGCAATTCCAGCGCGCCGCTCCCCGGCGCAGCAGTTCCCGGCGTGCTCATTCTTCGGACTCCAACTGCGGAAATTTGGCGCGAAAATCAGGCGCCTGCTTCCGCACTTCCAGCCAATCGAAAAAGGCGTCCGGCGTTTCCAGCCAGATGCGGAACCATCCGGCGATCTCTTCTTTTTCAATGCGTTTCTGAGCTTCCACTTTGTGATTGCGGGAGATCATTTCCGCGCGGCGCTTGCCGAGGCGCGCTACGTTCAAAACACGCTCGACGGCGGCGTGTTCGCCGTGCATGCGGAACTTACGCATCAACTCATCCAGCCGCATGATGCTGACTTCGGCATCCACGAGCGTCTTGAAGTGCAGAAGATCCTCGAATTCCTCTTCGTATTGTTCTTCGGCTTCTTCCTGCTGGTTGATGATCACCTTTTGTCCCGCGTCTTGCAGCACGTCCGCTATGTAATCCGATCCAGCTTTGCCGGCCTCGCCGTGTTCGGCCAAAAGCCGGCGCCGCAATTGATCGATCTCCGCGGGTGTCCATTGCTGCACCTTGATTTCGCGGGCGGTCTCCAGGATAAGCGCCTTCTTCGTTTTCAAATCCTCGGTCATCGGGCTTTGCCTCGCTGTAGCTTGGCGTGTTTTTTCTTGGCGCTGGGGGGTGGAGGCGGCGGTGGCGGTGGATCCGCCGGCAGCCCTGCCAGCAATCGGCGATACTTCACCACATTCTTGTTATGTTCCGCCAGCGTCGCGCTAAAAAAATGTCCGCCCCGCGTATTGGCCACAAAATAAAGATAATTCGTCTCCGCCGGATGCATCGCGGCTCGTAACGATGCTTCCCCGGGATTTCCAATCGGCCCGGGAGGAAGCCCCCCGTGCTCGTAGGTGTTGTACGAAGATTCGAAGCTCAGGTCCTTCCCCGTCAGCGACCCATTGTACTTTCCCAGCCGCTCCATTCCATAGATGACCGTGGGGTCGCACTGCAAGCGCATGCCCTTGCGGAGGCGGTTTTCAAACGCGCCGGCCACCAGCGGCCGCTCTTCCGGCTTCGGCGTTTCGCGTTCGACGAGCGATGCCATCGTCACCATGCGGGTCATCAGCCGGTGATCACCCAGCGCCGTTTCCGATGGTGGCGCAATTCGTTTCCATTCTTCTTTGAATTTGTGCACCATTTCCGCGGTCAATTCGCCCGCCACCGGGTGCCTGGGGAGCTCATAGGTGGCGGGGAAGAGGAAACCTTCGAGCGTCTGCGCGCCCGGAGCAAAATCCCGAATCAGCGCCGGATCACCTGCGGCGTAGAGAAAATCGCCCGCGCGCATGAACTTTCCTGCTTCGAGTTCGCGCGCGATGTCGAACATCGTTTCGCCTTCGCGCACCGTGAATGGCTGCTGATACACCTGGCCGTTCGCGAGCTTCCAGAAGACTTCACTGCCGGTCATGGCATGATCGAAAAAGTATTCGCCCGCCTGCAGCGTGCGCTTGGGATGCCGCCGTGCATAAATCTCAAACGCCAGCGCGCTGCGGACCACTCCATTCGCTCTCAGCAGATACGCCACGTGCCGCTGCGAAGCTCCGTGCGGCAAATCGACGAATACGCCCTCCGCGGCAAAGTTTTGGTAGGGTTTCGTGATGCCGTACCAGATCCACGCCGCAGCGCCCCCGGCAATCAGCACGATCAAAAGTAACAGCGCGAGCAAATACCTCAATTCACCCTCACCAATTCACTCTCTAAAATCTCTCAGGCCTTCTCGGCTGTCTGCGCTTGCCTATCCAGGTACTCTTTCAAGATTACGGCAGCCGCGACCGCATCCACGGTCATCTTGTTCTGTGTATTCTTCGGTTTCTTGCCGCCGGCCAGTTTTTCGTCGCGGATGAATCTTCCCTGAATTTCTTCCATTAGGCGCTCAGCCTCCCAGCTGGTCAGCCGCTCGTCCACCATTTCCACTGCCACGCCAATCTGTTTTCGCACGCGCTGCGCAAAGCGCTGCACCTCTTCGGCCATTTCGCCCCGGCTGCCGTCCAGCCGGAGGGGCAATCCCACGACTATCTGCTTCACGCCGTGCTCGCGCACCAGTTCCCGCAGCCGCCGCATGTCTTCGTTCCTGTTGATACGTTCCATGGTGCCCAGAGGATGCGCCATCCGTGTCTCCGAGTCCGCCAGAGCAAGCCCGATCCTCACGCGCCCATAGTCCACTGCCAAAATGGATTGGCGCTCAACCCTCGTCAGCTCGTCCTTAGCGATTGTCACGCTTCCAGTATACCGGGAAGGTCCTCCCGATATATGAGATGCGACCTAAAAGACGCCTGTAATACGGAAGCGCTACGACAAGCAGATGCTGAATCTACGGTTTGCGGCCGCGCGCGCCGCTTTGCCAGGCGTCCCAGTAACCAAGCAATTTGAGCTGCTGGTCCAGGCCGCTCTCTTTGACGAGCACATCGAGTTCGGCGCGCGAAAGGCGTTTGCCGAGCGGTTCGGCGCGGTCGGCGATTCCCCAGGCCGTCAACGCGGCGAGCACGGTGTGCAGCTTCAATTCGCGCATATCGACTTTATCCAAAGTGTCCGAAGCCGCATGGTAATTTGGCAGGTAGTTGGCCTCTTCCTGATTGGCCACGAGAGTGGGCACGCCTTCCAGCATGAAATCGAAATTGTCCGTGCCGAACGAAGCGTCATAGGTATGATTGTTCGCGCCCCAGGATTCCAGCGGTTTGAGGACGTCGCGCACGCCCGCTTCAATATCGCGGCGCCCGCCCAGCGAATACCCGGTGACACGGCCGATGCCCGAGTCATACGTGATCATCGCGCGGATTTTATCGAGCTCCGCGCGGTGGGCCTTCACGTATTCGAAGGAGCCGATAGTTCCTTGCTCCTCGCCGCTAAACAGCACGAAGCGGATCGTCCGCCGCGGCAAAAGCCCCGTGGCCTTGATCGCGCGTGCCGCTTCAATCACCAGTGCCGCGTTGCAGCCGTTGTCCAGCGCTCCCGTGCCCAACTCCCACGAATCCAAATGCGCGCCGAGAATCACTACTTCGTCCGGCTTCCCGTAACCACGAATTTCGCCAACAACGTTTTGCTGCTCGAGGGGGCCGCCAATTTTGTTTGGCATCGATATCCCCGCTCTCAGTGTTTGGCCCGTGGCCACGAGCCGTGCAAGATGTATGGCGTCTTCGCGCGCCACGATCACCTGAGGGATTCTGTCGATTTTGCCATTCAGCGAGTTGGTATGCCGGTAGAGCAACAGCCGTTCTCTTGCGCCCATCCACAAGATTGCGGACGCGCCGCCTTTTATTGCTCGCGCAATGATGTCTGGCGGCCGTAGATATTCGTTGAAGAGATCTGCCCAAGTGGTCCCGACATCGCTGTGAACCAGCAGAATCGCTCCCCAGATCGATCCTAGGCTTGCGAACTCGGCTTCGCTGCCGTATCCGACATCCACTACCTTACCCACAATCCCTTTTTCGGGCGTTGGCGGGCCCCACGCTTCTGAGACAGCCCGCAAAATCATTGTAGGATTCATGCTGAAAAAATTGGTGCCCTCGAAATCGGGAGGCACAGAACGCGGTATGGCAAGACCACTCACGCGCGTTTTGCCTTCGCTCCAAGTTACTGGCAGCGTGTACTTTTCTGTGTGAACGTCCACTCCAGCCGCTCGAAACGCTCCCACGCCCCACTCCACGGCTTTGGCCATCTCCGGCGATCCGGTCACGCGCCCGCCGATTTCATCCGTCAGCCGCCGCAGGTTCTCCTCCAGCGGCGACGAACCCATCACGACAGGCAAAATCTTCGCCGCCGCCTCCGCGCACGACGACGCCTCGGTTGTGGAGCAGCCCGCCTTACCCGCAGCACTCTGCGCCGGGCTCAGCGGGTCTTTCTTCTCCGGGGGAAGCTGTGCTTGCAGAGACGGCAGGGAGGCAAAAAGAAAAGCAAGCAATAAAGGAACAAGAATGATGTGGCGCGACATAACGTGGCCCTCTTTTTCCGAAATATCGGCGCGAAGCTTGCGCACTTCGATTACGAGGCGGATTATACCGAAGGAGTCGTTCCGCTGGCATCCTGCCCGTAAATTTCTCTAGTATTTAGTTCTTTGGCCTATGTTTCGGATCGCGGAGGCAATCCGCGACTCGCGCTACCTGCGCCATTTCGGCCACGTCGTGAACGCGCACAATATGTGCGCCATTCAGGATACTTGCGGTAACCGTTGCAGCCGTGCCCCAGATGCGCTCTTCTGGCGACGCCGGTTTACGGTCACGGGCCAACGTTGCGCCAAGGAAGCCCTTGCGCGATGCGCCCACCAGCAACGGGTATCCGAGCTTCGCAAGTTGTGGGAGTTTTTGCAGCAATTCGTAATTCTGCGCAAAACTCTTGCCGAATCCGATCCCCGGATCGACGATGATTTGCGATTTCGCGACGCCGGCCCTTCGCGCGGCCGCCACGGATTTGCGCAGCCCCTGCAGGACATCTTTCATGACGTCTCGCGCAAACGGCCCCGCCTGCATCGTTCGCGGCTCTCCGCGCATGTGCATCAGGATGAGCGGCGCGCGGCGGCGCGCGGCAACTTCAGCAATCCGCGGATCGCTCTTCAATCCAGATATGTCGTTGATCATCTGCGCGCCGGCTTCCAGCGCTGCTTCCGCGACCTCCGACTTTTGCGTGTCGATAGAAACTGGAATCTTCAGCAGTCCTCGCAACGCCTGCAGCACCGGCAACACGCGCGCGAGCTCCTCTTTGGCAGAAACGGCAGTAGAACCCGGCCGCGTGGACTCGCCACCGATATCCAGCAAGTCTGCCCCGGCTTGTTCTATGGCCAGAGCCTGTTGGACGGCCCTCTCCGGGTCAAAAGACTTTCCGCCATCGGAAAAACTGTCCGGCGTGACGTTGAGCACGCCCATCGCCAGCGTGCGCTCTCCAAGAACTAGCGTTCGAGAATCTAATTTAAGGCGAAAGCGTTTGCGATGATTCATAGCCGGAGTGAAGTCTAACGCGAGTCGGAAAGAAAAGGATAACGCTGAGACGCGGAGGGAACAGAGTCAGCGCTGAGAAGAAATCAAAAACGGTGGCTTGAGCTGTACTAATCCAGATCAAAATCGCGGATGGGCTTGCCGGCTGGAGCGTCTTTGGCCTTTTTCATGGCCTCCTCAAATTTTTTCGTCAGGATGTCTTCTTTGTTCGTCTCCTGGAACCAGGAGTCCGCAAACTTGTCTTCGCGCTGGCGGTTTTGTTCGGCAAGAATTTTCTGAGCGTCCGACAGATCGACATTTGGCCCAGCCTTGACCGGTGCTTCATGCGAGAGCACGGCGCCGAATACGGGATCGACGGTCAGCTTTGCCTGGCAGCACGGGCACGTTAGGTGCAAGTTTTCGCCGGCACGATTTCCCATAGCGGTATTGTACTCCTTCAAGCCAAAAAAAGAGGGGGGGTCCGCCCGCGGCAGATGCCCCAGAAAACATTGAATCCCGGCTTGAGTCAAGCCTTGGCTGGCGAGTCGCCGCGGGTGAAACCAGGTGCGGGGCGAAGCTCGGGGCGCACCAGCTTAGGGTCCGCGGAAGGCGCAGCCTGTGGCGGCGGTGTGGGAGGTGTGCGCGGCTTATCCGGCAACGGCTTGCCTTCCATAAGCATTTTCACTTCGTTGGCGTCGATGACTTCACGTTCGAGCAACGCCTGCGCGATGCGTTCGAGCGTATCCCGATTCTTCGCGAGGAGCTTCTTCGCGTTCTCGTATCCGCCATTGACGATGCGCTTCACTTCCTTGTCGATCTGAATGGCCGTGTCTTCCGAATAGTCGCGGTGCTGCGCGATTTCGCGGCCGAGGAAGATTGCTTCGTCCTTCTTGCCGTAGGCCAGCGGCCCCAGCTCGCTCATACCCCACTCGCAAACCATGTTGCGCGCGATGTCCGTGGCGCGTTCGATGTCGTTGCCAGCGCCCGTGGTGATGTGGCCGAGGAAAATTTCTTCCGCCGAACGCCCGCCCATCAGTACTGCCAGCATGGCTTCCAAATAATCGCGCGTGTAGGTGTGCTTGTCGTCTTCCGGCAGTTGCATGGTTAGGCCGAGAGCCATGCCGCGAGGAATGATCGTAACTTTGTGAACCGGATCAGCGCCCGGCGTCATGGCCGCAACCAGCGCGTGGCCCGCTTCGTGGTACGCGGTATTCTTTTTCTCTTCGTCCGACAAAATCATCGACCGGCGCTCGACGCCCATCATCACCTTGTCTTTGGACATCTCGAAGTCGACCATCATCACGAACTTACGGTTCTGGCGCGCGGCCCAAAGCGCCGCTTCGTTCACCAAATTCGCAAGGTCCGCGCCGGAGAAACCCGGCGTGCCTCGCGCGATGATGGACAATTCCACGTCATCGCCGATGGGCACTTTGCGGGTATGCACGCGAAGAATTTCTTCGCGGCCTTTCACGTCAGGACGCGCCACGACCACGCGGCGGTCGAAGCGGCCGGGCCGTAACAGTGCCGGATCCAAAACATCGGGCCGGTTCGTCGCGGCGATCAAGATCACGCCTTCGTTCGATTCGAATCCGTCCATCTCCACGAGCAGTGCATTCAACGTTTGTTCGCGTTCGTCGTGTCCGCCGCCGAGTCCTGCGCCACGATGGCGCCCCACCGCGTCGATTTCATCGATAAAAATGATGCAGGGCGCATTCTTCTTGCCCTGCTCAAAAAGATCGCGCACGCGGCTCGCCCCTACGCCTACAAACATTTCCACAAAGTCCGAACCGGAAATCGAGAAGAAGGGAACGTTGGCTTCACCGGCGATCGCGCGCGCCAGCAAGGTCTTGCCGGTGCCCGGAGGCCCCACAAGCAACACGCCCTTGGGAATTCGTCCGCCCAGTTTTTGGAACTTTTGCGGGTCTTTCAGGAACTCAATGATTTCCTGCAGCTCTTCCTTGGCCTCGTCGGTTCCAGCCACATCCTTGAACGTAGCTTTCTTCTGCTGCGCGGAGAGCAAACGCGCACGGGACTTGCCAAAGCTCAAGGCCTTGTTTCCGCCCGATTGCATCTGCCGCATCAGGAACAGGCAGAAGCCTACCAGAAGAATCAGCGGCGCGGCGTTCAGCAGGATCAACACCCAGTCCCCGCTGCGCACTTCCTGAACCTTGACTTGCACAGCTTTGTCCCGCAGCGCCTTGGTGACTTCGGGAGCATTTTCCTTGGCGATGATGGCGCGGAACTTCTGATTCTGCGGCTTGGAGTATTCGCCCTTGAGCTCATAGCTGTTGGGCGAGAGGTACATCGTGACTTCCTTGATCTCGCCGGCGTCAATCTTTGCCATCAACAGGCTGTAGCTGGGTTCGTCCTCACGCGCTTGTGACGCGTTTGTGGACACCAGCTTCCAGAGCATCACGCCCAGAAAGACGATGGAGATCCAAAATAGAATTGTTTTTGCCGTGGAACTAGAATTCACGTTGCCCTCACTAATCCTGTCACCCGAAACAACAAATCAGACTTTTGCCTTGTTCTTTCGTCCTCTGCCACTTTTCGCATGCATCCCGTCCGCCGCGGAAGAAAGCTGCTGGAGATTGCGCCCGGTACCGTTGGCGGCCGCAAGGCCGTATCCAAACCACATTAGGTTAGATGCGGTCCGGAAGCCAAAGTAATCGGGCTCCAGGGCCACTCGCCGCCTCGCCGGCTTGTCCAGCATCACCGCCAGCCGGATCGAGCGCGGCTTGCTTTCGCCCAAACGCCCCAGCAAAAATTCCTGCATCACACCGCTTTCCAGCACTGCGTCAACCAACAGCACATCGCGGCCTTTCAATTGCGGTCCCGCGCCAAAAAAAACCTCGCGCCGCGCTTGTCCGCCGTGTTCGACGTCCCGCACCACTTCATGCACGAAGTGGCAAACAACCGGCGCGTCGATCTGCCGCATCAGGTCCGCCGCGAAAACGAAACCGCGATCCAGCGTTATAACAACATCCACTCGCCGCCCGTCGTATTCCCGCGAAACCTCTTTACCCAGTGCCGCCACTCGCGCTGCGATGCGGGCCGCGGAAAACGCCGGTCCCTTTCGGCTGCTCAAATTTTGTCCTCGGCGATCACAATGCCCGCTCGGGTCCTTTCATTCGTGGCAAATTCAGCGGCGACCCCAAAGCCGCGGGCCCACGCAAGATCGCCGCCGCTCGTCAGCACAGGCCACCCGTCACGTTCCCACCGGCTGACATGTTTCCTGTTCAACAAGCGCTTCAGCTTGTGGTCGTTTCGGTGACCCTTAGGTCGCAATCGGTCTCCGGGGCGCCAATTGCGCAGCAAGATCGGGAAACGCAACCGGTCGCGGTCCAGGACCGCCCCATGACTACTAGTTTCCCCCCTCTTGGGAGGCCAGTCAATCACCCTGAGGCGGAATACGCACCCTAGTTCCGCGACATTTACTTCCGCGCTACCCTTCGCCAAATCGATCTTGTACTCATATTTCCGGTGCGTGCTCTCAGAAGTCTGCCCTTTCACCTCTTCTACAGCGTGAAACACGAGCGCGTCTCGCTCTTTGCGCACCTCTACTCCGCCCGGCAGGGCGAACGAACTTCCGTTTTGTCCGCTGCGCGCCAGTTCGAGTGCCGCTTCAACGTGCTTGGCGCCCAATTGGCCCGCCCGCGGCTTGACGCTCGCGATGATGTGGCGCACTATCCGCTTGCTCAGCGCCACGGTCCATTCCGCATTCTTCCCGCTCTCCCTGTTCGGGGCGTTAAATTCCATTTTCTTCCGCGGTTGGAATAAATCACCGAGCGCGATTCGCACTCCTTCAACACCCTTCTGGACAAGCGCCTGCGAGCGTTCTTCTGCAACGGCGTCCAAGAAGGCCTCGTCCTCCCGTGCGAGCCCCGCGAGCGTGGCTAAGTGTTCAACGATTTCCGGTTGAAATTGTTTCTGGAGCAGCGGAAGAAGTTTTTTCCGGACGCGCGCGCGCATCCTCTTCGTGTCGCGGTTGGTGGCATCTTCACGCCAGGTTTGTTTTAGAACGCGCAGAAAACGCCGCAACTCGCTCCGTCGAACGCTCAACAGCGGACGGACGACCGGACCGGCCAGCGGATGAATTCCGCCGAGTCCCGCGAGGCCAGTCCCCCGGAGTAGATGCGCGAGCACGGTCTCCGCCTGATCGTCGGCGGTGTGCGCCACTGCGATTCTCGTGCAGGTCCCGGATTCCACTAGAGAACGGAAATAGTCGTACCGCGCGCGCCGTGCCGCGTCCTCGAGATTAGCACGCTCGTCTTTCGCTTTTTTGGCCACGTAAACGGAAGCCGAGTGAAAATCCAGCCCATGCTTTGCGGTCAGTTTCGCGACAAACGCTTCATCCGCGTCGGAAGCCTTTGCGCGTAATTTGTGATTGAAGTGCACTACGCTGAGGACAATACCCAGTTTCTTTTGCAACTCCAGCAACAACAGCAGCAGCGCCACCGAATCCGCTCCGCCCGACACCGCCACGCCCACGCGCTCGCCCGCGCGCAGAAATCGCTCCGTCTGAATATGTTTGAGCAGTTCTTGGCTTAATGTGGGGCGCACGGCAGTGGGGAGCTTCAGTATCCTCTGCCCGCCATCCTAGCAGTCAAGGCTTCAAAACTCACGCCACTACTGAATCTGGAACGCGCATTGCACCGTCGCGCTGACCGTAATCTTCTGCGGTTGCGGAGGCGGCGGTGGCGGCGCAGCGACCTTTTTCGCGGCCCCGAACCACCCGACACTGCCCGATGACTCAGTTGCTGTCGCGATGGAGTTGTACTCGGCGGCAGAATACAAGCTCATGTTGGAAACACCCACGATTTGTTTGACATCCAGATTTGCGAATCGGCGAGTGCCGACTTTTTGGCCTTTCTGCTCCAGCAGGGCAGTGGCGCGCCCGATGGCCGAGCGCATCGCCGCGGCCGCGGCATGTTGCCTTGCAGCTTCCTCGTCAGCCAATGAATAGGTCAAGGAACGAAAATCGGGGATGCCATCTTCGACGGAATCTTCGAGGAGAGTTCCGAGCTTGGAAAAATCCTTGACGCTTAGAACAATCTGCCCTTGTACTGTGTAGAGCCTTGCCCTCTTCTTCTTGTGGCCTTCGTAATAGGGCCTCACCGTGAGGATCCCAAAGGTGACATCTTCTTTCTTCAGGCCGTTCTTTTCAGCGACATCAGCGATTTTCTTCATGGACTGCGATGCTTGATCGTAGGTTTGTTTCAAGTTCTTGTCCTGGGCAAACACCGAAAAAGTCAGAGTCGCCAAGTCTGGATCGGCCTCGAACTTCCCCTCGGCCTGCACCACCAACGTGTCTGCGATGAATTTCACATCCGGATTCCGTGCTACTAGGAGGTTCGCGGACAGCAAGACCACGACGAGGGTCATGGGATTTTTTCATGGAGTTCCTCCGTGGAGAACGCGTATTCACTGCGATGCGCTGCGTTTGCCAGCTGTTGCCGGGCATCCTGTCACGCCGCAAGCACTTAGCGCCGCGCTGAGAACGCCTGTGGATATCGTTAATCAGGTGTTGACATTCCTTGTAACCATTGGCATACTGCTTGGGCTGTGGATGTGCCTTTCTGCAAGACAGGGGGGCTTCGCTCTTTGACAACCGATACGATGTGCCAGAATCTGTTCGAAACCATTGGAGCTTTTCGAGCGCCGATGGTCTGAGTAAATTCGAGCGATCAACAATTCGCTTGGCAGGC
>Ga0137358_10002157_pt1 | contig 11061 bp, 7 predicted proteins | sample Mad1_20_16metaG_FD_105551 | JGI IMG/M metagenome (GOLD analysis project Ga0137358, IMG submission 105551) | Vadose zone soil microbial communities from Angelo Coast Range Reserve, California, USA - Mad1_20_16 metaG | ecosystem: Environmental > Terrestrial > Soil > Vadose zone | place: USA... | reverse complement strand
GAGGAGTCTCTGCGTGGATTTGGAGAAAATCCGCGGCGCAGCCGAGCGGGTGGCGCGTTCGGAAGGCCTGGAAATCGTTGATGTCGAGTGGAAGGTCGGCAAGCAGCGGTTCCTGCGGGTGTACATCGATCGGATCGAAAAGCCAGCAGCGGTAATGAGTGATGCGGCGGGGCAGATGGGGGCGGAAGTTGTCCACGACCCCTATCCCAAGATCAGCCACTCTGATTGCGAGCGCGTCAGCCAGCAACTGAGCGTGATCCTCGACGTCGAGGATCTGATTCCTGGCCCAGCAGGGTACACGCTGGAGGTCAGCTCGCCGGGGATGGACCGGGCGCTGAAGAAGCCGGCGGATTTTGAACGTTTTCGGGGGCGGCTGGCGAAGATTTCTACCAGCGAGCCGGTGGGTGAAGCGAAGTTTTTTGAGGGACGGCTGGCGGGATTTGCGGACGGGAAAGTTCGCGTGGAGCTGAAAGGCAAGGAAGCGCGGACGGTCGAGGTGCCGCTGGAGGCGATTCGGAAGGCGAATTTGGTCGTGGAGTTTTAAGGGAGAAATTTTAGGAATCTAGACATGGCGAATTTGCTCTACCAACAGATTGAAATGCTGAGCCGCGAGAAGCATATCGAGCCGGAAGTGGTGGTGTCGGCGATCGAAGACGCGATGGTGGTGGCGGCGCGGAAATATTACAAGACGGAAGAGGACCTGCGCGCGAAGTTCAACCAGGAAACCGGGCAGGTGGATGTGTTTTCGGTGTACACGGTGGTCGAAGAAGTGACTGACCCGAAGAAAGAGATCACGCTGGCGGAAGCGAAGAAAAAGAATCCGGAGGCAGAAGTCGGCACGGAAATCGTGGCGGCGAAGCCCACGGACGTGTTGGGACGCATCGCGGCGCAGACGGCCAAGCAAGTGATTCTGCAGAAAGTGCGCGAAGCTGAGCGCGACACGATTTACAACGAGTATCACACGCGCGTGGGCGAGCTGGTGACCGTGATTGTGAAGCGCGCCGAAGGTCCGGACCTGATCGTGGACATGGGGCGGACGGAAGCGCGGCTGCCGAAGCGCGAGCAATCGAAATTGGAAACGTACAACATTGGCGAGCGGTTGCGCGTGGTCATCAAGATGGTGGACCGCGCGGCGAAGGGGCCGCAAGTGATCGTTTCGCGCGCGGACGCCAGCCTGGTGCAGCGTTTGTTTGAGATGGAAGTGCCGGAAATTTACGATGGCACAGTGCAGATTCGGTTTGCGGCGCGTGAAGCGGGCGAAAGAACGAAAGTGGCGGTGATGAGCCGCGACAAGGATGTCGATCCCGTGGGCGCGTGCGTGGGCATGAAAGGCATGCGCGTGCAGTCGATTATTCGCGAGCTGCGCGGGGAAAAAATCGACATCATCCCGTACAACGAAGAGACGGTGGCGTTCGCGCAGAAGGCGTTGAGCCCGGCGAAAGTGACGCGCGTGCAGATTACCGATCCGGAGAATAAGAAGCTCGAAGTGATCGTCGAGGATTCGCAACTCTCCTTGGCTATCGGCAAGAAGGGGCAGAACGTTCGCCTGGCGAGCAAGCTGATTGGGTGGGACATCGACATCAAGAGCGAGGAAGAGAAGCGCCAGGAAATCGAAGAGCAGATGACTGCGCTGACCGCTCCGGCGACGCCGTTGACCTCGCTGGCGGGCGTGGGCGCGAAGACCATCGAGAAGATTGAAGCGGCGGGGATTAATTCCGTCGAGAAACTCGCGGGGATGACGCCGGAACAGTTGATGGAAATTCCGGGCATTGGCGAAAAGATGGTGGACAAGATTTATCAGGCCGTGAATCGCTTTTACGAAGGCGGGGCGGAGGCGGCTGCCGCTACGGGCGAAGCTGCTGCCAGCACGGAAGCTCCCGCAGAAGCTGCGGAAGCGGGCGGCGAGACTCCCGTAGGAGAAGCGGAAGCTCCGGCCAAAGTAGCGACGCCGGAGACAGAGGAAAACTCAGAGACGGCAAATGCAGTTGAAGAAGCGCCTGCTGCCGCGGAGACGCCAGAAGACGCCGCGCCCGCTGGCGGCGAAGGCGAGGAGTCGAAAGCGGAAGAGGCGAAGTCGTAGTTCAGAACGGAGCGCATGACCGACGTAAATCAAGTCCGAATTAACGAGCTGGCCCGCGAACTCGAGGTCAAGGCGAAAGCCATCATTGACCTGTTGCCGGGGTATGGCGTCACGGAAAAGAAGACGCACTCGAGTTCGATCCCCGCGGACGTCGCGGAAAAAGTGCGCAAAAAGATTCAAGGCGCTGCCGAAGAAGAAGCGCAAGCGGAAGCGGCTGCCAAAGCGGACAAAGAAGCGAAGGAAGCGGCAGCGAAAGCCGCGCGGATGAGGCCTGCTGCACCCGCTGCGCCACCACAAGCGAGTGTGGCACCGGCCGTAGTGAAACCGAGTGCGCCTGCGGCTCCGGTTGCGCCAGTAGCAAAGCCGATCGCCCACGAAGCGCCTGCGGCCCCGGCTCCAGCGGCACACAAAGCGCCGGCTCCTCCACCAGTAGTCGCACCGCCGGCTGCGAAGCCTGGCGCGCCTGCAGCGACTTCGGCAGCAGTTACGCCAATTCGCCATCCGGCACCGGCTGGAGCACCAGCAACGCCCGCAGCGGCGCGACCCTCGGCGCCTGCGCGTCCAGCGGCCCCTTCCAGCTCACAGCCTTCTGCCAATCGTCCCGCGGCCGCTGCGCCCGGACGCGCCGGTTCGCCAGCAAGGCCAGGTGCTCCGGCGAGGCCGTTGCCCACGGGAAATCGTGGCCCGCTTCCCACCGGCAATCGCGGACCTCTTCCAGATGCAAGCCGTGAATCGCGTCCGAGTGGCCCGCGTCCGGGTCAGCCGATGCGCCCGCAGCAACCGGGGCAGGGACGGACATTCGCGCCGCGATCCGGTGGACCTGGCGGTCCCGGTGGACCGCAGTCACGGCCGTTTGAGCAGCGTCGCGGTGCCATGCCGACCGGTACACGGCCCGGCCCACGCGCGCCCGGACGTCCGGGAATGCTTCCGCCGTTTCCAGAGAAATTGCCGCCGAAGGCGGAGCCGGGCAAGCCGCTCTACACGCGCAAGCCTCCGCAGCGGCAGCGCCCTGTTCTGGACAAGCGCGAACAGGAAGGCGAGCGCAAACTGCACCCGACGCGACAGCGTCCGGGCGCAGGCCGCAGCGCCGCGGCGGCGGTTATCGCGCCGCCGGAGCCGCGTCCACCGCGCGATGTGACGATTACGGAAGGCATCACGATTCGCGAACTTGCTGAAAAGCTGGATGTGCGCGCGAAGGATCTCTTGAAGAACCTGCTTGATCGCGGAGTCTTCGCCAGCATCAACCAGGCGCTGGATGTGCCGACGGCAACCACGCTTGCCGAGTCGTTCAGCGGAGTGGTGAACGTCGTCTCGCTTGAAGAAGAGATGGTGCTCGAAGTTGCGAAGGAAGAGACCAAGGAAAGTTTAAAGCCGCGGCCGCCGGTCGTGACGGTGATGGGGCACGTCGATCACGGCAAGACGAGTTTGCTCGACACCATTCGCGAAGCGGATGTTGCGGCGGGCGAAGCGGGTGGGATTACGCAACACATCGGCGCTTACAAAGTGGTCGTCAATGATCGCGCGGTGGTGTTCGTGGATACCCCGGGTCACGAGGCGTTTACGCGTATGCGCGCGCGGGGCGCGAAGGTTACAGATATCGTGGTGCTGGTGGTGGCCGCCGATGACGGCGTCATGCCGCAAACAAAAGAGGCGATCGACCACGCACGCGCCGCGAAGGTGCCGATCATCGTGGCGATCAACAAGATTGACAAGCCGGAAGCGCAACTGGAACGCGTGAAGCGGCAACTCACCGAAAACAGCTTGATGCCCGCAGAATGGGGCGGAGATACGGAGTTCGTGGAAGTTTCCGCGAAAAAGAAAACAGGCATCGAGAAGCTGCTGGAAACGATTTTGCTGGTTGCGGATTTGCGCGAGCTCAAGGCCAATCCCGACGCGCCGGCGACGGGCACGGTGCTGGAATCACGCGTGGACAAGGGACGCGGTCCAGTGGCCACCATCCTGGTACAAAACGGCACGCTAAAAGCCGGCGACTTCTTTATCTGCGGGTCAGTGTTCGGCAAAGTGCGCGCTATGTTTGACGATCGCGGCCGGGTGGTGAATGATGCGCCGCCTTCGACGCCCGTCGAAGTGCTTGGTTTGCAGGGCGTGCCGGATGCTGGCGATCTCTTCCAGGTAACCGACGAAGCCAAGGCAAGGCACGTCGTGGAGTACCGCCAGGGCAAGCAGCGCGATGCGGCGATGGCGCGCATCAGCGGCTCGCGTATCACTCTCGACCAGCTCCACGAACAATTGAAGGCCGGCGACGTCAAGGAATTGGGAATTGTGATCAAGGCGGACGTGCAGGGGTCCGTGGAAGTGCTCAGCGAAATGCTGCCCAAACTTTCGACCGACCAGGTGAAGCTGAAGATCATCGGCTCGGGCGTCGGCGCGGTCACGGAAAACGATGTGCTGCTCGCTTCCGCATCCGGCGCGATTGTGATTGCGTTCGGCGTGCGGCCGGACCGCAAGGCGCTGGACCTCGCGCAGCAGGAACACGTGGACATCCGCACGCACAACATCATCTATGAAGTGTCGGACGAGTTGAAGAAGGCCATGGAAGGACTGCTGGAGCCGGTGGTCACGGAGACATATCTGGGCCGCGCGGAAGTACGCAACACGTTCCGTGTCAAGGGCGCGGGGACGATTGCGGGCTGCTACGTGGTTGATGGCATCCTGAAGCGCGACGCGCAGGTGCGCGTCCTGCGCGATGGGGCGGTGATTTACACGTCGAAGCTCAACTCGTTGAAGCGTTTCAAGGATGATGCCAGTGAGGTGCGCACGGGTTTTGAGTGCGGCGCGGGCGTAGCCAATTTTAACGACATCAAGGTCGGCGACGTCCTGGAATGCTTCAGCGTGAGCAAGATGAGCGCCGCCGAAGCCGCCGGACAGGCCAGCGCGCCCGCCGGCAAGAAATAAACCGCCAAGCTGTCCCCCGGAGCCGCACATGCCGGTCGGTTTGCTCACCCTCGAGCTGCACATCCCGGATGCGCAATCGCTGAAGGACAAGCGGCAAGTGCTGCGGAGCTTGAAGGATAAGCTGCGGCGGGATTTCAACGTGGCCGTGGCAGAACTGGAGCATCACGACGCGTGGCAAAGGTCGGTCGTGGGCATCGTAACGATTTCGAATGAAGAGAAGCACTTAAGGGAAGTATTGCAAAAGGTTTTGGACGAGGCAGACCGCATCCTCGGGTCGTTTTTGATCAATCAAGCAGTCGAGATTGTCTAGAAAATGTTTTGGGAATTCCAATGAGTCCAGCCAATCACCGGCACGAACGCGTGGGCGAGGAGATCGCGCACGAAATCAACGCCATGCTCGCAGGGGAATTGAAAGACCCGCGGCTGGAAGTTAGCGTGGTGGCCAGCGAAGTGCGCGTCCAGCCGGACATGAAGCACGCGCGAGTATTCATCAGCGTCAAGGGTACGAACAAGGAGCAGGCCGACGCGATCAAGGCGCTCGAACACGCTTCCGGGTACATCCGCCGGGAACTGGTCGAGCGGCTGCAACTGCGCCGCGTGCCGGAACTGCATTTCATTCTGGATCTTTCGCAAGAACACGTGGAGCGCATCGAGCGCCTCCTGAAGGAAATGAAGAAGGACAATCCACCCGCGGCGCAATAGTGCTTAGTTCCTGGTGTTTGGTCGCAACCAGGAACTCTTAACTTAGAGAATGCCACGACAACCACAGCCGGCGCCCAACGACGGCGCGCTCGTCATCAATAAGCCGAAGGGGAAAACGTCGCACGACGTTGTTGATGCGGTGCGCCATTTGGCAGGCTTCCGGCAGATCGGGCATCTGGGCACCCTCGATCCTCTGGCGACGGGCGTTCTTGTGCTGCTGCTGGGCCGGGCCACGCGACTGGTGCGATTCTACGCGGGGCGCCGTAAGCGGTATGAGGCGGGGTTTCGATTCGGCTTCGCGACAGATACGTACGATTCCGACGGGGAAGCGCAAGGGCCGGACGCTGCGCCGTCGCTGGATGCCCTGACGCTGGAAAAATTTGCCGCGGAGCGCACCGGGCGATTCGAACAGATGCCGCCGTCTTTTTCCGCGAAAAAAGTAAAAGGGCGCCCCGCGTACGAGTTGGCGCGCAAGAAACAAGTTGTCGAGTTGAAGGCTGTCGAAGTTGAGATTTACGAATACAAACTCAAAGAAGTTGACGGCAGCATTGCGCGCTTTGTTATTGAGTGTTCGTCCGGAACGTACATCCGTTCGCTGGCGCATGAAATGGGACAGAAGCTGGGGTGCGGCGCGCACCTGGCGGAAATCACGCGCACGGCAGTCGGCGAATTTTCGATGGAGCAGGCGATCACGCTCGAGGAGCTTGCGGAGGCCAAGCAAGCCGGGAAATTCGCGGACCGCCTGATTCCGCTCGAAGGCTTGCTGACTGATTTTCCGAGAGTCAACGTGTTGCCGGTGGTCGAAAAGCGCGTACGTCACGGCACGAAGTTCAATATCATGCTCGCGCAGCTTCAGCCGGGCCGCGTCGAACCGCCTCCCGGCGCGACGACCGAGCTCGATGGCGGTGAACTGAAGCCGCCGCGGTTGCGTGTATTCAGCCAACAGGACAAACTCATCGCCATTGCCGAAGCCGTCGTGCCGCGCACCTACCAGCCCATCGTAGTGTTCGAAGCCTTGCCGTAGCCCGTACCCGCCGAAGGGCAATTTCATTGCAGACGATTTCTTAAGTCACAGCCAGAGTGATAGGCCTAAAGATCTTGTTATCCCCGGGCTCAGGGCTGGGGCTGCGGTTGCACTGGCCGCGGTTGCTCTGGTCGTGGTTGAGGTTGCGGTGGCTGCTCCGGCGGCTGCTGCGAAGGGGACTGCAGAGTTCCCGGGCCAGCGGGAGCGCGGCCTCCGGGATCGCCGCGGCCGGCAAAGATTGTCCGTGTTAGACGGTCTGCCAGGCGCAGCTTCCGCGGCGTGACCAGAATCAAAAGTTCCGTATCCTGAAGTGAGTTTTTCCGGCCGCCGAAGGTGTATCCCAGCATGGGAATTTCAGCGAAGCCTGGCAAGCCGGTGATGGAACGCGTTTCTTCCACATCGGTGAGGCCGCCAATCAGGGTGGGTTCGTCTTCTCTGACGCGAACCGTTTGCGTCAGCGTCCGATTCGAGATTACGGGAATCCCATTCACGCTGGAGCCCGTTAATGCGCGAATCTCGAATTCGAGAAGCAGAGTCACTTCGTTATTGGGATGAAGCGTAGGCGTCGCTTTGATTTTCACGCCGAGATCGACATATTCCGAACCTGGATAGGGGGTCTGCGCCGCTCCATTGGTTGTGCTGTTTGCAAAACTGCTGGAGTCCTGAATCACCGTTACCAGACCTTGGGATGCGGCCGGATCCTGAGAAACCAAAGCGATATCGGGAAGCCCGCTGACAGTCAGCACCGACGCAATGAGGGCGGTAGGCCCCGCGGGAGTGTTGAGTTCGATGCGCGAAGCAAACGTACCCTGCCCCAGACCAAGATAAACGCCGACGGTGGCCACTCCGTTGTTCGTCACCGCAATATCCGGAACGGTGCTGTTGGCAAAATTGGCGATCACGATTCCGGCGGGATTCGCCGATGTCGGCAGCGGAGATCCGGTAGCCTCGGTGAATGTGCCATCCAAATTGCCGCTTTCCAGCAAGATCGAGACTGTAGAGTCCCCCTGATTCACGACGGCCAGGTCCGGCGCGCCATCGGCGTTCAAATCTCCTGCGGCGATTGCTACGGGAGAAGTTCCCACTCGGATAGGTGAACTCGGCGCCTCGGTAAGAGTGACATTCAGGTTTTGATCAACGGAGCTCAGCAGAACGGCCACATTGTTGGAGCCTTGATTTACCACCGCCAGGTCCACTTCAGGTCCATTATTGACGGTGTTGAACCTGTTCCGGAAATTTGAACTAACCATCGCGACGGGAGCGGTTTCTGAAATCGCGGTCGTATTCGTCAGCTTGAAGGGAGAGCCTGGAAACTCCGTGAACGTCCCGTCGCCGTTTCCGCGAAAGAGGGAGATGGAATTGTCGCCTTGATTGGCAACAGCGAGGTCCTGAAAACCGTCACCGTTGAAGTCCGCAACAATCACGGACCTGGGATTGTTTCCGACTGGAAAAGGAGAACCTGGCGCTTCCGTAAAAAGCCCATTGGGTTTGCCGGTGGAGTCAGCGCTGCCCAATAATACTGAAACGTTATTCGAGGTGGAATTCACAAGGACCACGTCCGGCGGCTGAGCCGTTGAAAATTTTGTGATGTCGTTGCGGAAAACCCCGGTTCCGATGGCGACTTGGCCTGTTTCGTTGGTCCCCAGGGTGATCGGCGAAGGCGTAACTTGCACGAAATTTCCATTGTCCTGGTTTTGCAGGATGACGAAAGTATTGGCATTGGCGTCGTTAAAAACCACGGCCAGGTCGGGAAGAGTACCGCCGGTGAAATGATTCGCAACGAGTGCAGATGGATGGGCCCCGACGGTGAAGCGGGTTTCCGGAAATACCGTGGAAGCCGGCACCCCTGTCAGCGCGCTCCCATTGCCAAGACTTCCAGAGAGCAGCGAAAGCGTGACGGGAAAACGATCGCCAACAAAAAAACTAGCAGGTTTTCCGTCTTGCGCCCGCAGCAGAACCTGGCGCCCGCTCTGAACCAGTGAGAGCGTGTCTGAAAAATCGACAGTGGCGCTGGGAAGAGTGAGCAGGAATGTGGACAGGCCGCCACCGAAGGGAATGACGGCCGGAACGCTGGAGAATCCCTTTCCTGCGAAGACCTGTTGAATGTTGGTGAGCAGGTTCGCCAGGGTCGTTGACGCTCTGAGCTTGTTGATGTCGTTGCTGCTCAGCGTGATCAACTGCGTTGAAGCCGGAGGTGTAATTCCAAGAGCGCGGGCTTTGTCGCGGTCCACTTCGAGGAACTCGATTTCCAGCATAACTTCGCCGCGGGCCTTTTCGAGTTGTTGGATCAGTTCACCGGCCAGGGCAAGCCGTTCCGGCGTGTCGCGCATGGTGATGGTGTGGCTGCGAGTGTCAAGATTGATGCGCGTCCCACCGGTGATCTCGCGCAGGATGCGCAGCATTTCGGTGACATCCTCCGGGCCCACGGCTGCGGAAAGCGGAAAGGTCTGCTCCCCCTCCAGACTGTACTGCCGCCGCTTCTCCGCCGTATCTGGGGCGACAAAGATCATCGCGGCATTCACAGGCCTCCAAAACGTTCCGGTTTGCGTGCCAAGGAGAGACATGCCGATGTAAAAATCCACGTCGTCAATGCGCAGTTGCACATTCCTGGCTACGACATCCGGATCAAAGGTCACTTTCACGCCGTAGAGACCAGCCAGTTGCTCGTAAACCGTCTTGGTATCGCCTCGCAGATACACGTTGCGCTTTCCGGGCTGCGGTTGCAGCTGTGGCAGACCAAGAATTTTGTTCGTGAACGCCCGTCTTGGGCGTTGCGAGTCCTCCATGGCTGTAAGTTGACCGAGACGCTCCCTGACGAACGTGTCTTCGGGATTGATCCGGAGAGCGGCGGCCAATTCCTCGGTGGCCTCGGTCAGGCGACCAGTCAGGGCTTCGCGTTCGGCAGCTTCGACATAGGCGCGAACCAGTTTGGAGCGCAAAGCCGCAGCCCGTTCGACGATGGAGGCATCCTGCGGGGCGTAACGTGCGGCCTCTTCGTACTCCGCCAGTGCTTCTTCGAAGCGCCCAGCTGCCAGATGCTTATCGCCCCGCTCGGCGGCCTTCTGTGCGCGTTTGGGATCAGGGCGCACTTTGTCGTCCTGAACCTGCGATGAAAGAGGCGTCTGAGAGGGGATCTGCGCGCAAAGCAACAGCGAAAGCAGCAAAGCGGTGCTTGGGCGGAACGTGCGCATGTGCGTCAAATAGGATAACCTAACCCGGCTGGGCAAATAGGACCAAGCTGGTCCGGTTGACGGAAGTCCGTGACTGCGGTACACTTAAATCGTAGTTGCAAATCATTAACAACTGGAGTTTTCGTGCTTTCGGCTCTTCTTATCGCTCTTCGTGAAGGCGTTGAGGCTTCGCTCGTCGTCGGCATTGTTCTAGTTTATCTTTCCCGCACGGGCCGTGGGCGCCTGGCGCGTTTCGCGTGGTACGGCGTTGCAGCGGCCGCCGCGCTCAGCCTGGGAGTGGCAGTGGCGCTGGAACGCTGGCGCATCAGCGAAGACGGCTTTGAAGGCCTCATGCTCCTGATCGCCGCGGTCTTCGTTGTTACGATGATCGTATGGATGAACCGCGTTGCGCGCCACCTGAAAAAAGAAATCGAGGCCAAGGTCGAGTCTTACGCCGAAAAAGTAGGCAAGGCGGCGGGCTGGGGCATTTTCCTCTTCGTCTTCCTGATGGTCTTGCGCGAAGGAGCGGAGTTGGCGCTAATTCTGCGGGCTGTGGAGCTTTCCAGCGAAGGTCTGCAGACTTGGATCGGAACGATTGTGGGGATTGCCGGGGCTGTCGCGGTGGGGCTTTTCTTCTTTAAAGGCACTTTGCGGGTTCCGCTGCACCGATTCTTTGCGGCGACGAGCGTTATCTTGATGCTCGTGGCGTTTCAGCTGGCGCTTACGGGGCTGCACGAATTGAGCGAGGCGCGCTGGCTGCCTTCGAGCAAGACGGAGATGGCGATTCTGGGGCCGATTGTCCGAAACGAGCTTTTCTTTTTTGTGTTCATCTTCGGAGCCGCGGCGCTGCTGGTCTTGCGCGAATGGCAGTCGGCTAAGCAGGACAAGAGCGCTCGGGAAACGATGAACGACGCGGAGAAGCGGCTGCTGGAATCGCAGAATCGGCGCCAGCGTCGCTGGATGATGGCCGCGGCAGTCGCCTCCCTCACCGTGATTCTGGTGTTGACGGCGGATTTCATTTATGCGCGGGCAAACTCGGCGCCTCCGACGGCCCAGTCGATCAATGCCGTGGGAGACATCGTGCGTGTGCCGGTCGCCGACGTTCAGGATGGAAGCATGCATCTTTTCACCGTGAATGCGGGCGGACAGTCGCTGCGCTTCATGATCAT
>Ga0137358_10002154_pt1 | contig 11066 bp, 9 predicted proteins | sample Mad1_20_16metaG_FD_105551 | JGI IMG/M metagenome (GOLD analysis project Ga0137358, IMG submission 105551) | Vadose zone soil microbial communities from Angelo Coast Range Reserve, California, USA - Mad1_20_16 metaG | ecosystem: Environmental > Terrestrial > Soil > Vadose zone | place: USA... | reverse complement strand
GTACGCAATCGGGGCAGTGAAACGACTGCTAAGGACGGCCCTTCGGATTGTGATAGAGTTTTGGCCACGCCATGCGGATCTTCGTTCTAGGGGCCGGAGCGACCGGCTCCCTTCTCGCGCAATTGCTGGAGCGGCAAGGACATACGGTCTGGTGCGGAGACCGTGATCCGGAACGCGCGCGGCGCTTCCTGGGCAAAAAGAGCACCATCGCGGTAACGGAAGTGAACGCGCGAAACCTGCGCGGAATCGTGAAGGCGGCGAAAGGCTGCCAGCTCATCGTTAACGCTTCGGCGTCGGTGTTTAACGAGATTGTTTTGCGGGCGGCGCTGCGGCTGCGGGCACATCATATGGACCTGAGTTCCCACCTGACGCGCCATCCTTTCAGGGCCGAGCAGTTTCACTACACCAAGAAATTCAAGGAGAAGAAACGCGCTGCGCTGATCAATGCCGGTGCCGCCCCGGGCTTGACGAATTTGCTCGTGAAACGCGGCGCCGACGTCCTCGATGAGGTCGAAGCGGTGCATATCCGGCTGTACGAAAGCACCGAGGGTGACGACCCGATCTCTCAATGGTCGCCGGAGGTTTCGTTCGACGAGGCCGTCTCACACCCGCAGGTCTATCGAAATGGAAAGTTTCAACTGGGCAAACGATTTTCCGAAATTGAGAAGTTTCGATTTGCCGATCCGATCGGCACGGCACGTGTGGTACTTGCGGCGCAGGACGAAGTAGCCACGCTGCCCCGTTTCATCCCCATGCGGGATCTGGATGTAAAAATCGGCGGGAATGAAATCGACCGGCTCAGACGCTGGCATAAGCAAGGGAAATTGTCGAAGTCACGCGGCATGCAAAGGCAGAGATTTCCTCAAACATCTTCACCGCGGACGATTGCGAAGCTCATCCGTCAAGGGGTCCTGCAGAATGCCCGGTTTGCGGCCGCCGTCCTGGTGCGCGGCGTGAAGCACAGCAAAAAGGAAGATCAGCACCTGCTGATCCGCAGCGACTGTATGTTCCCGACGCTCTACCAAATCCGGCAGCAGGGGCGCTATAACACTCCCGTCGCCTACGCCACCGCGCACGTCGCGGCGCTCTTCATAAGGTTTTTCTCTCGAGACATTTCCGGAGTGTTCGCGCCGGAGATGCTGCCCGCCGAAACCCGTCGCGCCATCCTCGCCGGACTCCGCAGCCACAACATCCGGATCACGCACAAGACAGTCTTACTCAAACACACCAGTGAAGACGACGAATTCTAGCCCGGCGGCCTGGAGCGATTCGAGCCGAGGATTAGTCCGCGGAGGCGGGCTTTGCATTTCCAGAAAAGCGGATGGTGATTAGGAACCCGTTGGTCCCGTCGTAAGAAAACTTGTGACCGTCCCCTTCGAAGGCTTCGTGTTTGCTCTTCCACATGCGGAAGCCGTCGTTGGACTGCGCGCCCCAGTATTTCAAGTTGTGAATAACAACTTCATGGCTGGAGTTATCGCCCTTGACACGTTCAAGGATGACTTCGCCTTTGCCGTCGTTCATCTTGGCATGCGCCACACCCGTCTTTGTGTCCACGTTCCATGAGAACGCACTGGTTTGTACGGCCTTCTTTTGCCAGGGGATAGGATAAAGCTGCCCGAGTATGTCGCCAAGAGCCGCCTGCTGTTCTTTGGTGACGCTGGGATCGAAGTTCACCACCAGCCAGGAGTCCTTGCCGCTGGTCCAGTCGCTGCCCAGATCGGAGCCGATCCAAACTTTGGCTCCATCCAGCTTGACGTCCTTGTAGTTTCCTTTGTCGACCTTAAGAACGAGGTTTGCACGGCAGAAGTGCTCTTCCATATGGTGTTCGCCCATTGCCATGTGGTTGGTGGAATGATCGTTGAAATAGCAGGGACAGAACATGTCGCAGCTACAAGCTTCGATGTAGCTGGCGGTCATATCAAAGTCAGGTTTTGCACCTTTCTCCTGCGCGGCGGAGCTGAAGTAGAGAAGGCCGACAGCGAGCGCAAGGAGAGGAAATACGAGCAACCGAGACGGACGGAACATTTATCCCTCCTAAAAAGTTTGTTGCGAAGGGCCCAACTGAAATTGCGATGAGTCTACTCCCGAGCTTCACGGGCGACAAGCTCCATTTCGGCGCAATCTCAGCAACAGCGATTGGGACGAGAATAGCGGCGGTTGAGCTGCTCGACGTAGAACTTGGCCGGCGTGAGTGTGGGGCACGAACCAGACCGCGTGCCTTTCGAACGAAGGTAGCTCTCGTAGGCCGCGTCTCCGCACCATTCGCGCAGGCCGCGCCAGAAGCGGCGCAGGAAGCGTGATATCGTCTTTACGGCGCGTTTGCGTTTCATCAATCGTCTCCGTGAGTAGCGCCTGAGAAGTTAGCGGCCCACCGCGTGGCGATGTATGGCGATTCGTGAAGCACAGATTCCTTGCGGCGGCTGAGAATCGCATACCAGTGCACGAACGCCTCGACAATCAGGACGAGGATCATGGCAGCAAGAACACCGGTGACCGCGGCATCAAGGCGTTGGTTGAAAATGAGGCGTTGGGTTTCGGCAATTTTCTCGGCGGGAATTTTTCCGGCGGCAATTTGAGCTGCTAAAGCCTTAGCATATGCTAGAAAGCCAATGCGCGGATTGGCATCGAATACTTTCTGGTAGCTCGCGGTCATGGTGATGGTCACGAGCCACGCCATCGGTAGCAGTGTCACCCAAATCCACTTCAGGCGGCCCATTTTCATCAGAATCGTGGTGGCGACGACGAGCGCGACGGCCGCGAGTAACTGATTGGAAATGCCGAAGAGCGGCCAAAGCGAATTGATTCCCCCGAGCGGGTCCACAACGCCTTGATACAGAAAATACCCCCACAAGGCGACGATGATGGCGCTGGACAGCAAGACGCCGGGCATCCAACCAGTGCGACTGAAGGGCTTCCAGACGCGGCTGCCGAGGTCCTGAACAATAAAGCGCCCCACTCGTGTGCCCGCGTCGAGCACCGTAAGAATAAAGAGCGCCTCGAACATGATCGCGAAGTGGTACCAGATGCTAAGGAGGCGCTCGCCGCCTATCGTGCTTGAAAAGATTTGCGCCATCCCAACGGCAAGCGAAGGCGCGCCGCCGGCACGATTCCAAAGCGTGATCTCGCCCACTTTGTGGGCTAGATCGGTCATGGTCTGCGCTTGAAGCGGATAACCCCAGCCGCTGATTGTCGCGGCGGCCGCATCCCCTGCGCCTCCGACGATACTGGGAGGACTGTTGATCGCGAAATAAACGCCCGGCGGCATAGCGCACGCGGCGACCATGGCCATCACGCCGACGAATGATTCGAGCAGCATCGCGCCGTAGCCGATGAAGCGGGCATGGCTTTCGCGAAGGATCATCTTCGGCGTGGTGCCGGAAGAGATCAGCGAGTGAAATCCGCTGATTGCGCCGCAGGCAATGGTAATGAAGCAAAAGGGGAAAATCTTTCCGGCAAAGACAGGGCCGGTGCCGTCGATGAAGCGTGTGAGTGGCGGCATCAAAACTTGCGGCCGGACAAACAGGATACCGGCCGCAAGAGAAAAAATTGCGCCGGCCTTGATGAATGCGCTGAGATAGTCTCGCGGCGCTAGAAGTAACCAGACCGGCAAGGCCGACGCCGCGAAGCCGTACGCAATGATGGCGAAGGCCAGCGCCACTCCGCTCAGCGTAAATACGCGAGACCAGGATGGCGAATCGGCCACCCACTGCCCCGCGACAACCACAAAAAGAACGAGCGCGACCCCCATGACCGAAGCTTCCAGCACGCGGCCTGGACGCACGAAACGAAGATATAGACCCAGAAGCAGCGCAATGGGAATTGTCATTGCCAAAGTGAAAGTGGCCCACGGTGAAGATTTGAGGGCGTTCACGACGACGAGGCCAATCACGGCCAGAAGAATCGTCATGATCGCCAGCACGGCCAATTGCGCGATGAAGCCGCCACGTTCGCTAACCTCTTCTCGGGCCATCTGGCCCACGGATTTTCCGTCGCGGCGAATCGAGCAAAAGAGAATGACAAAATCCTGCACGCAACCTGCGAACGCCGCGCCAGCAATCAGCCAGAGCGTTCCGGGCAAGTAGCCGAACTGTGCCGCGAGCGTGGGTCCAACGAGCGGGCCGGGGCCGGCGATGGCGGCGAAATGGTGGCCGAAGAGAACCCATTTGTTCGTAGGCACAAAGTCGCGGCCATCATCGTGGCGCTCACAGGGTGTGGCACGCGTGTCATCGAGCGCGAGAATTTTTGCAGCGACGAAGGCGGAGTAAAGCCGGTAGGCCACTAGGTAACAGCAGGCGGCGGCAGCAACGAACCAGGTCGCGTTAAGCGCCTCTCCGCGATGCAGGGCGATGGAACCCAGCGCCCCGGCGCCCAAGGCCGCAACGGCTATCCAGGCAATGATGCTGAAGATGCGCTTCATTTTGCCGGATTCGCTGCCGTGCTGGATTTAATGAATTGCGCGATGTCCGCCTTGAGTTTGGCGAGGGACGGCGCGTGGACATACATCATGTGGCCGGCTTCGTAGTAGGCACCGCTGAGGTGCCCGCGCAACGTGGGGTCGAGACCAAGATGGTCGAACGTATAGTCGGCGGCAAAAAACGGCGTGGCCAGGTCGTAATAGCCCTTGGCGACAAAAACGTGCAGAAATGGATTTTGCGTCATGGCGCTGCGTAGCGTTTCTGCGACGTTGACGTAGCGATTTTCATACGGCGCATAGTTCCATGGCCGTACGCGTCCGGTCAGCACTTCGTAGGGCAAGTCGCTGTCGAACTTGAGGTCGTTGCGCACATAGTTGTTCAGCATGCCCGAATAAGGACCGATGATTGCCGCGATACTGGGGTCAAATTCTGGCCGTTCGCCTGCGGCGTCTCGATCGATGCCGGTGAAACGCGCGTCAATGCGGCCGATGGTCCGGCGCTCGCTGCGAAGCAACTCTTTCGTGAAGCGCTGGATTTCGATGCGCAAATTGGTGCGGTCGATATAGTCAGGCGAAAGTCCGGTCAAGCGGGCAACCTTTTGCATGATCTCGGCGCGGCGGGCAGCGGGCAAAGCGTCGCCGGTCATCAGCGCATCCGTATATTCTCCAACAGCAAACTTGCGCGATTCTTCGACGGCTTTTTGGACATCGCCGCTTTGCAAATCAGCGGGAAGTTTTTTGTGATACCACGCGATGGCGGTGTAGGTCGGCAAATACAGGATGTACGGCAAGTCGTTGCCGGCGTCGAATTCCGCCGTCTCGAAGTTCAGGATCGAGGAAATCAGGACGATGCCATTGAGATACATGCCGTAGCGCTGCTGGAGATAGCCGGAAAGGCCCGCGGCGCGCGTGGTCCCATAGCTTTCGCCAGCAAGAAACTTCGGCGAGGACCAGCGCTTGTTTCGCGTGGTGTAGAGCCGGATGAAGTCCGCAACGGATTCGACGTCCGGTGTTATGCCGTGGAATTGCTGCGGTGTTTCGCCGGGAACGGCGCGGCTGTAGCCCGTCGAAACAGGATCGATGAAGACCAGGTCGCTGATGTCCAGGAGCGAAACGTCGTTGTCAACCAGCTTATAAGGTGGCGGAAGTAGCGCGCCCGCATCGCCCATCTGCACGCGCCGTGGGCCGAACAAGCCAAGATGCAACCAAACAGATGAGGAACCCGGGCCACCGTTGAAGCTAAAAGTGAGCGGGCGCTGGCTGGCCTCGCTGACGTCATCCTTGGTGTAGGCGACATAGAAGATGCTGGCCTTGGGCGTGCCGTCTTCGAGCTTCAGCAAGATCGTGCCCGCCGTCGCGGTGTACTTAATTTCCTGCCCGGCGACCTTCAGGGAATGTTTGGTTTGAACGATCTTTTCCTCGGGAGCGGGCGGCTTCTTTTCTTCTTTCGGCTTTTCCGCGGCTTTTTCTGGAGCTGGTTGCGGCGGCTGCTGGGCAAGGCCCAGATTTATGCTCAGGAAAAACAGTACGGCGGTACCAAAAAAGCGCATTGGCGGCTTCATAGCTGGCGAAGTTCCCTTTCGAAAATAGCTTACAAAACACAAAACTGTGACGTGCGGCATCGTATGCGAGAGTACGGGCAGCGTCAATCGTCTTGGACGCTTTGCCGCGGGCGGCCTCTTCCGCGATTTCTTTTGCGCTACACGAATTCACGGATAGAATGCGGCGTTCGGACGAATCGAGCTTCCAAAGGAGCGCCGCTTGCGCCGCGTTGAATTTCACGCTGCTATGTCGTTGCTTGCCGCCGCACTGATCTTTTTAGTGTCGATCTCGAGCGCCGCGCAGCAGAAGGACAATCTTCCACACCCGAAGACGCTCCCGGAATTGCAGCAGGCAATGAAGAGCGTACTCGATAGAGAACATATTCCCGGAGCTGGCGTGGCGCTGGTGACGAATGGGCAGCTCTCATGGTGTGGGGGCATTGGAAAAGCGGACTTGGCGGCAAACCGCGAGATGACCTGCGACACGGAATTTCGCGTAGCTTCAATAAGCAAGACGTTTGTCGCGCTGGCCCTGCTGAAATTGCAGGAAGAAGGAAAAATCAATCTGTATGCCCGGTTGCAGGATGTCGCACCGGAAATTCCGTTCAAGAATCCGTGGGAGGCCGCTCATCCCGTTCGAATCGTGAACTTGCTCGAACACACCGCCGGCTTTGATGACATGGAGCCGAGCGAAGTGTACAACGTCCGGGATCGTTACGATTTTCCACTGCTCGAAGTCTTCAAGCGTTTTCGGGAACCGCAAACGGTGCGCTGGCCTCCAGGAACGCGCATGTCGTATTCGAATCCCGGAAATGCGGTTGCAGGCTATCTGATCGAGAAAGTCTCAGGGATGCCTTTCGATCAATACATTCGAGACAATTTCCTGCGGCCGATGGGCATGGAACACGCTGACTACCCCTTTACCGAGGCGATCCGAGCCTTGCTTGCGACTGCGTACGAAGGCAATCCACCGAAACCTTCCAAATATCCGTTCATCTATTTGCGGCCAGCAGGCGACCTGAAAGCGTCGCCGGGTGAATTGGCCAAGCTCGTGCAACTTCTTCTGCGGCGCGGAAAGTACGGAGACGCGCAACTGGTGAGTACCGAATCGATTTTTCGGATGGAGATGCCGGAAACCACATTGGCAGCGAAAAACGGCCTGAGGCTAGGCTATGGCCTCTGCAATTACACAAGCGTCGAAGGCGGCGTCGTGACGCGCGGCCACGATGGCGGTATCGACGGCTTTATTTCTTCGTATCGCTACATGCCGGAGCACAACTGGGGGTACGTCATTCTGCTGAACAGTGACAATTCCCATCAGGCGCTCGAAAGCCTAAATCGCCTGGCTATTGATTTTCTTTCGAAAGATTTTCTGAAACCTCAGCAGCCCGTAACGGTTCTTCCCGCGAAAGAATTGAAAACATTCACGGGCTATTACGCGCCACGCGCGCCGCGAAGCCAACTTTTTGCATTTATGGATGACCTGAAGGGCGGCACGCGCATTCGTGTGATCAACGGCAAGCTGACGCGCTCCGGGCTATTTGGCCGGCCCGAGCCGCTTCTCTACGTCGGCAAGAACCTCTTCCGCGGGGAGAAAGAACCGGAAGGAACTACGGTTTTTTTCACCACGCAAGCCGGTGATTGGGCAGTCGCGGGCAGCGGACTTGGCGGCATTTCTTACAGCGAGCGGAGCAGCCTGGCCCTGCTTTTTCTTCGCATCGCGCTGCTCTCACTTTGTCTGTTTATTATGGTGACTTCGTTGCCGTACGCCCTTGTTTGGCTTTTATTGAAACTTATTGGCGCCATGAAGGATGTGCGCCATCTCTCCGTTCGCGTGGTCCCGCTGCTCGCGACGCTGGCGCTTCTCATCGTTCCTCCGTGCTTAATGAGACTCAGCGGCGCGCAAATCGGCTCGTTTAATTTCTGGACGGTGGGGATTTTTCTCGGGACGTTTTTCTTCCCGCTGCTGTCGATCCTCGGGCTGGTCCTGGTTCTGCGCGTGCCCGAGGAGGAAATCCACCGCGCGGTGCGGATTCACTCGCTCCTTGTTTCCTCGGCCTGTTGCGTGCTCACTGGCTTTCTCTGGTCGTGGCATCTGCTGGCGTTGCGGTTGTGGGCCCCGTGAGAGGCCCTCTCGAAATTAGGACGGACGGGCAGCAATGTAGCTGTGCGTAATCTTGTCAATCGAAGTGGTTCCGGCCTGGCGCATGATGGTGCGCAATTCGCGGCGCAGGATTTCCAGTACCGCCTCGACACCCGGCTGGCCGAAGGCAGCGAGCCCCCACGCGTGAGGCCGACCGATGCCAACCGCGGCCGCGCCGAGCGCGAGGGCTTTGAAAATGTACGTGCCGCGCCGGATGCCGCCATCCACGATGACAGGAATCTTTCCGGCGACGCCTTCGATCACTTCAGGCAAGCTTTCAATTGTCGGGCGAAGAGTCTCTTCGGCGCGCCCTCCATGATTCGAGACCATCAGACCGTCTACTCCGTGTTCCACTGCGAGCTGCGCGTCTTCGCGAGTAACAATGCCCTTGATGACGAGCTTCACGGCAACGGCGTCCCGCAGCCGTTTCACGAAATCCCAATTCATGTTCGGGGGTTGAACGGCGGTAACCTTCGAAAGATCCAGGCCATTGAGCATCGGCTTCCGGGCTGCGTATTCGGCGAAGCCCCCGGTGCCCGCTCTAGGCCTTCCGCGGGCAAAGCCCGTGTAAGCGCTCTTATGGCATGCGGAGCATTCCCTTTTATCAACAAGTTGCGAGCGGAATAAAGTTTCGCGGTTGCTTCCTTCCTGCAAATCCACCGTCAACACAATCGCAGGAGAACCCGCAGCTTCAGCGCGCTTTACGATCGCCCGGCAAACTTCCCAGACGTTTGTCGGATAGAGTTGCTGCCAGACTGGAGTACCTGCTGCAGCGGTTGCATCTTCGATGGACGCAGTAGCGACCGTGGACAGCATCATCAGGTAGCCCTTGGCACGTACTGCCCGGGCCACGGCAACTTCACCTTCAGGATGGAAAGCTTTCTGAGCGCTCACTGGCGAGAGCGCAATCGGCGAGTTCCACTTTGTGCCGAAGAAGCTTACGGACATGTCGAGGTTCTCGACGTCAATGAGCCGGCGCGCTCGAATCTGGATGCGCGAGTAACCTTCGCGATTTGCGCGCACCGTTCCATCGTCGTCCACACCGGTGGCAAGATAGCCGAAATGTGCGGGAGGCAGCGCCTTGCGCGCGGCGGGCTCAAAATCCATCACGTCGAAGGCCTGGTCTGGGGAGGAGATCACTTCCTCGCTTTGCTGAACAGAATCGAGCCAGCCAAAAAATTTCTTATCCGTGAGTTCGCCCGCCGCCATATTGACGAAAGAAGCGGCAAGAAGCCCTGGACTAGCCAGCAGTGGACTCGCCGAAAGCATCTTTAGGAATTTTCTGCGAGTCTTGATTTGATTCATGGTGCCTCTCCCTTTCTACTCCGGCAATGAAGTGAAGCGCACTAGCGGATAGAGATCGCGAAACACCTGGGCGGCTTTGCGTGGAAACGACGCGTGCGTGGCTGCGGAGGGAGAGAACTTGCGTCGGACGATCCACGCTTGGATCTTCTTCCAATCCTCAGTCGAAACAGGCCAGCCGGAGTGTTTTGTCCACTCCCCTTTCACCGTCTTATACCAGTAGCTTTCGTAGCGGCGGCCGAGACGCTTCTTTTGTTTTGTGATCCAGTGGGAATCCGCAATCACGCGCGGTTCCGCAATCAGCGCAATAGTAGACTCTCTGCGCTTCCCGCCCGAATAGATGCGGAAACCTGCCGTCACCGTGTTCACGCTAAGGCCGACGTAGAGCTGGCCGGTTTCCCGCTTGGCCGGTGGAGGAACGGAAAACTTGAGGTACATGTGTGTTTTGTAGAGTGTTTTGTCCTTCGCAAAACGGATATCGCGATTGATCCGTGAGAAATTCGCACCGGTGCGGCCGGAGGTGTCAAAGCGTGAATCGATCTCAAGCACCTCCGGTGCAAGTTCTTCCAGTAAGCGCCTGAAGGGTTGAATTAGAGTAGCCTGATAGCGGTCGCGGTTCGCGTCCATCCATTCCTTGCGATTGTGGCGGCCGAGATCCTTGAAAAACTGAAACGTTTCTCTAGTGAACACGGGCTTCTTCATTGCTGTTGAGCCTCAATGCCAATGTGGCGCAGCGTCCCACAGGGTACACGATTCACAGGCGGGGTCAATTCACTGGCTCATCCAGATTGGCTCTTGCCGCGGTGTGCTGGCAACCGCTAGTCTGCGTGAATGAGCAACTTTACTCCTACAGAAAAAACCAAAGTCCGCCGCAAGCCAGAGCGCGGCAGCTACGACCGCGAGTTGATCTACTCCATTCTCGATGAAGCTTTTGTCTGCCATGTCGCCTTCATCTCGGATGGCCTGCCTATCGTCGTGCCGACGAATTACGTCCGCGTCGGCGACAAACTCTTTCTTCACGGTTCCACGGCAAGCCGCTTGATGAAAACGCTGGCGAGCGGCGCGCCGTTTTGCCTGAGCGTGACGCTGCTCGACGGCATCGTCTGCGCCCCGTCAGCAACGGGCCATTCGGTGAATTATCGCTCCGTCGTGGTGATGGGGAAGGCCGAACCGGTTGAAGGCGAGCCCGCGAAGCTGGCCGCCATGCGCGACTTCGTCGAGTACGTGATTCGTGGCCGTTGGGCTACGGTGCGTCTTCCAACCGAGCAGGAATTGAAGGGCACCATGGTTGTGTCCGTGCGGCTGGTCGAAGCTTCCGCCAAAGTGCGCACGGGCTTTGCCGTGAATGATGACGAAGATTATGCGGTGCCTGCGTGGACCGGCGTAATTCCTATGAAGTGGAGAGCGGAAGCCCCCATTCGCGACCCGCGCGGCAACCCTTCTATCGCTCCGCCGCCGAACATCCAACACTATTCGCGGCCGCAGTAGATAAGCAGTTTTTGGAAATCGACGCTGGAGGAAGCACGAAAAGCAGGGAAATCGAAGTGCTTACTTCTTACTGCCGGAACCCGCGAACGCCGTCGCCACGCCAAGCGAAATCAACATTCCGCCAGAGACGTAGCGCTGTGTGCGCATCCAATGTGTGCTGCCGCTCAAGCGGCGCGCC
>Ga0137358_10002152_pt1 | contig 11073 bp, 10 predicted proteins | sample Mad1_20_16metaG_FD_105551 | JGI IMG/M metagenome (GOLD analysis project Ga0137358, IMG submission 105551) | Vadose zone soil microbial communities from Angelo Coast Range Reserve, California, USA - Mad1_20_16 metaG | ecosystem: Environmental > Terrestrial > Soil > Vadose zone | place: USA... | reverse complement strand
TACCGACAATTATCAGCTAGACGTTGGCCTGCAAAAACTCTCGAAGTCGATGATCGATGCTGCCAACGGCGGCCAGAAGACGACGGCTGCATTCCAGGCGATCGGCATTTCGACTAAGGACCTGATCGGGCAGAAGCCGGACGAGGTTTTTCGGCTGATCGCACAGCGGTTGAATGAGTATCAGGACGGTGCGGAGAAGGTCGCGCTCGCGCAATTGCTGATGGGCAAGAGCGGCGCGAACATGCTGCCGCTATTGCACGACCTGGCCGAAGGAGGCGAGATTCAGTCACGCGTTACGGCCGAGCAAGCGAAGCAGGCCGAAGAGTTTGAGAAGAACCTCAAGCGGCTGAGCGTCACCTTTCACGAAAACGCGAACGCGCTAATTCAGGAATTCCTGCCGGCGCTGAGCTCGTTGTCCGAAAACATGCTGGCCGCGCAGAGGGCCGGCGCAGGCCTCCTGCAAACGCTCATCTCGATCCCGGCTAAAAACTTTTTCGCATCGATTACCGACACGCCGATCCAGGAGCGGATCGACGGCGCGCGCGATGCGGTCAAGCGCCTGCAGGATCAGATCGCCGCCCCGTCAATAAAGACGCCGGAATTCCTGCTGGGGCTGCAGCGGCAAGCGATCGCGGCGAAGGCCGAACTTGCCGGCCTTCTTGCCCAGCAGCGGGCCGTCGCCTTGGCGGGCGGCGAAGCGGGCGACCTCACCGACCAGGTCACGCGGCGCCTGCAGAAGCCGGTTAAGCCGACCATTCAGATCAAGATCGAGAAGACGGCCGACGAGAAGGCAATCCGCGACGCGGCGATCAAAGACCTCGACCGCTCGATCGCAGAGGAAAACGCGATCTTGGCGCAGCGCGAGCAATTTCTGACGCGCTACTACAACCAAGATCAGATCACGCTGCAGGACTACTACGCGAAGCGGGCCACGGCGATCCAGGACAACCTCCGCACTGTGCAGGCCGACTACGTAGCGGAAATTGCTGCGGCCGAGCAGTACCTAAAGACGAAGGGCCTGAAGGATCAGGAAATCATCGCCGGCGAGGAAAAGGTCCGCGAGCTCCGCGACAAGAGCGCCAAGGCGGCCAGCGCCGCGACTCTCTCGCTGATTACGAACTCGCTGGACGAAGAGCAGGCGGCGCAGAAGCAGCGCGAGTCGATCGAGGTGCTGAGCGTCGAACTGCTCAAGCTAACTGGGCACCTAACGGAAGCGGCAGACGCCCAGGCGAGGCTATCGCTCGAGCAGATCCCGCGCCGCAAGCTCGGGCCGGAAGGCGACATCGCGGCGAGGGCCGAGATTGAGGCTAAGAGGGCGAACGACCTGACCGCTGCCAAGCAGAAGGAAATCAGCGAGCTCGAGGCGCGCGCCGGCATTGTCGAACAGCGCATCGCGCTGCGCGAGCAGACCGGCGCTATCGGAAGCCTGCAGGCGCTTGCGCAGCTCGGCGAGGCTCGCAGGGCGGAAATCGCGCAGCTGGAAACGCTCGTCGCCGACTACGACGCATTGGCGGAGAAGTCGAAGACGCCAGAAGCCATCCTCGCGGCCGAGCAGCTGCATCTGAAGCTGGATCAACTGAAAGCCGACGCCGATCCGCTGGGACAGAAGTTCGAAAACATGTTCGAAACGGCCTTCGCCGACAACTTCGCCAAGGTGATCGATGGCACGGAATCGGTCCGCAAGGCTTTCAGCAGCATGGTCAATTCGATCTTCCAGGAGCTCTCGAAAATCGCCGCTCAGGACATCGCAAAGCAGATTTTCGGCGGCGGCCCGACCGGGAGCGGGATTTTCGCCTCGCTGGGGGGCCTATTCAAGGGCTCAGGGCTCGCGCCGGGGCAAGCTGGTCCTCCGGCATCTGCGGCCGGTCCGGGCGGCTTCGCGGGCCTCCTGACGTCGCTGGGATCGATTTTCGGCAAGCAGGCGGGCGGCCCGGTGAGCGCCAATAGCGCCTATCTGGTAGGTGAGCGCGGGCCTGAGCTGTTCGTGCCGGGCCGCAGCGGCAGCATCGCGCCGGCCGGTAGCTGGGGCGGCTCGACCGTCGTCCACGTCCACATGCCGCCCGGCCAGCCGGTGACCCGCGAATCGATGGCGTTGACCGGCGCCGCGGCAGCTCGGGCCATCGCCGTTTCGCACAGGCGTAACAACTGATGGCATTCATCGAAACCCCGCGCTTCCCGGAGGCCATCGCTTTCCATGCGCAGGGCGGCCCCGGGTACGCGACGGTCGTCATTGGCCTGCGCTCCGGCTTCGAGCAGCGGCTCAGTCAGTGGGCCTACGGGCGCATGTCCTGGGACGTCGGCCAGGTCGTGAAGACCCTGACGGAATACGGGCCGCTGATCGCCTATTTCCGCGCCATGAACGGCAAAACTCACGGCTTCCGCTTCAAGGATTTCACCGACTTCACCGATTCGATGAACAGCGGCGCCGGCGTGCTCGGGCTCTCCGGAGTGGGCGACGGCGCAACGACCGTCTTCCAGATGGTGAAAAACTACCCGACCGGCGCCATGACCGATCAGCGCCTCATCCGCAAGCCGATTTCCGGAACCTGCGCCTTCTTCGATAACGGCTCGCCCGTATCGCCGACGGTCGATTACACGACGGGCCTCGCAACTTTCGGAAGCCCGCCTGTCACCGGCCACGCGCTCACATGGACCGGGCAGTTCGACGTGCCGGTGCGCTTCGACGTCGACGACATGAAATATGAAATCGTGGACCGGCAATCGGGCGGCGATCTGCTGATTCGCTGGCCGACCATTCCGATCATCGAGCTGCGCACATGAAAAACATCTCATCCGGCCTGCTCGCCGATCTGCAGGCCGAGGTCCTGACGCTGAATACGTGCCTGGCAATCACACGCACCGACGGCGCCGCGTTCTATTTCACCGACTGCGATCAGCCCATCGTCTTCGGCGGCCACACCTACGACCCGACCGAGGGCTACACGCCAACGCAGATGCAAAGCTCGGCGGATCTGACCGTCGATCACGTCGAGGTCATCGCCTACCTGCAATCGGGCGTCTTCACCGAGGCCGACCTGATGGCCGGCAAGTGGGACGACGCGCAGTTCAGGATGTTCATGGTCAATCGCAAGAATCTCGCGCATGGCGCCTACGAGATGCGCTACGGCGTTCTCGGCCAGGTGACTGTCACGAGTCCGAATCAGTACCAGGCGGAGTTGCGCGGTATCACGCAATGGTTGCAAAAGCAGATGGGGCACCTCATCACGCCGACGTGCCGGTGGGTGCTCGGCAACCTTACTTCGAGCGGCGCCGTCTCGTGGTCGCACTGCCCGGTCAATCTGCCGGCACTCGCCGTTACCGCCGTGTCGGTGACGAGCGTCACCAACAATCAGGCGTTCCACGCGTCGAGCCTCGGACAGCCCGATACCTACTTCGCCTACGGCTTCCTCACCTGGACGACCGGCTTAAATACAGGGCGCTCGGCCGACATTCAAGGTAGCGCGATGTCCGGCGGCTCGATCGTGCTGCAACTGCCGATGCTGAACAACATCGCAATCGGCGATCAGTTCACGATCTATCCGGGCTGCATGAAGCGCTTCACCGAGGACTGCAAGAACAAGTTCAACGTCGCGGCAAGCTTCGGCGGCTTCCCGCGCCTGCCCGGTATCGACAAGATGATGCGACCCGGGGGCGTCTGATGGTCACGCGCGCGCAAGTGGTCGAGTGCGCGCGTTCCTATTTATCGACACCTTGGCATCACCAGGCGCGCGTCAAAGGTCCGAAGGGCGGGATCGACTGCGCCGGCCTCGTGATCTGCGTCGGCGAGGAGCTGGGCTTGTTCGAGAGCGTCGAGACGCCGAACTATTCGCGCTACCCGGACGGCACGCTGTTGCCGACGTGCGCGAAATATCTGCATGCGATTCTTTCGCACACCGCGCAGCCGGGTGATGTGCTCGTCTTTGCATTCGACGTCGATCCGCATCACATGGGCATCGTCGCGGAATTCGACGGGCAGCTCACCGTGATTCACTCCTATGCGCAGGCACGGCAGGTCGTCGAGAACGCGATCGATCCGACCTGGCGCCCGCTGATTCGCGGAGCCTTCGCGCTTCCGGGAGTCAAGTAAGTGGGCCAGAACGTCGGCCAGATCGCGCTTGAGATAGTCGGCACGGCGGTCGGCACCTACTTCGGCTATCCGCAGCTCGGCTTCGCAGCCGGCGCGCTAATCGGTGGCGCCGCTTTCCCGACCAAGATCGACGGCCCGCACGTCAAGAATCTGCAAACGATGAATGCGTCCTACGGGACGATGCTGCCTTTCGGGTATGGAAATTTCCGCATTTCGACGACGCTAATCGATCAGATAGACATCGTTGAAGCCGGTACTAGCACTGGCAAAGGTGGTCCATCCGGCACGACCTATTCAGCCTACGGCTGGTTCGCGGTCGCGCTGTGCGAAGGGCCGATCACCGATATTCGCAGGCTTTGGGCCAACGGGATCCTGATCTACGACGTGAGCGACACGGCGACGGCCGCGACCGTTCAAGCATCGAATCTGTTTCGCGGGAAATATCTGACCGTCTACAAAGGGGATTACCTACAGGGTCCTGATCCGACGCTTCAATCGTTTCCGCAAAACGGCGTCGGCAACACGCCGGCCTACCGCGGTACGGCCTACATCGTTTTCCGTGGCATTCCGCTTGCCAATTACGGAAACGTTGAACCTGCGATTAGCGCCGAAATCGTCACGACGGCCTCTGCGCTGGCGATCACGAAGATTTGGGAGAACGCGGCGACCGGGTTTCACTTCAGTTCGTTCACGGATATGCCGTACCTGACGGGCTTCTCCGGTGGCGCCTGCCGGGCCGTCAAAAAAACGCTCACGACCTACAACAGCATCACCGGAACGTTTCAGGTTGCGCTAACGGACGGCAGCTCTCTCAACAACGACACGCCGACCGGATACGAAAACTCGATCAGCAACGGCCCGCTATTTCTCGATCCTGCCGGTCATCAGATGGGCATGATCATGATTCAGACGAGCGGCCAGTCCGGCGTCTTTTCGCACGCGCTCGGAAATATCGTCGGGCATGCTTCGACCACGGCAGCCGCAAGCCTGTACGTCTGCGATACCGGAGCGTTCACGATCCTGGGAGATGTGATTCCAGCCCTGACGCTGCCGGCTGGCGTGACAGGCACTTGGCAGCTTGTCGGCGCGTTTCCGTCCGCCGATTGGGGTCACCTCGCCGTCATCACTCACGACACCGGTAGCGGTAAGTATTGGCTGCACGTCGTGACGATCAATTCGAACGGCCCTGGAAGCGAGGTCGCCTACTATCAATTCACCAACTCGTCGGATGGCGCTGCGGCAGTCAACCCTGCGCCCGGTGTCGTAGGGGCATGGGTCGATCCGTACTTCGATTACGCCAGCGACACGATGATGGAATCGAGCCTCACGTCGTTCTGGCACATCGACGGCTCAGGAGGAATGGGAAATACCGCGCGCTACTTCAACCTATCGGCTGGTCAAGTCGTACAGGCCGCGAACCTGACCTATAGCGCCCTCGTCGGCGTCGGCTGGGCCTCGATCTACGCGGACGGCGGGATACTGGTCTACATGGCTGACAACTACGCGCACGCGCTGAGCGTCGGGCAGACCGGGACCCCGCTCTCGACCGTGACGCTCTCGTCCATCGTCAACGATATCTGTCAGCGCGAGGGCATCGCATCCGGCAATCTAGACACCACTGCTCTGACCGACGGCGTGTGGGGCTTCGTTGTGGATAGGCAGATGACCGGGCGCGCGGCACTTGAGGCGCTGACGCCGGCCTGGTGGTTCGATGGCGTCGAGTCCGACACGAAGGCGAAGTTCGTGAAGCGCTCGGCGACGCCGGTTGCCACGATCACGCTCGACGATATGGGCGCCGAGGTGAACGGGAAGATCAGCGCTCAGCCGCTCGTCTTTACCCGCGGATCAGAGATTGAGCTGCCGACGCAAATCAACCTGACCTACTACGCGCTCGCTTCCCAGTATCAGCAGGGGATGCAGTACGCGCGCCGCATCAGCACCACTCAGCAGAACAATATCCGGTCGATCGACACTGCGGCCGTGATGGACGACACCGGGGCGGCAGTCGCGGCGGCGATCGTGCTGTGGGATGCAATCGCTGGCCGTACCGTCTTCAAATTCTCGACCTCCTACAAGTGGGCGCAACTTGAACCTACTGATCCTATCTACATCAACAGCGGCACCGAGCTATACCTCGCTCGCATCACGCGCAAGACCGAGGCCGCTGGCAAGATCGACTGGGAGGCTTCGGCCTGCGCCCCGGTCTATTCGCAGTCTGCGGCAGGCGGCGCGATAAGCTCGATTCAGCCCGTGAGCGGGCCGGTCGCGACCACGGCGGTCATCATGGACATTCCGCCGCTACGCGACGCGGACGGAGCCGGAGCGAATCTCTATGTCGCGATGTACGGCGCGACCGGATGGCCTGGGGCCACGCTGTTCAAGTCGAGCGACAGCGGAATCACATGGGTAGCGGGCGTCTCGCAAGGTGCGGCCTCGACCGTCGGCAAGTCAACGACAGAGCTCGGCGATTGGCTCGGCAATAATCTGTTCGACGAAGGCAACACGGTCAACGTGCAATTGCTGTCGGTCAGCACGCTGTCCTCTCTGCCGGAATTGTCGGTCCTGAACGGTGGCAATGTCGGGCTGCTGGGCAACGAGATTTTCCAGTTCAAGAATGCCGTGCTGGTCAGCGGCACCACCTACAAGCTCTCCGGTCTTCTGCGCGGTCGCTTCGGTACCGAATGGGCCGCGATCGGGCACGGCATCGGCGAGACGTTCGTACTGCTGAGTCCTCCGGGGGTCATCCAGATTCAACCGATACCGACGGCCGATATCGGCCAGCCGCGCCTTTATCAAGCGGTGAGCGCCGGGCAGGCAGTCGGCAGCGGCGCCCAACAGACGATCACCGCGAAGGCGAACACGCTCGTTTGCTTCTCGCCAGTCCTGCTGAACGCGGGCGGCGCCGGCTACTACAACGACATCATCCTCACGTGGACGCGGCGCAATCGGATTCATTGGCAATGGCTCGAAAGCGTCGATGAGCCGATGAACGAGGCAACGGAGCAGTACATCGTCTCTATCTTCAGCGGCGCGAGCGTGATTCGGGCCTTCACTGTCACGGGCGCGCAAACAGTTACCTACACGCTCGCTCAGCAGATCACGGACTTCGGCGGCAGCGGGTTGACCTCGATCACTTTCGGCGTGCAACAGATATCGGCAGTGACGGGTCCGGGCATGATGGCGAAGGCGACGATCACGATTCCGCCGAAGGCGGGAACGATTTACATGAAATCGCTTTCGATCACCGTACCGACAAGCCTTGCGTTGACCCGTGGCGCCACTTTCAAGAAATCGTTTTCGATATCGCAAGCGACCGCTCTATCGCTTTCAAAGACGTTCATCTCCAGCAACACGACTACGTGGGATCCGGCAAAAACTCAATCTGGACAGACGTTATCGAATGGCAATTTGACGATTACGGCGACTACCCCGCCATCGGCCGCCAATCGTGGGACTCAAAGCACGGTCAGCCACAGCACCGGGAAGTACTACATCGAAATCACGGCGGTCAGTTGCAACTCCGGTACTCTCAACAACGCGTTGTTTTTGGGAGTGTGCGATTCCAGCTGCAATGGATCACTGGCGACTGCGCAAAATTACACGTATGGGTGCTGGGACAGCGGCTACGGACTACTCAACAATAGCGTGAACGCATCCGGCTTCGGCGGCTACAACAACGGCGACATAATAGGAATCGCGCTGGATTGCGCGAGCGCTGGCAGCCCGGTTATAAAATTTTACAAGAACAACACGCTTGTGTTGACTGCCAGCCCATCCGGCTGGGCGGCGCCTTACTTCATGTTCGCCGCAGCCTACTCAGGCAACAGCACTCACGCGGACGCTACCGCAAACTTCGGCGCGAGCGCGTTCACCTATTCGCCGCCAGCCGGCTACACGGCAGGGTTCTAAATGCTTCTTCTTTGGATATCCCTTGGCGTCGCGGTAGCGGCGTTGTGCGTGCTATGGATCTTCGTGATTCGCGACTTTGAGCGTCTGATGTAAAGGGGCACACATGGCAGACGGACCGACCAGCATTCTTGATCAGATCAGTAGCGCTCAATCGCAGAAGGAAGTCACTGCGAACGCGGCGGCCGACGCCGAATCGCAAGGCTCTTTCGGTGGCCGGCGCGCGAGCACCACATCCGGCCTCACCTGGGGATACTACGGGGGTCCCTATCGCGACGGCAGCAACGTGACTCAAAGGCTTGCGAATGGGACCATCGCGATGTCTGCCAGCGTGGTGAACTATGTTGAGTTCAACAAGACAACAGGTTTAGTGACCACGAATGCCTCAGGCTACACATCAGGCCGGATGCCGCTCTACAGGGTGACGGCCGGGGCCGCGACGATCACAAGCTGGCTGGACGACCGCATCGTCACCTTTGCGACCACGCCATGAAGGAAGAGAAGATGGAAACGAAGCAGCCGGTGTCCATGCGACTAGAGGCGACCATCATCCGCGCTGACGGCACGCGCGAACCGCTCGGGACCGTCGCCTACTGGCACCGCAATCCGTTCAAGCGTCTTTGGCATCGCTGGATACGCGGCATAAAGGGCCACTTTCACTCCGTCCCACCGGATCAGCAGGGGTAAATCATGGCAACCGTCGGAACGCGCAAAAGCAAGGAAATGCTCGCCGGCCGGATGATCGGCTCGACGCCGACGCAGGCCGAACCGAAGGTGATCGCCTGGGGCCTCAATCCCGCTGGCCTGACGGCAGCGGCGACCGATGTCGGCATGTTCGATGAGTCGGCCGAGGCGCGGGTGAACGCGACGTCGTCCCAGATCACCACCACGTACACGAACGACACCTACCAGCTCGTCGGCACGATCACGGCGAGCGCCGGGCGCACGATCGCGGAATTAGGCGTATTCGATTCGACCACGCAGCCGGCGGTCGCGGCGGTCGCTGCGGGCGGCGTCGTCGGGTCGAACAGCAGCACGACGCTGAACACCTCAGCCACCTTCACGCCAGGCAACAACAACTACATCCAGATCCGCACGGAAGTCATGAAGGTGACGGCCGGCAGCGGCTCGACCGCCCTGACGGTCACTCGCGCGCAGAACGGTTCGAGCGCCATTTCGACCATCGCCGCCGCGGACGTCGTGACGCCTGGCAATCCGCCCGGGCAGACCGGAATCACGGGCGGCAACATGTTCGCGCACGCCGACTTCACAGGTCAGGTCTTGAGCAGCGGCGACGGGATTCAGTTCACGCTGACAGCGCAGTTCACGTGAGATTCCCGGGCCTTGTCCGCTGCGCTTCGAAATGTTTCACAAAAACATATGCGGCCCCGATTGTTCGATTTAGCTCCAAGAGCGACCGCACCAAGCGCAGACGCTTGGCCTTGAGGCTTTCATTCGGGTAAAGGCGAAAACAGCTGATCACGCGTTGACTGTACCGCCCAGGTGAAATGTCCGCTGAAGGCATACCCTTTTCAGGGGATTAAGCTTCGCCGCCGGCCCGTACTGTCACTCTCGGCAGGGTCAAACGGCTAGGCAGCCCGCGCGCCGTCAGGCGCTCCAAACGCCCCTTGCCACCAATTCCGGGTGACCGATGGGCGCCAATCCGAGAAACCTGCGCGAGCTGGACGTAGATGTGGGGGAAAGTGGGCGCGGGACGCTCCAGGCGCGCTCTGGCTGGTCGATCGCCGGATTTGGCGTGCCTCTTTACACCGTCGGCTTCTTGCTCCTTCAGACCGTCCTAGGGACCCTTTACGCGGAGCATCGGTTCGGCAGGCTGGAAAGCTCGGTGGAGCGCTACGCGGAGGACCGCCGCGACCTCTACAAGCAGGGCGACGCCACCCGCGACCTGGCCCGCCGCGACGATCAGATCGAAGAACTTAAGCGCCGCCTCGCCGCCGTCGAGGCTAACCAGGTTGGCCGGGGGCGCTGATGACCGAGGGACAGAAACGAAACCGAGCGCTCGAGCTGTTGGGCCCGCTGCTGATCGTGGCGTCGGTCGGCGGGGGCGCCGGCGCGACGGTACAGGCGCATTTCGACACCGAGGACGCCACGAAGGCGCAGCTGGCGGCGTCCGGCCAGCTCAAAGCGACGCGCGACGAAGCGACGGCCCGCGAGGCCCGTCTTAACGCAATCATCGATCAGGAGCGCAAGGAAAATGCCGCTGAGAGCCGCAAACGAGACGTTCATTTTGCTTCTTTTTCTGCTCACGCAGTCCGGGTGCAGCACGCCCTCGAAGCCGACCTGTCCGATAGTCGACGATCCGGGGACGCCTGTTCAGGCCGAATTGCTGCAATCGCCGAAGACGTCGGGGAGCTCGACCGGCTACTCAGCGAAAGTGTCGGACTTCTTGAAGCAGGCCAAGGGGAAATCGGCCGGCTCGAAGGCGAAAACGGCCGCCTTGCAGCCCAGGTCGCCGGGTGGCAGCAGCGTTATGTCAGCGAGCACCCCGAGCGCATCACCGTGACCGGAGCGAAGCCATGAACCGTGAACCGCTGACGGCCGAGGACCTGGCGCCGGCCATGCTGGCGTTGATCGATAAGGTCGAGGTGCTGGCCGCGCGGGTTGCGGCGCTCGAGGCTAAAGACCATGATTCGAGGCAGCCCGCCGATTCGTTTTTCCAGTGGGTGCATTGAACGGGGGACGCCATGACGCCAGCAGAATTTATTGCCGCGATGTCCGCGCCGGCGCAAGCCGCGCAAGCCAAAACGCGGGTTCCGGCCTCCTTCACGGTAGCTGAGGCCGCGCTCGAATCCGGCTGGGGGCACTCTCGCCTGGCAGTAGAGGCCTTCAACCTTTTCGGGGTCAAAGCGGATCCGGCATGGCTGGGCGACCGCATTGCGATGGATACACGTGAGTGGAGCATCGGCAACGGCTGGGAAATGGTTTCGGCCTGGTGGCGCAAGTATCCGGACTTCGAGGCGTGCCTCGAGGATCACGATGACTTTCTTTCGCACGCCCGTTACGCGCACTGCTTCGACGCGGCGAACGGCGAGGAATTCGCGCGACGGGTGCAGGCGGCC
>Ga0137358_10002148_pt1 | contig 11082 bp, 9 predicted proteins | sample Mad1_20_16metaG_FD_105551 | JGI IMG/M metagenome (GOLD analysis project Ga0137358, IMG submission 105551) | Vadose zone soil microbial communities from Angelo Coast Range Reserve, California, USA - Mad1_20_16 metaG | ecosystem: Environmental > Terrestrial > Soil > Vadose zone | place: USA... | reverse complement strand
CCCGTTCGATCTGCGCAGTTAACCAGAGTGCCGCCCAGTTAGTACCACGGTGGGGGACCACGCGGGAATCCTGGGTGCCGTGGTTTTTCCTTTTTGGGCGGGGCGATTGCTTGTGGTTCACACAATCTCGTACCGTACATCGACCCAAACCGCCTCGAATACATGACCACTGTTTTGGCAAGTGCATATGTTTCCTCCCTTGACGCTCTGTATTTAATGTCCCCTAGGGCAGCGTAGGGACAGAAGAAAGTACTACATTCAAACTATTTTGCATCAAGACGACTAGTAGCAGCCTTTAACCTCCGAGTTTAAAAGACAGTGCTACTCGCCACAGGACCCACGACAGTACTTGAGGGTTGGTTGTCTAACCCACAAGGATGTGTCTAGAAGGGGGAACCATCTGGACATAGCATGTTTAGACGAAGACAATAGAGAAACTATCTGATCACTTCCACGCATGTCAGTTTGCATGGGCGGAGAATGAGCGTACGGCCCTTACATTTCGAGTTTATTGTGCCTTGTTCTCCCGCGATAAGTTAAACATCATGATGAAGAGACCCCTTGTCCCCGCCTCTTCGGAAGCTTCGAGAATTCAGTCATTGATGAGTGGAACCAAGAATCCAATGATGAATGACTGGGATTTTGAAGCCTCCAAAGAGGTGGGAGAACTATCTGCGGATGGTCAAGATACTAGTAAATGCATAAAGGAATTCCTTCAAGAGCCGACCAACGAGCATGGGCCCGCGAGATTGCGAGTGGCGGCGGCGTACCGGAAACTTTGAACATGCCCTTTTCGCGAACGTGGACCAGTTTTGACGGGCCAAATCGAGTTGTGAGGCAGCTGAGGGGCTTGCCGGTAGAGACAGACAGACAAACGGCACGGATGCAGTACAGTATCGCACAAGTTTCTGTTGGATACTGTACGTACTTGTCCTTGTTTTGTCTGTGGACGCCGCCGCCACGGATGCATGAAATTACGTCTAGGACGTTTGAACCATTGTACTTTGATAATGCAATTTGAATGATGGCCGGGCACTGTAGCACATAGCATCCGCTTTGCTTTTTTTTTGTATTTGTCTCATATACCAATGCTCCACTGCCTTGGGCCCTGGAGTTTCAGTCGTCGACAACAATACAGTAACAACTGGCAAGGACGCAACGAGCTTTATTATGTAGTACAGTACATCCCAGCCTCGAAATCCGTGCCATGGTGAGGGGAACCTCGGCGACTACTCGAAGGACGTCTCCCGATGGTGGGGTGACCGGTGATCGATGATCGATGATGTTGATCATTGGGACAGGGTGATATTGAGATCGGGATGGCTCACGCAGGTGATCATCGACGATCGGGAAGTCGATCTCGGCGGGTGGCTAAGAGAGACGCGCTTGCGCTTGCGCTTGTCACGCTTTTCGCATTTACCAAATCACCCGAGCTCGATGTCGACCGAATCGGCGTGCCCTCGTGTCAATTCTGCGCGCATGAGAGACTTTATAGTTGCGTCGCACCCTGTCAGGGTCACAGGAAAAGTCCTCAACGTGAGTCCGAGTCCATCCTCAACATATGGCAGTGTTTCGCTCGCTCATCTCACCTCTTACCCCGCCCCTCCCAACTGTCTATAGTTTGCCGATGATGAGACGTACGTGAATATGGAGGCTGCTGATGGAGGGAGAGTGAAAGTTTTGCTCCCGCCGGTATGTTTTTTTCTGTTGTTTTATTTGGAAGTACACTATAGTGCTTGCTTGCTGATGGTATCTGTCTCCTTCAGCTTCCACAGGCGCATGATGTCACAGCTACTTTTGTTGAGATTGTTGGGACGGTGGTAGACGCGACAACGATCAAGTTGTTGACCTGCGTCAACTTGGGTGCCCAGCTAGGTGGCCCCTATCTCTCTTCCACCTCACGATATTATGATTGACCCCAAGTGTCCCTTCTAGACTTGGCTATGGTGAACCAAGTCATCGAACTAACGTTTGATCCCGAGTTCAAGGGCAGACTTTTCTGATCTCTCTCTGCATCGCAATTGAAAGCCTGCCAAAACTCTTCCAAAAGTTTCATTTGTTCCAGTATGATGCTAAAGTATTGTGTCGTGTACGATAAAAAAACAAGTACTGTCCGTAATGTGATTGATTGCTGTCGACTAGCTACTGGGCCCTCCTGCTTTACCCATCTTTCTGTCGTGCCCTCGTTTCCGATCGTGATTCCCCTGGCGCGACTTGTTCTTGTTCTTCCACGCGTGACCCTGTGCGTCGCCGCCGTCACCACCCGTCCCGGACCCTATTGTTGACCCTCGTCCACGTCCACGACCGCGACTACCGCGACTCTGACTGCGTCTGCCACGACCGCCTTCCCCACGACCGCGTGCAGACTGAGGCTGAGGCTGAGCATCAGGTGTCCCGCTACCCCGCGTCGGGCCCGGGCCAGACGATGACAATCTCGGGAGTGGTTTGTTACCCGAAAACTCGTGCCTCGCAAGCATCTTCTCTTTCATTTTTTGCTGTAAGGGGAGAAGCAATAGATTTAGAACGTGAAGAATAGACTCTGGAAGGATGATTGATTGTGATGGGAAGGTTGGACGCACGTCTCGATCAAGCATGATCCTGAAACCTTCGATTTGTTCGTCCACCCAGCCTTGAGGAAGACGGCATCCGTCAGCCATTGCACACATCCCTTCAACGAGTGAGGCCCAATGCGACGCACCTGTCTGAGCACGCAGTACTGCGCGCTCCTTGCTCCTCCGTGTGGCTGCATCGCGCTCAAACACCTTCGGGTTTGCGATATACGCCATCTCGATGATCGTTTGGACGCTCGGCGTCTCGTGTTCCTCATCCCTCTCGTCCTCATCTTCGTCCTCAGAGCCCTCTTCTCCATCGCCTGCGAGGTGCACGCTGCCGATGTCTTCCAGATCGTCATCGAACGCGACTTCGCGTTCGATTCCCTTGCCCTTGGTGCCATGATGATCGCCTGCGACGCCGAAGATGTTCACCTCTTCGTCTTCCGAGTCGCTCGGTGCTTCTACGCGCCGCAGAATGTCGATTTTCATTTGGTCCATGAAAGAGCGGTCGCGGAGCACTGTCATCGCGTCGTCACTACCATGCACCGCCAACCACAGCGTTGAGCATATCCTATACGGTATAGATTAAACAAAGTGAGACGAAAAACCTCTTTTTCCCAATTCTCATTTGGGAAGTATCCATATCTTCACCATCGAACACGTTCCGTCGATCGCGCGTATATTCAAACTCTTCTGGTGCTTGCGGCGTCTGGAATTTCAACGTAGTCTGCTGCTGTATTGCTTCCAGCGGGGGCGCCGTCCCCTCGAGCAGGGCTTCGACCACGCGCTCGACATTCCCGTATTCCGCGCGCTGTAGAAGTGCCTCGACATACTCTGGTGTGTGATCGGGTAGGATCGCGCGGACCTCCTCGACCCGGGGGTCAACTACCCTACTGCTAGACGACGTGGCGACTCCTCCAAATGGGGGTGCAGTGGCTTCTTCAGTGTTGCGGGCGACAGGGCCACTGTTGCCATGGTGCACACCAGAGCCTAACAGCAGCCTGAAAGCGCCTGGATCCCGGTGACGCGCACGTCCCGCAGCAGAAGGTCCAGAACTTCCACCGTTGAGGTCCGCGTCGAGCTCGCGAACCACGGCCGACAGCTGTTCGAGACGTGTGTTATTCGCGACGGTGTCAAGGGGCAGTGCGTGCGTGAGTGCCTCAGAGAGGTTGTACGCGTACTGGTAGTCCGCGAGCAGGCTGCGGTTGAGGAACGCCGTTGGCGTTTGATCGTCTGGACGTCTTGGAGGAGTGGGTAGGGCCTGCAGCGCAGAAATGATGTCAAAGGCGGGCTGGACTTCTGTGGTGAGAGAGGGATCTGCGGTTGGGAGCGCTTTGAGAGCGTTGAGCAGCGCTGCAAGTAGGATGTGGAATGCGTCCAGTAGGTCCGCTTTGGTTTGTAGGAAGAGGAACTCCCAGTCGTCTGGATCACGCTGCGGTGCACCCGCGACAGGCAGGTACAAGCGGCCATATGAGATAGTGGCGGCTCCGAGTCCTGCGTCATAGGCTTGGGCTAGGGCAAGCATGAAGTCCTTGTGGTGCGCGAACGCACGTAGAAGGTCTGGTGGGCTGACGCGCAAGAGGGAGATGATCGTATGTGCGGCTTTGCGGAGACCATGGAGACCTGTGGTGGTGTGAGAGAGAAGGATGGATGTGAAGGCGGGGAGAGCAGATGTAGTAGTGGAGGTCAGGATCGAGACAGAGCTGGAGAAGGCGGTTTTGAACAATGCGCGGAGGCGCGTGGGATGGGACACGTGGACGATGCTGAGATCGAGGAGGGTGACGGGATCCAGCACGCCCGTCGATGCGAGACGCTCGGCTAGGAGCAGTGTGCGGGTGCGGATTGATTGTGCATCGGTCGACTCGGGCTTTGGCTTTGGCTTGGAGTATGCGTCCCATATCAGTGCATCTAGGTTATTCTGTGCGATGTCTCGGACGTAAGAGGAAATAAACGCTATTGGTGCGGCCGAATTTAGAGCCTGTGGTGGGAGGTCTAGTGTCTGTTGTATGGAAAGAGATATTTTTTGATTGAGGGACACGAGTTGGGAGTGCGAGAGCTGAGAGCGTGCATGAGAGGACGGATAAGGAGGCAATGATGCCAGGGCAGCTGTAGCCATTTCTGCCAGTATACTGTAAAACAGCAATACACCCGTGCTCGAGATACCGCTTCATCGCGCAGGAAAGCGACTCACGCTGGCTGATTGAAATTACTGTTCAGGGGAAAAGGCTAATTGTTGTTGGTGACTGATCGATGTGATCAACTTACAAGGCTATTGGCAAGCGTAGCAAACAGTTCTCCTCATAATTGGCACCTGGTGTGACAATTGTTCCTCAAACGACTCAAACGCATTTTCAATCCGTTGTCAAAGTTGAGAGTCCAGAGGGGTCTAGCCTCGTGCAACCGGCGTGTGCCAGGGCATTTTTCCCCGTAGCCGCAGCCGCCACTGGCAGGTCCGCCTGACTGGCCATCGGACACATCCTCGGACTTGGACGTGATTTCCCACAATCTCAGTGGGAAAGCGCAATGGCAACTATGAAATCCTAATATCACGGGGCGTTCAGGCAACGGCGATTGTCTCGAGTGTGAAATACCGAGTGCGCTTGACATTGGCACCTGATACATAGGGCAAGGGCAACAGTGTTGTGGCTGTAGCCAAACAGCTGACAAATCGACCCAAATAAACTGAGAAGGTCGAGTCGTCGACGTTCTTCACCCATTACCACCATCAGCTTCCCTCCTCTGTCCGTTAACGTTCAGCACCCGTATCACCCAGTTCGTTCTTCCTATCCCATCGCCGTACTATCTAGTTATTGACAATGCTTCTCCTTGCCTCTCTTCTCTTTACAAATCTCTCGCATGCACTGATATTCTGTTTCATGCGATTTTGTTGATCTCCCTCTTAAACTTTCTTTTGTATGACAGTCTTTAGCACATCGTTGTTCCAATGGCTCTCAAACGCATCAACAAGGTTTGTTTTTTTCCATGCATTGTCGTTTCCCTGTAAATCTCCCCGTGGGAGTTGTTACCGCCCCGTCCCAACATATCCGATACACTGCAATGATATCTCCGCATTACCCGACATGGTGCTAAACGGGTTTCTCTGCAGGAATTGATCGATCTCGGCCGTGATCCCCCATCTTCCTGCTCTGCCGGTCCTACTGGTGACAATATGTTCCAATGGCAGGCGACAATCATGGGACCCGTAAGCCTTTTTGCCCCGGTGCCATTTTCCAATTTGGGTATCCTCATTGCCTATGTCTTTAGAGCGATTCGCCTTACGCCGGTGGCGTCTTTTTCCTCTCGATTACCTTCCCGACGGATTATCCATTCAAGCCGCCGAAAGTCAGCTTCACCACCAAGATCTATCACCCCAACATCAATGCCAATGGGTCGATTTGTCTTGACATCTTGAGGGACCAATGGTCGCCAGCACTTACAATCTCCAAGGGTACATATATCGTCTCTCTTCTAGTTGTTGGACTATTGATCTGAAATGTACTCTACTTTTTTCTCTATAGTGCTCTTGTCGATTTGCTCGATGTTAACGGACCCGAACCCGGACGATCCGCTTGTTCCCGACATCGCGCACTTGTACAAGACCGATCGTCCTCGATACGAAGCGACGGCGCGGGAGTGGACACGGAAGTATGTCGTCTCATGTGCCCTTCAAATTCACTAGTTCTTAGCCCTGGTTTTTCAGATATGCCATGTAGCATGGTATACAAACATTGCACCCAATTTTCCATGTATTAGTGTTTTCGTTGTCACTTCACGTTTAGTCCCAGTACCGCTTCATCCCCTCGTGACAACCCAGATGTTATAATGTGTCTGAATGGTCCGTTGCCGCGAAGCAGTACTGTAATCTGCAATATCTTGTTAGGGTCGTGCAGGTCTCGAATCTGATAATTGCATGCGTTAAGTGTCGTCCGCGATGGCTCGACTGAGGAGGTCTGGCAGGTCTGTTGTATTGTTGCCATACTGTCATGGTGACTGCCGTAGCGTGATAAAGGCCCCGTTCTGCCCTGACCCGGGAGAAAGCGAGGGTCGACCCTGCTCTTTGCGGTGACTCGGGCATGGTGTCGACTATGACATACATTCAATGTAAACCTTGTACTGTACGTATCAATTACAGGTTTGAAACAGTTTTGTGCCCTCCGGCAGCTCCGCAGTCGCGATGATGTATCTGTATCTAGAAGATGATAGCATTCAGACGGCCCATCAGCGATGAGAAGATAATGTCATTTGGGCACACTCTACAGAGGAAGAGAATGATGGGAGTCACGCCGCGGGCAACCACCTTCCTTCGTATTTGCAATCTCGAGTCAATTAGATCATCGTGCCGCCGAGAACCTCAACCGCGCCTTCTCTGTCCGGCGTAGTTCTTCGTCTTTCAACTTGGCGTTTAACGAGGTATACATCTGCAGCGCATACTTTCCTCCTTCCTATACACGCGGCACCATATATTAGACTTTTGAAATGGCAATGACACGGGGGCTCACTCGCCTTTACTAACGACTCGATTTGAGAAAGATCGGTGTCTCCTGTACCGAGTAGGTGCATCCCGTGAAGAGCCGCTGGCGATCCCGCGGTGTAGGAGAATATCAGGATCAGACGCAGAGGCGTTGCGGCCTCCTCTTGTGTTGTAGCGTCCAGAAAGTGCACACCCGGAAACTTTGTTGGGTATCTCGTCGGCAAAGAAAAAGAAAAAACGTAGAATAAAGACAAGATTTACCAGGTTGAGAGTGACGCTCACGGGCCAGGCGTCCCGTCCGCCTAGTACAACCCCGTCGTCCGATGAATCTTCGAGTTCAAAGTCTGTCGCAGGGGCTTTTGACCGTCTTGTATCGAGGGCACTTTGCGATTCAGGGTCGACGTCCATCATCTCGTCCCCACCTTTGTCTTTCCTATCAGCGCGATACTCGACGGCTCTGGTCCTCGGTACACGCGTGTCCCATAGAGCGGCTCGCGCTGCCATGAAAAGTGCATCGTATACGTTTCCTGCGTCTGAGAGGACCATAAGGTCCAGTGTTAGGAGCCAGGCTTTGCGGCCGGGGATGATACCGAGGTTTGGTGGTCGTAGCGAGGCGTGTGAGAGAACGTCGTTTAAGATCGCGCTGTAGTCGTGTTGGAGATCGTCTAGTGCAGTCGCTGAGAGGTAAGAATATGCAGCGGGAGAACTTTTCTTTGCTCCTCTTTCAGTTTCAGTTTCTTTTCGTGAAGAATAAGGGCCAACGCACCAGGACACCATGCATACGATTCTGCCTCCTTCGACGCCACTGCTACCATTGGCCGCTGCTGTATCTTCCACCTCGAGTTTTGCGGCGGCGAGTACCTCGGTTCCGCCTATGCTCTCATCGGACGACCGACCGAGATTGAGATGTGCGCTGCCGTTTGCGATGGATACGACTCCGGTTTGTAGAGTGACGGCACGGAACTCGTGTAGTGAACGGCCGTCCGCGCGTAGTGGACTTTGGGCCTGCAGAGATGTCTGGATGTAGGCTTTCTCGGATTTGGAGAGGGCTTTGAACGCCAGGTCGATCCCTGTGCCAGTGTCGCCGTGAGGGACACACGTGAGTTGCTGTTGCCATTCCAGTCACTGGCACGCGACGCGTCCGACTCCGGCTCTCTCACTGATAATGACAATTAATGTCGATCCAATTATTATGCTGTGCATCGACATTATCTACAGTTTGAGTCGCACATTCGCGTACATAGTGATGCCCAATGGCACGTGAGAATATGGACACCTGAATGCGCGATGAATCGGCCTCAGTTAAGAAGTGGTGGGATTGCTTTCCGTCGTTACGTGCGGTCGTCGTCAGTTTCATTTCAATGAAAGTGCATCAGGGATGCTTTCAACTCCTTACTAGGCCATGCTCGCCGCGATTAAGCTAAGGTGAATTGAACGAGTACGGTCCACGGCCGGCGTCTGCTTTCCTTTTCAGGGGCACACAGACCAGAGGTGGCATACTCGTAACAGCGCGTGCCAGTGGCTCTTAGCCAACCACCACTTTTCATCTCCCTCACAATATGATACAAATATGTCGAGCCGAGGACGGTGAAGTATTCCAGGTATGGTTCTTCTTGGATAACCGACGACATCGCTGACCAGGTGAGAGCAGACGAATGCATCTCTTTGGGACATTGAAAGGTAACCAGCCGCGTACGCGTAACCCGCTCTTTCATGCCGGGCTGAGCGTCTTGCATGCAGACTTGGAAGTCTCGAGTCGTTTCTATGCAAGGAGATTGGGATCGAGGAGAGCGCTGCGCTGGCGTATCTTTCAGATGGGCGGAGATTGAGAACGGACAATGTGCGGGACCTCGCGGGAGCACAAGACCAGGTGGGTGTCCTCTGCCTTCGCCATACTTTTACGAATTCTGTGTTTCCCACCATTCGTTCTGGCGTCTGACCATGCTTCTAGTCCATATTTGTGTTCAACAAGCACTATTTGGACGAGGATTTCGATGAAGTGATCAAGCTGCTCTATCTACACCCTCCATTACAGCCCCCGATAGAAGGTACGTTCCTCCTTTGGCGCGCCTGTGACTCGCGTAATTCTCTCCTCAAAAGAAACGATTGCTGCGACGCCACCATTCAGGCCATCCCAGTTAGGCGCCTCCTACCATCGGGCTGCGCTAGCACACCAACAATCCACAGCTCGCACACTGGAATCACTGCGATGTCAACAATCCGCCCTACAAATCGCATCGACAGTTCTCGACCTCAATGTACTCAATGTCGCTGATGTATTCGATGGCGTCGCGGCGGGGGCACACCGCGAACTCGAGAAACAGGCCACTCTCATCGCCAGCGTCGATTCAGACTTGGAAATGGCCTCGCGTGTCCAGATTCATCGCGAGTTCATGTCATCGGCAGTTCAACGAGCGATCGACGCCGGGAGCCGGGCACGCAAGTTGGGAGATTATGTCTCTAATGAGAAGATGCGTCAGGTGGCAGATACTTGTCGGACAACACACGGTAGTTCACGATGCTCTCTTTCGAATGTGCGCATGTTTATGTCCGGGACAGAGGAACTACAAGACCGTTTTCACCAAATTGAGGCGAGCATGAAGAGGCTTTCCGATGGTGCGGCCGAAGTGAGGTTGAGTCTTTCAGATACGAGGTATGTCAGGGCCTGGATCATATGCTCGATTTCCTGAAACATTTTCAGGCTCTTGGATGAAGCCACAGCATTAGACCAGCTGGCCCGTGAATTGCTTGGCAAAGTGTCGGATGTCGTATCTGGCCTCGAGAGTAATCTTTGGATACCTGCCTTGTCCTATCTCGTTTACTCATCGTAGTGCAGGTCCGGTCGTTAATGTCGAGGCGCTGCTGCCAGGTAAGGTGACCTCTTAATTTCGTCGGGCACTTTTCAACTTTTTCGCAGAGCTCCGCCAGTTGGATACATCAATCAGGAAGGCGGTGTCATCCATCACAGAGTTAAAGGTATTTTCGAGCAGGCTGCATCCTGTCCCTTCTCATGTTACCCCAGAACACGTTCACTGTGCACTGTCTGCGTGGTCTTCGACAAATCAGTGCTCTGAACAATGACTTGATCTCCCTTCCTGCCGATTTGACTGCGCTGCAATCCAGTTTCAGGTCTAAGAATGCTTTCCCTCATATTCAGCGACTCCATAACCTGGTGTATGCTTATGGCGCCACAGTCGTTGAGATCGTTCGTCGGAAAGAATTCGGTCTGTAGCAATAACCTTTCCACCATTCCTTCGAAGTAGTCCATCTCATGACATTTCGTGTAGCAAGACTTTTCTACAAACGATGCCAAGCTATTTTGGAGGTGATGGCGAAGCTTTCGTATGTGTTCCCAACTTGACCCCGTACGTATCGCTTATATTCGTCCAAGGGCTGCCGAGCGCAAACGTCGTCAGGTGTACCGCGGTGAAGTGCACGGTCAGCTCCCTTTCGATCCTAAGGGTATGGAGGATGCGGTTCCCTCGATCGACTTTTCGCCTTCGGGAGGCAAGGATGCCGATAGCCTATATACCTTGGAGCGGACGGATGTCAGCAGTACGTTCTAAATCCTTTTTCCTAAAAGGAGACCGATTAAGAGAAGTTTCCCCGACAAACAGGTCTGTTGGACATCCTGGAAGACTTGGAGCGGTATGCTCAGTCACTCAAGGATAACGGTGTGGCACTTGCCAATGTCCGAGAGACGCGCATGAGTCTCCAGCGACTAGTGGATAAGACGGATGCGCTCGAGACGGGCTTCGATAGAATTGCGGAACGATCACGTACGGCGATCATGTCATTCCCTTTCATATAGCTGGGAGTTGATTTGGCCTTCACATGTAGTGCTCTCGACATCACGACTGGCCCTATCACGGAGGCGTTGTGGGTAGGCTCTTGGCATTTGGAGTGTCTGTTGAACTGACATCGTTCCTCGCGCAGTATCCGACGCAGATGAGCAAGCTTTCCAAGAACTCGCAGGGAATCTGCGTGAGCTCGAAGGGAAGAAGGCCAACAGCGAGGCATTGTTCGATGAGGAACGTCGCGCCCTGAAGTCAGAAATTG
>Ga0137358_10002144_pt1 | contig 11086 bp, 10 predicted proteins | sample Mad1_20_16metaG_FD_105551 | JGI IMG/M metagenome (GOLD analysis project Ga0137358, IMG submission 105551) | Vadose zone soil microbial communities from Angelo Coast Range Reserve, California, USA - Mad1_20_16 metaG | ecosystem: Environmental > Terrestrial > Soil > Vadose zone | place: USA... | reverse complement strand
GCAGCGACGCGATGGCGACTGCGGTTTGGAGCGGTACCATGCGAGCAGCTTCGGGCCGACTTCTAGTTTGCGCCAAATCAGGGGTGTTTTAGGGACAGTCGCCGCTACCGATTGCACCAGACGCCGAACGCGGAAACGTTGTGTGTTCGCGTCCTTTCTGACCAGCGTCCGCTTATTTGATGCACTGATTATTGATCACCGGTAACCTCCCTGCCGAGCGGTGGCGACTGCCTTTTCACGGCTAGCCTAACCAGTCACTCCGCGATACTCGAACGGACTAGTACGGCGCTAGGCTTCGGTTGGATCCGACCTCGTCCCTGGGGAAAAGGCAACCTCTGTAAGCATCAGACTATGTCGGACAGGCGAGTCGCCGCTACCGTCCTGTCTTTAGTACTTCAGAATCTTTGCCAGGAACTGTCGCCCGGTTTCCGATTGCGGATTATCCAAAATCTGAGCCGGCGGACCATATTCGACAATTTTGCCGCCGCTCAGAAGGGCCACTTGGTCGGCCACGCGTTTAGCAAAGCCCATCTGGTGCGTCACCAGCACAAAATCCCTCCCCTCCTCCCGCAATTCTTCGATCACCTCCAGCACTTCAGCGGTCATTTCCGGATCCAGTGCCGAGGTCGGTTCATCAAAAAGAAGCAATTTCGGCCGAATCGATATTGCCCGCGCGATCGCAATTCGCTGGCGCTGGCCACCGGAAAGCTGAGCTGGCTGCTTGGTGGCATGCTCCATCAATTGAAACCGTACCAGAATCTCTTCCGCAATCCGTCGGGCTTCGACTTTCGAATGAGCATGCACTTTCTCCAGCGGAAGGGTGATGTTGCTCAATGCACTTAAGTGGGGAAAGAGATTGAAGCTCTGGAAAACGGTTCCAACTGTCTTGCGATGCTCATGGAGTTCCCGTTCCCGAAAGATAATTTCTTCGTCATCCAATACCACTCTTCCGCGGTCTGGCCTCTCCAGGCCGGCTATCACTCGCAAAAGGGTCGATTTTCCGCCGCCGGACGGTCCGATCAAAGCCAGCGTATGAACTTTCTCTAAAGAAATTTGGATATCCCGGAGTACCGCTTGGTCGCCAAAGGATTTGCATAAGCTTTGAACCTCAAGTTTCAAATTTCGTCCTTCGTTCCAGCGATTGAGTCCAGAGGCTGATCGGCAGCGTCAGAACTAAGTAGCCGATCGCCATTGGTACATAGACTTCGAACTGACTGTAGGTAAGTCCAGCGACTTGCTGTGCGTTATAAGTAAATTCGCCAATCGCGATGATCGAGAGCAGCGAAGAATCCTTGATCAGGGATGCGAACATGCCAGCCAAACCCGGAAGGATCACGCGGATCGCCTGGGGAAAAATGACATAATAGTAGGTTTGGAACTTGGTTAATCCGATCGCACGCGCTGATTCCAATTGAGAAGCGCCAATGCTTTCAATCCCTCCACGAATGATTTCGCTAATGTAAGCTCCGGAAAAAAAGGAAAGCAAAGTAACCCCAACCAAAAAGCGATTTTCGACATGGAAAGCCGTTCCCACCACGTAGAAACCAAAAGAGATTTGCACCAATAAGGGAGTACCGCGGATGGTCTCGACGTAAATTCGACTGAGAGCGCGCAGAACCAGAAAGCCCGATCGTCGAGCCATCGCTGCGATCAAACCGATGACCGTGCTGAACAGGAGCGAAACCGCCGAGATCTCAACGGTAGTAAACCAACCATTCCAAAACATGTTGGAGTAGTTGGTGACACTATCCCAATTCCAAGTGTATTGGATCCGGGAGAAAGAATAGACACACAAGAGCGACAGCAGGAGAAAGGCGAGAAACCAATTGATCGCGACCACTGCGATCGGAAGCGGAGCACGTAGTTCGTCCGTACTACGCCAAAACAAGCGTCGTACACTACGCAGGGTTTTTTCTAGAGCAGCCAAAGCAAAGTCTGCGGACAGCTTCTAGGAGATACTCGGAGTGACTCGCTGTAGGCAATCCAAGAGATAAGGAACTAATTGTTTCTTGCGAGAAACCACATTGTTCAGCTCATACAGGTTGGGTGCGAGAGCAGGATAATGAATCGCATCCAGAAATTCCGGAGGAGCTGAAATCAACATTCGAGAGTTCTGCGTGTTTACATCGGTGACCAGAAACGCGGAAAAATAGGTACGCTGCTCCTCCCGATATTTCTGCAAGGCCGCAAACAATGCCTCTTGCTTATCCTCGAAGTAAGCGAAACTGAGCTCTTCTACCTGGGCAACGCTAAAGCGGAATCCGCCTTCATCATAGTCCTTGCAATCGGCCAAGATCGCTTCTTCCGGCCCCAACGTGCGCAATGGAGAGCCAACGGCAAAGATTTCTTCGGAAAGTTTGGCGGGGGTCACTCCGGCAATTTGACTGAGTTCCTTCAATACTTGAGCGTCAACTTCGGTTGCGGTTGGCGAGGTTAGATTGAGCGTGTCAGAGATGAGTCCCGCCATCAGCAATCCGGCAATCGGCCGATCGATCGCGACACCGTACTGCTTGTAACAAAGGGCGACGATCGTACTGGTTGATCCTACCGGGTTGTTCCAAAAAAGAATCGGAGCATCTGTGCTGAGGCTTCCCAGTCGGTGGTGATCGAGCACTTCGATGATCGCATTCTCGTTTGCTCCGCGGACCGCTTGCGAGAGCTCGTTATGATCGACCAGAATGATCTGACGCGGGATTGGACGCAAAAAATCGCTCTTCGATAAAATCCCGATTAGCCGATTATCTTTGTCCACAACCGGGAAGACAAAGTCCGGAGCATTGGCAGCGGTCTGTCGGGCCGCTCGCAGACGTGTCTCGGGATGAAAGCTGGTGAAATTTTGGTCGATCATCTGTTCCACCCGAACGGCGCCACGGGCCGACATTACCGACGTGGCAGTGTCAAACCGACTAGAAATCAGGCAAATTCCCGCCTCTTTTGCCGCAGTCCGAACTCGGGCCGAGACTCCCATTCCGCCGGTCACCACAATCGCTAATACGTGGTTTTGGATCGCGATCAGTTGCACATCTTCCCGATCACCTACGAACACGACGATCGGCTCGCCCTCACGACCTTTCAACCGCATTGAAAAACTCTCCGGACTCATCGCGGCTACCATGATGACGAGGTTGCGCAGAGTACCATCCGCAGAACCAGCCAACCCATGCCCATCCAACGCGTGAACGATGTTGGCAATTGACGCGCGAATCACCCGTGAATTCGCGGTCTCCTCCCGCGGAGGGAAAAGATAATGGCTGATCTTCCATCCAGAAAGAAGCCCAAGGAATCGACCATCTGAATCAATCACCGGCAGACCACGCAAGCGTTTCTGTCCAATCGAAGTCAGCGCCTGCGAAATCGTGGCCTCGCTCTCGACCGAAACCACTGATGTCTCCATTACGTCGGCGACGGTCGGTGTTAAGTCCGAGACGAAATTCGGCGCAGGAACGCCGAATTTATTCAGGACAAAATCAATTCGCTCATTGGTATTTCCCGCGCGAGCAGCGATCACGTCACTCATTCCCAGTTTCCGTTTAAGCTCCGCGTATGCTACCGCCGAGCAGATTGAATCCATGTCGGGGTTGCGGTGACCAATTACAATCGTCTGCATACGGTGAAATCTTAGCTGATTAAGCGGTGAACCTCGGATGTGCAACAGCCGTATTTTCGATTTAGGCACCTCTAATCGTTTTTCGTTGGTAGCGAACTGCGATCTGTTCTGCCGGGCGGCGGTTAAATATTGCTTGAACAGGGTTGGTTGGGCGATTTAGTCCATGGGACGGCCCAGCAAAGAAAACGAGGGTTGGTCCTGTCGAAACCGACCGATTTTACAAGAATGTAACTAGGAAAACTGCACCGGCGGGCTTAAAAATTTGCATTTCTTGCATTTTGCAACTAAACCGAGCAGTAAAATCGGAAATAATTCGTTTGAAATGAGCTTTGGTTTAGGTAAGTATAACATTCGATTTTTTACGGATTGTTCTGGGGGGAACAGCAGCCCTTCGTATCCAGCGGATGCGGGGGGCTGTATTTTTTAGTGGGATGTCCCGAATTCGCATATCTTGGCCTCTGGCGTTTGTTTTGGCCTGCGCCATTATTGCAATTCTGGTATTTATGGTATTTCAACAAGTTGAGAACTGGCCATCCCGCTTCTTCGATGCATTTTCTCATGAATCAGCCGGCCAGCTCGAAAAAGTACGCGATATCTTAGCTGACTCCTTCCAATTGCGTCCTCGCATTTCGGTCAAAGATCGCGTCGTTTACGAACAATCGCAGAATGTCTTGGAGTTGACCGTCCTGACTAAAGACACCGAAGTGACGCGTGAGTCGGACCAAACCTGGCTCGGCAGTACGAAGCATATCCGAATACGCGCAACCTTTCGACTCCACGCCGGGTTCGATCTGGAAAAGAAATGTGAGGTGACCGTTCAGGGGCCCACCGCCCTGGTTAAACTGCCGCGAGCGAAAATCCTCAGCACCGAAGTGCTCGATTGGAATGTTGAGCAACTGGAGGACGGACTCTGGAACAAGATTCAGCCAGAGGATGTTCAGGCTGAACTCAAAGCATTGCCGGAACTTGCCACGGCCAAAGAACCGAATCTTCCAGAAGAAGCCCAACAGCATTTCGAAAAAGAGCTGCAGGAGCAACTTGCGCCTCTCGGCTATAAAGTCCACGTCGAGTACGAACAGAGCGAGCTCCGCTAGTTTGCTCACCTTCGATTTTGGCTTAAGATCGGGTCAGCTGAAGCGGATCGCTTCGCTGTTGTACGATCATGGTAAAGTTGGCGTTCGGGAAAGGTCCGAAACATCGTTGCGGTTTACTACTAATTCTTCTGGCCTGGGCGGCCCTTCTTTCCGGTTGTGTTCAGCGCGGCATCGAACGAAGCACCTTCCGAACGGTGGTGATCGATCCCGGCCACGGTGGTCATGATGCCGGGGCAAATCCACGTGGTGTTTCGCCGGAGAAATTTTGGACTCTTCAGGTTGGCCTGCGACTGCAGAAACGCCTGGCCCAAGGCGGATTTTATCCGGTGCTAACGCGGACTTCCGACATCTTTATTCCTCTCGATACCCGGGTGGGAATATGTAATCGGCAAACCAACACCATATTCGTGAGCATCCATTTCAATGCCACCCGGAAGCGCGATATCCGTGGTATCGAAACTTATTATTCCACGGCGCGTAGTGCCGACTTAGCCAAGCTGGTTCATTCCAGCATTCTGCGGATTCCCGGCGCGGCTGACCGCAGAGTTCATACCGCCGCCTTCCATGTGATTCGCAAAAATGCGTTTCCAGCGATTCTGGTGGAAGGAGGATTCTTGACGAATTCTGCGGAAGCCAAGCGAATCGCCTCGCCGGCATACCTGGACGCCCTCACCGAAAGAATCTATCAAGGGATTGTGACTTATCGTGGCAGCGAGCCCGGAGCGACATCGACTGCCCAGTAACGAGCGATCGCAGATTTCGGTGATTGTCCATTCTCTTTATCATTCGGTAGACTCTCGACGCCGTTCTCCGGCGATTTCTTGCCGGATGCTGTCTTATGACATTGGCCAACAAGATTACGGTCGCTCGAATCTGTCTGATTCCGACATTTGTATGGTCAGCATGGACTTACGGTTGCTCAGTTCTCCACTCCTCTCCTGCAGAGGGGTTTCACACTCTGGCTACCGTTACTTTCTGTCTCGCAGCAATTACTGATGGGCTGGACGGATTTGTCGCCCGTCGATGGAATCAACAAAGCCGGCTTGGCTCTATTCTCGATCCGATCGCGGATAAGGGTCTCATATTTGGAGCCATGATCGTGCTTAGCAACTCCGGTTGGCGTCCATCTCTTCCTTGGTTTTTCCCTTGTATCGTCATTAGCCGCGATCTGCTGCTGGGAATTGGATTTATGACGCTCAGCAAATTGCGCAGGCAAATGGAAGTGCACCCAAGCTGGGCCGGCAAGGCCGCTACAGTGCTTCAGATAATCTGCATTCTTTGGGTGCTACTCCGCATTCCGGCCGGCCTTATTTGGCTGGCATCACTAGCAAGCCTGCTCACGATCGTCTCCGGGTTCGGTTACTTTCTGGACTTTATTCGGCGAGAACGCGTCGCCAGACGCAGCTAAGTCATGTCATGAACACATTGCACGAAATCATCGGTGAAGCACCGATGGAATTGCGGTTGCCTGATGAACGAAGCTAAGCGTCGACTTCTTCGGTTGCCGAACTACCAGGAGCAGTAGTATCTAATCGCTTCACCTTTTCCGGGAATCGTCGGGTAAGTGAAATCGAATGGGAAAACTACCTATCGTCGCCATAGTTGGACGACCGAACGTCGGGAAATCGGCGCTATTCAATCGTCTGGTGCGACAGAGAGTGGCGATTGTGCACGACCAGCCGGGTGTCACTCGCGACCGGCTAAGTGCGGACTGCGAGATTGATTCGGTCCGATTCACTCTGGTCGATACCGGCGGAATTGGTTCCGCCATTGACGCTTCATTTGATGAACAGGTCAGAGCAGAAGCAGATCTGGCGATGGAGATGGCTAATCTCATTCTTTTGGTAACCGATGCCCGGGACGGGCTGACACCGATTGACCGACTCCTCGCTCGCGAACTCCGAAGCACAAAAAAACCAATTATCGTAGTCGCAAACAAGATAGATCATCCGAACCAAACGGATCATGAAACCGAGTTCACTGAGCTTGGTTTTGCTGAGGTAGTACCGGTCAGTGCCGCACACGGCCGCGGTATGACCGAACTGGCTGAGCGGATAGCCGCACATCTACCGGACGAAGCGAGTGATTCCGCCCCACCCTCTCCCATTTTGAAACTCGCGATTGTCGGTCGCCCAAATGTTGGGAAATCATCGTTGATCAATGCGATTCTCCAGGATCGCCGGACGATCGTAAGTGATAAGGCCGGAACGACTCGCGACGCCATTGACATTCCTTACCAGCGCGGTGGTAAACAGTTTATTCTCATCGACACCGCCGGAATCCGCTCCCGAGGAAAGCAAAGCTCGTCGGTAGAGGTTTTCAGCGTGATGCGATCGCAAAAAAGTATCGAACGAGCGAACGTTTGCGCACTGGTGATCGACGCAGTCGATGGCGTTACTGCTCAAGACAAAAAGATTGCCGGCCTCATCCAAGAAAATGAAAAGCCATGCCTAGTGATCGTGAACAAATTGGATCTGGTGAAACCGTCTACCCGCGCGCGGGATTTTTTCGACGCAATCCTCGGCCAAATTCGCTCCAACCTATTCTTTCTCGACTACGCGCCGATCGACGTATTGTCAGCCCACACCGGCGAGAATTTAGATCGTCTCTTCCAAAGCATAGAAAGAATCGAAAAGCACGCGCAGCGAACGCTGGGTACCGGCCAACTGAATCGTTTGCTACAACAAGCGCTCGAAGCACACCCACCACCGGCACGTGGCAATCGCCGGCTCAAAATCATGTATGCAACACAGATTGATTTTAAGCAGGCAGATTCGATTCATCCGCCGACCTTTCTCCTGTTCGTAAATGACCCTCAGACGCTCACCGACGATTATCGTAGATATCTTGAAGGCAAGATTCGCGAACAGCTGGGATATTATGGGCTACCGATATTGTTTCGGTTGCGTTCTCGACATTAGAGGCGCGGAAAAACTGGTCCTGGAATGACGGTAAAGGACCGAAGCACAGGCAAGATAGGAGACGCAGCTTCCAGGTACGGAATGTCCCGGTTCTCGCAGCTGGAAGCTGCGGCTACTTTGCCGTAGCGCCTTCCATCGCTCGACTTATCCATGACCCCTGCGAGAATCGGCTCCAAAGCCCGATGCACCCCTATCTGTCGGTGCCCGCTGGATAATACCGATCATCAGCAATGCGTCCTTGCCCGACGATATGACCGTGGCCATCTACGAGAAAAAACTTACCAAATTCTTCATCCTCATCCTTCAAGTCGATGGCGTAGTAACCGTTGGGATATCCTTCCGCTCGCCATTTCGCTCGCGTCACCTTGGAAAAGAACGGATACTGTCTGTTCGCTTCCATTGCGATGGCGATGGCACGTTCTTTCGTGATCCTTCCCGGCGCCGAGGACTCGCTACTCGACTCGCATGCGGCCAGTACAAGCAACCCAATAAACAGAGCGATATATCGCATGAATCGATCACTATCATTGCCAGCGAACCGTTTTCCAGCTTGAAATCACACCTTCACCGCGAGAGGCTGCCGCAGGTGATTTCCGTTCGTGAGAGCATTCAAGACGCGGTTGCGGCTATCGAACTGTTGTATAACCTCGAAGCGCCCATTCGATCGGCGGCGCAAGTTGTCGAACAGGCGCTATTGAGCGGAAAAAAGGTGTTAACCTGTGGTAACGGCGGCAGCGCGTCGGATAGCTCTCATTTGGCCACCGAAATCGCGTGCCGGTTCATCGAGGATCGGCGTCCGTTTCCTGCTATCAGCTTATCCGCCGACAGCGGGCTGCTGACTGCGACAGCCAATGACTATTCCTTCGATGAGGTTTTTTCGCGGCAGGTGATCGCTTTTGGAGCATCGGGAGATGTCCTCATCGCACTCTCTACCAGTGGACACTCCGAGAACGTCGGTCGCGCCCTCGAACGAGCGAAAGCTCTCGACCTTCATTCGATTGCGATCCTTGGCCGAGACGGAGGTAGATGTCGGGGAATCGCCTCGATCGATTTGATCGTACCTCACTCTGCGACTGCACGCATTCAAGAAGCGCACAAGGTGATCATCCATCTGCTCTGCGAACTGATCGAACCAGCTCTGTCGCAAGCGAGGCAAATTGCTTAGCCGCGATCGCGACCTCTTAAGTTGGCGCGCATGGGCTATGTTTCCTTGGCCCTTCAGGCCGTCTCGCAACTGCCACGACCGAAGCCTAGGCCAAGACATCCCTGAAGGCCCGCGCGAGATCTGGATGTCGAAACTCGAACCCTTGCTGTTGAAATCGTCGAGGTATGCAGCGCTGGCCAGTGAGTGCGAGGGTTGGTTCTGTCCGCAGAACGAGTTTCGCCCCTAACTTTACCACGAAGCCCGGTATCGGCGGAGACCAGGGACGACCTATCGCCTTCCGCAGTTCACGCATAAATTCGCGATTCGCCACCGGATTGGGACTTGTCGCATTATAGACACCCTGGACGTTTGGTCTCTCGATCGACCAGCGAAACATCTCGCTCAGGTCGTTAACGTCAATCCAACTGATGTATTGTTTTCCGTTCCCCATCGAACCGCCTAGATAAGACTTGGTCAGTTGTACCAGCGGGTGAGGTTGTCGCTCCCTCCGCCAAGCACGAGTCCAATGCGCAAAATGACCTTCCGAGTGCTCGGCAACTCCATTTCGTGGATCAATTCCTCCCAACGTTGACAAACCTCGGCCGCGAAGCCGCTCCCGGGAGGTGCATACTCGTCATTTATTCGTTCAGCGCTGTCTCCGTAAATGGCTAGCGACGTCGCTTGAATGAACGCCTTCGGCGGCGGTTGGGCAACGCGGATCGCCTCGCTCAAAGCCCGCGCGGAGTCCAATCGAGAATTGAGGATTTCGCGGCGATTCTTTTCGTTGTAGAGACAGTTGATACTTCGCCCAGTGAGGTTCACGACGGCTTTCGCTCCGTTAACGAACCGCATCCAACTGCCGTGTGTTTTTCCGTTCCATTCGATCCAACGAACCGCATTGCTTCGTTGCGGAATCCTAGTCAAAACGATGACGGAATAGCCCTCACGGATCAGAAAGCGCGTCAAATTCTGACTAAGAAAACCGCCTTCGCCTGCCAAAATGACGGTCTCCTGCATACAGCAGAACGTTACGAGCTAAGCAGCATATATTCGTCCAGCAAAATCGTGCTGAACCCTAAACAATCTGCGCAACTAGCCAGCCAATAGCGTTCGAGCATGTTCGAGCGCTGATCGTGATTTGCCGCCTAGCATACGCGCTATTTCCTCCAAGCGTTCGGGTCCACCGACCTCTTGCAAGGCGGTTCTGGTCCGTCCATCACTCACTTCCTTGCTGACGAAGAAATGTTTACGCGCAGCGGCCGCCACCTGTGGCATATGCGTGATGGCAAGCACCTGGTGATTCTCGCCCAGCGTCTGCATCTTTCTACCGACGGCGTGAGCAATCTCGCCGCCGACATTGGCATCAATTTCGTCAAAAACCAATAGCCCAATAAGATCTTGTTGAGCCAGTGCGGTCTTAATCGCCAGCATGACACGAGAGATTTCCCCACTCGAAGCGATCGCCCGCAGGGCTTTCAGTGGTTCGCCCGGATTTGGAGAGAAAAGAAACTCAATTTGGTCGAATCCGCTGGTGATTGGCTCGCTCAAAGCCTCCCACTGCAGATCGAATCTCGCTTGTTGAAAGCCAAGATCCGTCAAATGAACCCGAATCTGCTCGGCTAGTTTCGTTCCAGCGGTTCTCCGATCAGCCGCAAGACGTTTTCCGAGCTCCAGCATTTTCCGAGAAGTCGATTCGAAATCAGCCCGTACTTTCTCCAATGCCGCTTCCCGTCCGTCGATCTGGTCCAATTTTTTTTCGAGATCAGCCGCCAGAGCCAACAGCTCCTCTTCGTTGCGATGGTATTTTTGGCGCAAACCCTCAAGCAAATTTAGTCGCTCTTCGAGCTGCCGAAGGCTTCCCGGATCCACATCGATCTTCTCTTGGTAATGTCGAAGGTCCAGCTCCAATTCCTCCAGCTCTACGGTGCCGCGCTCGTGGTTGCGGGCCAATTCAGTCGCTCCCGGGTCAAGTCTTTCCATTTCGCGGAGCGTGCGGGCAATGTCGGCCAGCCGAGTCAGAATCGAATCTTCCGCGTCGGCGAGCTGCAACAGACTTAAGGAGGTAAGTTCCAGAATTCGATGGGCGTTGCTGGCCAACGCGTACTTGGCTTCGAGCGATTCTAATTCTCCTACCTGGATTGCCGTGTCACGGATCTCCGCCAACTGGTGCTGCCATAATTCCAGGTTCCCAGCGGCATTCTCGGACTCCAATTGCTCGAGTTTGTCGTGCAGAGTCCGGAGCTGCTCGAAAGTCTCACGAAAAGAGTGGTAAAGCTCTTCGCTTCCGCCAAATGCATCAACCAATCGAAGCTGATACTCT
>Ga0137358_10002143_pt1 | contig 11090 bp, 9 predicted proteins | sample Mad1_20_16metaG_FD_105551 | JGI IMG/M metagenome (GOLD analysis project Ga0137358, IMG submission 105551) | Vadose zone soil microbial communities from Angelo Coast Range Reserve, California, USA - Mad1_20_16 metaG | ecosystem: Environmental > Terrestrial > Soil > Vadose zone | place: USA... | reverse complement strand
CATTGGTTCGGTAAATGCCATTAAGCCGCGCTCCCTGATTGCATCGCGGATGGCGGCATTTTGCGCGTCTCGTTGCTGCCGCACCTCCGCCTGGTTCGCGGCCTGTTCGCGTTCCTGCTCGGCCCGGTGATGCCGCCCTGCAGAAAAGGTGACCAGATGAATAAACCGAAGAACAATATGGCTGCCAAAATGAAATTCGGCAGCAATGCCATTCCGTTGCCCCAAACAGTCCAGGAGAACAATGCCGATGCCGCAACGATGGATAGAGCCCACAGTACGAACCCGGCCTCAAACGAATGTATTGTGGCCAGATCTAAGGACTCCGGGATGAACAGTAGCCCTACTGGAACGAAAGCTGCGATCTCGAATGCGATTGCGAAATTACGTCCGTTCGTCGTCTTGAGCCGCTTGATCCGGAACGCTGCCCACAGCATGAAAAAGTTCGGGAACACGGACCAAACATGCGGGTCGAAACCGAACCACGTCCCTTTTACAGGTACGAAGAACAAAATCAGCGCGGTGTATGCGGCTTCCCACCCAAACATAGTCTTCTCCTGGCCCCAGTCTTGATAGCGGGCTGCAGGCAGAAGGAAAGAAATCGCCCAAGGCACTAAGTCGGCTATCCGGAAGGAATTAGACGAGGCCGCGGAGATTTGCTTGGTTACACACTTCCGGCGTCTAGCTGTTCGATATGAAGGTCATGCAGGGATGTTCTTGGAATGCAGCACGTCGCCTCGTGTCTGATTCTGCCGAGCCGCTTATGAGATATGCACTAGAGCGTTCGGAAAAGGAAGTGCCAGGTGATGTCCACCGCGGCATGGACCAGTGCGGAGGCGAAAATCGAGCCGGTCTTGCGCCAAGTCCAGCCGTAGAAAAAGCCGGCGATGGAGGCCAGGATCACGTAGCGCCAATTGGGAAAGCCCATGTTGGTGATGTGGGAAAGGCCAAAGACAATCGAGGCGATCCACCAACCGGTGAGATCACTCTTGGATGCTCGCGACAGCATGTTTTGAAGCAGTCCGCGAAACAGGAACTCCTCGGGCCAGGCGGTGAAAAACAGAATACCGAGGGAAACCAGCGGGAGGGACCTCAATTGCGACCACTGGGGTTCGAATTGGATGAAGTGGATGGCGTGGCCGAGCGGAATGGCGATGCAGGCGAAGACAATGAAACTGGCAAGAATGAAAAAGCCCCAATGGCGGCCCCATCCGATGGAATAACCGGTTCCGCTGACGCGGCGGAGAAGCAGGAAGGTTGCGAGCGCGACGTTGACGCAGAGGAGCACCGTGAAAATATAAGCAAGGTGGCCACCAGGGAAAGGCCAGAGCCAATGCGATAACGACCATCCCCACGGATTGGGAAGAGGCTTCACGGCCAACCATATTCCTGCGATGGTGAGAAAGTCCTGCCAAACGCCTGGCGGCCGGCGTTCAGCAGTGGCGGCGAGGCCCAGCGGAACGAAAACAAGGCCGGCGACTGCGGCAGAACGCGTGAACGCAAAAGTTTCTGTCCCCAGGGCATAAGTCAGGTAAACAAGGAACACCGCAGCGCCGAGCAAATAGCCGCTGCCGGCGCCGAAACGCGAGGCGAGGCGATCCTCCACGCTGCGCGCGGCAAGGAGAAGCATCACCAGAAAGAAAAAAGCGAAAGCCGTAAGCGTGGCAGCGAACGCACGGCCGCCAAAGCCTTGCCAGGTGGAGTACAGCGCCCCGGTTAGAGTCAATACGGCCCAGAGACCGAGTGTGGCGAACGGGCCGAGTTGGCGTGTAGCAGGCAAGCGAGAATTGTAACTGAAAGAAAGGGCAGACAAAATCCAGGCACGGGGACCAGCGGCCTCGTTTCTGTGAAACGACCGACGGGTCGAATGAGGCGCTATTCGTAGCGCAAGGTTTGTATCGGATCCACGCGGGTCGCGCGCCGTGCAGGCAGATAGCACGCTGCCAGCGCCACTGCAAACAGCAAAATGGTGACGCCCGCAAACGTCGGGAGATCTGTCGCGGTCACGCCAAAGAGGAGGCTTGCCATCAATCGCGTCAGTGCGAACGCCGTCAAAAGCCCGGCGACAATTCCAATCGCCACCATGCCGGCCCCTTGTTTCATCACCAGTCCGAGGACGTCGCCGCCTTGCGCGCCAAGCACCATACGCAGACCAAATTCCTTCGTTCGCCGCGCCACCGAATACGACACCACGCCATAAATTCCCACGGTCGCTATGGCCAGCGCGACACCGGAAAAGAGGGACAGCAGCAGCGTCAGAAACCGTGGCCGCGCCTGCGCGCGAGTAAGCACGTCCTCCATCGGGCGCACATCCGCCAATGGCACCGACGGATCGATCTCGTTCAACTGCTCGCGCACTGCGCCCGCCAACGAACGCGGGTCGCCCGCCGGAGTCCGCATGACTATGTACATATCCGAACTGCCTGCGCCCGCGGGCTGGCGGTAGGGCAGATACAATTCGGTTCCCGCCGGCCGATCAAGCCCGGCGTTCTTGACGTCGTCAACGACCCCAACGATCGTGCTCCAGTCTTTGCTGCCTGCGCGAATACGCCTGCCGATGGGATTCTGGCCGGGCCAGAAGGTCAACGCCATCGTCTTGTTAATAATGACGACATTAGGGCCGCCTTGCACATCACGCGAGTCAAACAGCCGCCCATCCATCAGCCGAATACCCATCGTCGCGAAATAGTCTTTGCTGACGGCTTGATAGAAATCGACATTTTGGATCGGACCGCCCTCCCTCGGCACGAATCCTTCAACATCGGTGTCATTCATGTTCGGCGGGCGCATGGGCGCTAATCCGGAAACCAGCGCAGCAGATTGCAGGCCTGGGAGATTCGTCAGGCGTTCATCGAGCCGCGTCCAGAAATCCGTGATCTTTGCATTGTCCGTGTATGTTCCGCTCGGCAGCGAGACGCGCATGGTGATGACATTCTCAGCATGGAGGCCGGTGTGGACCTCCTGAAGTTTCCAGAAAGCGCGCACCATTAGCCCGCAGCCAATCAGGAGTACGAGAGTCAACGCCAGTTCGCCTGCTACCAGGATGCGCCGGAAAATTTGCGCCCCCGCGGCGGCCGTGGTGCTGCCCGCGGTGTCCTTCAATGATTCGGAGATTCCGCTGACCAGGAGTGGTGCGAGCGGCGCGAGTCCGAAGAGCACTCCTGTGATCACGCTCGTTCCCAGCGTGAAGAGGAGCACACGCCAGTCCATGGAGATTTCATCGGCGCGGGGAATGCCGCCAGCGTTGGTGAGCTGGACGAGGCGCACGCCAGCAAAGGAGAGGGCCACACCCAAAACGGCACCGCAGAACGCAAGCAGAATCCCTTCGGTCACAAATTGCCGCGCGAGCCGCACCAGCCCAGCACCCAGCGCGCCGCGAATCGCAATCTCCCGGCGGCGGGCTTCGGCGCGAGCCAGCAGCAGGTTTGCCACATTCACGCTGGCGATCAAGAGCACGAAGACCACGGCGCCGAGCAACATCAAGAGCGCGGGCCGAACGCTTGAAACGACTTCCGCCTGCAGAGGAAAGCTGACGATGGTGTGAGTTTTTGGGTGGAAGCTATGGATCTTGGGCACTTTCTTTTCACCATAGCTCTGCACCAGCGCGGCTAGCTCTCCCTGAGCCTGCGCCGCCGTAGCGTCTGGCTTCAGCCGGCCCAGCAAGTAATAATTGTGACCGCCGCGATTGCCCGGATTCGCCGGATCCAGTCGCAAGGCGGTCCAGATTTGCGCCGGTTCTTGTTCGCCCGGTGCAAACTGAAAGCCCTTGGGCATGACGCCGATGATGATGCATTTCAAGCCATCGAGGTACGTCTCACGGCCAACGATGTTGGGATCCCCTGCAAAAACGCTTTGCCAGGTGCCATAGGAAATATCAGCAACCACTTGCGCTCCGGGGACATCGTCGCTTTGCGATATCAGCCGCCCGGCGACCGGGGCTACGCCAAGTGTTTCCAGCAATCCGCCGCTCAGATATGCCGCCGTAACGCGAACCGGTTGCGTTTTCCCGGCGAGATTCGCACCTCCGGTGATCCACGCGTCCAGAGACGCCCAGGAATGCGTATCCCTGCGCAGATCCAGGAATTCCGGTCCGGAAGTCCAGAAACGGTGGAGACCGCCGTTTGGAAACGTCGGGAACTCGGTATAGACACGGATAAGCTGCTCAGGATGCGAGTACGGCAACGGCTGAAGGAGCACGGCGTTCACCACCGTGAATATGCCGGTCGTGGCGCCAATCCCAAGCATTAGGCACAGCACGGCCGCCGTGGTAAAGCCCAGATTCTTGCGCATCATGCGGATTGCAAACTGGAAGTCTTGCCACAGCGTTTCCATTGGATACCTCCACCTGGCAAAGATACGTTTGAAACCCGCTTCGTGTTCCCGGCAACTGAAGATAGTAGACGTTCGAAACGTGCTTTAGTATCCCCCTTGTGACTTACTCTGCTGGCGGGCCGTGACCGCATAGCCGCTAGACGCGACTCCGAGAGTCAAGGGAGAGGGTACGGCCATTGAGATTGTTCATGACCATGGGTGAGATTCGTATCTCACGTTTCTACTTTGCGGGAATCTTCCCAGCGTCTATGATTCGCAATCACGAGACACCACAGCAAGAATGAAACGACTTGCTTACATCGACTGGATGCGCGGGCTGGCGTGCGTACTGATGTTCCAGACGCATTGCTACGACTCTTGGATGAGCCCGGAGGCCAAGAAATCGTCGGCATCTTTGATGGGGTGGTCGAAGCTGGGCGGGACGCTGCCGGCGCCGCTGTTTATCTTTTTGGCGGGCGTGTCGTTTGCGCTGGTTACGGAGAAATTGCGCGAGAAGGGAATCGCGCGGAATGCGATCGCGAAGCAAACGATTCTTCGCGGCGCGGAAATTTTTGGAATGGGCCTTCTGTTTCGCGTGCAGGAGTTCGCGCTCGGCTATCCGTGGTCGCCGTGGACGGATTTGCTGCGCGTGGACGTGCTAAATATTCTCGGGCTTTCCATGATGCTGATGGGAGTGCTGTGCTGGGTCACGGGAGAGGGCGATGTAGCTGCGGCGAGAACGCGAACTCTGGTAGCAGGGATTTTTGCGGCGGTGATTGTGGCGATGGCAACGCCGCCGCTTTGTACGACGCACCGGCCGAAATTCTTGCCTTGGCCCATCGAGTCGTACATCAATGGTGTCCATATCTTCAACGAGCCGCAGCCGTGGCTTTTTCCATTGTTTCCCTGGTCGGCATTCGCTTTCGCGGGGCTTGCGGTGGGATTTTTCCTGCTTTCGGATTTTGCCCGGCACAGGGAAGGGCTGGCGTTCGCGGCGCTGGGCGGCGCAGGCATCGTTGCTTGCTACTTGTCCGTCTTGCTCGATTCGTCGCGCGTGCGCCTTTACGCGGTTTACGACTACTGGCACAGCGGCCCGAATTTTCTGCTCATGCGCTGCGGCATCTTGCTGATCATTCTGTTTTTGGTTTATGCGTGGTGCCGCTGGGGACTGGCACAGAGAGGTTTCAGTCCGATCATCCAGCTCGGAAATACTTCGCTGCTGGTGTACTGGGTACACATTGAATTTGTTTACGGAAGATTTTCCATTTTGCCAAAAGGGCAGTGCAGCGCGCTGAAAGCTACGGTGGGGCTGATTGTGATTTTCCTGGCGATGCTGGGACTTTCACTGGCGCGCACGACGTGGAAAAAGCGGCGGGTCAGGGCTTCACGGAAGGATCCTGCGGAAGCTGCTGCGAACGCGGGATTTTGATAATCACTTCGCCGGGCTTGGCAAGGCCCAGCTCGTCACGGGCGATTTTCTCGATTTTGTGCGGATCCGTCTTCAGCTCTTTTACTTCCTGCCCGAGTTGTAAATTTTCCTTGTTCAACCGGTCCAGATCGGCGTTTACCTTTTTGATTTCCTGCTGGGTGCGGCGCATGGCCAGATAGCCGTGTGCGCCGAAGACGTCGTGTACAACGAGGATGAACACGAACAGGGCAAGCAGAGCGCGTCCGTATTGGCGCAGGAATGGCTGGACTTCTTCGGTGGCGCTCGTCTTCTTCAGTTTTGAAATACCCATTGCGACGCTTCTCTTGTCAATTTTGCGGAAGCGGCGGCGCTTTCGGCTTCGACATAAAGGCGAAGCAGCGGCTCCGTGCCGGAAAGGCGCAGCAGCATCCACGAACCGTCATCAAAGACAAATTTTGCGCCATCGGTGCGGTCGATGGATACGACTTTTCGCCCGGCGATTGTCGAAGCGTCAACAGCAACGTGCTTGACGGCATTTGCTTTTTGTTCGTCGGAAAGATGAAGGTTTTCACGCAGGGGCCAGAATTCGCGGCCGAGTTTTTTGTACATCGCGCGAACTTGCTCACCGATGGAAGCGCCCCGGGCGGCGATCATTTCTGCGGTCAGCAGGCATGCGAGAATGCCGTCTTTTTCAGGGATATGGCCGCGAATGGTGAGCCCAGCGCTTTCTTCGCCGCCCATGGCGATTTTGTCTTGGCGGATGAGCTGGCCGATGTATTTGAAACCCACAGGAGTTTGATGGACCGATTGGCCGTGCGACTTGGCGACCGCGTCGATCATTTGCGTGGTCGCGACGCTGCGCGCCGCAGGCATTTTCCAATTGCGCGTTTCGACGAGATAGTCGTAGATGAGCGCAAGGATCAAGTTGGGCTGGATCCAGGTGCCGTCGCTGTCGACGATGCCGAAGCGGTCGGCGTCGCCGTCCGTGGCCAGGCCGGCGGTCGCTTTCGAATCGACCACGGCTTTGCGGAGCGGAGCGAGATTTTCTTCGGAGACGTCGGGGCCAGTGCCGTCGAAGAGGCAATCGCGTTCGGTGCGCATGGCTTTCACGGTGACGCCGTGATCGATAAGTATGCGATCGAGATAGCCGGCGCCGCAGCCGTGGAGCGCATCCACGACCAGGAAGGGCTTGGCTTTGCGCAGCGTATCGAATTGCACCAGCTGTTCGAGGCGCTTCAAATAGTTTTCGCGCAGATTGACCTTTTCGCTGCGGGCAGCATTCGCTGCGCCGTGCGGAAGGGGCGTGACGCCGCCTTTTGCGGCGAGTTGTGCGGCTCGCGCTTCGATGTCTTTGGTGACTTCCGGCAGCGCAGGGCCTGCATCAGCCGAAGAAAATTTCAGGCCGTGATACTGGGCGGGATTGTGACTGGCGGTGAAATTGATGGCGCCGTCGAGCTTGCGGCGCATAATCTCGAAAGCGACAGCGGGCGTGGGCGTGAAGGTTTCGCAGAGCAACGTCCGAATGCCGCGATGCTGCAAGATATCTACGGCGAGCTGAGAGAATTCTTCGGAGTAGAAGCGCGTGTCGTAGCCCACCAGGATCGTGGGCTCTTTCGTTTTGGCCTTGGCGTGCTCCGCGATGGCGGTGACGGCCAGGCGCACGTTGGCAAAGGTGAAATCGTCGGCGATGAGGCCGCGCCATCCGGAGGTGCCAAACTTGATGGGCGAGGCCGTCCTTAATCCCGCGCCTGTGCTCATAGCGCGGTATTTTAGTCCTTCGCGCGATGGCGTGGAAGCGATTATTATGTGGGACCGATGAATCGTGGAGAGGCAAAAAACAAGCGGATCGTTCTCGTCACTTGCCCGTCTGTTTTACTCGCTCGCAAAATCGCACGCGCCGTCGTGGGGAAGCGTCAAGCCGCGTGCGTGAATATAATTTTGAGTCCAGTGGAGTCGGTCTATACGTGGAAGGGAAAGGTTGAGCGGGCGCGGGAGTATCTACTGGTGATGAAAACCACGGCGAAGCGGCTCGCTGAATTGGAAAACGAAGTGAAACGTCTTCACAGCTACGATGTGCCGGAGTTTATCGCGCTGCCGATTACCGAGGGCTCGAAGAAATATCTTTCGTGGCTGGGGGAAAGCGTCGCTAAGGGGCCCAAAAATCGCAAATAACGTGGATCATTCGTAGCGTAGGGAGACAACCGGATCGACGCTGATGGCGCGCCGCGCGGGGAGATAACCTGCGCCAAGCGCAACGAGCAGTAGTAGCGCCGTGAATCCGCAAAGGATCACGAAGTCCACGGTTATTACGCCGAAAATCAGGCTCGCCATCATTCGGCTGATGGCTATGGCACAAGGCACAGCGATTGCCAAGCCTATACCGGTCAGCTTCAACGCCTGCCCGAGGATCAGCTTCATCAAGTCGCGCGGGTCGGCACCTAGGGCGAGGCGGATGCCAATTTCATGGGTGCGTTGCGCGACACTTTCCGAGAGCACGCCGTAGACTCCGATCGAAGAGAGCGCCAGCGCGACCAGTCCGAAGATCCCCATCAAGATGCCCATGATGCGGACGATGGCAATGGAATCGGCGATTTCTTCCTCGAGCGTGTTGATGCCTTCCAGGGCGATTCCAGGATCCATTTGGCGGACCACGTTGCGCACAGCGGAGACGTAGCTGATTGGATTGGAAGCGGTGCGCGCGAGCAAAGTCATCGAGCGTTGCGGCGACTGAGCGAACGGCTTGTAGATTACCGGGCGAGTGATGGGGTTCCACCAGTTCTGACGCACGTCACCGACCACGCCCACTATCGTGAGCCATGGTTCAGTCGAATCGGCGGCCCCCAGCTTGATGCGGTGGCCCAGCGCATCACCCTTTGGCCAGAAGCGCGAGGCCATGCCGCGGCCGACTAGCGCAACGCGGGCTGCGCCGTCGCTGTCTGCGTCCGAGAAAGTGCGGCCTGCCACCGAAGCTATTTTCAAGGTGTCAAAAAAATCGGGACTGGCGACCTGCAAATCGGCGGAGGGCATTTCACTGGCCTTGAGCGCATGCTGGCCTTCGATGGAAAAGAAAGTCGTTTCATTGTCCACGTTGCTGGCGGGAGGACTGGTGACGAGCGAGGCGTGCTGAACTCCCGAGAGCGAGGCGGTTCCGCGAAGAACTTGCTGATAGAAATTCGTGATCTTGACATTGTCTGTGTAGACCTTTTGCGGCAGGGAAATCTCAATTCGCAGAACCCTGTCCGGCTCGAATCCTTGGTACACATTCGCGAGACGGACGAATCCCTGAATCGTCTGGCCCGCGCAAACAAGCAGGATCAGCGCAATCATGACTTGTGCAACGACCAACGCGCTGCGCACCCTGCGTTTCGTGCGAGTTACGGTGCCGGTGCCGGTTTCCTTCAGAGTCTTGTTGGGCTCCACGCGGCTGGTATGGAGCATCGTAGCCAAGCCCAGAAAAACTCCGACAGCCAACGCGGCGAGTATGGTGAAGGCCAGAACGCTGCCGTCGACGCGGATGCCATCCCACCCGGGCACCCACTTCGTCCAGCCTACGGGGATGCTGGTGCGCAACGCGCGCACGCTGGCAAATGAAGCCGCGATGGCCACCAAGCCCGCGGCGAAGGAGTACAAGAGTGTTTCCGACAGGAAAAGTTGCCCGAGGCGTCCGCGACTCGCGCCTAGGGCGGCGCGCAAAGCAATTTCTCTTTGGCGGCCAATCATGCGCGCGAAAACAAGATTTGCCAGATTCGCGCAGGCGAGCAGCAGCACGAATCCTGCAGCGGCCTGTAGCAAAAGAAAGAGCGATAGCGTAAACATGTAGAGTTCTTTGCGCAACTGGAGCAGCGTCGTTCTCCGCCCCGCATTTGTTTTTGGAAATTCCTGTTGGAGCCGGTGAGAAAAACCGGCTAGGACAACACTGGCCTGCGAGACAGAGACCTCTCTCTTAAGCCGCGCAAGGGCGCTGAGTGACAGTTGCGTGCGATCCGCTCTCTCCGCAGGAGTCAGAGCCAGGGGCACCCACAATTCCACTGGCACCGGATAATCAAAATCCTTGGGCATAATTCCGACGATGGTATAAGCACGGCCGTTCAACGAAATGGTCTTGCCCAATAGCCGCGGATCACCGCCGAAACGCCGCTGCCATGAACCGTAACTCACGATGGCGACCTGATCGGCGCCCGGCTGTTCTTCCGCAGCGCTGAAGAGCCTGCCTGCTGCGGGAGTAACGGCGAGAACATCGAAAAAATTCGCGGACACTCTGCAGCCGAGAATGGGCTGAACGTCCCCTTCCGTGCCCAAGCCAAAGGATTGGAAGCTGTAGGTCGTCAGGCCCTCGAAGATGCCATTTGATGAGCGAAGATCGTCGGCGTCCGCGGGCGCGATATATCTTGCATCGTAGCCTTCGTCAATTCCGCGGTCTTCCCAGACGCGGACAAGAGAATCGAGGTTGCGGAAGTTATAAGGATGGAGAAGCAGAGCGTTGACCATACTGAAGATGGCCGTGTTCGCTCCAATGCCGAGCGCCAGAGTCAGCACGCTGACGATCGCGAAGCCTGGACTCTTTCGAAGCGTGCGAAAGCCGTAACGCAGGTCGGCCAGCAGCGTTTCGATACGATTCACGCCGCGAGCCTCGCGGCAGTCTTCCTTGAATTGTTCCAGCCCGCCAAATTCCAGCAGCGCCACGCGGCGCGCTTCTTCGGGAGACATGCCGCTGGAAATCTGCTGCGCAACCTCGCGCTCCAGGTGAAAGCGCAGTTCTTGATCGGCTTCCCGTTCGACGGTGTCTTTGAGGAACAAGTTGCGGAGCCGATTCGAAATGCTTCTCAGCCAGCGCATCGTCAACCTCCGAACCTCACACTGTCTTCAAGACTAATCCGATTGCGGCGGAGAGCCGTTCCCAGTTTGCCTGCTCGCGTTGCAGATATTTTTTCCCGGACTTTGTCAGAGAATAATATTTTGCGCGCCGATTGTTTTCGGAATCGCCCCACTCGGCTTCAATCCAGCCCTGTTGCTCCAGCCGGTGAAGCGCAGGGTAGAGCGCGCCTTGATTCACTTGAAGCACGTCTTTCGAAACCTGGCGGATGCGCTGCGCGATGGCCCAGCCGTGCATTGGCCCGAGGGCGATGCTCTTCAGGATGAGTAGGTCCAGCGTGCCTTGGACGAGATCGGTGGGCTTACTCATGGCGCTCCTATCAGTTACTGAGGGGAGAGTGTAGCGCCACTCCTGTCAATAAGCAAGGGGAGAGGGTGATCAGGACATTCCTCATTTTTTAGGTTTCCCAGCCGAGTAGGAGCTGGGGAGTTTGAGGTGGATCGGCAGGCGGGCTGGGGCTAGAGCGGGATAGGATGTTGTGGATTCCGTCGGCCAGCGCGT
>Ga0137358_10002140_pt1 | contig 11101 bp, 12 predicted proteins | sample Mad1_20_16metaG_FD_105551 | JGI IMG/M metagenome (GOLD analysis project Ga0137358, IMG submission 105551) | Vadose zone soil microbial communities from Angelo Coast Range Reserve, California, USA - Mad1_20_16 metaG | ecosystem: Environmental > Terrestrial > Soil > Vadose zone | place: USA... | reverse complement strand
GCGGCAGACTGACAATACCGCACTGCGCTGTTGATGGCTGATGGATTGTTCCAGCGGCAGGACGACCACCCGCTTGCGCAAACAAGCGATCAAGAGCGACGGCCAATCTTCATGATTGCCAATTTGGATCGCGACCACACTACCTTCGGCGAAGCCGTCGATTTTCGTTTCGAAATCGCAAGCACATGCTTCGATATCGAGAAATCTTCGCACGACTTCCCCGCGCGTGTTAAAGATCGCTGGCGAATCTTTCGCGCGGGCGACAGTTTGTTTCCAGGCAGCAAGCAATCCATCGCTCGATTTCATCTCTTGCGCGACCAGTTCCGCGCGATTACATTTCGCGCTCGTTTCCGAAAATGAAAGCAGGCATTCATCCAGAGTATTACGAGACCGACATCGTCTGCGCGTGTGGGGTGGTATATCACACGCGCTCGACGCGCCGTGATATTAAGATCGGTATTTGTGCCGCTTGCCATCCATTTTTCACGGGTGAACAAAAGTTCGTCGATACCGCCGGACGCGTGGAAAAGTTCACCCGCCGTTACGGCAGCACCAAAACGGCGCGAGCCGAGAAGAAAGCTTAGATTGCTGTAGAGGCGTTCGCCGCAGCGAACGCCTGCTTCGATGTGCGGCTGACACAGACGCCCCTGCTTATGGATATTAATCTGCTCATCGAACGCAAACGCGAACGTTTCGCAGAACTCGAACGCGACATCGCCGATCCGCATCTCTTTGATAATCGCAAGGGTGCTGGCGAGATCATGCGCGAACACGCGAGCGTCAAGCAACTCCTCGAACGCTGGAACGAACTTGAAGCGGCGCGACGCCAGTTGGACGACAACCGAGAATTGGCCACTTCGCGAGACGTCGAGATTGCAGCAATGGCTGATGACGAAATTCCCGATTTGGAAAAACGCGTTGTCGATCTTGAGCGCGAGATTCAAGTCGGTCTGGTTCCACCAGACGAGAATGAGAATCGAGATGCGATCGTCGAAATTCGCGCCGGCACGGGTGGAAATGAAGCGGCGATTTTCGCTGCCGATCTTTACCGGATGTACAATCGCTATGCTGAATCCGCCGGATTAAAGACCGAGGACCTCGAATCGAGTCCGTCGGAGCTTGGCGGACTAAAAGAAGTGATCTTCCGTGTTTCCGGCGAATCAGTTTTTCGAAAGCTGCGTTTCGAAAGCGGTGTTCATCGCGTGCAACGTGTGCCAGCCACTGAAGCACAGGGTCGCATCCACACATCGACCGCGACTGTGGCAGTGCTGCCGGAGGCGGAAGATATAGATCTTGAATTGAAGCCTGACGATTTGCGTATCGAAGTTTCGCGCGCTGGCGGTCCAGGCGGGCAGGGCGTGAATACCACCGACTCAGCGGTCCAAGTTCTGCACATTCCAACGGGAACGATCGTGCGTTGTCAAGACGGGAGAAGCCAAATCAAAAACAAGGAGCGAGCGCTGAGCATTCTGCGGGCGCGCTTGCTCGAGCGAAAGCAGCGCGAGGAAGCTGAGAAATACAGTGCGCAACGTCGGGGCCAGATTGGCACCGGCGGGCGCGAAGAAAAAATCCGCACCTACAATTTTCCGCAGAACCGTGTGACCGATCATCGCATTGGTTTGACCCTTTATAACTTGGATCGTGTAATGAATGGCGATCTCGGCGAGTTGATTCGAGCGCTGCAAGCGGCCGGTGTGAAAGAGCGACTTGGAGATGTTGTGGAAAGCGCTGCGCTCCCAGCATCTTGATTTTGGAACGCCGCAGCGCGCGTTCCCCACAATTCAAAGAATGACGGTCCTTGAAGTGCTGGAGTCGACCACGGCGTATTTTAAGAAGCGGAAAATCGACAGTCCCCGCTTGAATGCAGAGCACTTGCTCGCGCAGGTCCTGGGGTGTAAACGCATCGAGCTTTACCTCGAATTCGAGCGCGATCTGGGCGAAGCGGAGTTGGCGCTCCTGCGCGAACGTGTCCGGCGCCGTGGCCGTGGCGAACCACTCCAGCATTTGCTCGGCACAGTAGAATTTTGTGGCCGCACATTTCTCTGCGACAAACGCGCACTCGTTCCACGACCTGAAACGGAGCAGCTTGTCGAGTTGCTGATTTCCAAATTCCAGTTTTTACACTCCAATTTTCGCGTGCTCGATGTTGGCACCGGCAGTGGAGTGATCGTCCTCACCCTGGCAAAGGAATTTTCCGAGGCAGAGATTTTTGCAGTCGATATTTCCGAGGATGCCTTGGCGCTCGCGCGCGAAAATGCGGAACGACTTGGCTTGAATCAGCGCGTTCGTTTTAAGAAAAGCAACCTCCTCCGGGATATTGAAGGGACATTCGATCTGATTGTCGCGAACCTTCCCTACATCGCCGCGCGAGATCGACGTATTCTATCCCGCGAAGTCTTGCACGACCCGGAGGGCGCGCTCTTTTCCGGCGAGCGCGGCGACGAATTGGTGCGGGAATTGATTGGGCAGGCGCCAGCGCGCCTGCGCCCGGGCGGAATGCTGGCGTTGGAAGTCGGGCTGGGCCAGGGCGAAGCGCTTTTTTCGACATTGGCGGGAAAAAATTACCGCGACATTTGTTTGAAAAACGATTATTCAGGTAGACCACGATTCCTCTTTGCCAGGTATGGATAAGATCCTCATTCACGGTGGCCATCCGCTCTCGGGTTCTATCAAGGTGAGCGGTTCGAAAAATTCCTCGCTGCCGATTCTGGCCGCAACGTTGCTCACTCGGGAGCCGTGCGTTGTTCATGGTGTACCCGATCTCAGCGACACGCATTACATGTTGCAAATTCTAATCCATCTGGGTGCGCAAGTGGAACGCGCCAGCGGCACGGTGACCGTATCGGCTGACAACATCGGATCGGTCGCGCCTTACAACGTCGTTCGCAAAATGCGCGCTTCTGTTTGTGTGCTCGGGCCGCTGCTGGGCCGTTGTAAAGAGGCGACCGTGTCGTTGCCCGGAGGCTGCGTGATCGGTGATCGACCGATTGATCTTCATCTGAAAGGCTTTGAGGGCCTCGGGGCGGCGGTGCGTGTAGAAGGCGGCAATGTCAAAGTTTTTGCACCGAAGTTGACCGGTGCGATAATCAATCTGCGAGGCAAATTCGGTCCCACAGTCCTGGGCACGGATAACGTGATGATGGCCGCTGTGCTCGCGGATGGTGTGACGGTGATCGAAGGAGCTGCACAGGAACCAGAAGTTGTCGATCTCGCCAATTTTTTGAACAAAATGGGGGCGAGGATTGAAGGTGCCGGAACGCGCCGGATTATCATTGAAGGCGTGCCGGTGCTACACGGAACGGAGCATGATGTTATTCCGGACCGAATTGAAGCCGGAACATTTCTGGTGGCTGGGGCGATTTGCGGCAAAGGAATTACCGTTAAGCGGGTCGAGCCGGAGCATGTTCGCTCGATCACGGACGCACTGGCCAGTTGCGGTTTTCCAATCAACATCGCCGACCACGCGATTTCGATCTCGCCCAATGGAAAGGCGAAGGCGCTCGAACTAGCCACCGAACCGTATCCTGGGTTTCCAAGTGATATGCAGGCGCAGATGTGCGGACTGCTCTCCACAACCGACGGCATCAGTGTTATCACGGAAAATATTTTTCCGCAGCGCTACATGCACGTCGCGGAGCTAAAACGCATGGGAGCGGAGATGCAGCTGGAGGGAGCAACTGCGGTGATCCAGGGCGTCGATCGTCTTTTTGGCGCGCCGGTGATGGCAAGCGATCTGCGTGCGTCTGCCGCGCTGGTGCTTGCGGGATTAAAGGCCGACGGAATTACGGAAGTGAGCCGCGTCTATCACATCGATCGCGGCTACGAACGGCTTGATGAAAAATTGAGCGAACTCGGCGCGCACATCGAGCGAGTAAAAGAGACGTAGCGCGAGGCTTTTTCTTGCTCTCGTCCGCGGCAAGCGCAACACTTTTTCTACTACTCGAGCAAAAGGTTAAGCCAATGGAAACATCAACGACTTCATCAAACGTCCGGACCTGGACTGTGCTTTGCCATGCCAGCGCCTTGGCCGGATTGTTTTTTCATTTCCTGGGTCATCTTCTCGGCCCGCTCATCGTCTGGTTAGTGAAACGTGGCGACTCTCCCGAGATCGACGCGCACGGAAAAGAATCGCTCAATTTCCAGATCTCCATGCTGATTTACGACGCGATTGCCGCGATTCTCTGCATCGTGCTCATCGGCATTCCGATTCTGATCGCTCTTTGGGTGCTGAACACCGTATTTGTCATCATCGCGTCGGTCAAAGCAAGCGAAGGAACGCTCTATCGCTATCCGTTTACGATCCGGTTCATCAATTAAATGACGAAGCACAAACGACGAATGACGAAAGAAATCTCAATGCTCAAATGACGAAACTGTCGCCAGGTATATTTTTGGTCATTCGGATTTCGTCATTCGTCATTTTTGTCGGCGAGCGCGCGCAGCGTTTTTAGGTTTGCCACATCTTCAGCCAGGTCTTTCCCTTTCGGTGTCTCCAGAACTTTTGGAATTTTCCGGAACCGCCGATGGCGCATGACGAAACGGAAAGCGTCGAGCCCGATTTTGCCCTTTCCGATATGTTCGTGCCGATCCACGCGTGAGTCGCGGGCGGTTTTCGAATCGTTGACATGAATCGCGGCGAGACGGCAGAGACCGATCGCTCGATCAAATTGTGCGAACATCTTTCGAACCCCTGATTCGCTACCGATATCGTAACCGGCTTCGAACACATGCGCGGTGTCGAGACAAACGCACAGTCGCTCCGGTTCGTGCACGCGGCTGATGATGTAAGCGAGATGTTCGAATTTGTTTCCAAGACATGAGCCTTGGCCGGCGGTCGTTTCAAGCGCGATGCGTATGTTTACCTTTGGAACTTTGCGGAAGACCGCGTCTATGGAAGCGACGATCTTTTTCAATCCAGCTTCTTCGCCGGCACCCAGATGAGCTCCTGGATGCAGAACCAGAAATGGTAATTCGAGTTGATCGCCACGGGTGAGTTCCTCGGACAACGCGCGGATTGAATTGGCGTGAAACTGCGGATTGGTCGCGGCCAGGTTGATGAGATAATTTGCATGCGCGAAGATCGACAACAAATTCCCGCGCTGTCGATGCTCAAGAAAAGCGCGGATCTCGTTGCGCATTAGCGGGCGTGCGAACCATTGCATGTTATTCTTCACAAACATCTGGATCGCGGTGCAATTGATGGAGCACCCGCGCTCAATCGCCATGTGCACGCCACCGCCGATCGACATGTGGGCGCCCAGCAGCAAAGCCGATTGGTTAGAGCGCCTTTGCGCCGTCTGCTTCTTCATAATTAACAATCCGAAATCGTTAGAAGCGTTTTGGGTGCCAATCGGGTTTCTTCAAGCTCCCTTCACCGGTGTATTCGAAAAGCTTATACACCGGTGCGAGCAACACGCCCGGTCCCTTCATGTTCAGCCGCAAATCGAAATCGAGCTTGTCGTCCAGAAAATGGATATCGCCATGGCCGAGCATGCTAAAGAATGTGCCGGCGGCATCGAAATCGTCGGTATGAATAATTCCCTCACCGATCTTGAAGCTCGCGCTCGCCTTGTGCGCGATGCTGTACCCACTTCCAGGGACGATAAGGTTTAGAATTCCTGAAAGTGGCCCGAAAATGGGAATTGCGAAAACGTTGCCGTTGGTTACGTCCACTTTTCCGCGGCCACGCATTGTGCGTGGATCGCTCCCCAAGCCGGTAAAATCATAGGTGCCGCTCAACTGCCCGTGCGCTGTCTTGTAGTTGTAGTACAGATCGGTCAGATGCGGGAAATCGATAGCGTCAACAGAAACAGCTGCCCGGAAGCGCGGATCATTGTGGGCCAGCGAAATATCGGCATTTCCGCGCACCGTGCCGGAAAGAAGTGCACCACGAAGATCGACAATTTGCAATCGATCGTTAGTGAACAGCAATCGTGCGGAGACGCGATCGAAAGGCAAAGTTTTTCCGAGAAAATCGTAGTCCACCCCGCTCGTGTCGTCGACCGTAATCTCGAGATGCGTGTTCTTGCCACCGCGAAATTGGTATATGCCATTGGCGGTCACGGTCGGCGGATGGCGAAATTTGTAAGGCACAACGGTTTTCCAAATCTTCGGGTCGATCCAAAAAATCGCCTCCGCTGGATGCAAAGAGCTTTTGATATTTGAGAGGCGCACCTCGTGTTTTTTAAAATCATAGGTGAAATTGCCGGTTCCGGTCCCTTCATCGCGGACTACATGAAAATCCTGGCAAGAGACGGCGCCGTCGGCGAAATGGATCTTCGTGCTTCCCCCGTTCATGCTGGCGCCGCGAAATCGCGTTCGCTCCAACGTAATGGTTCCATCGCCTCGCCAATTCTCCGGGTTGTGATCCTGGCCCCGAATTGCGAGGCGAATCGTGGGCGAGCGCTGCCATTCCCATTCCCCGAGAAATTCGGCCAAATCGGGAGGGACAAACGCTCGCATCGCGCCGGGACTGATTGTACTATCTATGTTCAAACGAAAATCGCTTGGACCTTCGAAGAGATCGGCCGTAAGTCGGCCGGTTTGATGTCCAATGCGTACATCACGGAGCAACGCGCGCTCGCCATCCCAGGAAAAATCGGCGGCCAAATCGGAGAACGGCACCGTCTTGTAAGCGAAACTTGCAACGCTGGCATGGCCGATGATCTCTGGTCGAAGGGGATCCTGCCCTAAATTTGCTGAACCGGAGATCTCGACCAAAGGTGGCGAGTAGAACGTTATGTCTGCGAGCGGCCCGCCAAGATCGAAGGCATCGAGAAAAATTTTCAGATCCAGGTTGCTGCGGACTTGAAAATTAGCGCGGTCGCCTTGCCGGCTCCAATCGGCGCGCCCGGCAAAATTGCCCCTGCCATCATTCCATTCGCATTGCGTGATATTCAAATGTTGGTTGCTCCATTCGGCGACGGCAAACAAACCTCTCATTTCGTAATTGCCTCGTTGCAACCGATCGCCGCTCAGCGTCGCCTCGAAGCGCGCATTCTCGATTTCTGCGACGTCTCCGCTAAATTTTACCTGCAATGAAGGAGGCGCGGCCGGGAAGCTGAACTTCTGCAGTTCCTTCACGATATGTTCCAAAATCGCTAGTCGCTTACGCCACTCTTCCTCTGAAATCGGCGGTGATGGCTGGTAATTCGCCCGCTTGATTAGCTGGCCAGTCGCGGAAATCCGGACTCCGCAAAAAACTCCTTCCGCCTGGCTGACGTAAATTTGCTCAGGCGGAAAATAGACGTGCGCGCGCAAATCGTTGAGCTGGGCACCATTGATTCTTCCCTCGGCGTCTTTGAGAGGCAGCGCAATTTGCGCGTTGCGAACGTCAAGTGCGTTCAGAAACGGCTGATGATGGATGAGCGCAGCATAATTAATATCCAACGAGACTTCGCTGATACGGGCAAGCGTCTTCTCACGGTTTTTGTAATCGAAGATTCGCACATTCTTCGCGACCAGACCGCGGAATGGATCCAACGTCAACCGCCCGATTGAAGCTTCGACACCGCGCTTGTGCAATTCTTCGACCACGCGGTAACGCCATTGCCGGCCGAAGCCTCTTTTCGCAAGGTACCAACCGCCGCTAAAAGAGACGGCAATTGCAACCAACATCACCAGACGCGCCAGATTCACGACGATGTGATGCACCAAAGTGGGTTGTCGATCCCGCGTCGCTGCAACGGTCTTTGGTGGTTCGAGAATGCGTGGCATTCAGTATAGTGAAAGATGTTTCGACTTCGCTCAACATGACAAACAGATCATGAATGTTTCCGATCTGCCCGCGGTCAACGCATCGCTCAATCTGGTCAGCACTGTCTTCATCTCAATGGGGTGGTATCTGATCCGGCACGGCGCGTGGCGTCGCCACATGGCCTGCATGATCACTGCGGTGATTTCGTCTACATTTTTTCTGGCCGGTTACATCGTTTACCATGCCCATGTGGGTGAAAAATCGACAGCGTTCACAGCCCAGGGAATCGTACGTCCAATTTATTTCGCGATGTTGATTTCGCACATCCTACTCGCATTCGTGACCTTGCCCTTGGTGATTTTGACTCTTATTCCGGTGTTTCGCCGCCGTTGGGATCGGCACAGGCGAATCGCGCGCTGGACGTTGCCAATCTGGCTCTATGTCTCAGTCACAGGTGTGCTGGTTTATCTTGTGCTCTATAAATGGTTTCCTCCGCCAAATCTTGCGTTCGGCCATTAGTTGATGTTTGATCAGAAGACGCGCTGTCGCGCAGACAAAGAAATCTATGGTGACGATCGCGACGTTTAACGAGTCGGCAAAAGCGAGGCAGCTTAAACGTCGCTTCCACGATGCTGGACTGAAGGCCGACGTTCACAATGAAGCTCCTTTGCAGCAAGTCGGCTTCATGTCACGGCCGCAAGCGAATGCTAAGGTGATGGTGGAGGATAACGATTTCGAGAGGGCACAGAGCCTGATGGTTGATTGGGAAGCGACTGATCCAGACATTTCCGCTGCCCTGATTCGCTGCCCACAATGCGGCTCCTCGAATATCGAGTATCCGCAGATGACCCGCAAATTCATCACCCCCGCGCTCGTCGGCGTTCTTTGCGCGCTGAAAATTATTCCGAAGGAATTTTATTGTCTGGATTGCCACTTTACCTGGAGCAACGAAGAAGAGCGTACGCTGGGGCGCCTGTGGCACCGTTTCTTTCCTGGACTCGAGTCGGGCAAAGAGAGTTCGTAGGATAACCGCTCTGCTCGACCGGCGCGATTGATTCCTCGCGCGCGATTCTTTTTGTGATTGACCTTGGATTGATTCGATTGCCTCAAACCATGAGAGTTTCCCCTTCGCATCTGCTTTGCTTCGCTCCGAACAAGGCTTGGACTCCGCTCGGATCCACAATCGCGTGCTGCCATCCATGAAGTGGCTCTTCGCTTTGCTGCTGGCCCTGATCATCTTCGGTGGTGCCGCCTGGTTTGGTTACAATTTTTTCGTCAAAGGAGAAATCGAAGTGAAAAAGGAGCAACGTGGAGAAGTTGCGGTTGCACCTACGCCGGACATCAGCCTTCCCGAGCTTCAGGCAGCGGCGAAATTGCGACAGGATGGGAAACTCACCGAGACTCGTGACGCACTCATTGCCTTCATCCAAAAGTATCCTAGCGGGTTACATGTCGAAGAAGCCAAAGACTTGCTCGGCGAAGTGAACATCGACATCTTCCTCTCGCGATATCCTTCGCCCGAGAAGACCGATTATGTTGTCCAGTCTGGGGACGTCCTCGTGAAGATTGCAAGGAAGCTGAAAACGACGCCCGAGCTCATCATGCGGATGAATAATTTGAGCGGCACGATGCTGCACATCGGGGAGCATCTGCTCATTTCGCATCCGGATTTTTCAATTGTGGTTCAACGGAAGGCGAAGGTGGTCGTGCTCCTTAATCACGGCGTCTTTTTCAAGCAATATCATGTGGGGGAAGAAAAGTTGCCGCCCAAACAGCCGTCGAAAATCGCGACGAAGGTTGCGGAGACGATGGCTTGGAAAGATGGAAAGCGCGTCGGCCTTGGGAGTAAGGATTACATTGGCAGCACCCGCTGGATCCGCCTCAACGCAGCGGGTTACACGCTTTACTCGATCGCCGATCCCGCGCATCCTAACCTCACCCAGCCACCGCCTCCAGTCGGCCTCGGCCTGGCCGCCTCCGACGTCGAAGAGCTAAGCAGTCTTGTAAACAACCACACCCCTGTCACCATTACGGATTGAAGAGTGGATGGGATTGATAGACGCAACCTTGCAAAATCCGACGAGCGCTTGACGCTTCAAGGTCTTAACGCTTCGACATTCTATGGAATTGCAACCGCTCGATTTCGAAAAACCTATCTTTGAACTGCAACGGCGTTTGCAAGATTTGAAGGCTCATTCCGACGAACACGATGTCGATCTGGATTCAGCGGTCGGGGCAATTGAGGCAAAGCTCCGCCAAACCCGCCGCGAAATTTACGGCAACCTGACTGCCTGGCAGCGTGTCCAAATTGCGCGGCATGTGCAAAGACCATTCGCCCTAGATTACATCGAACGCTGTTTTACAAACTGGACTGAACTGCACGGGGATCGTCGTTTTGCCGATGACAAGGCTATGCCGAGCGGTCTTGCAATGCTTGGCGCGCAGCGCTGCGTGGTCATCACTCACCAAAAAGGACGCAACACGAAAGAAAACGTGATGCGCAATTTTGGGTGCGCCCATCCGGAAGGTTATCGGAAAGCACTGCGCTTGATGCGACTGGGTGAAAAATTTGGAATGCCAGTGATTTCATTGATCGACACGCCAGGTGCGTTTCCGGGGATTGGATCGGAGGAACGTCACATCTCGGAAGCAATCGCAGTAAACCTTCGCGAAATGATGAGGCTGCGCGTGCCCATCATCGCCGCTGTTGTGGGCGAGGGCGGATCGGGCGGCGCGCTTGGAATTGGCGTGGCGGATCGCGTATTGATTCTCGAGAACGCTTACTACTCGGTAATCAGTCCGGAAGCGTGCTCCGCCATTTTGTGGAGGGATCGCCGCCACGCTGCCGAGGCGGCCGACGCGCTCAAATTAACCGCGGAGGATCTGTTGAAGCTTGAAGTGGTCGATGAAGTTGTCCGCGAACCAGAAGGCGGCGCGCATCGGGACTATGATTCGGTTGCGACAAATATTGGTAACGCTCTCCGCCACAGCCTGCAGCGCATCTGTGACATTCCAATTGAGGAATTGTTAACCAAACGTTACGAAAAATTTCGCCGACTCGGCAGTTTCGCCGAAGCCAAACCCGCGTCCACTTCTGCGCGTTCCTGACGTGATTCCCAGCAATTGGCGTACATCGGCAGGTTTTTGGCAGCTCGGCGTTTTCGTCGCTCTCATGCTTCTACGGAGCGGCGCGGCGGCATCGGATTTTCATTTCGACCGCGATACGGTCGGCTTCGCCAACTCAACTGTCTTCGGGTATCGCGAAGGCCATCCCTATTTGCAGCAAAGAGAGAAAGGAGAGCCGAAAAGGTACACTCGCCGCTGTTTTGTCATGTGCCGTACGACGATGCAGTTTCAGAAGTTCGCTCGTTTCGATCCGCATGCCGCTCCGTTGGACGACAGTGC